>Ga0169931_10004320_pt1 | contig 22152 bp, 18 predicted proteins | sample Kivu_15m_20L_FD_129675 | JGI IMG/M metagenome (GOLD analysis project Ga0169931, IMG submission 129675) | Freshwater microbial communities from Lake Kivu, Western Province, Rwanda to study Microbial Dark Matter (Phase II) - Kivu_15m_20L... | ecosystem: Environmental > Aquatic > Freshwater > Lake...
AGATACTCATCACCAGAGGATTCTAGATTGTAATTAGGGAGGGTGCCTTGGTTTTGCATTGCAGACATAATCTTACTAAGAGGGGTATCGCCTTTTTGAAAATTCCAAGAAACAAAAGCAGTAAAGCCACCTGTCTGATCTTGCAGATCACGCAAAACTCTAAAATGCTCTACTCTATCTTCATAAGTCTCCGCATGCCCGTACATCATAGTCGCTGATGATCTCAAACCCTGTCGGTGGGCGATTTTCATCACATCTAGCCATACTTGAGTGGTGATCTTTAGAGGAGCAATAATCTTGCGAACTCTTTCAGTCAGGATCTCAGCTCCTGCCCCTGGTAAAGAATCCATACCAGCTGTTTTTAAAGCGAGAATAACCTCAGCAATTTGATCAGAATTGGGTTTTAGGATTTTGGATCTAATAGTACCGTCACCGTATTGAGCTGGCGGGGTTATTAATTTTTCTGCGATATGCACTATTTCAGCAGGACTCAGCGCGTGTAGAGTCATGCCAGGAAAATCTTTTTTGATCTGCCTAAATAAGTCCTGGTAATAATCCAGTCCTAGACTGGGATTGTGACCACCTTGGAGTAAAATTTCGGTCCCATTTATATCTGCTAGCTCTTGAATCTTAGGCTTGATCTGGGTTTCGTAATCCAACACATAGGCTTGCGGAAACCTAGAGCTCTCTAGCTCGCCTCCTGAGTGGGTTTTACCGGGCGGAGTGTAAAAAGCACAAAAAGAACAGTGCGCCGTACAGACATTAGAATAATTGATATTGCGCTGAATTACGTATGTAGTCGGGCTTTCATCAGGATGATGACGGCGGCGAATTTCATTAGCCGTAAAAGCCAAATCTAGAGAACTTGCTGAGTAAAACAAGTTCAAAGCCTCATCCTCAGTGATTCTTATACCCTCAAGAGCTTTATTAAGAATAGAATTAGCTGTTAGCAACATAACTAAATCATAGCACTTACGGCATTTACGATTTTTGTTAGTTGGTTTTGGTCATTACCCTCGAAATACACCCTGCACATGGCTTCTGTGCCGCTAGGGCGCGCCAAAAACCAGGCTCCTCCATCGAGATATACCTTAGCTCCTTCTGTGCGGTCTATATGGCTCACCTTGTGCCCTGCTATGTTATCCAGGCTTCCATCCTGGAATTTAGCCATAAACCCTTGCTTATCTTCTATATGCAAATCCAGGCGATCATAAAAATATTCTTTGCCAGCCCAGTCTTGGACTTCTTTCCAGAGTGTAGATAATTTTTTTCCGGTAACCGCAAGCACTTCAGACATCAGCAAGATAGCTAGTATTCCATCTTTCTCTGGAATATGACCGAGGATGCTCATCCCGCCTGACTCCTCAGCGCAGATTAGAGTATCTTCTTTACGCATAACTTCACAAAGCCACTTAAAGCCCACTGGTGTCTCCACGTGCTTAAGACCGGCTTTTACGGCGATATCATCTAGCAAATGAGTCGTGGCCAGGGTTCTAGCGATAGTGCCCCTGAAACCTCTAACTTCAATAAGATATTTAGCGATAATCGGAAGAGATTTATTCGCTGGATAAAATTCACCATTATCATCAATAAAAGCAAATCTATCTGCATCGCCATCATTAGCCGCTCCTAGATCAGCACGAGATTCTGCGATAGTAGAGCGAAGCTCTGTAAGCCTTTTCTCGCTTGGGTCTGGAAGCGAGCCTCCGAAGGTCGGATCGCGCCAATCATGCAGGCAAATAAGATCAAAACCAGCTTCTTGTAAAAGTACATTAGTGTAATCTAATCCGCATCCAAAAAGTGGATCATAAATTAGCTTGGTAGCTCTTTTATGGTTAGCGTTTTTTATAGCCTGGAAATCAATCAAGGAGCGCAACTTGGAAAAATAATCTTCACGCGGATCCACCTCAAGACACAAAGCTAATTCTAGATTGGGTTTTAGAGCATTGACTGCCGCTTCATTGATTTTAGCGAGTAGCTTTTCGGTTATGGCTTTACTTGCTGGTCCGCCGTATTCAGGGATATATTTTATGCCCATATATTCTGGTGGGTTATGGCTAGCTGTAAATGTTATCGCTCCGCAAGTCGGCTTTTTATAAGCTTCGTAGGCAATTACAGGTGTGGGGACGGGTGATTTGATGAAATGCACCTCGATACCATAACTGCGCACAATATCTGATGTGAACCTTGCGAATTTATCAGCCAAAAATCTAGCATCATGCCCGATCATCAGAGGCTTACCAAGACCATAAGTCTCTAGGATATAGGCGCTAAGACCTCTTGCGAAGATCTCGAGATTTTTGTATGTGAATTCCTTAGCGATTAATGCTCGCCAACCATCAGTCCCAAAATTAATATCGTGCAAAACAGTTTCTTTTGTAAATGTGCTCATGAGAGTATTTTAGCTCATAACTGACATTTCGAATTCAAGTGATTTAACAAAAAGAAGACTTATCTTATTTCCCCAATCCTCGGGACTAATATTCAAGCCTAAATCATGCATATATTTTTGAGAACCACTCCAAATCGAGCTTGGGCTCTGGGTTTTATCAGAAAAACTTTTAGCGATATATTTCGAAAAGTTAATTACATCAACAAGCATTTTGTTTTTTGATTTTGCCTTACTTGATTCATAATCGGATTGCACTAAATCTACGATTTCACTAGGCATTCCATAATATTTAAACAGCTTAGATCCTAATTCGACATGATCAAATCCTAAAGCTAAAACCTCTGCGTTACGCTTGGGCATTCCATTTGCAATTTTTTCTTCTACGTATTGCATAGCTTGAGCCTCATTTACATACAACACAATTGATGGAATCTCGCTTAAAAGAGCAGACATAAAAACGATTTCCAAGTCTTTAAGATCTACCCATTTTGCGATGGATAAAGCAATTACAGCTGATTTAAGATTCACTTTCCATTCTTCCTTCATCATCTCACTTGAAGACAATTTTATAATCTGGCTATATTTTTTTGCTACATTGACTTGAATTAGATTTTGTAAAAAAGTTTTTTCAAGATCACTAAGAGCATTAATAAAATTTTCAGGGCTAATAACGTTATATTTTTCTTGGCTAGAAAGTGCTCCAATCAGGGTTTTAACAAGCTCTTTGTCTTTTTTTATTTCCATCACCAAATTAGAAAAATCCGTTTTAGGATCTTTGTCAAGAACCAATTTCAAAAGCTTAAAATGATTGAGCGGCTTTTGCGGGAGATAATCAGTATTTTTTATAATCTCAGCAATTTTCCCAAAGGCATTTACGCCTAAAGTAAATAATGCTTTTTGTGTTTTTAATTCCATTTCATCTCCTCGCTTTTTAATTAATCAACCCAAAACCAATTTAGGGGTTGCTAATCATTTATTTCTATCGGAATAACGCCGTTGAACTGCAATTATTTTTAGAAAAATGAGGTTTTTAGGGGATGAAAAAAATCTATACTAATTTGATAGAATTAGATTATAAAACCTAGAATAATCAAATGCGCAAAACAACTACAATTAAGTTTACAAAAGATATAGCTAATGACGATCAAAATATCTCACTTACAGGATTAATGGGATCGGGCAAATCTACTATTGGCAAGTATCTCGCTCAACAACTCCAAAAAAAATTCATCGACACGGATAGTTTAATCGAAACTCAAGTAGGTAAATCTATTAATGAAATTTTTGCAGAACATGGTGAAAAACATTTTCGACTTCTTGAAAAAGAAATTCTAAAATCGGTTTTAAAAGAGAAAAATCAAGTCATTTCTCTTGGTGGCGGAGCTATTATCGATCATGAGAACCGTGAGCTAATAAAATCTTTTTCTTCCTTAATCGCTCTGGTAGCCAGTCCCACAGACCTTTATAATAGAATCCGCAGAAGAAAAAATCGTCCACTTATTAATAACGAGGAAAACCCTCTGCAGAAACTCGAAGATCTCTGGGAGCAAAGAGAATCAGCTTACATGGATAGTCATCACCAGATCGATACTACCGGCAAATCAGTAAACATCGTAAGTACCGAAATCATGAAAGCTCTGGGAATTAAAAAACCAAAAGTCCAAGAGCAAGCTGTAGTTATTCCTCGAGACAATTTTGCTTATAAAATTTATTTTAAAGATCTTAATCGGATAAATTTATCTTCTCTAAATACCAGTAAAAAAATCCTCATAGTCTCACAGGAGCCAGTAGCTAAGCACTACCTAGGCATTTTAGAAGAAAAGCTTGAGCAAGATTATGAAGTGCATACCATGATTGTAGAAGATGGTGAAAAAGCCAAAAATTTCTTCAGTTATCAATTGGTTATGCAGAGATTACTAAGTCTAAATTTTGAAAGGAAAGACACACTGGTAGCTCTTGGTGGCGGCGTTGTAGGTGATCTTGTGGGTTTTGCAGCTAGCACTTACTATCGTGGAATTAATTATATTCAAGTGCCCACGACCTTGCTAGCCATGATCGATTCATCAGTCGGGGGCAAGACGGCCATCAATGTCCCTGAAGGCAAAAACTTGATTGGTACTTTTTATCAGCCCCACATGGTCCATATAGATGTTAATAATCTAAAAACTCTTAGTGAAAAAGAATACCGATGCGGTTTAGGAGAACTTGTTAAATATGCTCTTCTTGGGGCGCGCTGGGATGTATTGCTCGGTGATGATTTTTTTGATTTTATAAAAGCTAACGCTGAAGATATCGTAGATCGCAATTCTGATGTGATGTTGCAGGTAATTGACCACTGTCTAAAAATCAAGGCTGGCATAGTTGCAGAAGATGAGACCGAAAAAAATATTCGCGCGCATCTCAATCTAGGACATACTTTTGCGCATGCACTAGAAGAAGTTACCAAGTACCAAGTTTTTTCACATGGAGAAGCTGTTGCTATCGGTATAGTTTGTTCTTGTTACTTATCTGAGTATCTTGGCTCCTGGGATTCTGAGCAAACTGAAGAAATAATCGACCTTATGAAATCTCTTGGTCTGAAATATCAAATTCCTGCACACATTGATAATTCTGCAATCATAAAAGCCTTTAAATATGATAAAAAAAATGAAGGTGGAATGCCAAAATTTATAATTCCTAAAACTTATATCGGCTGGGTAGATATAGTCTCTAACATTGATACTGCCACGATTATTAAGGTTTTAGAACGAGCAAAAACATGATATTATTATATTTTTAATGGCTTTATTGGTTTTAGAAGACGGCAGGGAATTTAAAGGTAAAAGTTTTGGGGCTCAAAAGCTCGGTTTTGGGGAGTTAGTCTTCAATACTGGCATGACTGGTTACCAGGAAATCATCACCGATCCTAGTTACGCCGGTCAGATCATAACTTTTACTTATCCAGAAATAGGAAATTACGGAACTAATCCTTGGGATAATGAATCTAATTCAGTCCACACAAAAGGCATAGTAGTAAAAAACTATAATCCCGAGTTTAGTAATTTTCGAGCGAAACAAAGTCTGGGAGATTTTTTGGAGTCCTTGGATATCTGCGGAATTTATGACCTCGATACTAGAGCTATTACTAAGCACATAAGAGACAAAGGTGCTATGAAAGCTGTGATTGCGCCAGATAGCCTAAAAACCACTAAAGAAGAGCTTCTCGCTGCTTTAGCTAATCAGCCTTCTATGCAAGGACAGGATCTTGCTAGCATCGTCACAGCCAAAGAAATTCATCCTGGTAGCTATAAATCACCAACTGGATTATTTACTGGTAATCTTAAAACCGCCAAGTATAAAGTTATTGCATTTGATTTTGGAATTAAACAAAACATAATCAATAAACTTATTGAGCATGGTTGCCATGTCACTGTAGTACCTGCAAACACAAGTGCTGATTATGTTCTAGAGCAAAACCCAGATGGAATATTTCTTAGTAATGGTCCCGGTGATCCCTCGGCTGTTAATTATGCAATTAAAACAATCGAAACCCTAATTCAAAAATTCAAAAAACCAATTTTTGGGATTTGCTTAGGTCATCAGTTATTAGCTCTTGCCAACCAAGCTCAGACCTATAAACTAAAGTTCGGTCACAGAGGCTCTAACCAGCCAGTAAAAAATTTAGAAACCGGTAAGATCGAAATTGCCGCTCATAATCATGGTTTTGCGGTATCCAAAGAAAATCTACCTGCAAATATATTTATTACTCACTTAAATATCAATGACGATACTATCGCTGGAATTCGCCTAAAAAACAGACCAGAAGTTTTTTCTGTTCAATACCACCCAGAATCCAGTCCTGGACCGCATGATAGCGATTATCTTTTTGAAGAGTTTACAAAATTAATAGAGTTCTGTCAAAACCCATAAATGAGTCCAAAAGATCCAAAAGATCCAAAAGATCCGAAAGAACTCTAGCAAAATCTTCGATTTTGTTATTTTTGTTTTAACCTCTTTTTACGAAACCTACGGTTTCGAAAGAGGTTAAATGAAGTAAAAACCTAGTGAATTTTATCAAACTCAGCAAGTAAGGCTAAAGCAGAAAGAGCGACTTCGCGTCCTTTGTTCTCTTTGTGTTTACCTGCGCGAATTTCAGCTTGCTCGATATTATTGCAAGTGAGTATTCCATTAAAAATCGGTACTGCCGTTCCTAGAGCGACTTCCATAATGCCTCGTGCTGACTCATTGGCAACAATTTCGAAGTGATAAGTATCACCGCGAATAATAGTCCCAAAACAAATAATCGCATCAAACTTCCTACTTTTAGCTAATTTAAGACATAAAACCGGCAATTCAAAAGCGCCTGGACTTTCAAATAAACTAATGTTGTCTTCAGGAATACCTGAAGATTTAAGAGCATCAACAGCAGAGTTTTTCATCTCATCATTAAACTGATGATTCCACTTACAACTAATAATCGCAAGACGCCATTTGCCAGTATTTTTAATATTAAACTCGGGCTTAGATTCTCTCATTTACCTATACAAAACCTACTAAATATATTATCAAGAATTTCTTCAGTTAGGGTCTCTCCGGTAATCTCACCCAGAGAATGAATAGCAGACCGTAAATCAATAGTCCAAAAGTCCTCGCTGAGTGCTGTTGCCGCTAAGGAATCATCTAGTGAATTTTTGGCTTTACGTAATAAATCAGCTTGCCGGTGATTGATTTTGATTAAATCCTTGTTTTTTGATAAACTTGAAATTTTATCAAAAAGGATGTTTTTTAGTTCATCAATATTAATATTATTTTTGGCAGAAATATTAATATCAGTCTTCAAACCCTCTTGGCAAGCCATATCCAGCTTGGTCCCCACTGTCAGGATATTGACATTATCTAGGTGATAATTATGACTTTCGGTTTCAGTACTTAGATCCACCAAATTCATCACTAAATCAGCTTCAGCTAAAGCCGAAAAGCTTCTCTGGATGCCGATTTGCTCAACAAGATCGTCACTTTGACGAATCCCAGCTGTATCTAATAAAATTACTGGTAAACCGCGAAGACTATAGCTTTCTTCGATGATATCTCGAGTAGTGCCAGCTATATTCGTGACAATGGCTCGTTCTTTTTTTAGTAAAGTATTTAGAAGAGTTGATTTGCCCGCATTAGGTTTGCCTACAATAGCGACTTTATAGCCATTTCTAAGAATATGCCCTTCTTTTTCACCTGCCAATAAATTATCTATTTCATCAATTACTTCTTGAAGTTTAATCTTGAAAAGGCTGGGATCATAATTACCGACTTCGTCAGGAAAATCTATGCTGGCTGTAACTTCGCCTAAGATATTTAATAATTTCAAGCGTAATAGTTTAATTGAATTACCAAGCTCCCCTTGATAAATCTTAATTGCGTTTTGAGCTGAAATCGAAGTGTTAGCTTGTATGATATCAAGAATCGCCTCTGCTTGACTTAAATCAATTTTGTGATTTAGAACAGCTTGCTGAGTAAACTCACCGGGGCGTGCCAAACGCGCTCCCTGAGCGAGAATTAGCTCAAGTACATATTCAGTGATCCATTGGCTTCCGTGTAATTGAATTTCGATAAGATCTTCACCGGTATAACTATTCGGCGCCTTAAAAGGCAGAATTAATGCTTGATCAATTTTTTTATGGTCTTGGATAATCCAGGCAAGCTCGACTAAACGATGCACAAATTTTTTACCCGTTAATTTTTCAGCTATGGACCAGCTCCCATCACCACTAATTTTGATGATCGAGACCGCGGCTGAACCCTGAGCTGTCACAATCGAAGCAATCACCATATCTTAAATTTCCAAAGTTGAACTAATTGCATTTCTACCCTTACCCTTGGATAAATATAGCGCAAGATCAGCGCGAGTTTTTAATTTTTCGTAATCATAAGGATCATGAGGAGTTCCAGCCACCCCAATACTACAAGTCAAAGGATGAGGCCAAGTGGAGTGGAGGGTTTTAGCAAGATTCTGAGCAATTCGATCTGCCGCCTTCAAAGCCTCATGGATATTGGTGTTCGGTAGCAGCACCATAAACTCATCTCCACCAAATCTACCAACAATATCAGCGACTCTATGATTCAAATCATCAATAGGTGTCTGTCTAACGGTATTGGCAAGCACGGTAGAGAGAATTTGGATTGCTTCATCTCCCGCGAGATGGCCTCCGTTTTGAGTATCATCATTAATTGTTTTTAGATTATCCACATCTATAAGCATGTATGAAATGCCCTTGCCTTCAAGCTTACAGCGCTTAATTTCTTTTTCTGCAATTTCTCTAAAATATTTTTTATTATATAAGCCTGTATCGGGATCAATTTTATTAAATTTATTTATCGTATCAAAAAGCGCCGCATGCTCAAGAGCAATAGCCGCTTCCGAGCCCACTCGTAAAATAAACTCTATTTCTTCAGCAAGAAAATTTCTTTCTCGATCACATTGATGAACAGTAATAGTACCGAGAACCTTTCCGCGCGCTACCAGTGGAATTGAGAGGTAACTCCTTAAAGATATTGCCTGAGCGATTTTGAGCACATAAGGATTTTCAGATTTAAGTTTTTCTTCGACAGAAGATATATTCAAGATTTCAAGTGATTTATTATATTCTTTGCTTTCAGCAAGATTGGTGATCCACTCTTTTTCAAAATTAAAAATTAGATCAGCAGTAGCTTGGTAGCCTTTTGAGCAGAATTCTTCTTCTGTTTTTAAGATCTTTTGTTCATCAGAGAATCTTCTAACAAAACATCTATTAAGCCCCAGTACCTCTCCAATCCCTTTTGCAATTTGTCCAAGGACTTTAGATACATCTAGGCTATCTCTAATATCACAGCTCAAACGATGTAATAGAGCCATTTGCCTTCTGGTTTGCTGAGCTTCTTGATAAATCGCTGCCTGAGTCAAAGCGATTTCTAATTGTTTGGCAACTCCTTCCAGTAATTGCTGTTCGTCATGAGACCAATTGCGTACTTGATTAAAAAAACTAACGGCGATTACTCCGACTAGCTCTTTGTTATTATCCTTAAACATTCCTGCCGATAAATAAGATTTGATTCCATTATTTTTTAATTGTAGTATTTCAGGCTCATCTTTTATAGTCGTGTCAGGGACTGCGATTGAGGGATCTAGCCAGTTGGGCTCTAACTCTGTACTTAAAGTAGAGTAGAGTGACTCTATCATTTTGGAATCAAGGAGTGGATCTACAGACCATACCCTATGCCCTAGAGTGCCTCTGATTTTTTTGCTTAAAGTGACTACAGCACAAGACTCAGCGCCCATAACCTGCGCGACCTCTTGAACAGCTGTCTCTATGATTTGATCTACAGAGAGTGATTCGCGGATCTTGGTAGTAATTTGGTTTAGCAAGAATTCTTTTTGAGCCATATTTAAGCTCTCTGAATGAAGCTCATGTTGGGTAAATACTGTCGCCATTTGCTCTGAAAACAATTCAAATATTTTTTTTAAGTGATTAGTCCACGGAGATTTTCGGCTGATAACTAAGACACCCCACTCACGCCCACGCACTTTTGATCTAAAAATTTCTGGATATAAAAAAGGATCGATATATTCAAAACTCAATAATTCATCAAACTGTATGATCTGCTGTAAGTCTTTTGGTGACTTGGATTGATCAGGATAAAAAAGCTGATAACCCTTAAAGAGCTCATCATCTAATTCATCGTCGGTGTTGATTAATTTTTTAAAAAAATAAAAATCTTCTATTTGTGCAAAATCTCTAAAGCTTGAATAAATTTTTTCAAGTGCGATTTCTGGCTTAAGAGTTTTTCGAATCTCGGAAGTAGAGCTAGCGACAAGATTACTTTCAAGCTTTTGCTCGAGACAATTTATAAATAAAGTAAGTTGATCAACTAAATTTTCCCAAAAATCAATCTGCGAGACTTGTTTATCTTTTAGGTATAAATACCCCCAGTCATCGATTTTAAAAGATTCATATAAATCGCTCGATCTCAAATTATTTAACTGAGCAGAATTACTAAAAAACTGTCTCTTCTCGTCTGAGCTTAAAATCACCGCTTCGCTACACAAATCTTCCTCCACCAAAAGGTCTAGAAATTCATTGAGATTCAAGGCCAAATCCGGACTTTCCTGACTTAGTAAAGAATTTGTCAGAAACTTGCTTAATTTTGAAATATTAGTCGACTTTTTAACCATTCATTAACTTCAATCTAGTACTTTATACCCACTATGGCTTCGTTTCAAGGCAAAAATATCAATAATCTCTATGACGCTATGAATAGTAGTGTGCGTAGAATTGGCATAATTCAAACCAACCTTGAAAATGTACATACAGTAGGATTCAAGTCAATACACCCCGATTCGGTATTATTTTCAGACACTTTAAAAGATGTTTTTAGAGATGAAAGCCAAGGCTCATACCTACCTACCGAACAAAAATTAGATTTAGCTCTTACTAGTGCGACAGCTTTTTTCTTAGTAGAAGGTCCTGAAGGTCCAGAAAGATCTAGAGATGGCCAATTCCACCTCAATCCAGAGGGTAAAATCGTAGATTCACAAAATCGCGAATTAGTAATTTTAGACCAAGATCCAGAAAAACCAATTGGTGAAGCTTTAATCAATGGTGCTGACTGTGAAATAAATAAAGATGGTCATATTAGACTCAACGGAGATTTTTATGGACGTATCGCTTTAGATTACTCAAATAAACGTATGCCTGGAGAAAGAGCTTTTGTTTTACAAGGGAAACTAGAAACCTCAAATGTAGATCTGCAAGAAAATATCGTGAAAATTATGCAAGTGAAAAGACACATAGATACCGTTCAGGGAATGCTTTCTATGGAACTTGGAATAGATAAAGCTCTAATTGAAACTTATGGAAGGAACGTTTAATGTATAACCAATACACATATAGAAGCATGGGAACAGTTAATCGCCATATGCAAGTCTTGGGCGATAAGGTTATTGATCTTAACAATGTGTTTACTACTGGTTATAAAAAGAAAGACACTAGTTTTCATGAAACACTCAATGGTATGAAGTCTTACCAAAGAAGACACCATTCAAACGGACAATCAAAACTAACGAGTAGAGAATTAGATTTTTCAATAGAAGGTAAAGGATTTTTTGAAATCCAACTACCCGATGGGACCAATGCCTATACCCGTGATGGCTCATTTACAGTGGGTCCTAACGGAGAATTAATCTCTGCCCAGGGTTACCAAGTAGTTACGAGCAATCCTAATGCTGAATTTGTTTCTGAAAGATATGATAACTATTTAAACAGTGAATCTCAGCCCGCATTTGATGTAGGCGTTCATTCATCTGCGACTTATATCCCGATAGGCGCCACCGTAAAAATGGAAGATGATGGAACTCTAAGAACAGAAGAAGGACAAATCATAGGTAAGCTTAACGTAATGGCTTTTACAAATGAAGATGGCTTAAAAGATGTCGGAGAGAATATTTATATCGCAACTGAGCAAGCTGGTGATATAAAAGAAGTGCAACTTGGCACGATGATAGGTGAGACCAAGGTCAGACAGGGATACCTAGAGAGCTCTAATGTTTCGATCGTAAAAGATATGGCTGATATAGTTCAGCTAAATACAGCGATTAAAGCAGAGATGAAAATTATAAAAGTTTTAGATCAAATGCAAGAAAATCTAACATCAACAATTACAAGGAATTTATAAACAAAAGGAAATTAAATGTTCGACGCAACAGGCTCATCATACGCATACGGTTCCAATCCAGCATCAGCAATGTTAGAAGATAGCATGAACTCGATGATGGGTGGCTACGGCAACCAAACAGGAGGCATTCTAGGACAACGATTCGGCGATGTGATGAACTCCATGACCGATAATATGAACAATAATGCCCAGCAAGGCATTATGCCATTTTTTAATGGACCACAATACAATGTCCAATCAGCCCAAGCTCAAAAACTAGGAGTACAAACATTTGGTGGGATGACCGCTGCGCAAATCTCTCAGCAAATGAGTATTGGTGGACCTTTGAGCGTTTTACCTTTTATTGGCGGAGTGAATAAATTTGTTTTTCCAGCTGCAGGATTGTGGACTTTATATTCTGGCATGAAGGAAATTAACCACATGAGAGATGGAGCGACTCAAGAAGTCTCAGCTCGATTTGATCCTTCACAACTTAACTATAATCGCTCCATGCAAGATTATTACGACACCTCAGAAAAGTGGCAACAACTAGGTCCTTTTCACTAAAATAAATCCAGCAAAGCCTTTAAATGAGCTCTATTAGGACCGTACAGGTGTATGTCAGCAAGAGAATCTTCTTGATCGACAGAAATTATAATTAGGTTTTTTTTGGTGCTTTTTAATGTTTTAAGTATACTTAAAATCTCTGGATTATTAGCTAACTGAAAGCTAAAAAGCAAAACCGGATTTGGGTTAGCTTGCAGTGATTCCAAATCTTCTGAATTAGAATATTGCATAAAATTATTTGATTGAGTAAAAACTTCTTTAAAAACTTCTAGCTCTAGCTTGGGGTGATTAAAAATATAAATATCTGGATTAAGTGGAAGCCTTATACTATTTGGGTTTGCAAGTGCGCACTTGCAGATATTTACCATTTTTGTATCCATATTAACCAAAATCGGCATTTGAGGTAAATTAGATATTTTTAGATTTTGAATGTAACCAAGGCTAGTATGATAATTATTAATCAATTCATCATCAGAATTATTATTGAGATACTCAGCTGAGACAAGAGCATCATCTAGATTGGAATTCCAGATTATTAGATTATTGCCAGCTTGTATCATTTTATAAGAAATTTGAGAATAATCACCATATAAGCTCAAAGCCTTCATTGTGATTTCATCACTCACAACTACTCCTCTAAATCCAAGCTCCTCGCGCAAGTGATCTTGAATTACTCTCCTAGAAAGGCTCGTAGGCACATCGTCAAATTGATAACTGGAATCAGCAAAATTATTTTTGATGAGCAAATGAGCAACCATAATCGTTTTGACACCTGCCATGACTGCTGATCTAAATGGCTTGAGGTGTTTAAGATACACTTCTGGATTGAATTGCACATAAGGTAACTCTAGATGAGAATCTTTACTAGTATCACCGTGACCGGGGAAATGCTTCGCGCAAGCTATGATATTTGAGTCCTGTAAAGTTTTTATGATCAGTTCGGATTGGCTAGAAACCAGATCCTCATTAGATCCTAGGCTCCTCGTGCCAATAATAGGGTTAAGAGGGTTAGTTGCTAAATCGACGCATGGAGCAAAAACCATATTAAAACCAAGCTGGTGAAGCGAGCTTGCAAGAGTGTAACTGTAATCAATAATTGGCTCAGGATTAAAATCATTTTTATCATTCAGCGAGCTTGCCCTGCCTAAAGCCTGCATACTGGGCAAAGAAGGTGAAACTTTACGCAAACGCTCGACCTTACCGCCTTCTTGATCAACGCTGACGATCAAATCCTCTCCCAATAGAGCTTTTAGGTCTTTTATGAGTTTTATTACTTGATCTTTTTGTTTGATATTGCAGTCGTAGAGAATTACTCCAGCGGGATCAATTTTTTTTAACTTAAGACTAGTCGGGTGATCTAATTCAAAACCATTAAACCCTACTATAAAAAGCTTGCCAAAATTTACTTGCATGATAATTCCTTTATTAGATTAAATTCTCTAAGCTTAGTTTCATAATGGCTAAGACCCGCTTGGTGAGCAGAATTAAAATCATAGTTCAAATTCTGAAAATAACTCGCTAAAGATTTTTTTGGAAGTCCTGTTAAGCGATAAGCTTCAACAATTACATCTGGTAAAAGCGCATTCAGTCCTTGATCACGACAAGAATTAAGTAATTTAATAATAGAGTCTTTTGTTGGCAAACAAATTGATTGCTTGTTAAATGTCCATAAGCCAAACACCATGGGCAAGCCAGAATACTCATACCAAGCGCTTCCTAAGTCTATTGCTGTAAAATCAGTACAAAAAATATTTTGTTTAAGTGCCTCGTCGCCAATTAATAATTTAGCTAAGCAGTCTCCAGGATCCTCATCGAAGTGAATAAATTTTATAGCATCTAAATTCATACCCCAAAAATCTTTTAGAAGAATCTTGAGAAGATTAACGGAGCTGGCACTTTTATTAGTTAGAAAAATTTCTTGTAGCTGATTAATTTCTAGATTTTTTTTCAAAAACAAAATCACACTATCAGCCTGTCTAAAACTGCTAATTGAAAGACCTGGCACTATTTCGTATAAATTTTTATTACTCAAATATTCATAACTAGAAATTGGGGCAATATCAATTTGATTGGTTCTCAGGGCAAGATTTAAAGCTGAGGGAACTCCCTCAGTCACCCTAAATTCAAGCTCGGGATTAGTGCTATTCAAATAAATCTGCAAGGGTAAATTCACTGGTAAACAATTTATAAAATTGATCTGACCAAGTTTAATTATGGGCTTATTTACTGGCATTTTTTATTTTTGGGATTAAGATTAAACTAGATTAATACTATCAAAACCCGCTTCTAGCTATTATTGTAGCTAGGATTAATAAAATATGTTTTTAAATTTACTGCTGATTTCTTTAGCTACAAGTTTTTCAGTTTTTTTAGGTCAGTCCTATCAAAATTCGCAAATTTTTCATAGTAAAGCCCAATCTTTATCTAATTTTGACACTATGAGCTTGGCGGCTTCATCGCGGGTCAGTAAAGAATCTAATCAATTTCTTCTTGATCTTCAAAACTATCTCAATGACTCTATCAAAACCAAGGCTCAAGGGCAAAAAATCAGCACAGAAAAACTAAGAGCAATTTTTAATAGTTACCTTAAAAATATTAATCCGACAGAAACCAATCAGCTTAGCGAGACTATAAAGTTTGTCGTCAATCAAGCTCCCGAAGCAAAAGACATCACATATACCGCTCAATTACTCAATTCCTCTTATTTGCCATCCAAGCTCCAAGAAAGCACTCCTAGTTATATTTCTACTCTAATAACCAAAAAACAAGTTGAGAGATTTGTTGATTTAAATGCTCTTAATAATTTTTACCAAGGGACAAATTTGAAAATAAGCTCAGAGCTAATTGGGCAATTAGTAAGCGCACAAAATTTTAAAACCATAGTCAATAGCCCAAGTCAATTCGGTTTAGAGATTAGTTCTGATGGGCTTTCCCTTGCATATCTTCCTAATGGAATTTTAATAGAAGTTTTAGCAGAAAACGAAAGCTAAACAGATGAGCTCAAAACTTTACGGGTGTAGTGCTTAAACCCCTGAGCTACAGGCATCCGACGACCAGCTCCAAAAGCTTTACCCGCGATCTTAAGCACTGGCGGAGATTGCTGGCGCTTGTATTCAGCTCCATCAATCAAATTCAAAACTCTTCTCACCAAATCTTGATCAATGCCCTGAGCTGAAATCTCTTGTACCGTTTTTAATTGAGAAACATAAGCATCTATGATTCTATCTAAGAGCGGATACTCAGGCAAAGAATCAGAATCTTTTTGATCAGGTCTCAATTCCGCTGTGGGAGCTTTTTTGATGATGGATTGTGGAATTATTTCTTTTGAAGAGTTTATAAAATCTACTAGTTCATAAACTTCTGTCTTGAGCAAATCACCGATCACTGCAATAGCACCGCAAGTATCACCATAAAGAGTCGAGTAACCGACAGCGATTTCTGATTTATTACTCGTAGCTAAAAGCATAGCATTATTTATATTGGCAAAAGCCATCAGCATCGTAGCTCTCAAGCGGGGTTGAACATTTTCATCAGCCAAACCCTCTAGTGGCACTATAAGGTTTTTGAGCTGTGCGTGAAGAGTTTCGATAGATAAGCTTTGATAATTAATGCCTAGATTCTTAGCAAGCGATTCAGCATCATTAAGACTATCTTGCGATGTAAATTTGGAGGATAGCATAAAAGCACTAACATTTTCTGGACCTAAAGCCTTAGCCGCCAAATACGCTACCAGAGCGGAATCTATGCCACCAGAGAGTCCTAATACAGCTTTTTGGAATCCGCATTTGTGTAAATAGTCTCTAGTCCCCAGCACAAGAGCTGATTCCAGATCACGATATTTATTAGATTGAACAGAAGGTAAAACGCCACTTGGTTTTTCTTGAAACAACACGTCAGTATCTATGGTCAAATGGTCTTCTTGGAAGGGTTTAAGCTGATTTATCAGATTAGCATTTTTATCAAAAATCATAGAATTACCATCAAAAATTAATTGATCGTTAGCGCCAATTTGATTAGCATAAAGAATTGGCACTTGATATTTACTAGCAAGAGAACCGATTAGTTTTTTGCGAATCTCAACCTTACCAGTCTCAAACGGTGACGCTGAGACGTTTACAATTAAATCGCAGTTTTGAGAGACCAAATCCTCTACTGGATTTTTTTGATAGATAGTGTGATAAGCTTCAATCCAAATGTCCTCACAGACAGAGATCCCAAATTTTAAATTTTGCCAAGACCAAACGCTAGATTGCTTTGCAGGCTCAAAATATCTTGTCTCATCAAAAACATCATAATTCGGCAGTAAAGTTTTACTTGCTATTAAATCAATCCGGCCATCAGCCAAGCAAAAAACAGAATTTTGTAATTTTTTACCATAACCAGGATTACGACTAATGCCACCAATTAAAATCGCAAAATTCTTATTGGTATAAAGTTTTAATTCTTCTAGGTAACTATCTTGATAGCTGAGTAAATCGGCCTTTAATAACAAGTCTTTAGGAGGATAACCAATTAGGGCAAGCTCGGGAAAAATCACTAAGCTAGAATTTTCTTGAACGGCTTGTTCGATAGATTTTATTATTTTTTTGAAATTATAATTCAGATCGCCAACGATAGGATTGATTTGGGCTAGGCTGATTTTCATGCAGTTAAATTATACCGTTTTTCTGGTGCTATTATAAGGTTTATGACTATGTGTGATAAAAAACTCAATCAAATCAAACCCATTAGCTATCAAGCAGATCCAGATGGAAAAGTAAAAATCGGCGGTGTTTATGTCGCAGATCTCGTGAAACAATTCGGATCACCGCTTTATATTCTTTGTTACGAAACCATAAAAGCTCGCGCAAAGGCTTACCGTGAGGCTTTTAAGAAGTTTTACGGTGATTCACTGGTTATTTACGCGAGTAAAGCACTTAACTGTAAAGCTGTTTGTAGCATCGTTAATCAAGAAGGCTGGGGCATAGATGTGGTAAGCGCTGGAGAGCTATATACCGCTCTGTCAGTGGGTTTCCCGAGTTCAAAAATAATTTTCCATGGCAATAACAAAAGTCTAGACGAGCTCAATATGGCTATTGAAAATGGCGTTACTATCATGCTTGATAATTTTCTTGAGCTTGAATTAATAAAAAGTATTCTAAAATCCAAGCCCAACCAGGCTCTAAAGCTGATGGCTAGAGTAACTCCAGGTATTGAATGTCACACTCATGATTATATAAAAACTGGTAAGCTTGATTCTAAATTTGGTTTTAATCTTGATGAGTTTGATAAACTGCTTGGCGCTTTAAAAGCTCTCAAAAACGAGCACCCAGCCCTCGAACTAAAAGGTTTACACGCGCATATTGGCTCTCAAATTTTTGAAACTTTACCTCACCGTGATAGCACCAAGGTTCTACTTGAGCTTTACAAAAAAGCAAAAGATGATTATGGATTTGAATTCACTGATTTAAATGTTGGAGGCGGTCTTGGCATCAAATACACTGAACATGACGATCCTCCAGAAATCGAACAATGGGTAGAAATTATTTGTAAAACTGTAAAAGAACAATGTCAAGCTCTTGGACTTGCTTTACCCCGCATTATGAGCGAGCCTGGTAGATCTCTTGTAGGGCCCGCAGGCGTTACAGCTTATCAAGTCGGCAATATCAAGCATATTCCTGGCATCCGGACTTACGCTTCAGTAGATGGAGGCATGGCGGATAACACCAGACCGATAATGTATCAAGCCGTTTACAGCGCAGATCTTGATGGCAAAACGCATCTTCCCAAAGACACAAAAATCACCATCGCTGGGAAGTATTGTGAGTCTGGGGACGTGCTGATTAGAGATATTCTCCTACCCCAGATAAATACTGGTGATATTTTGATGGTTTACTCGACAGGAGCCTATAATTACAGCATGGCCTCCAATTACAACCGCGCCACCAAGCCCTCTATGGTGCTTGTTGAAGGCGGACAAGCGTATGAAATTATTAAGCGAGAAACTCTTGAGGATCTTATCCGTTTTGATCAATTGCCGAAGTTTTTATCCTAAAAGTGGCATAATAGAATCAGGAGGCTAAAAAATAAACTCCAATAGCATACGATTAAATTATCTCGATTTAGGCGAATTTTTATATAAAGCGTTCGACTTGGAATTACATCCATTGAGCTTTATAAGTGTCGTTGCTCAATTAGCTTTTATTGGTTGGTTGATTTTTCAAGTTTACAAAAGATTCCGTGGCACGCAAGCAGAGCGGGTTTTAAGAGGTTTGATCTTGATTAGTCCTATCATTTTGCTTTGTTATACTCTCAAGCTTTCGATCATAACAAGAGTTATAGAAATTTTTTCACCTACTATTTTAATTGGTTTAATTGTTATTTTCGCTCCAGAATTTAGGCGAGTCCTAATGCAGATCGGTGGCAATCTCTCTCTAGTAGACTATTTGCACATGGCTGAATCCAAAAAAAGTGTTAATGATGCTTCTTATGAGATCGTTGAAGCTCTTAAAAACCTCCAAAAAAACAAAGTCGGAGCTCTTATCGCTATCGAGAAAGCCACTGTTGATCGATATTACATCGATCCCGGCACTAGCATCAATGGCAAGCTCAGCAAAGAACTTCTTATCGCACTTTTTAACCCCAAATCCCCTCTGCACGACGGGGCTGTAATAATCAAAGGCTTTACCATTAACGCGGCAGGAGTAATCCTCCCCATGACAGAGAACCCAAAACTAGATTGGCAGTATGGCACTAGACACCGCGCGGCGATTGGGTTTACTGAGGTTTGTGATGCACTTTGCTTGGTTGTTTCAGAAGAGACCGGAGGGCTGTCTCTGGCTTACCAAGGGTCTTTGACACATTTTCAAGATCCAGAAAAACTAAAAGAAAACATCGCTCAATACTACGCAGAAATTCTAAAAACCGAAAAGAAAAGCTCTAAGGTCGGTAAATTAGTCTCTGGTATTTTTTCCAGCTTAAAAACCGTAAAAAACTCAAGAGAAAAATTGCGTTCGAGATAGGTAAAAACCCCAGCTTTTTATTATCTTAAAAAATATTTTGAAAAATATTAAATTAGGTATTGCAAATTTTTATAATTTATGTTTATAATTACTCTTATGAACGAAAATCAACAGAGAATATTTGTAATTGACGATGATCCAGCTATTTTGGAACTTGTAACATCAAATTTAGAAATGCAAGGTTATTCAGTAGATTCAGCTGACAACGCAATTGACGGTTTAGCGCTAATCGCTCAAAACCCTCCTAATTTAATCATTTTAGACTTAATGATGCCTAATTTAGATGGGTTTACTGCTTGCCAAAGACTTCGTCAGAATGACAAGACCAAGGATATTCCTGTTCTTATGTTAACTGCGCTTAGCAGGACAGAAGATAAGGTAACTGGATTTGATTCTGGTGCTGATGATTACTTGACTAAGCCTTTTGATTTGGCTGAATTGTTTGTGCGTGTTAGAGCTTTATTAAGAAGATCTGGCGCAATCACTCTTTCTCAGTCTATTCCAGAAATTCTTCACGCTGGCGATATTACCCTTATGCCAGAATCACGCGAAGTTAAGATCGAAGATAGAATTCTAAGACTCACCCCAATTGAGTTTGAAGTGCTTCACTGCTTAATGCAAAATCATGGTCAAACTGTAAGCCCAGGCACTCTTCTAAAAGAAGTTTGGGGTTACTCGCCGGAAGATGATGTAGATACTATCCGTGTTCACATTCGTCACTTGAGATCTCGCATTGAAGTTGCAGAAAAAAGATATATTAAGACTGTCTATGGCGGAGGCTATCAGCTGATTCCAGATGGTTTTGTTAAACACGCTGCGGCTGTATAAATTTATTAATTATCGGGAGAAAACAAAAGCCAGTTTCATGAACTGGCTTTTTTGTTTTTTAGCGGAACATTCAGTAAAGCTAGATCGTCATTAATAAAAAGAATACAAATTCATAAAGGAGACTATATGAAAAAAACCTATGCCCTAATAGTAGTATTAGGCTTAATACTTACAACGGCTGTAAGTAGACCAGTGCTTGCCATGGAAAAAGGCGTGATGTCAATAGTAGGACCGATTGTCGGTGTGCCTGTTGGCGGTATCATGGGTCTTGTGCGCGGTGCTGAGTCTAAAGGTGTTGAATACGCAGATACTTTTTCCAAGAAGATGGGTGATGATCTTTTGGGCAAATTAATTGGTATTCCGACAGGTCTTATCGTAGGTCATGTGGCCGGCGGTATAACTGGTTTGGCAAAAGGTGTTGTAGATGGGGTTGTAATCGGTATTGATGATCCGTTATCTACCGAAAGCGCTTCGCTAAGCGGTGAGTTTTTGGATTTTGAACCTTATAAAATCCTAGAAAGCACTAAATAACATTCGTTTTGGATAATAATTTACCTCTAAGCATAAAAAGCCTCTGATTATCAGGGGCTTTTTTTTGGGTATAAGAGTATGGAGAGGAGTTTCTAGCTAAAATTGTTCATTAGTGTCAAGAAAAATTGAAATTTACGATACAACCCTGCGAGATGGCGCTCAAATGCGCGATATATCTTTTAGCGTAAATGATAAGCTACGAATTTTAGAGATTTTAGATGATTTGGGTATTAGCTATGTCGAAGGTGGCTGGCCTGGCGCTAACCCCAAGGACGTAGATTTTTTTGAGATCGCAAAAACTCTAAATCTAAAAAACACTCAGCTAACGGCTTTTGGAAGTACGCGTAAAGCAAACACAAAAGTTAATGAAGATCCGATTTTACACGCTCTATTAAGAGCAGATACAGAAGTGATCTGCATAGTCGCCAAAAGCTCAGCTTGGCAAGTAAGTAACACGATGAAAGCTAGTCTAGAAGAGAATTTGGCTATGCTCCATGAAAGTATTAGCTATCTAAAATCTCAGAGTAGAAAAGTTTTTGTGGATGCAGAACATTTTTTTGATGGTTATAACTTTAATAAAGAATACTCCGAGAACTTCATCCAGACAGCGATTCAAGCTGGCGCTGATCGCATGATACTTTGCGATACTAACGGCGGATCTTTACCTGAAGATGTTTTTAATACTACCAAACAACTAGTGGATCAATTCGGCTCACAGATTAAGTTTGGGGTACACGCTCATAATGATGGCGAACTAGCTGTCGCTAATAGTATTCGAGCGATTAGAGCTGGTGCGATTCAAGTACAAGGCACGATTAATGGTTATGGCGAACGTTGCGGAAACGCTAATTTGATTTCGATGATTCCAAATCTTCAGCTTAAATACCACGAAGAAAAACTCATTTGTATCCCAGAAGAAAATCTTAGTAAGCTCACTTCGGTCGCGCGCAAAGTCGCCGATATCGCTAACATGAATCTCAATCCCTCACAGCCTTTTGTCGGTGAGCGCGCATTTACCCATAAGGGCGGACTTCATGCTAGCGCTGTCCAAAAAGACAAAACTAGTTACGAACATATCGACCCGCATTCAGTCGGCAATAACACTAAGATAGTCGTATCTGATCAATCTGGAGCTAGCAATATTTTGGACTGGCTTAAGAATAATGGTTTTGA
>Ga0169931_10004321_pt1 | contig 22152 bp, 15 predicted proteins | sample Kivu_15m_20L_FD_129675 | JGI IMG/M metagenome (GOLD analysis project Ga0169931, IMG submission 129675) | Freshwater microbial communities from Lake Kivu, Western Province, Rwanda to study Microbial Dark Matter (Phase II) - Kivu_15m_20L... | ecosystem: Environmental > Aquatic > Freshwater > Lake...
CCGTGGCTGCGGCGACCCGGCCGCGCAGGACTGGCGGTCTTGCTCGAGCGCGAACGTCCGCAACTGCACCAGCTGTTCGTCAGCGCGGTGCAACTCCAGCACACGCCGCCCGCCGACGCACACCCCGAGCTGATCCAACGCGTGTTGCGCTCGGCGGAGATCGAAGCGGCGCGCACGGATCTCGCCGGAGTTCTCGACCCGCGCGCGCCGCGGCGTTGGCTCGCCGGCGGAGTGTGCGCGGCGCTGGGAGTGTTCAGCGCCTCGCGCGCTTGGCCTGAGCACGCCGCGATCTTCGGCGCGCGCCTGTTCGGTGCGGACCAGCCTTGGCCGCAACTCACCCAGCTCGAGCTCGCGCTCGGCGCCGGGCTCGAGAGCGTCCAACTCGAACCGACCGCCAGCGGCGTGCGCGTGCGGCTGCCGCGCGGCAGCGATGCGCCGATCGTCGTGCGCGCGCTGGGTGAACAACCCGAAGACGTGCGCCTGCATCTGGGCAACGAGAGCTCCGTCGCGTTGAGCGCCGGGGCCGATGGACTCTATCGCACGGTGCTGCGCGGACTGCGCGAGGACGTGACGCTGTCCGCCAGCGGCGGCGACGACCGCGATCGCGAACCGACGCTGGAGATCGTGGTGCTCGAGCCGCCCGACATCGCCGGCCTCGCCGTGCGCATCACGCCGCCGGCCTACACGGGCCTCGTCGAACGGGTCGAGTTCGACCGCGACGTCGAAGTCCTGGCCGGTTCCTCGGTTGAAGTCGCCGTGCGCCCCCAACCGGCGAACGCGCGCGGCAAGGTGCACCTGCTCCCGGCGGACGAACGCCTCGAACTCACGCCGCTGCACTTTCCGCGCGCGGCCTCCAGCGCGAGCGGTGAGGCGCCCGCGTCGGACGGCGCCGCACCCGTCGCGGCGCCCGACGCAGACACCGGCCCCGCCGACGCGCTCGGCTTTGCGCTGGTTGCGCAGAGTTCGCTGCGCTACCGCATCGAACTCACCGACGACAGCGGACTGTCCAATCCCGACCCCGGTTTGTTCGCCATCCAGGTCGTGCGCGACGAGCGCCCGCAGCTCGAGTGGCTCGCTCCGGCGCGCAACGAGCTCGAGACGCTGCCGCGCGGCGCGGTGCGCCTGCTCGCGCGCGCCGACGACGACTTCGGGCTGCAAGGTGCGCAGTGGCGCGCCAAGCGCAGCGGAGAAGCCGACTCGACGTGGGCGGACCTGACGCTCAACGCACTGCCCGAGGACAGCGGCGCCGCGGCGCGACCCAACGCCCGCATCGCGGGAGTGCGCGTCGACGTCGCAACGCTCGCCGCCGCCGAACGCGCGCTGCAGCCGGGCGACCAACTCGAGTTCGAGTTGCGCGCCTTCGACACACGCCCGCACAACGCCGACGGCGAGCTCGATCCCGCCGCGGTCGCGAACGCCACGCCGCTGCGTGTGCGCATCGTCAGCGAAGAGGATTTCCTGCGGCGCCTGGGCGATCGACTCGCGCGCGTGCGCGCGCAGACCGCGGAAGCGGAAACGATCGCGCGCGAGCGCGTGCGGCGCACCGGCGACTTGCTCCGCACGCTCGAAGGCGACCAAGGCCTGCCGAGCGCCAACGACACGACCGGTTTGGTCAGCGGACAGCGCCGGCTGCAGAGCGACCTGGACTCCTTGACGCGCGAGCTCGCCAGCTGCGTCGAGAACGTGCTCTACGCGCGCCTCGACGAGTCGGCCGCGCCGGCGCTCGCCGATCTCGACGCGCGCCTGGCGCGCACCTCGGCGCGCGCCTTCCCGGCGCAGGCCTGGCGCGAGTTCGCCGCGGCGGCCCGCGCAGGAACCGTGTTCACGCCCGGCGTCCCCGGGCAACTCACCGCGCTGCTCGAGCGTTCGCTCGCGCTGTCGGACGAGAGTTCCCCGCGGGCGATCGAGGCCCTGGAGCGCGCCACGCGCGCCGCCGAGCTCGACACCGCCCACGGCGCTTTGTCGCAGGCGCTCGAGGCTCAGACCGCGGTGCACACGGGCCTGGTCGAGTTGCTCGAACAACTTGCCGAGTGGGACAACTTCCAAGCCGTCCTGACCCTGACCCGCGACATCCTCACGCGCCAGAAAACCGTGCGCGACCGCACTCGCGACGCCTCCGGCGCCGATCCAAGGAGCGAACGTCGATGACCGCCCGTACCCACAACCGCTCCGCCCTCGCCGCCTTCGCCCTGGGCTGCGCGCTGGCGCTCATGCCCAGCGCCCGTGCGCAGGATCGCGACGTGACGACGATCCTCGAGGAGCAGGAGCTCCTGCGCCGCCAGGTGCAGCGCCTGCGGCGCACCATCGAGGCCTTGATCCCGCGCCTGGAGCAAGAAGGTCGTCCGCGTGCGCTCGAGTTGCTGAAGGAAGGGCTGCAACTGTTGCAGGAGCGCTCCGAGGGCGCCGGGCGCCTGACGCTCGAGGAGCTGATGGACAAGGTCCGCCAGGACGTGCAATCCGGGCAGATCGCGACCTCGCTCGCCGCGCAGGAGCAGATCATCAAGGACCTCGAACGACTGCTGTCGGTGCTGCTCGACCGGCGCAACGTCGACGAGTTGGGCAAGTCGATCGAGCAGCTCGAACAGATCCGCAAGGACCTCGGCGCGCTCGAGCAGCGCGAGAAGGCCCTGATCGAGAAGACCGAGCAGCTGCGCGAGGAGTCGCGCACGCCCGAGCAGAAGCAGCTGGCGCAAACGCTCGAACAGTTGGCCGCGCAGCAGCGCGAGTTGCTCGAGCGCAACGAGCGCGCCGGGCGCCAGAGCGGCGCGCACGCGCTCGAACAGTTGACGCAGGAGCTCGAGCAACTCGCCCAGCGCCAAGAGGTCGACGCGCAGGTGCTCGAGAGTTGGAGTCCGCAAGCGGCCGAGTCGCTCGAGCGCGCAGCGCAGGCGCTCGGGGAGGCGCGCCGCGCCCAGGCGCGCGAAGCGCGATTACGTGAAGCAGCGCGCAACCTGCGCGACGCCGCAGCGCGCGAGCGCACGACTCCCACCGACCCGAGCAGTTCGCCGAACGCGGAGCTCGAAGCGCAGGCTCAGCTGCAGCAGCGCGCCGCGCGCGCCTCGGAGGACGAGGCGGCGAAGAGCGCTGCGAACGAGCTGGGGGCCGCGGCGCAGCGCTCGCGCGAAGCGGCAAACAACGCAGCAGCGCGCGAGGCCGCGGCGCAGGGCCACGAAGCGGCTGCAGCGAAACTGGAGCAACAGGCGGCGCAGCAAGCAGCGACGGCCGCGGCCGCGCAGCAAGAAGCCGCGAGTGCTGCCGAACAGTCCGCGCCGCAGGCCAACCCCCAGGGTGCGTCCTCTCCGGCCCAGGAAGCGCTCGAGGCGCTGAAGTCCGCGCTGGCGCGGACGCAAGAGGCGCAGCGCGGCCCCGGCGACGAACAAGCGGCCCGCGAGGCGGCGCGCGCGACCGACAACGCGGCGCGGGCGCTGCAGGAGGCCTTGGAACTCGAGCAGCGCCTCGCTCCGGCGCTGGCGGGATCCCAGGCTGAGGCGGCGCAGACCGCGCAGCGTTTGGCGCGCAGCGTGGAAGCGCTGCCCGCGCCGGCGACGCCCGGCGAAGCGCAGGCGCGCGAAGCCCTCGAACAGGCGGCGGAGCAGATGAACGCCGCGGCGCGCTCCGCGCGCGAGCAGGACGCGCCGGCGGCCGCGCAGGCTGCGCGCAACGCGGAGCAGGCGCTTCAGAGCGCACGTGAAGCCCTCAGCGGCGCGCAGAGCGCGCGCGAGAAGGCCGCGCAGCCGCCGTCCGCATCGAACGCCGCCTCGCCGAGCGGCTCGCAACAACTGGCGCAGGAGCAAGCCCAGTTGGGCCAGTCCGCCCAGCAGGCGGCGCGCAAGGCCGAACAGGCCGCGAGCTCGAGCCAGAGTTCGCAACCCTCGTCGCCTTCCTCGGCAGCGGCCCAGAGCGCTCGCGAGCAGGCCCAGCAAGCGCTGGAACGGGCTCAGCAGGCCATGGAGCGCGCCGCGGAGCAGCTCGAGTCGGGGCGTTCGGCCTCGGCGGCCCAGTCGCAGCGCGAGGCGCTCGAGGAACTCGAACGCGCCAAGCAGTCGAACGACGCGGGCGTTCAGCCCAGCACGCCGCAGGCGCAGCAGCGGGCCGAGGAACTGGCGCGCGAGCAGGAGCGCATCCGCAACGCGCTGCTCGAGCTCGCCACGCGCAACAAGGAGCGCAAGAACGCCAAGCCCACTCCGTCGATCGAGCAGGCGGCGCAGTCGGCCAAGCAAGCCGAGGCCGCGCTCGAGAGCGGCGACCTCGAATCCGCCGAACAGAGCGAGGAGCAGACCGAGCGCGAGATTCGCGAGGCGCAGGAGGAACTCAAGGCCGAAGAGGAGCAGTACCAACGCCTGCGGCAGGAGGAAGTGCTGTTCCGCATCGGCGAGGAGTTGACGGCGCTGCTCGAGGCCGAGCGTGGCGCGCTCGCGGCGCTGCGCGAAGTCGACGGCGCCCGCGAGGCGGAGAAGCTCTCGCGCGCCGAACGCCTGCGCCTGCGGCGCATCTCGGGTGAATTGGCGCAGCACGCCACGCGCACCGGAGAGATCGCGGACGCGATCGAGGCCGAGAGCGCCGCGGTCTTCGCGCACGTGCTGCGGGAGGTGCGCCAGGACCTCGAGCGTGTGGCCGGCGACATCGACGAGGTGGGCGGTCACCAGACCGGCGAGCGTCCGCAGGCGCTGCTCGAAGACGCGATCGAGGCCACCGAGCGTGTGCTCGCGGCGCTCAAGTCCGAGCAGCAGCGTCGCCAGCAGGAACAACAGCAGCAGCAACAACAGCAGGACCAGCAGGAGAAGAAGCAGGACAAACAAGCCCTGGTTCCCGACGTAGCCGAGTTGCGCCTGCTGCGCCTGATGGAAGTCGACACGCTGGACGCGCTGCGTCGCTTCGAGACGCTCTACCCGGACCTCAAGCCTGAGGACGCCGGACCGGAGGTCCTCGAAGATCTCTTACGGTTGGCCGAGCGCCACGAGCGCACGACCCGCCTGTTCGCACGTTTTCGAGCTAGGCTAGGCATCGACGGGCCGACGGCCCCGGGAGTCCAGAAACCATGACACCTGCTCAAATTCTCCGCGTCAGTTTCGCCGCCGCGGCCCTCGCCATCGCTGCCCACGCGCGCCAAGAGGGCGCGGCCCCGAAACCGGAGTTGCCGCGTCTGCCCGAACTGGGCGGCGCGAACGATCCGCGCCAGGAGATGATCGAACTGTTCCGCAAGGTCGAGACGCGCCTGGGCGAGATCGACAAGCTGCTCTACGACGCCAGCGCCGGCGAGCGCGGCCTGTCGGGTTCCTCGCTGGACAGCGGCATGGCGGAATTGCTCAAGACCTCCAAGGGCAAGAGCGAGGAGGTGCTGGCCGGCATCGACCGGATCCTCGAGATCGCTCAGCAAGAAGGCGGGACCTGCAGCTCCGGCATGAGCGGCAAGTCCTCCCAGAAGAAGTCCCAGGGTTCCAATCCGAGCCAGTCCTCGCAGGGCTCCGGCAACCAGCCGCAGCAGGGCTCGCAGGGCCAGCAGCAGCAACGCGAAGCGACCCCCGAGCGCCCCGGTGGTCAGCAGCCCGCGCCGGGTGAGAAGGACGGTCCGGGCCAGGACGAAAAGCAGCAACAGGGCCAGGGCGGGCAGCCCCAGGGCAACCAGCGCAGCAACGCCGAGCCGCAGAATACGGTCGGTGGTCCGCCGCCGGGGCTCGAAACCGGGCGTGTCGACCCGTCGCGTGATGCGGAGCGTTGGGGCGAGTTGCCCGAGCAGTACCGAGAGCTGTTCCGCACCGAAGGCGGCGGCGATCTGCCGCCGCAGTACCGCGACTGGATCGACGCCTACCACCGCCGGCTCAACCGACGGCGCTGAGTTCCGCCGCCCCGCCCGAGCGGGGCGCAGCGATCCCTTTCCTCAGGAGCCGCCTCCGTGAACCGCCTGACGATCGCGGCGCTCGCCTGGACGTGCGCCGCGATGTTGGGCGGCGCAGTTTTGGTGAGCGCGTTCGCGCGCACGGCGGTCGCGGCCCGCGACGTGCGGCGCAACACGCCTTCGACCCCGGCCCCGGCGCAGTCGACGCGCCCGCTGCCGCTCGACGCGCCGAGCGCCGTCAACCGTCTCGACCCGTCGCTGCGTTCTTCGCTCGAGCGCGGTCTGCGCTTCCTCTCCGAGGCCCAGGCGCGCGCCGCGGACGGCGCCTTGCCCAAGCTCGAGGGCGCCTCCGACGTCAGCGTGGCGGTGTCGGCGATCGGAGCGCTCGCGTTCATGTCGGCGGGATCCACCGCCGAACGCGGTGAGTACGCGCCGCAGATCGCGAAGCTGATCGACTACCTCGTCGCCCGCGCCGACACGAGCGGATCGGCGACCAACGGCTACATCTCCGCCGGCGCATCCGAGCCCACGGCCCGCATGCACGGCCATGGATTCGCGGCGCTCGCGCTGGCGCAGGCCTACACCATGAGTCCGGCAGGGGCGCGCGGTGAGCGCATCGCACGCACGCTCGAGGCCGCGGTGCGCCGTGTCGAAGCGAGCCAGAGCGTCGAAGGCGGTTGGTACTACTCCCCCATCGCGAACATCGAGGACGAGAACTCGGTCACGGTGATCCAGCTTCAGGCGCTGCGCGCCGCGCGCAACTGCGGCATCCGCGTCGCGCCGACGGTCATCACCAAGGCCGTGGACTACATCCTGCGCTGCCAGAGCGAGGATGGGTCGTTTCGCTACGCCCTCGGACAGGACCAGAAGACCTCGGTGGCGCTCACCGCGGCCGGCTTGGCGACGCTGCATTCGGCGGGCATCTACGAAGGACCCGCCGTGCAACGGGCGCACGACGCCCTGTGGCGCCGGCTGGTGGCGCGCGACAGCGGCGAGGAAGAGCCGGCGGACTTCCCCCACTACGAGCGGCTGTACGTCGCCATCGCGCTGTGGACGATGCCCGACCAACGCGGTTTCACGCGCTGGTTCGACGGAGTCGCCGCCGAACTGCTGCGCGACCAGCGAGCCGACGGCGGCTGGGGCAACGAGCGCTACGGCGCCTGTTACGCCACGGCGATGAACTGCTTGGTGCTCGCCATGCCCGACGGCTTGCTGCCGCTGTTCGAGCGCTGACGTTCGCGCACGTCCTCCCGCGAACCGCACACCTGCGCAGCGCGTGCGCGCCGCACCGTACTCGCCGCTCAGCGTGCTGTCGGTTCGTCGAGGTACAGCCGGATCTTGCGTGCGTAGTCGGCGGCGCTGCGCCGGATCGCCTCGACGTCGGCGTCGCTCAGCGTGCGCACGATGCGCCCGGGCAGCCCGACGATCAGCGAACGCGGCGGCGCGACGAAGCGCTCCTTCACGACCGCGCCGGCGGCCACGAGGCACTCGTCGCCGATCACACAGCCGCCCAGCAGGATCGCGCCCATGCCGACCAGGCAACGATCCCCGACCCTCGCGCCGTGCAGGATCGCCCGGTGGCCCACCGTGCAGTCCTCGCCGATCTCGTTGGGCACGCCCGTGTCCGCGTGCACCATGGTGAGGTCTTGGATGTTCGTTCCGCGGCCGATGCGCAGCGGCGCGTCGTCCCCGCGCAGCACGCAGCCGAACCACACGCCCACCTCCGGCCCGAGGGTCACGTCGCCCGTGACGACCGCGTTGTGCGCGACGAACGCGCCGCCTTCGACGGGATGGAACAGGCCGCGGCGAGGAAACTGTGTCATGGCGATCGGTGCTGCGCGCGCTAACTCGACGTAGACGTCACGAGCAGCAGCGTCAGGCCGTTGTGCACGGCGTGGACCACGAACGGCGCGGCCAAGCGCTGCGTGCGGAGCATCGTGGCGCCGAGCACGATGCCCAGCGCGAAGATCGGGAAGAAGGACGCGAGGTTCGCATGCGCCGCCGCGAACAGCAGCGCCGTCACGGCCACGCCGCCCCGGTCGCCGAGGTTTTGCACCAGCAGCGGCTGGAGGAAGGCACGGAACAGGAGCTCTTCGATGAGCGGCGCGACCACGACGGCGAGCACCGCGAACAGCGCCAGATCCGCGCCCGCCAAACCGCTCGCGTAGTCCGTCAGGGCCTGAGCCTTGAACTCCATGCCGCTGCGTTCGATCGCAAAGCGCGCCAGGATCTGCAGTCCAAGCAGCCCTGGAACGGCGCACACGTAGCCGATCAGACCGGACGCAATCGCGCTGGCCGATCCATCTCCCCGCAGTCCCAGCGAGCGCCAACCGTCGGGATCGAGCTGACCGGCGAGCGCGACAATCAGCGCCACGGTCGGCAACAGGAGCGCGCACTGCAGAGCGAGCGTGTGGAGCGTGCTCAGCGGCGCGAGATCCAGCGCGTGCGCAAGAGGTCCAGCCGTCGCGAGCGCGCCGGCCGCGAGCAGCAACGCGAGCGCGACGTGCGAGAAGCCCCAGCGCGCGAAGAACACGTTGCGGCCGGGGTGCACCACGCGCGCCAGGCGCACGGCCAAGGGCGCCAGAGCAAGAGCGAAGGCGGTCAGGGCGAGCGCTTGCGCGGCCGCGGCGGTGCTGAGCGGTGCGGCGCCAACGCCATCTCCCGTGGAGGTCTGCAGCATTGCGGAGAGCACGGAGAACTCAGGCTTTCGCGCCTACGCCGGTTCCGATGACGCCGCCACCGATGACGCCATCCAGCGGTGAAGAGGCGTTGGCGTACAAGCGGCGCTCGATGCGGCCGGCGAGGAACGCGTTGCGGCCCGCTCGACACGCGTCGCGCATCGCCGCGGCCATGCGGAGCGGTTCGCGCGCCAGAGCGACCGCGCTGTTGAGCAGCACGCCTGCGACGCCCAGTTCCATCGCCGCCGCCACGTCCGATGCGGTCCCCACGCCGGCGTCGACGATCACCGGTTTGTCGATCAACTCGAGCAGGATGCGGATCGCGTTGGGGTTGAGCACGCCCTGGCCCGAGCCGATCGGAGAGCCCGCGGGCATCACGCTCGCGACGCCGATCTCGGCCAGGCGCACGCCCAGGCGCGGATCGTCCGAGCAGTAGCACAGCACATCGAAGCCCTGCGCGACGAGTTCGCGTGCGGCCTCCAGAGTGCCGATGGGATCGGGCAGGAGCGTGCGCGGATCGCCGAGCACCTCGAGCTTGACCCACGTCGAGCCGAGCAACTCGCGCGCGAGTTCCGCCGTGCGGATCGCCGTCTTGGCGTCGTAACAGCCCGCGGTGTTGGGAAGGATCTGGTAGCGCGCGCGGTCGATGTAGTCGAGCAACGAAGGCTCGCCGCGGCCGAGGTTCACGCGCCGAACCGCGACCGTGACGCAGTCGGTTCCGCTGAGCGCGAGCGCGTCGCGCATCAACTCGTTCGTCGCGTACTTGCCGGTGCCGACGAGCAGGCGCGAGCGCAGGGTGGTGCGACCCACCACGAGCGGCGCGTCGACGGGCTCGGTGCTTGAGGTGGCGGGATTCATCGTTACTTGGTCCACGTTGCTCGGACCCGCGTCGCGCGGTCCGGGTTGATGGGTCCAGATCGTCTGGCCTGCGGGCTTGCGCCTCAGCCTCCGCCCACCAACGTGACGAGTTCGAGCACGTCGCCGGGCGCGAGGCGCCGCTGCGCGTGCTCGGCGCGGCGCACGACCGCTCCGTTGCACTCGACGGCCACCAGTTCCGAACGCAGGCCCAAATCGGCGATCAGTTGAGCAAGCGTCGCCCCGGCGGGCGCCACGCGGCTCTCGCCGTTGAGCACGAACTCGATCTGGGTCGGGGCGGTCATTGCGCGCGCGGGCGGCTGCGCAGCCGGCGCCGAACAAGGTTAGCCGCGTGCGAGCGGAGCCTCAATCACGCACGCGCAGGAAGGCGCACTTGAGGTAGTGCGATTCGGGCAGAGTCAGCAGGTGCGGATGGTCGGGAGCGGCGCCGCACAGCGCTTCCAGGAACACGTCGCGCCGCGCCTGGTTCGCCGCGGCGCCGAGCGTCTGAACGAACAGCTGCGGGCTCATCGCGTAGGAACACGAGGCGCTCACCAGCAACCCGCCATCGCGCACGAGCGCGAGCGCCCGCGCATTGAGCTCCCGGTACCCGCGTTCGGCCCCGACGATTTCGCTCTTGTTCTTGGCGAACGCCGGCGGATCGACCACGGCCACTTCGAAGCGCCGCACGAAGTCGTCGCGACCGCGCAGCTCGCGCATCACGTCGACACGCTCGAAGCTCAGGCGCGCGAGCACGCCGTTGCGCTCCGCGTTGCGGCGAGCGCGCTCGAGCGCAGCCTCAGCCTGGTCGAGGCACACGACGTGCCGCGCGCCCGCGAGCGCCGCGCGCACCGCGAACAACCCGTCGTAGCAGAAGGCGTCGAGGAACTCGCCGCCGCGCACGGCGCTGGCGGCGCGGCGCCGGTTCTCGCGCTGGTCGAGGTAGTGCCCGGTCTTGTGCCCACCGAGCACGTCGACCTCGTAGCGCAGCGAGTCCTCGCGGACTTCGACCTCGCCCGCGAGCGCGCCGCGCAGCACTTCGACGCGCCGCTCGAGCCCTTCGAGCTTGCGCACGGCGCTGTCCGAACGTTCGACGATCGCGCGCGGCGCCAACTGCGCGTGGAGCGCCTCGACAAGTTCGTCGCGGATCGCATCCGCGCCTTGGAAGCCGCTCTGGAGCACGCACACGCCCGCGTAGTGATCGACCACCATCCCCGGAACGCCGTCGGCGTCGCCGGCGATGAGCCGGCAAGCCCCGTCCGGTTCGAGCAAGCCCAACTCGCGCCGTGCGGCGAGCGCACGCGCCACCCGCCCACTCCAGTGGTCCGGCGTCGGCGGCTGTTCGCCGCGCGAGAAGACGCGCACGCGGATCTTGGACTGCGAGCTGAACAGCCCGTAGCCGACGATCGCCCCACGCGGATCCTCGATCGCCACGGTGGCGCCGGCCGGCGCCTCCGCGGCGGAGAGGTCGTCCGCGAAGATCCACGGATGGCCGCCCTCGAACCGCTTGCGGCCGCGACCTGTCAGACGCACTGCTCCTGAAACCACCGTCGTCAACGCTTCTGCTCCGCGGGTTGCTCGTCGGACTCGCTGCGCACCAAGGCCTCGAAACGCGGATCGCCGCGCAGGGCTGCGAGGTCTGGATCCTTGCGGGCCCACTCTTGCTGGCGCTGGCGCGCTCCGGCGCTCGTGCGCAGCTCGCGAAAGTCGCGCGCGAGGTAGTCGAGCGCCAGCTCCGTTTCGCCGAGCAAGGCGTGCGTGCACGCAGCGTTGTAGTAGTTCGCGGGCTCGATGGGAGTCTCGCGCAAGATCGCGCGAGCTTCGTCCATACGCCCGGCGCGCGCGCGGTAGCAGGCGAGCAGCACGCGCATGAAGTCGCTCTGGTCGAGCTCGTAGGCGCGCTCGAAGTACTCCACGGCGCGCGCGGGATTGTTCGCCTTGACGTTGGCGTTGATCGCCAGACTCACGAGCACGCCGGCGGTTGCGCTGCGCACCAACTCGCGCCCCGCCGAGCGTCCATCGGCTTCCAATCGCTGCTCGAGCGCGCGCAGTCGGTCGAGCGACTTGGTCAGCGTTTGTTCGGCGCCCGCGGGCTCGTCCTGATCCATGAGGACGCCGCCCAAGGCGGATTCCGCGCGCGAGAGCGCCAGCTCGAACTGGTAGTCGTCGAGCGCGCCGCGCAGGGCGCCGATGTCGACGACCGCACGCTCGGCGAGCTTGCGCGCTGCGCCGCTGCGGCCGTTGTCGCGCAAGCGTTCGATGTAGAGCAACGGCGCGCGCGAGAACTCGCGCTGCAGCAAGAGCGACTCGCTGGGTTTGTCGAGTTCCTCCTGCTGGCGCTGCGCGAGCACACGTTGCCAGCCGAGCATCTCGATCAGCTCGGTCGCCTCGGCGCCCGCGTCCTGCACGTCGCGCTGCAGGCGCTCCACGCGCCGTGCCAGCGCCGCGTTGAGCGCTTCGAAGCGCGCCAAGCGCAGCTGCTCGAGCGCCGTGCGCCGCTCGTCGTCGGCGAGCGGGTCGGCGAAGCGCGCATCGAACAGGGCTTTGCCTTCGAAACCCGGCACGAGCCCGCGCGTCACGTTGGCGAGCGCCTGATGCCACGCGCCTTCGAGCTCGAGCCAACGTTCGCGCGAGTACCCCGTCGCGACGCGCGAAGCGAAGAACAGCGAGCCCGGCCCGTAGGCGTGGGCGCTCACGTCGTCGAGCGAAGCGTCGCGCTCTCCCAAGCGAACGTCCGCGCGTCGCGCCAGGGCCTGGCGGATCGTGAGCAAGCGCAGGTCGAGTTCCCGCGCTGCTTCGAGGGTGCGCAGATCGTCGTCTCCGCGACCGGCGCACAGTTGGGCGAGCACTAGGTGGGCTGCGCACACGGCGCGCAGGGTGAGCGCTTCGAGCTCGACCCCGCCGGCCTCGACGCGCGCCGTTCCCGCGGCCTCGCGCGTCAGCGCACCGAGCAACGCGTCGGCGCCGCGCAGCGCTTCGAGCGCCGCGGCGGGATCGGCCTGCGCGAGCCGCGCGCCGCCCTCGAGCATCCGGCCCATCGCCCGGCGCAAGCGCACCGCGAACGACCCGCTCGCCGGATGGCGTCGCACGATCTCGCGCGCAGCATCTCCGGCGCTCGCGGCCGCGCCGTTCTGGATCCCCAGTCGCGCGCGGCAGGCGAGCAATTCGAAGGCGTCGAACCCGCAGTCGAGCGCGGCGTGGAGCACACGTTCGGCGCGTTCGGGTTCGGAGCGCTGCGCGCAGCGCTCGGCCAGCTCGATCAGCACCTGTCGGGCCGCGGCGGCAAGCGCGGGGTCGGGATGTGCGACGAGCGTGGCGAGCAGCTCGCGATCGGCTTTCGTTTCACCGCCCGCCGGAGTCCGCGCCAACGCGTCGGCGAGTCCGTGGCGCACCAGTTCCGTCAGTGCGCTCCCGCCGTGCTTCAACTGCGCCACCACTTGGCGCACGATGCGTTCGGGTTCGCGCGTGGAGCGCGCCAGCGCACGCGCCGCCAACACGCGCTCCTTTTCGCCGGCGCTGTCGATCAACCGCTCGAGCGCGTCGCGGGCCGGGCCCGCTTCGATCCGCGACAGGGCGCGCACCGCCGCGGCCCGCACTTCGGCGTCCGACGCACCACGCGCAAGTTGCTCCAAGAGCTCCGCACGTTGCTGCGCGCGCTCCGAGCGCAGCCGTGGCGCCGCGAGAAAATCAGTCCAACGTTCGGCCAGCGCCGGGTCGGGGTCCTCGATGCGGTCGCGGACCCGCTCGAGGTCCTCGGCGCCGGCCGCCCGGAGGAACAGCTCGACGCGGGCCCGCCGGGCCTGGACGGGCAGCGCCCACCACTGCTCGAGCGGCAGGTCGACCGCCGCAGCCGCGGCAGCCGGCCCCAGGCGTGCAAGTTCCTCGAGAGCCGCGGCACGGCGGGCTGGAGCACCCGCATCGAGCTCGGCCAAGCGCTCCGCCAGCCCCGGCGTCGCCTGGCGAGCACCCTGGGCGGCGACGCTCACGGCGAGCGCCAGCGCGAGCCACAGCGGCTTGCGCAGGTCGGCGACGGCGGAGGGCACAGCGGGCCAGATCACAGCGCAGAGCATAGTCCGCGGCAGGCGCGGTCCCGCGCGCGAGGGTTGCGCGGCTCGAGGTTGACGCTGCCATCGCTCGACGCCAGACTATTCCCCCTTCGCGCTACCGGCGGGCAACCGGCGGTCCATGCGCGGCGAGGAAGCGGGCGAGCCCACTCCAGAGGGCGCCCGCTTCCTGAGCTTTCCGACTGCCTGCTCTCCCGATCTGCGCCGCAGGCCGAGACGAACGTGGTCGGAGTGCGCGCCGCGCCGGACGCTTCGGACGCTCGCCGCGCCCACCCACCCACGAGCGCTCCCCACACGCACGAGCCATGAACAACGAAGACATCCTGCGGATGATCGACATCATCCATCGGGACAAGGAAATCGACAAGGAGACGATCTTCCTGGCCCTGGAGGACGCACTCGCCCTGGGCGTTCGCAAGCGTCTGGGCACGGGCGAGGACCTCGTCGTACGCATCGACCGCAAGACGGGCGAGGTGTCGATGGAGGACGACGAAGAAGTCTACGAGTTCGACCTCGCCGAACTGGGCCGCATCGCGGCGCAAGCGGTCAAGCAGGTGATGAACCAGAAGCTCCGCGAGGCGGAGCGCGACAAGCTCTACGACGAGTTCGAGAGCCGCGTCGGCCAGCTCATCAACGGCACCGTGCAGCGCTTCGACGGCGAGGATCTGGTCATCAACCTCGGCCGCGTCGAGGCCTACCTGCCCAAGTCCGAGCGCGTGAAAGGCGAGACCTTCCAGCCCGGCGACCGCATCCGCGCGATCGTGGTCGAAGTCCGCAAGGACGGGCCGCGCGTGCGCATCGAAGTGAGCCGCGCGCACCAAGACCTCGTGCGCCGCCTGTTCGAACTCGAAGTGCCCGAGATCGCCGACGGCATCATCGACATCAAGCGCGTGGTCCGCGAGCCGGGCTACCGCACCAAGATGGCGGTGATCAGCTCGGACCCCAAGATCGACTGCATCGGCGCCTGCGTCGGGGTGCGCGGCTCGCGCATCAAGGCCGTGATCGACGAGTTGCGCGGCGAGCGCATCGACATCACACGCTGGAGCGATTCGCTCGAGACCTTGGTGCTCAACGGCCTGAAGCCGGCCACGATCCACATCGACAACATCTTCCCCGACGTCGACAACCACACCGTGGTCGTCATCGTCGACGAGGACCAGCAGTCGCTGGCGATCGGCAAGAAGGGCCAAAACGTGCGCCTGGCCAGCCGGCTCTGCGGTTGGGACATCGATATCAAGACCCGCACCGAATTCGAGGCGGAGTCGATGGGCGGCGCGCCCGCGGGCGTCGACGCCGCGGCGGGCGAGGCGGATAACGGACCGGACGGCGACCTGGACGCCGACGGAGATGCGACCGCCGGGGGCAACCGAAGCTAGGGACCGAGCGTAGCGGCGCCTCACGGGCCATCGACCGTCCGAGCGGCGGTCCTGCGAACGACCGAAAACGACCGCTAGGATTACGACTGCGATGCGCGGCCCCGAGCCGTGGCCGCACACGACAGACTGAACTCAAGGACACCGGGTGACCAAGAAACGCGTACACGAGTTGGCGAAGGACTACGGGCTCTCCGGCCAAGAGCTGGCGAGCAAGCTTCGCGCACTCGGCTTCCACGAGATCAAGGGGCCTCAGTCGACCCTCGACGAGTTCACGCTGCTTCACGTGCAGGGCACGCTCGAAGCGAACGGCATCGTCCCGGCAGCCGCCGCGGGCGCGGCCGCAGGCGCGGGTGATGGCACGGAGGCCGGCATTCCCGGTCTGGTCAAAAAGAAGAAGAAGCGCACGTCCCTGGCGGGCATCGGCGAGGACGACCCCGCCGACTCTGCGCCGTCCGCGCCGGAGCCCGCTCCGATCCCGGGGCCGGCAGCGTCCGCAGCGAGGTCCAGCACTGCACCGCCGGAAGCGCCGGCCGTGTCCGCAGCTGCGCCATCGACCGTTCCCGCTCCCGTTGCGCAGACGACACCGAGCGCGCCGCCTGCGGCGAAGCTCGCCACTCCCGTCACCACTCCGCTGTCGACGTCGCCCGCCGCCGAGGCCTCTCCGGCGGTCGCACCGCAAGCGGTTGCTCCGGCAGTTGAGCCGCCGTCCGCAGCAGCAACGCCCGCACATGCACGTTCCGCCGCAGACCCGGCAGTCGGAACGCCCGCTCCGGCGCGCGCCGAGGAGAGCGAAGGGCTCGCAGAAGCTCGGCCGCTGGCGCGTGCAGCGACCGTGTCGGCAGCGTCGCTGTCCACCGAGCCACGATCGGCGTCGGTCGAGACCGCTCCCGATGAACTCATCCCCGTTGCACCCGCGTCCTCTGGCGGCGCTGCGGCGCCCGACGCTCCGGCCCCCGGCGCCGATGGCGACATCGTTCGCCCGGCCGCCAAGCGCCGCGCTGGCAAGGTCGTCGGCTTCGTCGACCTCTCCAAGGTCCAGGCCAAGACCGAGACCAAGAAGCCTGAGTCGCGACGCCTGCGTTCGAAGGACGACGTTGCGCCCAACGTTCAACCCACGCTCGGACACGACAAGCGCAAGGCGCTCGTGCGCGGCGACCAAGCGAGCCGCGGAACGCTCACCGCTACGCAGCTCAAGGAGAAGGAATCGGCGCGCTTCCTGCGCAGCAAGCGCGGCGGTCCGACGCCCGGCGCGCCGACGCCGCGCGGTCCGCGCGGACGCAGCACCGAGATCGGCATCTCGCCGTCCTCGGGCGGCACCGTCAGCATCTCCACGCCCATCACGGTCAAGAAGCTCGCCGAGGCCCTGTCGATCAAGGTCTCGCAGCTGCTCGCCAAGGTGATGGAGAGCAACATGGGGCTGCTCACGCAGAACTCCGTGCTCGACGAAGACACGGCGGGCCTGCTCGCCATGGAGTTCCAGGTGGAGCTCGACGTGGCCAAGGATGTCCACGCCGAAGACGTGCTCATCACCGAGATCGTGCGCAAGCGTACGGCCGTCGAAGAAGCCGATCTCGTCGTGCGTCCGCCGACGGTGGCGATCCTCGGCCACGTCGACCACGGCAAGACGACGCTCATCGACCGGCTGCGCAATTCGCACATCGCCGACAACGAATCGGGCGGCATCACGCAGCACATCGGCGCGTACCAGATCAAGACGCGCTCCGGCCACACGCTGACGATCCTCGACACGCCCGGCCACGAGGCTTTCACGGCGATGCGCGCCCGCGGCGCGCAGGCCGTGGACATCGTCGTCCTGGTCGTCGCGGCGGATGACGGCGTGATGCCGTCGACGGTCGAGGCCTTGAACCACGCGCGCGCGGCCAAGACCAAGATCGTCGTGGCGATCAACAAGGTCGACAAGCCGAACGCGAACCCGCAGCGCGTCAAGGAACAACTCGCCAAGGCCGGGCTGAACCCCGAAGAGTGGGACAGCGAGCACGGCGTGGCCATGCTCCCGATCAGCGGCCTCACCGGCACGGGCGTCGACGAGTTGCTCGAACGGGTGTTCGACGAATCGATGATGCTCGAGCTCAAGTCGCACTCCAAGGGTCCCGCGTCGGGCGTCGTGCTCGAAGCGGAAGTCCAGGAGGGCAAGGGCCGCGTCGCTCACCTACTGGTGAAGGACGGCACGCTCAACAAGGGCGACGTGATCCTCGCCGGCGAGGGCTACGGCCGCGTGCGCTCGATGTACGACGACCACGGCGTCGAGATCGAAACCGCTGGCCCCTCGATGCCCGTGCAGGTCACGGGTCTCTCGGAGTACCTCCCCACCGTCGGCGACTCGTTCTACGTCGTGCAGAAGCTGGAGCAGGCCCGTGAGGTCGCCGAAGAACGGCGCAAGAAGGCGCGCCTGACCTCGCTCGCCGAGCGCAAGCAGATCACCAGCGAGAACATCCTCGCGGCCGTCGCGGCGCAGTCGAAGAAGATGATCAACGTCATCCTGCGCACCGACGTGCAGGGTTCCTTGCAGGCGCTCGAGAGCCAGATCTCGAACCTCAAGAACGACGAGATCGACGTCAAGCTGTTGCAGTCGGGCCTGGGCACCGTCACGGAAAGCGACGTCAACCTCGCAGCGGCTTCAGGCGGCATCGTGCTCGCGTTCCGCGTGAGCGTGAACAGCGAAGCGCGCGAAGCCGCAGAGCACGCCTCGGTCGAGCTCCGTCCCTACGAGGTGATCTACGAGTTGCTCGACGACCTCCACAAGATGATGGAGGGCGAGCTCGCGCCGGAGATGACCGAACAGATCACCGGCCACGCCGAAGTGCGCGCGATCTTCGTGTCGTCGAAGTTCGGCAACATCGCCGGCTCGCACGTCATCGACGGCGCGCTGCAGCGCGACAACAAGGTGCGCGTGCTGCGCGGCGGCAAGCGCATCCACGAGAGCGCGCTGGCCGGCCTGCGTCGCGACAAGGACGAGGTGCGCGAAGTGCGCGAAGGCTTCGACTGCGGCATCACGGTGCGCGATTTCGACGCCTACGAAATCGGCGACATCGTCGAGGGCTACAAGGTCGTGGCCGTCAAGCGCAAGCTGGCTCGCACCTGATCTGACGAAAGCACGGCGGCGCGCGCCGCGCACACGGCGCGCGCTCCCCCAATACCTTGGCCAATCCTCGCACGATCGCCCGACTTCAGGCGCGCATCCAGGAGCGCGCGGCTCACGCGCTCGAGTTCGAACTCAAGGACCCGCGCGTGGGGTTCATCACGATCACGCGCGTCGAGCTGTCGCCCGACCTGCTGCACGGCAAGATCTTCTACTCCGTGCTGGGCGGGCGCGCCGAGCGCAGCAAAGCGCAGCACATGCTCGACTCCGCCGCCGGGTTCATCCAGCGCAAGGTCGCGGGCGTGCTCGAGATGCGCAAGCTGCCGCACCTCACCTGGCACTTCGACGAGTCGCTGATCGTCGCGCAGCGCATGGACGAGTCGATCAAGCGCGCGCTCGAGCGCGACAAGCTGATCGCGCAGCAGGGTCAGGCGCCCGAGATCGAACCGGTCGGCGACTGGGAAGACGAGTACGGGGCCGCGTCCGACGACCTGGGGCCGCCGCCGCGCACGACGCCGGAGCCTCCCTCCGACGATCAGCCGCCCAAGCGTCGCTGAGTTGGACGCGACGCGCTCGCGTCAGTTTTCGCCCCTCCACCCGACGCTTTGGACGTGCGGCTATAGCTGCGCGGCTGAGCAAGCGCAGCTAGCGGGCGCCGAGGTCTTCGGAGAGGGCCGCGCGCTGCCCGTCGCGCAACACGGTGCGCGCGTCGATTCCAGGCAGGTCGCAGCCGATCGCCACCGGAGTGCGGCCGCCGACCGCGAACTTGACATAGTGCACCGCCGAGAGGCGCGCCTCGCCCACTTGGCGTTCATCGAAGCGCGCGTAGACGCGCTCCCCGCCGTCGAGCTCGGCGTACAGACGCCAGGGCAGTTCCATCCACTCGGAAAGCTTGCGCGCGCGCTCCTGGGCATCGTCGATCTCGATGAGCAGGGTCGCTCCCAGTTCGCCCGGACCGCCGAGCAGTTCGTTGTAGGTCTCGAGCTCGTGGAGGATGTCCGCCTCCTTCACGATGCGTTCGATCCGCACCATCTCCTGGACTTGGTAGCGCACCGTGTCGCGGTTCTCGAACAACAAGGTCAGGTGCTCGCCGACATGGACACGGCGCCGGGCCTTCTCGGCCAGCACACGCGCGCGCAGCAGCTCGCGCTGCTCTTCATAGGTCACGTAGTCGAGGATCGCGGACCGTTCGACAAGCTTCATCGCCGGGGACATGCGTGGATTCCGATGCTCTTGGGGCGCCTTGAACCGCCTCAGCGCCGCTCACCGGCCGCCCGAGGGACGCATAGCATAGGGCGCCTCGCTGGTGATGCGCGGATCCTCGAGCGGGCCGCCGACGGTGAAGTGGTAGAGGCTGCGGAAGGTCGCGTCACGCAGCCCCAGGAGCGAGTGCAACGCATCGTCGAAGAAGCACCCGATCCCCGTGGCGCGCAGGCCCAGCGCCTCAGCCTCCAGGTAGAGCATCTGACCAATCCACCCGCATTCCCAGTACAGGCGCGGGTACATCCACGCGCCGCGGGAAGCGAGCTGACCGTCGAATTCGGCCAGCATCGCCAGTGCGAAACAACCGTCCGCGGCGATCTCCTGGTGGCACGAAACGGAACGCGCGTGCGCGCGGAAGTCTCCGCTGCGCAAGCGCCACACCTCCAACTCGCCCGCCTGCTCCACACGCGTCGCCTCGCGAGCGAGGGCGGAGGCCGTCCTCCAACGCTCGGCGCGGCGCGGGTCTCGCAGGTGCAGGTACAGGCCAGCTTCCAAGCCTTCGACGCGGTGCACGAACACCGCCAGATCGACCGTCGGGTCGAAAGGCGCGAGGTCGTGCAACACGGCGCCGACGCGCGGAGTCGTGCGCGCGAGCGCCTGCCACAGCGCGTCGGCGGTCGTGCCGGTGCGAGCGTCGAAGGCCACCGCGCTGCGTCGTCCCCGCACGACGCGGCGCAGCGCGATCGGCTCTCGATCCGGAATGCTCGCAGGCAAACGGGGACTGAGCCCGAGCGGGTGCGCGCCCACGGTGCGCGGCTTGCGCGTTGCAGCGTGAACGGCCTCGATCGCAGGCCAATCCACCCAGCCGCTCGAGAGCTCGTTGGGGATTCCCACGCGCACCGCGGCGCTGGCGGCGCGCAATGCCTGCGGACTGGGCGCGAGCGGCCGCAAGGCGGAACCGTCCGCGGGCGCAGGGCCGAGTGCGACGAGCACCTCCGGCGCCTCCGCGAACGGCCCGCGCTGTTCGTTCACGCCGAGCAAGGCCCCCACTTCGTCGCTGCCGACGTCGTCGAGCACGTGCGCGCGCCACCCCAGTCCCGCAGCGGCGACCGCGAGTGCGCCGAGCGCGTGGCCGACGTCGTGCTGGCAGTAGCGGAACGCGCGCTCGCCGTACTTCCACGCCTCGCGCCAGTGGATCGTGGTGAGCGCGACGAAGCAGGCCTGCGGCCCCAGACCTGCGGCGAGTTCGCTCCACGCTTGCGCAGCGATCCGGGCCCGGATCTCGAGCGCGTGCGCACGCGGCGCGTAGTGCGCGACGAAGGCCGTGTCCGACACGCCGCTCAGCGGACCGCAGATCAGCCAACCTTCGGTGGGATGCAGGTTGCCACTCGATGGATTGCAGCGCAGGTACCAGTGCGCGTCGCCCGAACGTTTGGCCGCCGAGAGCGCGAGCGAATCGAAGAACAGTTGCGCGATCGAACGCGCGCTCAGCGCCGCCGGCGGAACTTCTCCCGAGCAGAACGCGGGCTCGTAACGCGGCTCGTCTCCGAGTTCATCGCCGGGCTCGACCAGCTCGAGCGCAACGCTGGGAGCGCCGACGTAGCGCCGGAAGGGATCGGGCTGCGTGGCCCAATCCAATTCGCCGGGCCCGAAGGCGTAACGGTGGTGGTGGTGCATGCTCGCCGCGTGGTACGCACGCACGAGCGCGACGGGGTCCGGCGGAGCAGGTTGAGGGGGCGCCGGCCGCTCGCGCCGGAACCAACTCACCGCGAGGCCGCGTCGATCTGACGCCGAATGGTCGTCAGCGCCTCGGCCGCGACCGTGCATACTTCGTTGTCTTCGTCACAGGTCGCCTCTTCGAGCGCCACCTGAGCCGCGGCGGCCTTCAGGCCGAGCTTGCGCAGCTCCTCGGCCGCGTCCATGCGCGCTCTGGGACTGGGGTCCTTGAGCGCCCCGATCAGTTCCTGAACGCGGCGCGCAACGGCGAGATCGACCCCAGCGGCGGGATCGGACTTCTTCTTGAGGAAATCGAACAGGCCCATGGTGGATGCCGGCGGTTGAGGATTGCCGACGGTTTCACCATAGCACGCCGCGCGCCCGGCGAACGCCTGCTCTCCCGCGGGTCAGGAGCGCTCGGCGCCGAGGGCCTCCACGCGCTGGGCCAGCGCACGGATCGTTTCGGGCGCAAAACCCGCGAAGTGGTTGTTGGCGTACACGTAGACGCGCTGCGCTCTGGCGAGCAATCCGCGCACCAGCTCCGCCCAGCGCCCGATCGACTCGCTCTGGTCGATCAAGGTCCGATCGAGCACGTCGCTCAAGGCGTCGATCTTCTTGCGGTCCCCGATCAGGCGCGCGTAGGCGAAGTCGGCGGTCAACAGGTCGAAGCGCCGGCTGAGCTCGAGCGGGTGCGGCAAGTAGGGCAACTCGACGGCCACGAAGGCCGCGCCGCGGCGGCGCAGCAGCTCGAGCAGCGGCGCGTCGATCCAGGCCTTGTTGCGGACCTCGACCGCGTAGCGGAACTCACGCGGGAGCCGCGCCAAGAAGGCGTCCAGGCGGTCGAAGAAGGGTGCGGCCGAGGTGAACGCGTTGCGGTTGAAATACGGGAACTGCAGCACCAGCGGTCCGCACTTGGGGCCCAAGAGCGCCATCGTTTCCAAGAACGCCTCACACTCACGGCCCACGTGCTCCCACTGCAGCACCTTCGAACCGTCGGGTTGCGCCGCCTCGCCGCCGTGCACGATGTTGCGCGGAAACTTGGCCGAGAGCACGAAACCTTCGGGGGTGCGCTCCGCCCAGCCGCGCACCATGGCGCGGTCCGGCGTGCGGTAGTACGTGACATCCGCCTCGACCGTGTCGAACTGCGTCGCGTAGTGCGCAAGCTGCGCACGCGGCGGCAGCCCCGGCGGATAGAAGGTCCCGTTCCAGCCCTTCTCCGTCCAGCTCGAGCAACCGTAGCGCAGCTGCGCGCGCCCTCCTGCCGCCGCGCTCAAGGCTCTTCGAGGCGCTTGCTGCGCACGATGTTCGTCACCAGCTTCAGCGC
>Ga0169931_10004322_pt1 | contig 22152 bp, 16 predicted proteins | sample Kivu_15m_20L_FD_129675 | JGI IMG/M metagenome (GOLD analysis project Ga0169931, IMG submission 129675) | Freshwater microbial communities from Lake Kivu, Western Province, Rwanda to study Microbial Dark Matter (Phase II) - Kivu_15m_20L... | ecosystem: Environmental > Aquatic > Freshwater > Lake...
GCACATAGGGCACGTAGCGCGGCTCGCCGAAGGCCTGCTCGTGCAGGCCGGCCACGCCGGCGGCACCCTGGATGATGGGGTCGTAGGCGGGCACCTGCGCGTACGGGCCGTCCTGGCCGAAGCCGAACATGCCGCAGTAGACGATGCGCGGGTTGACGCGGCAGACCTCCTCGTAGGACAGGCGCAGCCGCGACATTGCCGCGGGCCGCACGTTCCACGTCATGACGTCCGCATCCGCGAGCAGGCGCAGCAGCGCCGCGTGGCCAGCCGGGTGCTTCAGGTCCAGGCAGATCGAGCGCTTGTTGCGGTTGAGATGCAGGAACTTCGGCCCCATGCCTTGGTGCCGGCCCCGGCCGCTGAGCCAGCGCCCGATGTCGCCTTCGGGGCTCTCGACCTTGAGGACTTCGGCGCCGTGGTCTGCCAGGATCTGCGTGCACAGTGGTCCGATGACAACGGAGCTCAGGTCGACCACCTTCACGCCTTCGAGCAGGCCGCCTGCCATGGCTTCAGTCTCCTCGTGCGGGGCGATGCACCGTGTTCACTGCTCGGGCTTGACGCCGCTGAACTCGACGAAGTGCACCCAGCGCGCGACCTCGGTGTCGACGAAGCGCCGGGCCTCGGCCACGCTCAGGTCCAGGCCGAGGCTGCCCGCGCGCTCACGCCGCAGCACCGACTCCGGCGACTGCACCGATTTGCGGATCGCGGCGTTGAGTTTCTCCACCACCGGCGCCGGCGTGCCCGCCGGGGCGAACACCATCGACCAGCCGGTGATCTCGAAGCCCGCCATTCCGAGCTCGATGAAGGTGGGAACTCCCGGCGCGGCCGGCAGCCGTCGAGCCGCAGCCACTGCCAGCGGGCGGATCCTGCGGTTCTCGACGAAGGCCTGCGCGGCCGAAGTGTCCGAGAAGGCGAACTGCAGCGTGCCGGCGGCCAGGTCGGTCAGCGACTGCGGGTTGGACTTGTAGGGCACCTGCACCGTCTCGACGCCGGCCTGCTTGCGGAAGACCTCGCAGCCCACCTGGGTCGTGGAGTTGCCGTTGCCGCAGTTCAGCCGGCCGGGCCGGGCCTTGGCCTCGGCCATCAGGTCCGCGAGGGTGCGCCAGGGCGAGCCGGTGGCCACGTACAGCGCCAGCGGGCTGGTGCCCAGTCCTCCCACCGGCTCGAAGGAGGCGGGCGTGTAGCCGAGCTTGCCCGGGAAGTAGGCGTAGTTCGCGGCGTTGGTGGTGGCGCTGCCGATGAACAGCGTGTAGCCGTCGGGGCGCGAACGCGCCACGTGTTGCGCGGCGATGCTGCCGGCCGCGCTGGGTTTGTTCTCCACCACCACGCTGGCGCCCATCGAGGCGGCCATGTCCTTGGCCAACAGCCGCGCGCCGATGTCGGTGCCGCTGCCCGGTGCCGCGCCCACCACGAGCGTGATCGGACGCGAGGGGAAGGCCTCCTGTGCCAGCGCGGCAGGGCCGGCGCTGACGAGCGCGAGCGCGCCCGCCAGGCGCGCACATACCCATCTTCTCTCAGCCATGGGGCGGTCTCCTTCGGGGTCTGGGGTGTTCGGGCGCGGCGGATTCTAGGAAGGGGGTTTCGGCCGAGCCATAAAGGATCCGGCGAACTTTTTCCGCTTCGGCATGGGTCGTTCGAGGGCTTGACGCAGGGTGTGTCCGACCCCGCACAATGGCGCGATCCGCACTCCCCGGGAGGCCCCGTCTTGGACCTCGACGACCTGCACCTGGCCGTGGTCATCGCACGCGAGGGCAGCCTGGCCGCCGCGGCCCAGGTGCTCGGCTACAGCCAGCCCACGCTGAGCAAGGCCGTGGCGCGTCTGGAGCGCGAGACCCGGGTGCGTCTGTTCGAGCGCGTGGCGCGCGGCATGCGGCCCACCGAACTGGGGCGCGCCTTCCTCGCTCGAGCGCAGCAGATCGACCTGGCTGCTGCCGACCTGCACGCCCAGATGCGCGACCTGAGGCAGGCGCGCGCGGGCGAACTGCACTTCGGCGTCGGCCTGGGCTTGCCGGACCGCTGGGTGGCTCCAGCCGTGCGCGCGCTGGCCGACGACGGCGTGCGCCTCCACCTGAGCGGTGGCATGCCAGACGCCTTGCTGCCACGCGTCGCGCTGGGCGAACTGGCCTTCTGCCTGAGCGGGCTGAGCACCGCGCCTGGCGGCAACCTGGCCTGGGAGCCGCTGCGCGCCGACCCGATCCAGCCGCTGGCGCCGCTCGGCCACGCGCTGACGCAGGGTCGCCGACGTCCGGGCTGGGACGAACTGGCGCAGGCACGCTGGGTGGTGCCGGGGCCGGGCACCTCCACCCATGCCGAGTTCGTGCGCAACTTCGAGTCCTACGGCAGCCTGCCGCAGCAGTTGCTGATCTCGCACTCCTCGTTGCGCGAACTGGCACTGGCTGCCACCTTGGGCGCCCTGGTGCTGGTGGCGAGTTCACGCCTGCAGGACCCGGCTGTGCGCGAGCGCTTCGTACCCGTCAGCCCGCCCGGGGGCTGGCCATCGACGCGCCAGATCGCGCTGGTGTCGCGCGAGGGCGGATACCTGAGCCCTGCGGCCGAGCGCGCCATGGCCCTGCTGCGCGAGGCGGTGAGAGCATCCTGATGCGACGAGTCCCCGGCCAGGGCTTGCCGCTGGTGCTGGAATCTCACGCCGGGGAGCCTGTCATCCAGCCTCTGCGCTGCCAGCGGCCGCGGCTTGTGCAGGAAACGGCGCCGGGGAGCCCTGCCTAGATCCGCCCTTCCTCCACCGCGTGGCAGGCCACGCGGATGCCGCCCACGGTCTGCAGCGCGGGGCGCTCGGTGCTGCAGCGCACGTTGGCGTGTGGGCAGCGCGGGTGGAAGGCACAGCCGGCCGGCGGGTTCAGCGGGTTCGGCACCTCGCCCTGCACGGGGGTGCGCGAGCGGCCGCTCATGTGCACGTCCGGGATCGCGTCCAGCAGCATGCGCGTGTAGGGGTGGCGCGGGCGGCTGAAGAGATCGGCCTTGGGCGCCAGCTCGACCAGACGGCCGAGGTACATCACGCCGACCTCGTCGCTCACGTGCCGCACCACGGCCAGGTTGTGCGAGATGAAGAGGTAGGTCAGGCCCTGCGCGCGTTGCAGGTCCTTCATGATGTTGAGCACCTGGGCCTGCACCGAGACGTCCAGGGCCGAGGTCGGCTCGTCGCAGACCAGGAACTCCGGCTGCGTGGCGAGCGCGCGCGCGATCGAGATGCGCTGGCGCTGGCCGCCCGAGAACTGGTGTGGGAACTTCAGCGCGTCTGCAGCGGCCAGGCCCACCGACTGCAGCAGCTCGCCCACGCGGGCGCGCTGCGTGTCCTCGTCGGTCAACAGACCGTGTTCGCGCAGCGGCTCGGCCACGATGTCCTGCACCTTCCAGCGCGGGTTCAGGCTCGCGTACGGGTCCTGGAAGATCATCTGCATGCGCCGGCGCAGCGTGCGCAGCGGCGCACCCGCCAGGGTGGCCGTGTCCTGGCCGTCGAAGACGACGCGCCCGCGCGTGGGGGCGTACAGGCCCACCAGCAGGCGCGCGACCGTGCTCTTGCCGCAGCCGGACTCGCCCACCAGCGCCAGCGTGCGGCCGCGCGTGATGGCAAAGCCCACGTCGTCGACGGCGTGCACGAACTGCCGCGGCTTGCGCTCCACCACGCGGTTCAGCCAGGGGGCCGAGACGTCGAAGGTCTTGGCCAGGCCGTGCACCTCGACCAGCGGGCGCTCGCCGGCTGTGCCGGCCGCAGCGCCGGTCCGGGGAGCCAGGGTGTCCGTGCTCATCGGCCGTCTCCGGGGGGCGATGCGGCCAGCCAGCAGGCCGCGCGTGTGGCGCCCGCGGCCGCCAGGTCGGGCCGCTCGCGCCGGCAGCGGTCCTCGGCCTTCGGGCAGCGCGGGTTGAAGGCGCAGCCCGGCGGGATGGCGTTCAGGCGCGGCATCGCGCCCTCGATCTGCTGCAGGCGCTCGCGCTCCTGGTCCATGGCCGGGATCGAGCCCATCAGCCCGGCCGTGTAGGGGTGGGCCGGGGCGTGGATCACGTCGTGGACGGGGCCGATCTCGACGATGCGGCCGGCGTACATCACGGCCACGCGGTCGCAGGTCTCGGCGATCACGCCCATGTCGTGCGTGACCAGCATCACGGCCGCGCCGTGCTCGCGGCACAGGCGCTTGAGCAGGGCGATGATCTGGGCCTGGATGGAGACGTCCAGCGCCGTCGTCGGCTCGTCGGCGACGATCAGTCGCGGCTCGGCCGCGAGCGCGAGCGCGATCACCACGCGCTGGCGCATGCCGCCGGAGAACTGGTGCGGGTAGTGGTCGATGCGCGCCTCGGCCGCCGGGATGCCGGTGTCCTGCAGCAGGCGGATGGCGCGGGCGCGCGCCTCCTGGGCACTGACGGGGCGGTGGGTCTGGATGGTTTCCACCAACTGGCGGCCCACGGTGTAGAGCGGGTTCAGCGAGGTCAGCGGGTCCTGGAAGATGGCACCGATCTCGCGCCCGCGGATGGCGCGCATCTGATCGTGCGACAGGTGGTCGATACGGCGACCGTCGAACACGATCTCGCCGCCGGCCACGCGCCCGGGCGGCTCGAGCAGGCCGATGATGGACGCGCCTGTGAGCGACTTGCCCGCGCCCGACTCGCCGACCACGCCAAGCACCTCGCCTGGCGCGATCTCGAAGGACACGTCGTCCAGCGCCAGCAGCGTGCCGCGGCGCGTGGGGAACTCCACGCGCAAGTGGCGCACCTCGAGCAGGGGCTTGTCGGCGGTCACGGCCATCACCTCAGCCTCGGGTTGATGGCGTCGCGCAGCCAGTCGCCCAGCAGGTTCACGCTCAGCGCGATCAGCAGCAGCATCAGGCCGGGGAAGATCGTGATCCACCACTCGCCCGAGAACAGGAAGTCGTTGCCGATGCGGATGAGCGTGCCCAGCGACGGCGCGGTGGGCGGCACGCCCACGCCCAGGAAGGACAGCGTGGCCTCGGTCAGGATGGCCTGGCCGACCTGGATGGTCGCCAGCACCAGCACCGGCCCGAGCACGTTGGGCAGCACGTGGCGCAGCATGATGCGCCTGGGTGAGACGCCGATCACGCGTGCGGCCTGCACGTACTCCTTGTTGCGCTCGACCATGGTCGAGCCGCGCACCGTGCGCGCGTAGGGTACCCAGCCGGTGAGCGAGATCGCGAAGATGAGCACGCCGAAGGCCAGGGCCTCGTGCGCGTCGGGGAACATCGCCCGCCCCACGCCGTCGATCAGCAGCGCCACCAGGATGGGCGGGAAGGACAGCATCACGTCGCACACGCGCATCAGGAAGGCGTCCAGCCGCCCGCCGACGAAGCCCGACAGCAGGCCGAGGCTGACGCCCACCACCACCGACAGCAGCACCGAGGCCAGGCCGACGAAGAGAGAGATGCGCGCGCCGTACATCAGGGCCGAGAGGATGTCGCGCCCCTGGTCGTCGGTGCCCAGCAGGTAGCGCAGGCGGCCTTCGTCCATCCAGGCCGGCGGCAGGCGGCCGTCGCCGAGCTCGAGCTTGGCCAGGTCGAAGGGGTTGTGCGGCGCGACCCAGGGTGCGAAGACGGCGCAGAAGACGCAGACGAAGGCGATCACGGCCGCGACCATGGCCACCGGCGAGGTGCGGAAGCTGAACCAGACGTCGCTGTCGAGGAAGCGAGCCCAGGCCCCGGGGGCGGCGGCAGGCGTGCTCACGTCGTCCTCTCGATGCGCAGGCGCGGATCGACCGCGAAGTACAGCAGGTCCACCGCGAGGTTGATCAGCACGAAGATCAGCGCGATCAGGCACAGGTAGGCCGCCATCACCGGCACGTCGGCGAACTGCACCGCCTGGATGAAGAGCAGACCCATGCCGGGCCACTGGAAGACGGTCTCGGTGACGATGGCGAAGGCGATGAGACCACCGAGCTGCAGGCCGGTGATGGTGATCACCGGCACCAGCGTGTTCTTCAGTGCGTGGCCGAAGTAGACCGCGCGGTCCTGCAGGCCGCGGGCACGCGCGAACTTGATGTAGTCGGTGCGCAGCACCTCCAGCATCTCGGCCCGCACCAGGCGCATGATCAGCGCGAGCTGGAAGACCGCCAGCGTCAGCGCGGGCAGGATCAGGTGCTGCAGGCCGTCGGCGCTGAGCAGGCCGGTGCTCCAGCTGCCGATCTGCACCGTGTCGCCGCGGCCGAAGCTCGGCAACCAGCCCAGGAAGACCGAGAACACCAGGATCAGCAAAATGCCGATCAGGAAGGTGGGCAGCGAGACGCCCAGCAGCGACACAGCCATCGCGAGCTGGGCCCCGAATCGCCCACGTTTCAGCGCCGCGTACACGCCGAGCGGGATGCCGATCAGCAGCGCCATCAGTGCCGCGACCAGCGCGAGTTCGAAGGTGGCCGGGAAGCGATCGGCGATCAACGACGAGACCTTGCGGCCCTGGCGCATGCTGATGCCGAACTCACCCTTGACGGCGTTGCCGACGAAGGCCGCAAACTGCACTGGGAAGGGCTGGTCGAGGCCGAGTTCCTGCCGCAGGCGGTCTTTCTGCTCCTGAGTCGCGTCCTGACCCAGCAGGCTGGTCACCGGGTCGCCCACGTGCTGGAAGAGCATGAATGCCAGGAAGGCCACCGTCAGCATCACGACGATGGCCTGCAACAGGCGGCGAAGGACGAAAGCCAGCATGGGCGGTGCGCGAAAGGGCGCGAGTATCGGCCCTTCCCGGTGCGCTGGCAGGGTGGGCTAGGGAAAGTCCCCGCGTGGCGGGTGCGAGCGCCGCACGCCCCTGCGTCGCCGACGCTCTCAGGCCGGACGTCCGACCCCGGCGCAGAAGCGCAGGTAGTCGTCGGCGCTCGCAGCCTGCCCGGGCGGCGTGGTGCCGTGTGCGGCGATGAAGGCCAGCCAGCCCGCGGTCATGGAGGCGACAACGCTGCGGGCGAGCTCGCCGGGGCTGCAGTACTTCAGGCTCGGGCTGCCCAGCGGCACGCTGATCACACCGTGCGAGGCCACCATGGCGCTGTCGGTCAGCAGCTTGAGCAGGTCGTCCGCAGGCTCCACTCCGCGCGCGCGGAGCAACTCCAACACCAAGCCCTGCTTGAAGCTGCGCGCTGCCGCCGTGATCGAGGAGTCGGACAGGGTCGGGCCTGCTTGCTCGCTGCCCGGGACCCGGTAGCCGAACAGGCGCATGAAGTCCAGAGGGTGCCCGGCCCAGAAGGCGACCATCGCCTCGAAGCCGACGCAGAAGCGGGCCAGCGGGTCCGTGACCGCGGCGACTTCGGCTCGGGCGAACTCGGTGGACAGGCGCAGGTGATCTTCGCGCACGGCGTACACGAGCGCCGCCTTGGTCGGGAAGTAGCGGTACAGCGCGCTGGGCGAGTAACCCGCGACGCGGGCGATCTGCCGCAGAGAGACCTGCCCGTCGGGTGACTCGTTCAGCAACTGGCGGCCGACGTCGATGAAGCGCTGGCGCAGTTGCTCCTGGTCCTCGGCAGAGCGTGCCTTGACCTGGTAACGGCGCGTTCGCGTTCGCCCGGCGGCGCGGCGCCGCACTGGCCTTTCGTCCTGAGAGTGAGGCATGAGTGACGGATCCCTGAATCTTGTTGGTTTGCGCCCTAGTTTAGCGGCGCAGCCCCGGGCCGTGAACGGCAGTTCACGGGATTTCCGTGCCGCCCGGGCACCCGCGTGCAGCCCGGCGCGCAGGCGGAAGATGTCAGGAAGACCGTCGCGGCGCGGCTAGACCCGCGCCAGCCCCAGCAGGTGGGCCATGTCCTTGAAGAAGATGCGCACGTGGGCCATGGGCTTGCGGCGCACGAGCTCCTTGTTCATGTAGGCCTCGAAGGTCAGCTGCTGCACGTCGCGGTCGCGGCAGATCGCGACGAAGCGCTCGCGTCGCTTGTCGCTGCGGTACCAGAAGCTCTGCATGATGCCCAGCACCCAGAACACCTTGCCGTGGGCCTTGAGGAAGCGTTTGCGCGCCTGCGCCAGCGCCTGAGGGCTGCCGCTGCGCAGGAACTCCAGCGCCGCCTCGCCAGCCATGCGGCCGCAGGCCATGGCGTAGTAGATGCCCTCCCCCGAGGCCGGGGCCACGACGCCGGCGGCGTCGCCGCAGACGAGCACGTCGCGGCCGTTGTCCCAGCGCGGCAGGGGCTTCAGCGGGATCGGCGCGCCTTCGCGGCGCAAGGTCGGTGCGCCCTGCAGCCCGTTGGCTGCGCGCAGCGCCGCGGTGGCGTTGCGCAGCGAGAAGCCCTTGTCGGCGCTGCCGGTGCCGATGCTCAGCGTGGGCCCGTGCGGGAAGACCCAGCCGTAGAAGTCGGGTGAGTAGCGCCCGTCGTAGACGACGTCGCAGCGCGTGCCGTCGTAGCCGGGCGGCGGCTGCTCAGGGCGGCCGACGATCTCGTGGTAGGCGAAGACGTAGCGGGTCTTCTCGGCGCCCGGCACGGCCTGGCGCGCCACTTCGGAGCGCGCTCCGTCGGCGCCGATGACGCAGCGCCCGCGCGCGCTGGCCATGCCCGGCTCACCGCCGGGCTGGGCCGGGCGGGTGGCGTAGTGCACGACGCTGGTGCCGTCGGCATCGCGGCCGAGCTTCTCGAAAGTGCCGGTCTGGCGCACCGCGCCGGCCGACGCGGCGCGCGTGCGCAGGAATTCGTCGAAGACGTCCCTGTCGACCATGCCGACGAAGCCGCCTTCGATGGGGATGTCCACCTGCTGCTCGCTCGGCGCGACCATGCGCGCGCAGCGGATCTTCGCCACCAGCAGGTGGTCGGGGATCTCGAAGTCCTTGATCAGCCGCGGGGGGATGGCCCCGCCGCAGGGCTTGATGCGGCCGGCGCGGTCGAGCAGCAGCACCGAGCGCCCCTGGCGCGCGAGGTCGTGCGCCGCGGTGGCGCCCGCGGGGCCGCCACCGACGACGATGACGTCGTAGGTCACCGGGCCGCCAGGGTGGGTGTCGGTGCGGGTCATGGGCGCGTTCCTGGGCGTGTTCATGGGCTTCCTCCGAGCGGGGTGGCCGGTGCGCGTGCAGGCGCACCCTGGGTGTCCGAAGCCTTGCGCGCGGGCAGCAGGGCGGGGATGGCGATGCGTGCAGCCAGCAGCGCGGCGGCGACGAAGGCCAGCGCCTCGACCGCGAACACGCTCACATAGGCCTCGACCTGCGAGCCGAGCAGCCAGCGCGCGAGGTCGGCCGCGGCCGTGCCCAGCACACCGCCGAGGGCGAAGCCGATGGCCTGCGAGGCGCCCCACAGCCCCATGCGCACGCCTTCGCGCCCCGGGCCGCCGGCGCTGGCCAGGGCCATCATCGAGCCGATGGCGGCGATCGAGAAGGCGCCGTTGGCCACGCCCATCAGGAAGACGTTGGCACGCAGTGGCCAGTCCGGCCCGCCGAAACGGTCGCCCACCACCAGACCCAGCAGGGCCAGTCCCGAGGCGAGGCAGCCGCCGACGATCCAGGCGCGCAGCGAGCCGAAGGTGATGCCGCCGATGCGCCGGCCGGCCAGCGCGCCCAGCAGCAGGCCGGCGAGCGTGCCACCGTGCTGGATGCCCGACAAGCTCGTCGTCTCACCCGGTGTCAGGCCGAAGCGCACCCCGGCGAAGGGCTCGAGGATCAGGTCCTGGGTGCTGTAGGCGACCATCGACACGAACACGAAGACCGTGAAGCGCCGCGCATCGGCATCGCCCCAGGCCTGCGCCAGCGCGGCCAGGAAGCGCGTGGGCGCGCCTTGCGGCGCGGCGGCAACGGCACCGTCGCGCTCCACACCCCACAGCGCGAGCAGCGCGAGCGCGAGCGCGACCACGGAGACCGTGCCCGACACCAGCACCAGGCGCTCGGGCGTGTAGGGGTCGAGGAAGCGGCCCGCGGTACCGGCGGTGACGGCGAAGCCGAAGATCATCATGACCCAGACCACGGCGGCGGCGGCAGCGCGCCGGTCGGGGGCGACCTGCTTGGCCAGCAGCACCAGCAGCGAGGTGCCCGCGGCGCTGACGCCGGCGCCGACACAGGCGTAGCCCAGCACCGCGAGCGCGAGCCCGGCCGTGCGGTCGCTGCCCATCCAGGCCGTGGCCACGGCAGCGAGGAAGCCGCCGAGCGCGAGCACCGCCATGCCGCCGGCGATCCACGGCGTGCGCCGGCCGCCGACGTCGGAGCCGAAGCCCATGCGCGGGCGCGTCAGTTGCACCGCGTGGTGCAGCCCGACGAGCAGGCCGGGCACCAGCGCCGGCAGCAGCAGTTCGACCGCCATGACGCGGTTCAGTGTCGATGTGGTCAACACGACGATGGCGCCGAGCGCCATCTGCACCAGCGCCAGCCGCAGCACGCCCAGCCAGCTCAAGGCCGCGTCCTCCGGGGGGCGCGGGCTGGCTGGTGGCCCGGGGCAGGCCTCACACCAGCCCCCGCAACGCGAAGGCGCTGACCAGCATGCCGACCACGTAAAGGGTCACGCCCAGGCCGCTGAACCAGACCGCGCGCGCCACTGGCGCGGCGACGAAGCGCCGCATCAGCACGAGCTGCGCCGCCAGCAGCGCCGCCACCCCCAGCGCGTGCAGCGGCCGGTCCCAGTGCGCCAGCAGGCCGATCACCACCGCCTGGGACAGCGCCATCGTGGCGCAGGCCGAGAGCGCGGCGCCGCGCGGGCCGAGTTGCACCGGCAGCGAGGCGATGCCCATGCGCCGGTCGCCCTCGATGGACTTGAAGTCGTTGAGCGTCATGATGCCGTGCGCGCCCAGGCTGTACAGCCCGGCCAGCAGCAGCGAGGGCAGCGCCGGCATGCCCCCGCCGGCCATGACGGCCGCGCCGGTCACCCAGGCCAGGCCTTCATACGAAAGACCGCAGGCCAGATTGCCCCACCAGCCGTTGCGCTTCAGGCGCAGCGGCGGCGCGCTGTAGGCCCAGGCCAGACCGAGGCCGACGACGGCCGCGCCGAAGCCCCACGGGCCCAGCGCCAGCGACAGCAGCAGCGACAGCCCGGTCCAGATCAGGGCGACGTACAAGCCCCAGCGGCCGGGCATGCGGCCCGAGGGGATGGGCCGCTGCGGCTCGTTGATGGCGTCGACGTGGCGGTCGAACCAGTCGTTGACGGCCTGGCTGGTGGCGCAGACGAAGGGGCCGGCCAGCAGGATGCCCGCCAGCACCAGACCCCAGCGGCCCTCGAGCGCCTGCCCCGAGGCGACCACACCGCAGCCGAAGGCCCACATCGGCGGGAACCAGGTGATGGGCTTGAGCAGCTCGGCCACGGCCGAGGGCTGCGGGTAGCTTGCGGCGGGCAGGGCGATCGGAGCCATGGCTCCATCCTGCCCTTGACACGTCAGATAGTCAACCGAAATTTACACTCGGACGCGAGGGGTCTGCGTGGCGAGCGAAGCGCGGCAGGCTACATCGGGGCGCGCGCGTGCGGCGTGCCGCCGTTGGCGCCGTTGCCGCCGCCGGCCGGCTCGTTGCCCCGGTCTTCGTCAGGGTCCGTGGCCGCGCCGCCGCTCAGGCCGAAGCGGTTGAGCTTGACGTACAGGCTCTGCCGCGAGAGCCCCAGCAGTTGCGCCGCCGAGGCGCGGTTGCCCTGGGTCATCTGCAGCGCCGCCTCGATGCACAGCTGCTCGATCAGGTCCGTGGTCTCGCTGACGATGTCCTTCAGCGGCACGCGGCCGACGAGCTCGGTCAGCTCGCCCACCGAGCGCGACACCCGGTCGGGCGCGCGCTCCTCGCCCTGCAGGCGGCGGCTGACGTCGCGGATCGCGAAGGCCAGGCGCTGACCGTCGGGCAAGGCCAGCACCGAGGCCGAGATCTCGACGTCGATGGACGCGCCGAACTCGCCCCGCAGCGTCGTCGTGAACAGGCCGACCGAGCCGCGCTGGCGCAGGTTGGTCACCAGCACGCTGAGCTCCACGCCGGTGCGGCCGAGCCAGCGGTCCAGCATTTCGCCGCGTGCCTGCTCCTCGGCGCTGAGCTGGGCCATCAGCGCGAACGCGCGGTTCACGGCCAGGATACGCCCCTGGGCGTCGGTGTAGACCAGGGCGTCGGCGGACTGGCTGAAGTGCACTGCGTGCAGTCTGGCCAGGGCCGAGGTCTCGGCGCTGGCGCGCACCGGGGAGTCCAGCAGCAGGCGCACGAGCAGGAAGGGGAGCTGGTCCTGGCGGAACAGCGTGGCCGACACCGTGACCGGCGTCGCGCCGTCGGCCAGCATCAGCCGCACCGCATCGCGCTTGCCCACGGTGCGCGTGGCCGCGAGCAGGCTCTGCAGCGCCTCGGCCGAGCCTTCGGCAAACAGCGAGGGCAGGGCGCTGCCGGCCAGCGGCGTGCGCTGTCGGCCGGGCAGGCTCTCCGCCGCGGGGTTGGACTCCACCACGCGCTGGCTCTGGCCGTCCACCAGCAGCAGTGCCTCGTGGCTGGAGTGCAGCAGGTGCCGATAGCGGGTGTCGGCCTCGCGGTAGCGCCAGTAGTCTCGCTCCATGGTCTGCTGGGCCTCGACCAGGCGGCGCTGCAGGGCCGCCATAGGCTGCAGGTCCCGGCCGAAGGCGACCCAGGTGACCTCGCTCCTGCCGCCGCCCTGCGAGGGCACGGTCATGTAGAGCATGGGGACGTCCTCGCCCCCGGGCACCATGTGGTTCACCTGGCGCCAGCGCGCCGACGTGCCGACGCGCGCCTCGGCCAGGCTGGACTCGATCTTGGGCCGGGTCTCGGCCGTCACCGTCTCGATCCAGGGACGGCCCTTCCAGGCGCGCAGGTCGAGCCGCGCCAGCCCGCTGCCTTGCGCCGCCGCATCGACGACGCGGCCGTCGCTGTCGAGCAGCACGATCAGGTCGCTCGAGGTCTCGACCAGGCGCATGGCCGTGTGCAGGTCGATCGCGTAGGCGGAGGATCTGGTGGACAAGAGGGCCTCGGTGGTGGGGTGCGGCGTCAGTGGGAATGGCCGGCAGGCTGCAAGGGGGCCGCATTCTGCTGCCGTTTGGCGACCAGCGCGGCGGACCGGGCAGGGGCGGTGAGGGCGTCCGCGCACAGGTCGGCGCCGATCTGCCCCGGCAACTCGGCGCGGGTGGAAAAGACCGGGCCGCCGACCAGGACCACGAGCCCTGGATTGCGCGAAGCCTGTCGCATGGACGCAACACAGCGGGTGAGCCAGGGCAGGCGCAGGTCGCTGCCCACCGACAGGCCGACGACGTCGAACCATTCGGCGCGCACGCGCTCGACAGGGTCGGCAACGGCCCCTGCGACACCGCCGACGACGTCCCAGCCGTCGCGACGGAAGAACTCGGCCACCACGGCCAGCCCGAACAGGTGCGCTTCGTCCGGTGGCTGGGCCAGCAGCACGCGGCCGGCGCCCGGGCGCGGTTCGACCTCGTTGCAGAAGACCGGCCTCAGGCGGCGCAGTTCCTGGTGCAGGCGCCCGGTGGCCACGGTCACGGCGACGAAGTCGCTGCAGTCGTCGCTCCAGCGCTGGCCCAGACGGCGGGCGCTGGCGACGAGGACGTCCAGCAGGACCGACTCCGCCGACAGGCCGCGCGCGATCATGCCGTCGACGGACGCGGCCACGCCCGCCACGTCGTCGGCGAGCAGGCGGGCGAAGAATTCGTCGATTTCGGCCGCGGTGGGGCGCACGGGCGCAATTGTCGGGGCGTGGGCATGGGTATTCACCAGCCGCGGGATGACCCTGGATTCGATCGCGGAGAACAGATGCGATGTCCGCGCCAGGCGGTCGAAGCCGGGCACCTCCTGCATCTGTGGCACGCCTTGGGCAGGGCGGACGCCCGCCTGCGACCGGCTGCCCCCGACCGACCAGGCGATGGCCGCGGCGTCATGGACATGCTGCTCCGGCAGGGCCTGGCGCATCAGCACCGGGGGCGTGGCTGAGCCGGCGAGCGCGCTGACCGACAGCGAACCCGAGGGCGCATCGTCGCGCGCCTGATCCGTGCCGCCCTCCCCGGCAGCACGTTCGCGCGACTTCCGGCGAACCTTGTCTCCGTTGTACACCTTGCCCTCCGCTGCAACGGCAACCGACCTGCGTCCCCCCGGAGCAGCCCCGTCGCGCGTGTGAAGTCCCGCGGAGACCGCCCTCGAAGGCGGTTCGCCGCGGCCTGCCCAGCCTCTTCCCGAACCCGCGCCCGAGCCGCCGCCCTGCCGATCTGTCCTGGACGAACCCGCCGGCGGAGCCCGGTTCCTGGCGCCTGCGCGCATGATCCGAGGGAATTCCCAGTGTGTCAAGATAATTTGACGTCCGTCCGGATTGACACATCGGCCTGGAAGGCCTACGCTGAGCCCTGAGCAGCCGGAGATCCCGGATCTTTGGCTGTCCCGTGCTGCCCTGACCGCCATCGATGTCCTCTCGTCCCACCACCGCCGCGCCCCTGTACACGCCCGAGCAGCGCCAACGCCGCGACGCCACGCGCTGGACCCTGGTGCAGGGCCTGCTCGCGCCCTTGCAGTTCCTGGTCTTTGCGGTGAGCCTGGCGCTGGTGCTGCGCTACCTGGCCACCGGCGAGGGTTATGCCTGGGCCACGGCCTCGGTGGTGTTCAAGACCCTGGTGCTCTACACCATCATGGTCACCGGCTGCATCTGGGAGAAGGTCGTCTTCGACGTCTGGCTTTTCGCGCCCGTCTTCTTCTGGGAAGACGTCTTCAGCATGCTCGTGCTGGCGCTGCACACGGCCTACCTGGTGGCGCTGTGGCAGGGCTCGCTCGGACCGTATGGCCTGATGCTGCTGGCGCTGGCGGCCTATGCCGCCTATGTGATCAATGCGGCGCAGTTCGTGCTCAAGCTGCGCGCCGCGCGCCTGCAGGCGCGCGCCGACGGCCGTGCCGGCACGGCCCGGGGCGGCGCGGCCGGGGCCGCGCCGGAGGGCGCGAGATGAAAGAAAGCCGCAGGAGGGCGTGCCGATGAGTCTGCCGGGTTCACTGCTGTTCCGGCCCGGCTCGCTGCCTGGCACGGTCATCCCGCTGCAGCCGGAGATGCCGGCGCCGGCCGCCGACGGCGGCTGCGCCAGCGCGCCGGTGCTGCGCGAGCGTGGCCAGCGCGAGGTGTTCTGCGGCCTGACGGGCATCGTCTGGCTGCACCGCAAGATCCAGGACGCCTTCTTCCTCGTCGTCGGCTCGCGCACCTGCGCGCACCTGATCCAGTCCGCCGCCGGGGTGATGATCTTCGCCGAGCCGCGCTTCGCCACCGCCATCCTCGACGAGCGCGATCTGGCCGGCCTGGCCGACGCCAACGACGAACTCGACCGCGTGGTGCAGCGACTGCTGGCGCGCCGGCCCGACATCCGCACGCTCTTCCTCGTCGGCTCCTGCCCATCCGAGGTCATCAAGCTCGACCTGTCGCGCGCCGCCGAGCGCCTGACCCGCCAGTTCCTGCCGCGCGTGCGCGTGCTGAACTATTCCGGCAGCGGCATCGAGACCACCTTCACCCAGGGTGAGGACGCCTGCCTCGCCGCCCTGGTGCCGACGCTGCCCGCCACCGGGGCCGCGCCGGGCGCCGCCGCCAGCTCGCTGCTGGTGGTCGGCACCCTGCCCGACGTGGTGGAAGACCAGCTCGCCGGCCTGCTCGAGCGCATCGGCGTGCCGCGCGTGGACTTCCTGCCCGCCCGTCGCAGCAGCGCGCCCCCTGCCATCGGGGCGGGCACGCGCGTGCTGCTGGCCCAGCCCTTCGTCGGCGAGACCGTGCGCCTGCTCGAGGAGCGCGGCGCGCAGCGCCTGCCCGCGCCCTTCCCGATCGGTATCGAGGGCACCACCGCCTGGCTCGAGGCCGCCGCTGCCGCCTTCGGCATCGGCCGCGCCGCGGTGGCCGAGGCCAGCGCCAGCGCCCGCGCCCGCGCCCAGCGTGCGCTCGAGCGCCAGCGCGAGGTGCTCGAGGGCCGCAGCATCTTCTTCTTCCCCGATTCACAGCTCGAGCTGCCGATCGCGCGCTTCCTGGCGCGTGAGCTCGGCATGCGGCTCACCGAGGTGGGCACGCCCTACCTGCACCGCGATCATCAGGCGCAGGAACTCGCCTGGCTGCCGGCCGGCACGCGCCTGAGCGAGGGCCAGGACGTGGAGCGCCAGCTCGACCGCTGCCGCGAAGCCCGCCCTGACCTCACGGTCTGTGGCCTGGGCCTGGCCAACCCGCTCGAGGCCGAGGGCCTGACCACCAAGTGGGCGATCGAGCTCGTGTTCTCGCCCATCCACGGCTACGAGCAGGCGGGCGATCTGGCCGAGCTGTTCGCGCGCCCGCTGCGCCGGCGCGCGCTGCTGTCGGTCTGAAGCGCCTGAGGGGGACGCCGAGATGCAACTCACGCTCTGGACCTACGAAGGCCCGCCTCATGTGGGCGCGATGCGCATCGCCACGGCGCTGCGCGACGTGCACTACGTGCTGCACGCGCCCCAGGGCGACACCTATGCCGACCTGCTGTTCACGATGATCGAGCGGCGTGACCGCCGTCCGCCCGTGACCTACACCACCTTCCAGGCGCGCGACCTGGGCGGCGACACGGCCGAGCTGTTCAAGACCGCGGCGCGCGAGGCCTACGAGCGCTTCCGCCCGCAGGCGCTGCTGGTGGGCTCCTCGTGCACCGCCGAGCTGATCCAGGACGACCCGGGCGGCCTGGCCCAGGCGCTGCAACTGCCCGTGCCGGTGGTGCCCCTGGAACTGCCGGCCTACCAGCGCAAGGAGAACTGGGGCGCCTCCGAGACCTTCTATCAGCTCGTGCGGGCCCTGGCCGGCAAGCGCCGCGAGGCGCCCGAGGCGGCCGAGAGCGCCGGCGCCGCGGCGCAGCCCGGCGCCGCGCCGCGCCGCCCGCGCTGCAACCTGCTCGGGCCCACGGCCCTGGGCTTCCGGCACCGCGACGACGTGACCGAGGTCACCCGCCTGCTGGCCACGCTGGGCATCGACGTCCACGTCACGGCACCGCTGGACGCCGCCGCAGCCGACATCGCGCGCCTGCCCGAGGCCGACTTCAACGTCGTGCTCTACCCCGAGCTCGCCCTGCAGGCCGCGCAGTGGCTGCAGCGCCACCACGGCCAGCCCTTCAGCCGCACCGTGCCCATCGGCGTGGGCGCGACGCGCGAGTTCGTCGCCGAGGTCGCGCGCCTGGCCGGTGTGGACGCTGGCCCGGCCCTGGCTGCTGCGGCCTCGCGCTCGCCCTGGTACGCGCGCTCGGTCGACTCCACCTACCTCACCGACAAGCGCGTCTTCGTCTTCGGCGACGCCACGCACGCCGTGGCCGCCGCGCGCGTGGCGGCACAGGAGCTGGGCCTGCGCGTCGTCGGCATCGGCACCTACAGCCGCGAGTTCGCGCGCGAGATCCGCGAAGCCGCCAAGCTCTACGACGTCGAGCCGCTGATCAGCGACGACTACCTCGAGGTCGAGGCCCGCATCGCCGAACTGCAGCCCGAGCTCGTGCTGGGCACGCAGATGGAGCGCCACATCGCCAAGCGTCTGAAGCTGCCCTGCGCGGTGATCTCGGCGCCGGTGCACGTGCAGGACTTCCCGGCGCGCTACTCGCCGCAGATGGGTTTCGAGGGCGCCAACGTGCTCTTCGACACCTGGGTCCACCCGTTGATGATGGGGCTGGAGGAACACCTGCTGACGATGTTCCGCGAGGACTTCGAGTTCCACGATGGCGCCGCCGCCTCGCACCTTTCGCACGCGGGCGGCCCGGCACCGCGCCCGGCGCCGGACCTGCCCGAGGGCGCCTTCCGCATCGAGGCCGCGGCGCCGCCGGCCGCGGTGGAGTCGCTGCTCGACGCCGGGGCCACGCCGGCCGCCGCGGCCGAGGCCGGCCCCACCACCTGGAGCCCCGACGCGCAGAAGGAACTCCAGAAGATCCCCTTCTTCGTGCGCGGCAAGGCGCGCCGCAACACCGAACGCTTCGCCGCCGAGCGCGGCGTGCACACCATCACCGTCGAGACCCTGTATGACGCAAAGGCGCACTTCGGTCGCTGATTTCGCCCTGGGCTTCCTGCCCGGCTCGGCGCAGTCCGCCGGCGCGCCCGCACGCGCCCCGGCGGTGCCGATGCGTCTGGTCATCGTCACGATGGACACCCACCTGGCCAGCCCGCTGGCACGCGCGCGCGCCGCGCTCGCCGCCGACTACCCCGGCCTGGTGGTGACGATGCACGCCGCCTCGGAGTTCGCCGGCGAGCCCGAGGCCACCGCGCGCTGCCGCGAGGACATCGCCCGCGCCGACGTCGTAATCGCGGCCATGCTGTTCATGGAGGACCACTTCCAGCCCGTGCTGGACGCGCTGCAGGCGCGGCGCGAGCACTGCGACGCGATGCTGTGCATCGTCTCGGCCGGCGAGGTGGTGAAGCTCACCCGGGCCGGCAGCTTCGACATGTCGCGCCCGGCCAGCGGCCCGATGGCGCTGCTCAAGCGCCTGCGCGGCAAGGCCCGGGACGAGCAGGGCAAGCCCGCTGCCGGCGGCGCGGCGCAGATGAAGATGCTGCGCCGCCTGCCGCAGATGCTGCGCTTCATCCCCGGCACGGCGCAGGACGTGCGCGCCTGGTTCCTGACCATGCAGTACTGGCTCGGCGGCTCGGACGAGAACGTGCTGAACATGGTGCGTTACCTGGTCGACCGCTATGCCGACGGCCCGCGCCGGGTGCTGCGCGGGCGCGTCAAGGTCGGCGCGCCGGTCGACCACCCCGAGGTCGGCGTCTACCACCCGCGCCTGCCCGGTCGCCTGGGTGAGGATGCAGCCGCCCTGCCGCCGCCGGCGCGCGCGCCGCTGCCCGGTGCCGGGGGCACGGTGGGGCTGCTGCTGCTGCGCTCCTACCTGCTGGCCGGCAATGCGCGCCACTACGACGGCGTGATCGCGGCGCTCGAGGCGCGCGGCCTGCGCGTGCTGCCGGTCTTCGCCGCCGGGCTGGACGCGCGCCCGGCGATCGAGCGCTACTTCCTGCGCCAGGGCCGTCCCGTGGTGGATGCCGTCGTCTCGTTGACGGGCTTCTCGCTCGTCGGCGGGCCGGCCTACAACGACGCACAGGCGGCCGAGGAGGTGCTCGCGCAACTGGACGTGCCCTACCTGGCTGCGCACCCGGTGGAGTTCCAGACGCTGGCGCAGTGGGGCGGCTCCGAGCGCGGCCTGATGCCGGTGGAGAGCACCATCATGGTGGCCATCCCCGAACTTGACGGCGCCACCGGGCCCACCGTCTTCGGCGGCCGCCCCGGCGCGCCGGGCGTGGCCTGCACGGGCTGCCACCATGGCTGCACCTTCGACGCCGAGACCCCCTCGGCCGGCGCGGGCGCTGCCGCGCGCCAGGACATGAGCTCCTGCCCCGAGCGCGCGCAGATGCTGGCCGCGCGCGTGGACAGGCTCGTCGCGCTGCGCCGCAGCGAGCGCGCGCAGCGCAAGGTCGCGCTCGTGCTCTTCAACTTCCCGCCCAACGCCGGCAACATCGGCAGCGCGGCCTACCTCTCGGTCTTCGAGTCGGTGTTCCACACGCTCACGGCCATGCAGGCCCAGGGCTACACCGTGGAGCTGCCGCCGAGCGTGGACGCGCTGCGCGAGTCGCTGCTGCAGGGCAATGCGGCGCAGCACGGGGCGGATGCGAACGTGCACGCCCTCGTCCCGGTGGCCGACCACGTCAAGCGCGAGCGCTGGCTGAAGGAGATCGAGGCCCAGTGGGGCCCGGCGCCCGGGCGCATGCTCAGCAACGGGCGCGCGATCTTCGTGCTCGGCCGGCGGTTCGGCAACGTGCTCGTGGCGGTGCAGCCCGGCTTCGGCTACGAAGGCGACCCGATGCGCCTGCTGTTCGAGAAGGGCCTGGCGCCCACGCATGCCTTCTCGGCCTTCTATCGCCACCTGCGCGAGGACTTCGGCGCGCACGCGGTGCTGCACTTCGGCACCCATGGCGCGCTGGAGTTCATGCCCGGCAAGCAGAGCGGCCTGTCCGGCGCCTGCTGGCCCGACCGCCTGATCGGCGACCTGCCCAACGTCTACCTCTACGCCGGCAACAACCCCTCCGAGGGCGCGATCGCCAAGCGGCGGGCCAACGCCACGCTGGTGAGCTACCTGACGCCGCCGGTGGCGCAGGCCGGGCTGTACCGCGGCCTGGTCGACCTGAAGTCCACGCTCGACCGGCTGCGCGGCTTGGCGCCCGGCGCACCCGAGCGCGCCGAGCTGGCGGCACTCCTCCAGGCGCAGGCGGCGCAGCTCGAGCTGGCTGCGGCCGAACCCGCCTGGGACGCGTCTTCGCCGGGCTTCGACGCCGAAGTCGTGCGCCTGGCGGCCGCGGTGCTGGAACTCGAGTACACCCTCATCCCCCACGGCCTGCACGTCACCGGCCGCGCGCCGAGCGCGGCCGAGCGCGTGGACCTGCTCCTGGCCATGGCCGAGGCCGCCCACGGCCGGGCCCCGGCGCGCGCCGCCGTCGAGGCCCTGGTCGCCGGCGAGAGCCCCGAGCGCGCGCTGGCCCAGGCCGGCCCGACGCGCGACGAGGAGACCCTGGCCTGCCTGCGCGAACTTGCCGCGAGCGACCTCCACCTCGCCCAGGACCATGAGGTCGCGGGCCTGCTGCGCGCGCTCGACGGCCGCTACGTCCGCCCGGCGCCCGGCGGTGACGTGCTGCGCACGCCGGCGGTGCTGCCCACCGGGCGCAACCTGCACGGCTTCGACCCCTTCCGCATCCCCAGCGCCTATGCGGTGCAGGACGGCGCCAAGCAGGCGCAGCGCCTGCTCGAGCGGCATCGCGCCGACGGCCACCCGCTGCCGGAGTCCATCGCCCTCGTGCTGTGGGGCAGCGACAACCTGAAGAACGAGGGCGCGCCCATCGGCCAGGCCCTGGCGCTGATGGGCGCGCTGCCGCGCTTCGACAGCTACGGGCGCGTCGCCGGTGCCACGCTGATCCCGCTGGCCGAGCTGGGGCGTCCGCGCATCGACGTCGTCGTCACGCTGTCGGGCATCTTCCGCGACCTGATGCCGCTGCAGATCCGCGTGCTGGCCGAGGCGGCCTGGCTGTGCGCCAGCGCCGACGAGCCGCCCGAGAGCAACTTCGTGCGCAAGCACGCGCTGGCCTACCAGCGCGAGCACGGCTGCACGCTCGAAGTGGCGGCGCTGCGCGTCTACGGCAATGCCGAGGGGGCCTACGGCGCCAACGTCAACCACCTCGTCGACAGCGGGCGCTGGGACGACGAGGACGAGCTCGCCGAGACCTACTCGCGCCGCAAGGGCCACGCCTACGGCCGCAGTGGTCGCCCGGTGCAGCAGACCGCGCTGCTGAAGAGCGTGCTCGCCGACGTGCAGCTCACCTACCAGAATCTCGATTCGGTCGAGCTGGGCGTGACCACGGTCGACAACTACTTCGACACGCTCGGCGGCATCACGCAGGCGGTCAAGCGCGCGCGCGCCGCAGCCGGGCAGGGCGGCACGCCGCCGGTCTACATCGGCGACCAGACGCGCGGCGAGGGCACGGTGCGCTCGCTGCGCGAGCAGGTGGCGCTCGAGACGCGCACCCGCACGCTCAACCCCAAGTGGTACGAGGGCATGCTCGAGCACGGCTACGAGGGCGTGCGCCAGATCGAGGTCCACATCACCAACACCATGGGCTGGTCGGCGACGACGGGCCAGGTCCAGCCCTGGGTCTACCAGCAACTGACCGAGACCTTCATGCTGGACGCGCAGATGCGCGAGCGTCTGGCGCGGCTGAACCCGACGGCCTCGGCCCGGGTGGCCAACCGGTTGATCGAGGCCTGCGAGCGCCAGTACTGGCAGCCCGACGAGGCCACGCTGCAAGCCCTGCGCGAAGCAGGCGACGAGTTGGAGGACCGCCTGGAAGGCGTCACGGAGAGGAGCACTGCATGAACATCGCCACGGTACCGTTCAAGACCATCGGCCGCGGAGGGCGCCCGGACGGCGAGGGCTCGGTCCAGGTGCACCAGGACCCGGGGGTGAAGATCGGCACGGCCAAGGTCTTCGCCGTCTACGGCAAGGGCGGCATCGGCAAGAGCACGACCTCGTCCAACCTGAGCGTGGCCTTCTCCAAGCTCGGCAAGCGCGTGCTGCAGATCGGCTGCGACCCCAAGCACGACAGCACCTTCACGCTGACGAAGAAGATGATGCCCACCGTCATCGACGTGCTCGAGACGGTGGACTTCCACGCCGAGGAGCTGCGCCCCGAGGACTTCGTCTTCGAGGGCTACAACGGCGTCATGTGCGTCGAGGCCGGCGGCCCGCCGGCGGGCACGGGCTGCGGCGGCTACGTCGTCGGCCAGACGGTCAAGCTGCTCAAGGA
>Ga0169931_10004323_pt1 | contig 22138 bp, 24 predicted proteins | sample Kivu_15m_20L_FD_129675 | JGI IMG/M metagenome (GOLD analysis project Ga0169931, IMG submission 129675) | Freshwater microbial communities from Lake Kivu, Western Province, Rwanda to study Microbial Dark Matter (Phase II) - Kivu_15m_20L... | ecosystem: Environmental > Aquatic > Freshwater > Lake...
AAAATGTCTGTGGGTTTTTTAAGGTTTATAGGTTCAGTTTCTATTTCTAGGCGATTACAAATAGTAGCATTTAAATTATCTGAATTTGTATTTATGATTGTGTCAGCATTTACTTCTTCATATTCGGGGTTGTTTTCCATAGTATAAATTTTTTAAAATTTCATATAAAACGAATATTTTAAATTTAATTATAATATTTTATTGAACATAAAAATCAAGTGTTGAAATTCAGCATTTAAATAAGATTTATATAAAATACATATTTACTATAAAGGAATATTCTCAAATTAATTTACCATTATCATTATATTAATTACTTATAAACAAATACCCTTATTTTTCTGATATTAATTATCATGTATTTATGGTTTTAATTTTCGAGATCTATAATAGAAAAGTGGAATCGTATTCAAATTCGAGTTAATATTAATTAAACTAATTTGAATAATATGAAAGTTACTTTTTTAATCATTATCAAAATTTCCCTTTTATTTAACTTGACATATTTGATACAACCCTTATGCGATGCGTCAAATTGTTTATCAAATTATGGAGAATGTATAGATGATATATGTATCTGTGCAGCAGGTTATACTACTACTATTACCTTTCCAAATATCACAAACACTAACAATACTAATAAACAATCCACGAACACTGAAATTGATTTTACTTATTGCAATTACGCTTACAAATATAAAGATTACGCAGCTAATATCGAAGGATTGATGCCATTCGGCGCAGGACATTTCTACGCTGCGAGGTACGGACACGCAATTCTAAAATTCATACTATTTTGGTTTCTTTCTTTATGTAAAGTACTATTTAAAAAAAGAATCCGATTGAATTCATTCATTGAAAATTCCTATTACATCTGCATATGGATATTTGCAGCAATATATCTAATAGACTATTTTGCTTTTTCGTTTAACTATTACACAGACGGGAACGGAATCAGTTTATTGGGTTGAAATTTGCTAAATATATTTCCAATGATCTGAAATATATTTTAAATAATTAATTTTATATTGTATTAATTTGATATGAATATGCTAGTTCTAATTTAAACTTATAAGCAAATTGCATTTCTAATTTCAAATTATTTCTTAGATAAATCTTCATAGGCTTGGTCTAATTTTTGACTAAGTGATTCGAAGTCGTTAGTCTGTTGAAGTAGTTTGCCTTCTGGTTTACCTTGCTCTAAGAAATATTTTGTAAAAATCCCACTATTCGAATTAATTTATGTAATTACTAAGCATGATTAGCTAATCTTAGTTTTTCATCATCTTTTTGAAATGATGGGATTAAAGGATTAAAATATGACTTGTTCATGTCGAATAATTTTGTGTAAATTAAGTGGCCAGATTTTAAGTTGTTTACTAAATTCTTAGCATTATTGATATAATTCTCTTTTGAGTAGTCTTGGAAGGCTTTTTCTCTGTAAATAAAAAATAAGGATTATTGTAATATAACTATATATTTACTTAAGAAAATCCAATGCATCTTTGTAGCTTGTCATAAAATTTTTTGCATCTTCTCCAAATTGCACAGCTTTTTCTTTTGTTGTAAAACTAATATCACTATGGAACATTAAAAAATAAAAATATCATAATTATTTAATTTATTAATAATTATGAATGTTCAATTTTTCCTTATCTTCGGGTTAATTTCATTTATTTTAGAAATATGGGGGCCTTTTGTTAAAAGTGAATCAAATGGTTACATGTTTAGTTTAAAAAATGTGGAGGGGATGTATAGTCATGTAAATTCGAAAATTAGTAGATATTTGGCTTCCACAGAGAAGGATGGAGATTCGATGATTATTTATGGAAATTCTTCATATTTGAAATACTATTACATGAATATTTATGTAGGAACCCCCCCTCAAAGACAAGCTGTCATAATCGATACTGGATCTCAAATTACTGCGGTACCTTGTCAGCCGCATTGTAGAGAATGTGGAAAACATTTGAATTCTTATTATGATATGAGATTATCTAATACCAGCGCAACTTTAAGTTGTAGTAGTAATTATTGTCAATACAGATGCAATACCGATGCGCAATGTTCATTTTCAAACGTAAGATAATAATATTTTAATAAACAAATAAATTATTAGGAATTTTTTTCAACCCTTGAATTTTTTCACTTCTATTTTTCATTTTAATTTCAGTATTTTATACTCTAAATTTATACCTTTAATCACTAGAAATAAACTTTAATATTAAAATCAATTTTACCTTTTAATTATTTAGAGCTATGGAGAAGGTTCTTCACTTTCAGGGATTATGATCGAAGATGCTGTTATTTTTGGAGACACTTTTAAACCTCTCCCATCCGTCAAAATAACCCTTGGTTGCACTACCAGAGAGAATAAGTTGTTTTATACACAGGAGGTAGACGGTATACTTGGGTTGGGTCCTGGAGATAGTAAATTCTAAATTTTTTAATTGATTCGAAATTTAGACACTATTCTGCAAAATTTATATGAATTAGGGGGTATCTCTAAACCTATTTTTTCAATCTGCTTAGCATCAAATAATGGATATTTTTCAGTAGGGGGGGTCAACACCACACACCACCTACAAGAAATATCATACATTCCTTACTATGACCGCAATTTTTACAGGGTAAAGCTCATGGATATAAAATTAAACAATGACGACATTCAAATAAATGATTCACAATATTATACAATAATAGATTCTGGAACAACGATTTCCTATTTCCCCAAAAGTCTTTATTCACAAATCGAAAAACTTATCAATATATATTGTTCACAAATAGATAAATGTTTAGGTGACATGTATAATGATTCTATTGGGATGTGCTTTAAAGTAAAGCCAAAAGTGACTGAGAAAAAATTTATAGAATCTCTTCCTGAATTTACTTTTTTGTTTGAAAAAGGTGTAAAATATCAATGGAAACCAGAAAATTATATTTACAATAATACAGAAAACGATAAGAAATTAAATTTCTGTATCGGTATTTCAAGTTGGGGTTCAAATGAAATTTTGTTAGGCACAACTTGGATGCATAACCATGATATAATATTCGATAATGTTAACAGACGAATCGGTTTGGTTTCTAGTTCATGTGACATGTCATATTCAAGCAAAAAGGATAATTCGAGTGAAGACGAGGAAACTACAACAACTTCTCCAACTAAGCCGGTCGAAAATCAAGATACAAAATGCGAGCCAAATTATGATTTTTATGTAACAATCATTTTAATGCTGAGTATTCTTATTGTTATGCTATTTGTCATCTTAATTTTGGCTTGTTTCAGAATTAGACGCGGACAGAATTTCTTATGGATGAGGCTACAAAATGAAGAAAATGGCTCAGGTTTAGAACATAAGAATACAGGCAATTCAAACAATAGAATCGAAATGAACATCAATAAAAATATGCAAGGAATAAAATCGAAAAATGATTTTAGAAATATTTAATTAAATTAATTTTGTGATATAACATTTCGATTGTTATTTTTTATATAGATTTTAATTCGAGTTTAATGTTTTTATATTTTTATTAAACCTTCCCTGATTATTTCAGATTTTCCATAAAACTAATTCGTTAGATCCAGTTACTAGTATCCCCGAATCCGAATTAAATCTAATTTTAATTTTTTCATCATTTTCATGATAATGAAGCAGATTAACAACATAACCCTTAGTGTAATTCCATATTTGTGTAATACCATCACTGGAGGAGTTAAAGAGATAAGGCGAATTTTTCATTGGAATCATTTCAAACCTATAAAAATTTTCTGCTGTGTTAAGTGGGCTTTTAGATAATTTTTTATCAGGCTCCTTAACTCTGCTAGTATTTAAGATTAATCCTCTCCAAGTAAAAATGTCATAAACAACAGTTATATTGTCTGAATCCTTAAAAATTAAATTAAGTCCATCTGGGGAGAATCTAGCTTGAATTATTGAATTCATGTCTAAAATTTTTAACACCTTGTAAGGGCCAATAGTGAGAGGATTATTTAAATTGTTATCAATCGAATAAAAATTTACATAATTTATTTTAATTTTTGATAATTCTGAATTTTCGCTGATTACCGAAACTAAAAATTTACCTGAAGGATCGAAATTAGCACATTGAGAATCTTGTATTTTACAAATGCAAGTGCGTTTTGAAGTATCCCATAATCGGCTGGTACCGTCAATTGAGGTAGTGATTACTAAATCATTCACAGGATTCAAATGAAACTCTGTTATTCTATTAAATTCTTTTTTTAATAATTACTCATCTGTGTGGCCATAATAGGTAAAGACATTTGCATTATTGCTGAGACACCAATTAACTAATGTGTCTTTTAATATGGAATAATTATTGTTATATATTATTCTTACATTTTCTATCTGAGAAAAATATTCGTCTCGTATTATTTGAATAAGTTACGTTTCGAATGCCGTAGGGAGCTTTATGAATTATTTTCATTAATTCGATTTGTTCGATATCGTAGATGTATAAATTATCATCATAAGTTGCAAATAGCAAAAACTTTCCATCTTTAGAAAAGTCTAGCGAGTCTATTTCTTCGTTATTCTATTTTGAGTGAAAGTAGAAAAATTAAATTGAAATGTATTATAAATATAGAACATTAAATACTTACTTTTAATAATACTTTTTGAAAGATACGAAGGTTTTTCATATATTCATCTGTAAAAGCTGTTGATTTTAAATTCTGTTTGTCTTCAAAATGCGTTAAAATATTCATTTATATAATTAATCTAATTTTTATGAAATTTTTTAATATAAATTTTTTAACATTACTAATTTAAATAAATTGGATTAATTTAAAAGTATATAACGAAAAAAATAATTCTATTCACATGCTAGTTATTTATTGATAAACCGTAAATCTATAATATAAAGAGTATATTTTCTACTATGTATATTTAAATATTTTCTGTCTTATAATAATTAATTTATTTGAAAAATATATCTTCACTTTCTACATAATTTTTCAAAGAATCCACAATTTTATCCTGCTCCTTATACAATTCAATCGAATAAAGATAGATTCCATCAATAAAGAAGAAAATAATCATGTACGCCCACATTGCATACCATAGCCCCATGAACCCCAATTTAAAAACAAACGTAAGAAGAACCCCCACAGGAATGAAAATGAACAAAAGGGACAGGTTAGAAATAATTTTTAGATTAGCATGTCTATTCAATCCCTTTAGGAAGTAATTAAAAATTGAATCTCCCCAATCAAAAAACATAACGAAAGAATATATTTTCACTAAAAAGGAGAAATTTTCATTGAATTCAGGGTTGTCGAGGTATATGTACCCTAGGTAATGACCAAATAAGAAATTTAGAATACTCACAATCAAGGCGATTATCATCATTATAAACATAATATTCCTCATAAAAAATTTAGTTTTTTCAATTTTTTTATTGGTCATATACTTATAAACACGATTTACTATGACAACAGAAAACCCTACTATAATATGGTTCAATAATCTCACGTAATTGTAGGAAATTCCACTCGATATAAAATTAATCTTGTCGATGAAGTATGAAAGAACAACAAATAGTTCTATACTGGTTTCATGTAAGGTATTATAAAGAGAATTTATTATTCCAAATCTGCAATAAATAAAGAATTTACTGGTGTTTAATAAATCCGAATTAAGAGAGAAGACATAAGTATCTTCAGTTTTGTGAGGATTATTTAAATAAACGAAAAAACTAGTCATAACAAACGTTACGAAAGCTGAAATTCCTGAAGATATTGCAGCACCATAAAACCCAAGGTTAAAGTAAAGTATAAAATAAAAACAAGAAGTTATATGAATTACTAAGGCGATAAGATAAATAACCATCGCTATTAAATGACCCTCTATAATTTGTAAGAATTTTGTGTTAAGAAAATGTAGAATAGTAAATGCATAGGAAATTAATTCGATTTTGATAAACTGGCTTGTTTGAAGTGCCATAATTGGTTCCACTCCAAATAACTCGAGGAAAAATCTGCTGCAAAAGGAGAATGGAAGTATAATAATCAAAAATATCAAAACGCAGAAAGTTTTAGCTATGTTGTATATATCCATAAATAGATCGTATCGTTTGGCGATGTACAATTTGGATCCAAAAAACTCGAAAGCTTGAAGTGTTCCAAAGCAGAAAATCGTACCGAAAATGTTCATGTAGATATTTCCCATCTGTAAAATATTTATATTTAAAACGCTTTTTTCAGAATCTAAATGTCCAAGAAAAATTATATTTATCGTTCTTAACAAGTAAAAACTAAGAAATATTATCACATGACACCAGCTAAATTTTTTTATTTTCTGAACCATCTTGCTGAATGTGTTCTTTCTTTTGTTTTCTTCTTCTTTTTCCAGGATGGCGAATAATTTGTCTTTAAAGTCATTAATTTCATTTGCACCAGCGTGGTCTAAAGAGAACTTTTTTAATGCCACAGTTTGCAATTTAGTTAGTCTTCTTTTATCTTGACCTTCACGGGAGGGTTGCTCCGTTTTTTTAGATTCTACTACTCTATCTTCTTTCAAAATTTTTTTCTCATCCTCATCAGAATCATAATTTTTTGTTACCATTTCTTTTTCCTTGGGAATAAGTAATTCTTCCATGTCTTCTTTAAAAATTAGCATTTTAATTTATTAAATAATTTAAAATTAAATTATATTAAATAAATGTATTTTAAAAAATATTATGATAATTAAATAGATTAATTATAATTAAGAATATAAAGGTTTCAAATAATTATTTTTCCCAAACAATCAGAATTTAATTAATTATTTAAAAGATTTACAAATGAAGAAAAAATTAAGAAAATTCAAAATTCATTGCAAAAATGCCTAATTATCTATTAATCCGGGCTATCTAACTCGATTTTCCATTAAATACTATAATTAGGCGATTCAAGATGAATCATCATCAAAGTTTATATTTTCAAATTGCCATAGAGTTTTATTATAATTATTTCTTAACTATATTAAATTAAATTTTAATATTAGATGATAGGAGATAAAAAGCAAAGATCCAGCAACAACCTCAAAAAGAAAAACTTAAAATCCACTAGAAGTAAATCATCAACGGAAGAAGAAATCCCTGAATACGAATCACAAAAATATTACGGGGAACTCAAGGACAATCTAGAAAATGTCGAGGAAGAGTCGAAACCCTCGAATAATTTTGATTTAAACCAAGCATGTGACACGAAAAATGCAAAGCGTAAATCTGCCAGAAACAAATCCAATGGTTGTTTTAGAATAGAAAATTCACTTAGTGAAAAAGACAGCAGGGCACTAAATAATTTAAAAAATCAGAGCTGTATGAAAAATGAAAAGAATTCAATGAAAATATCTGAAGTTTCAGAAATGTCAATCGTCGATCCAGTAGATGACTACACAATCATTTTAAGTGATAATACTTCTACCCTTTCTCCTAAAACAGAGCAGAATGTGCGCCAAATGAGTACTTCAGAAACATTTAAACAGACTCAATCACTTGGGTTGCTAAGTAATTCAAAAGTGGAGGAAACGATTAGCAATCAACCTTCTAAAACTATAGAAATGTTTGATTCGAATAATGTAAATGACGCTGTTAGGGTTTTATCCTTTTCTAATGAACATCTGAGACCTAGAATAGAGACTTTTGTTCAAGATTATTCTCAAGAACAAGTAGACGAATTATATGATTTCGATGAAAACTTAAATTTTGAAGAAAACATTCTCTCAAGTACAAGAAATGCAAATTACTTTGAGAATCAAGTCAACATCAATCACAGAATGAGGACGATTCTACTTGACTGGGTTATGGAAGTTTGTGGACAGCTAAGCTTCAAAAGAGCTACATACCACTTAGCTGTTGTGTTAATTGATATTTTTTTGTCTAAAAGTGAAAATCTACCGACTAATTTATTACAATTAACTGGAGTTTCTTGTCTTATAATTGCCGCCAAAAATGAGGTAAATTAAATTTGAATTATTCGATATATTTAAATAATTTTATAATAATAGGAGATCGTAATTCCATCATTTGAAGCCTTTTCACATTCAACTGATTATGCCTATACAGCTTCAGAACTCTTAATGTTTGAAAAAAGAGTGTTGGGTATACTAAAATGGCGTATAAATTATCCAACGCTTGCGTTTTGGTCAAATATGATAACTGACAAGTGGGATACATATAGTTCTCAATTTAGAACTATGTATTCATTTGACATGCCGGATCAATTTAAGAGAAATGTTATTCTACCAAAATTCAGAGCGCGTTCTGATGAGGAGTATTTTCTTTTCAGAAATTTTTATCAAATAATTGATTTAATTTCTCTTGATTACCAATCTCTCCAATACTCAGAAAAATTTATTGTTGCCTCAGTAATTTATATATTACTAGGACTTTATTTGAGATGCTTTACTATTTCTACGGTGGTTAATGAGTTTACAAGAAACCCTCACACCTGCTCAAATTTTTATGAGTTGAACACTATATACAACAGATTTACTACTAACTACCTACAAATCGAGTTAAATGTTTTGCATCATCACGTTATTTATACGAGTTTCTTCTTTAGTATGAGATTCGAATACAATAGACCGATATTATCTCCAGATGCAGAAGGTCAAAGAAGAACTGTATGATTTAATATTTTTTAATTCATTTAGAGACAATCGCATGAAGATTTTCTACAAATTCAGACCCACAATCAATACAATACAAGATCGATGGAACATATTGTTAATTTTAAAAACTCTTTGCCTGGTAATAATAGTCTAGAGAAAAATAACAATTAGTCAAAATATTTTATGCTTGAGATTTTGAAATATATTGCCTTAAGATTAGAGCAATTTTGAATTTTATAATTTATGACTGGTTAGATAATCTATTTATTATAATTATTATTAATCAAAGTAAGCAAATGTGTTTATTTATAATTATGATAAGAAATCTTAATTGATATGAATATGTAATTTTATATTAAAAATTCATAATTAAATAAAATTTAAATTTTGTAAAATTTAATTATAATCAAAGAATTAATAGATTAAAACAAATTGGTTTTTTTCATAATTTTGATAAAATCTTCTTCTCCTATCTCACCATCACCGTCTCTATCAGCCTCTTCTATCATTTCTTGTAATTCTTCAACTGTCATATTTTCTCCTAACTCCTTGGCTACTTTTTGAAGTGAATTTAGTGTAATTTTATCGTAGTTATCTTCACAAATCAAGTGAAAAGCTTTCTTCATTTCTTCTACGGGATCTCTCTCAAGCTAAAATTATTGTATAAAATATATTAACATCTTTCCTACCATTTTCTGTGTCATGATGTCGACAAAATCATCAAATCTTATGGCACCCTCCCCACTTTTATCTATTTCTTGCAAAACTCTTCTAATTTCTTCTTTTTTTGGCTCAAATCCTAAGGCACGCATTGCCACTTTCAATTCTTTTGCGTCGATTACTCCAGTTGATTCTGTATCAAATAAGTCGAAAGCTTCTTTTATTTCTTGTCTTTGTTCTTCTGTTAATTCATTTCTGAATTTTTTTTGTGCTTGTGGTAGGGTATTCTTATTTTGGATTTTCCCTGTAGGTCCTTTCATTTTTAATTTTTAGTAAATTATTTTATTAAAATTTAATTTTTAATATGAGGAATTTATTAGAGGTAATTAAAACATGACAAGACGAAAATTTTATGAATTCGATTAATTCAAACTATATGATGTCAATTATGTAAAAATTTGTTACATTCTCATTCTTGTACGTTCATTTAATAAATAATTTTTATATTAACAAATAAAAATAATTTGTTTAAGAATTCTATACAATTTAATTTAATAAATTCATTTAGTTTGGTCTATATTATAAACATATTTTTTCATATAATCCTGCACTTATTATTTTCATTATCATCTGAATTACCTGTATTATTCTTTTTATTGTTTATATTTGTATCATTTGAATTTCCCCTATTTTCAATAGAAATTTTGGGGTTATTATTTGATTCAGCATTTTCAGTTTTAACTTGTATTTTGTTAGGTTCCAGAATTTTTTCAATATTCTTCTCTTTGTCTATAATATTTTTTTGTTTTTCTCCTTGTACAGGATTTACATTTTCGTGAGGTAGATTTGTTTTATGGAAAGTCTTTTTAACTTTTGAGCTGTCTGTACAGCTGGAGCAAAATGTTTTTGAAATTGTGCTAATCTCACCCCAGGGGCCTCCAATATTCCCATTTATTAAATTAGTATTAGACGTTTTGGAAAGTCTAAAGCACTTTACAAATTGCTGCTTAGGTGTATAAATAGAAAAATCTAAATTATCGCTGATGATTGTATTTTCAAAAAATGCAAAACAATTATTCAGGAACAAACCAGATTTCATATTGTTGATCAAAGAACTATTATATAGATATATATTTGCTTCTTTGGGTATTTTTGAATTATCTGCAGCTTGGAAAGATTTTATTTTTTCCATCAGAGAGGATTGTGAATCTCCAATTTGGGAGTTCTTTGGATTCAGAATAGAAGCATTATAATCAATTTCAATGTAGACCCCGAATTCAATGTTTTCTTTCATTACGCACTCAGAGATAGATACAAAATTATTATAGTTTACAATTTTTAAACCACTACCCCCATTTTTGAAAAAAGTATTTTTGTGAAGAGAGGTAGTCCCTGGGGAGGTGTATATGTAGGAAAGGATACTGTTATGGTCATTTACCATAGATGAGGTATTACCATGTGTTTGAGTAGATTTAACGGCTGAATTAGAATTATAATTATTTTCTTTTTCTGACTGATTGTTCGAACTGTTATTTACTGAATTTGAATTTCCCGTATTGCTATTACTAATGTTAACTAATAAAATTCCCCCCATTCCATTGTGAACAAAATTGTTTAAAGAAATTTTCGATTTGGTGTCACTTAGGAAAATACCATATCCATCATTTTCAATGAACTGATTTTCTGTAATATCAATATTAGGTGAGTGGGATAGAGCTGATTTGATATTTCCTTGGGGAGGGATAGATACTTTTTGATAAACTTTCTGAAAATTCAATCCGTTCATTTTTCCATACATGAATTGATTTTTCTGGATTATTAATGATTTAGCTAACACATCCATAAAAAAAATTCCGTCCCCCGCGTTTCTTTTAAATAAATTACTGTCGATTCTAATATCTAGATCAAATACAAAATTTTCAATTCCATCTAAAAATATACCGCACCCGTTATTGTATAAAAATTCGTTATTATTAAAGAAAAGCTTTCTCGAGTCGTTGATCAAATTCTCATCTTTTATGAATTTAACGTGTATTGCATTATCTCCGTTATTTTCAAAAATAGAACCAACAACTTTTATTATTAAAGGATTAAGCACAGCTAGTGGTTTTCCTATGTTTTTATTAATAAAACTCTTTTCAATATTTATAATACAATTTTCTCCGGCTCGAATCGTTTGATAAAACTTTTCTATGCGAGAAGAAATGATAGTAAGAATTGTAATATTTGGAGATAATAGATCTGAGTTGAATTCCTGATACGGGCAGTATTTCATTAAAAAGCAGATCAATTTATTATTTAAAGCATCATTTTCTCTCGTGCAGGTAATATCGCAATCTTCTATTTCTACGAGAGACCCCGGATAAATTTTAAACAAAAATGTTAATTTGGAATTTGTGTTCTCGTTTTCGATTCTACTTTTATCGGGTAAATTTACATCAAATTCAATTTTAACTTGGGAGAATTTTACCACTTCATTGTCATAATTTTCGTTGATTTTGATAATAATAGGCCCCTCTGTAATTTCAAGTAGACAGTTCGGTTGCCCAATAATTTTAATCGGTTTGGTAATTACTAAATACTTCATAGAAATAGGTTCTTCCGGCAAAATAATTTCTTCGTTTAATTGCGCATTAACGATTTTCTAATCATCAACGTATTATAAATAAATATTTACATTAAAATATATTTCGCCAAGTGCCTTGGCCGATTCATTATTTTTTTGAGTTGCATCATAATTCTTGGAATCCGTCGTGGTCAGATTATTATTATCAGATCTAAGGATTTTAAATTTGTCCAATTCTTCATTATCTTGGTTGAAATTTTCTGTAGACATATTATCCAAATGAAAAATCGAGTTGCTAATATTGTCTTTAATATAAAAATTATCTTTTTGTGTAATTCCGGAAATATCCTTGATCGCTTTAAGTTTATCCACACTAATCGTTAAATTTCCTTTAACATCAAAATTTTCAAGATCATATTTCTGTTTGATTTTCTCTATAGAACAATCACCGTATATATTGGATTCCGTCGGTTTTTTATTAATGATAGCTTGGTTTTTGTTTTGACGTTTTTTTAAAATTTTTGAGTCATTTAAACTCTTAACATAACTGGACCTATCCAAATCTATTTTTAAAGTATAATAAAATATAATTACATTTACTCTCTTCATTATTTTTCATTTATAAATTAAAAATATAAAAATATAATTTAAAATATTATTTATTTATTATTATTACTTTCATTTATTTATGAAAAACATCATAACATTTTCTGCTAACCAAAACAAAAATATTTTATTTGTTGATGTCATGAAAAAGTCGGAGGATATAATAAACAAAATGGACCCATTGAAAAATATTAACCAGTTTATATCTAAAAACAGGGGGGTTATTATGAAAAACCAAAAAGAGCTTTTAGACTTTAGAATATACCAACTTACTAAGTACAAACTTAGCCTATTTCTAAACCGAGAAATTCAGCAGGAGATTTTTCTCAGGGGAAATTTCGTGTCTAACAAGCTAAACAACGAAATCGTAAGTGAAAGATTTTCTTTCTATGAAGATAGTACAAATAATATGTTCCTTCATAAAAAGATAGATGGTCACTTTGTTATGATACATTTTCGATATTTGAAGCCAAATGTAGACAAGAAATACATACAAAAAGCGCGTAATGAAGAATTGGTTGAGTACTATAAAAAATTTGGGGATGACATGGGGATATTCAGAAAATTAACAGGAGCCGATGATAATCCAGATTTTCAAGAAGCCGAAAAAGAAGAGCTACATTCTAAAGGCTTTGAAGAAGTAGAAGATTACTACCCAGACTATACCCCTTTTCACTTCAACATAAATATTTTGAATTCTAATTCAGAATTGATTCAATATGTTTGCTATTCAGAAGAAAATCAAGTATATTAATTTTTAAATTTTATATTTCTATCGAAAGAATTAGGTTTTACAATAAAGAATGTATCTCCAAATTTGAATTTTTAAAAAATTTAAAAATTAATTTGGATGATTTCGATAAGGCAAAAATGCGTGATAAAGAACAAATTATGGAATTCCTGGCAAAGAAAAATTTGAACTTGGGTATTTCAATAGAAAAACCAGCAGACGAGTATGCTCCAGATTTTTACACTTTAAATAAAAAATTGCAGCAGGAATTTGTATATTTCTTAGAGAAATTAAGCATAACTCCTGATGTTGCGAATTATGCAAAATATTTGGGATTGAATAGAGAAAGACGAGAGTTTATAGGATGGATGTATAAAATTTTGAATTTAATGAATGAAGAGTGATAAGAAATAAAGAATATATAAAGATCTAGTATTATATATGATGATAAATTTAAATAGCGATCTAAATATATTTAGCTTATCACCTGAAATTAGCTTTTTAAATTAAGTAATTATAATAATTCATATTCTTGCATAAATATTAAATTTATATTTCGAAATTTATTAGATTTGGGACATCAAAATTCCTAATTATAAAATACTGAAAATTCTTTTTATAATCTTCTCTTCTCATTTTACATTCGATATATTAATCACCATATATATTTCATACCTTTTATTATAAATAATCATGTAGCGAATTTTTAAGTAATATAAATTTTTAATGGAATGGAAGGAATATATCGAAAATCACAGCACAATAATCAAAAATTCTCAAAGAGTAGACATTTCCGAGTCGATTCTTAAAAATTTTTCAGAAATAGAGCAATCTAAAAAACGAGGAAATTTCATCCTTCGTCAAGAGATAAATAGTCTTACAATTTTTTGTACATTTAAAGTGGCACTTTTTTTCAATATATTTTTATTTCTGGTGTTTAATATATTAGGAATATACATAGTACTATCTTCAGAAAATATAAAAGAATATTCAATAAAATACGATAATTGGTTAGAATTAAAAAATTTAAATAAAATAGTAAATTCAATACGATCAACCAGAAAATCTGTGAAATAGATTTCTCTCTAAATGAAACATTCTATGCGCCTGTAAATCTGTTTTACCAGCTGAGTAATTTTTATTCAAACCATAGAGAATACGTAAGGTCGCGTAGTTGGCCTCAACTGGGGGGACAGAAATTGAGTGTAATTTATTTTATAATATTAAAGTTATAGACCGATTCTGTTAGAAGTCGTTGTGAAAAAATGTTGCTTAATTCTGATTTATTAAAGAAAAGTCCATCAATAACCGCTCTCGATGGTAGTCCATTATCCCCTAGTTCTACTCTAAATCCTTGTGGTCTGGTATCAGCCAATTATTTTTCTGATAAATTTCAACTAGACAGACAAGAGGCAGAGTCAGACAATAATGGTGCAAATGATGAAGTTACTACTCCAGTAGAAATCGATAGAAATAATATAACTTATGCTATAGACAGGGAGTATTTTAAAAAATTACCTGCTGATCAGAATGAAGCTCAATGGATAGATGTGGAGGATGAAGGGTTTATAGTATGGATGAGTATGGAAACTTTTTCGAATTTTAGGAAAAAATGGGGGAAAATAAACACTAATTTGGAACCAGGTCAATACAAACTGACTATTGAATATAATTGGGATTATCCAAATTATGATACTCAGAAACATTTTCTACTGATGTCTGGTGTAGAAAATACATTCCATCCTTTTTTTGGCTACTCCCTCATTGTAGCAGGAGGAATAATTTTTATGATAACTTTAGTCTTAATTTACAATAGATTCAAAAACAAAAGCAATTTTAATGCTAACGATTTAAAATGGCGATAACTGATATACTTTTCATATATGCCCTATATATAAGACACTCTACCTAATATATATAAATTAAATTTATATTCCACATTAATCATAAAGTCATTTCACTTTATTATAAAGAAAATATTTTTTATTTTTTTATTATTATAAATTAAAAATGTTTTTCAATAATTTTAGAACGAAATTCAATTTGATTACATTTAACAAATTTTTTCCTTCAGTTTTTAATATTCCAGGAAAGAATTTTGTAACATTAAATAATTTCAATACAAACTATCAGCAAGAATATTTGAATATGCAACAGCTGTCTCTGACATCTAATCCGATTGATAGATTAGATCTATTAGATAATCATGATTATATTTCAAATAACAATAGTCCTGTCATTCCTACTGCTGAATTCTTAAATAAAACATCCAAGCTTGCCTATAGAAAAAGAATGAAGAGAAAATATGGAAAGAAAACAAGCTTAAGATATAGATAAATACGTTAGAAATATTCATATTTTAATGAGATATATTTTAAATATATAATTATTTTATTTTAATTTTACGAGGAAACTATTTTTATTATCAATTCACTATAAGATGTAAATTCTATATGAATTTAGAGAAAATTAAAAAATATTTTGATTGTCTATTATATTTTTCAATAAATATATTCTAGCATTATGGGGATTGGGGATTGGGGATTGGCCCAATCCCCAATCCCCAATCCCCAATCCCCAATCCCCATATACATATTACATATTTTAACAAACATAAACGTCTATGCATCAATAATTTATTTCCTGTCTTTAGATAATTTACAATTTCCAATATTTTAATTAAATAATATACAAATATAATTTGTACTTATAATAAAATTTTAATGAAGGGTACATATACAGTTGCAAATAGAGGCCTTCCTCCAAAAATTTCAAAAATTAAAAATTCACAAAATTACAAAATGACAAAAAGAAAGCACTCAAATGAAACCGTTAATTACACTAGTGGCGATATTAAAATTATAGAAACTTATGGTGACCTTATTAGTTCAGAAATAGTATTAAATGACAGAGTAAATAGAAAAGAGTCACGTGAACGTGTAAATAGCAAAGAAGGCATCAAAAGATCCGAATCTAAAGCAGTTCGTCAAGAAAAAGAAATCCAAACTTCTGATAAGAATTCAAACAAATGTCAAAAAGAAAATAACTCATCATTTATTCGTATTCAGGACATGGGGGCTCCTTTCATAAATACAAACACAAAAGTTACTCCATTCGATTCTAGGATCGAAGAAACTATAAGTAATGAGAACAGTCTAATTAGTCCCAAGTATAAAGATTTAAACTTACAGTCGATTTATTTTGATAAAAATGATGCCTACACTCACTCAATATTTTCACAGATTGAAAAAAATTCTTTCGACTCTCAATCAAAAACCCATAGAGATACGCAAGCTAATCCAGAGACCCTAACTTCTGCTGACTCAACTAAATTTAATCAAGTATATGATTTTGCAAATCACCCTAAGAATTCAGACCCTAAACATTCTGCATGTATCAGACTATTTATGGATCACAAAAAGCTTCAGAATAGACTATATGAAAAGAAAAGAAAAATAGAATTTGAGTTCAAAGCCAAAATGTCACCAAAATTATCAAGTCATGCAAATAAAATTAAACGCGACCCTAATTTATATTCTGAGAGATTGTATCCCTATCATAAGATTAATTCTACGAACAGTTTCGAACTTTCCAAGTCCTGCAAATTGTTCCAATTAGAGCCATTGAATGAGATTAAAGACATCGATGATCTATATGGGAATCATAATTCTGTTTATATCTATAGAAAAAACAGGAACAAATCATTTGTTGATTTCGATTTCAAACCAAAGCTAAACAAGAAATCTATATCTATGGCTAAAATGATGGAATCCTCAATGACAAGGTTGACAAGGAAAAAAGAAAAGAAGGAAGTCGATGACAAAATAGTAAATAGATCACTGTCTAAGCTGTTTTCTGATCCGAATTCTTTTTCCTTATACGGTAATCTACTCAATACAGAATCTTCAGTAAACCTATCTATAGCTTCAGGAAAATCAATGATTAGGTCGAAGGTTTTATACGAGAAAGCTCTTAAAAATATGGAGAATAGACAGAAAATACACGAAGAGAAAAAGAAAAAAGAAGAAGAGGAATATAAGACACATTCTTATAGGCCTAAGTTCGTGTCCAAACGCTCTTCAAGAAACCCTTCCAAAGTAAAAAATCCTGAGATAAAAACAAAGGAAGATGTAGAAAACAGTTTTATCTCTTTATATAAAAGACAAGAAGATTGGAAAAGATCTATTATAACCAGGCAACAGACAAATCATAAAAAACTTGAAGACGAATCTGCCAATGTTCATACATTCAAACCCCAAATAAACAAATCAATTAAAACTTTAGACATGGAATTTATCAAGAAAGCAAACAGTCATATGGAGCATTCAGTTTCCTATGTCAGAAACAGGAGAAAAAGTTTAGAGGAAAGAGAAAATGACATGAAAAAAATCAAAAGATACGGAGAGAATTTTCAGGTCAAGCCGACAATCCCTCACGAGTTTAATTTAAGTGAGTCTCACACTAGAGAAAATATAATAAAAGATAAAATAGTCAATCTGCACAATATGAGAAGAGAATTACACACCCAGATATTCTTCGAACTGGATGAGTTTAGAAACCCCATCTATTATTATACTAAAAACAACAATAAATTACAAGGAAGTGACAACAAAAGCTATCTAAAAATGTATATGGAGCAAAACACCACTCCAACATTTACTAAAATGAATAATTCCTACAATGAAAGAATTTCAGACACAGTTAAAGTAGATTCGGTTGAATCAGATCAAGAATTGGATGAGGATTCCTATTACTTTCTAAGAGGTAATCATAAGGGAATGGAAAAACTTGATGTAACATTCGATACGAAAGACGCTGTTATTAAAGCTTTAGGAAATATAAATGAAAAATTTTTAAATTTCAATTGAAGGATGTTAAGGAGAAATTTTTATAAGTCATTTTATTTAAAATTTTTAATAACAAACAAAATGTTTTAAAGAAATATCAATAGGTAGTATAATCTTCAATTTCTTAAGTTAAATATAGTTTCGGTTATTTTATTTTTAATTATTATGATTATTATATTTAAAATAAACTAAAATATGAAAAAAGAAAGAGAGCCAAGCGTAGTAAATGAAAATCTGACTAGCAACTTCGAACTCCAAACAAAGCCTAAAGTAATCGACATGAACAAAATATTAACAGATTTGTTTAATTTACATGGGTTCAATAATAACAATCAGTACATTAAGAAAGACGTCTGGTTTCTTAGTCAGGATCAGACATTTCAGAATATGATTCTATTCACTACAGTTACTCCAGGAGAGAATAAAATAATATACGACATCCTAAAAGATCAATCAGATAATTACCTAATAAAACGAATGGAGATAGACTACAATAAGTTTATCCAAGCTGTGTGTGAGAAATTATACCTTGCGCAAGAAACTATTGACCGTTGTCAAGCCCAGATAGACCTTTACAAAGCACATGAAAATGTAAATTTATTAGAAGGAAAGATAAATATATTGCAGGAGTTAAAAGGAAACACTGAGAGAGATCATTCAAATTTAGAAATTTCAATCGATAAATGCGAGCCTGATACGTATTCAGGCTTAGAGTACATATTCAATTATTCTGAAATGGATCCAAGGGATCCGACCATATCAGAAAATAAAAAAATAAATTTAAAACTTAAACCAGAAATCAATTTTTCATCTACAGATGTCGATTACGACAATAATTACTTTGATTCTGTTCATACGCTATCCAATTTATTTAATAGTAACTCCTTTTCTGGAACAAGTTTATCACATTTTAAAATCCTCGCATTCAAAAAGGGCGAATTATATGCAGAGTCTCACACAAATTATTTCCTTCTTATATTACTAAGTTATTTAAAGGAATTAAAGGAAATCGAAAAACCTTCTCTCACTTTAAAATGGAAAGTTAATATGCAAGTCATAAACCCTGTAGAGGAAGGACCTTCTGAATTTTTCATAAATATAGATTTTAAGATTGTATTCATTAGTGATTCAAGAATCGCTATATTAAAAAGAATCCGTAAAGTTTTAAAAGAAGCCATTTATACACAAATTACCAATGAGAATATAAAAAATGAAATTCTTGAGTATTTCCCAGAAATTTCAGAAAGTGTATTAGCTGTTTTAAAAAGAAAGGATGAACAAGTAGAGAATAATGATTGCTCATGCTCTAAATGTATTATATTTTAAAATATAAAACATTTTATTAATTGCAAATTACTTAATTAAGAATAATCACTTATTAAAATTTAATTTGATATTCTCTTTATTTATTTTATACATTATGAAGCGCAAAATTTCAAATAAAATTTCTAATTTTATTAATTCATTATTGTTTATTTTATAAATTAATATTCATAATTTCTTTCTAAATTTATTTTCTTTTAATTCAAGAAATAAAATTAATTTTATTATTTAATTTTATTTTATTATTATATTCAAATTAAAGTGAAAAATGCAAATAGTATTTAATCACTTTAAAAAAAATTAATCAATTAATACTAAGCTTCTCTTATGAAAAATCAAAACCAAATGTCAGACGAGATGGAAGACGAAGAAAGTCTCTCATCAATGACCATAGATAAACTACAAGAATACAACATCAACGCAGCAGATATCAACAAACTTAAGGCAGCAGGTATATGCACAGTGAAAGGACTACTCATGGTAACAAGGAAAGAATTGCTAAATATTAAGGGGATAACTGACGTAAAAGTAGACAAGATGGTAGAAGCTGCCCAAAAACTTGAAGTAAGATAGTTTAAATAAAAATTTCTTTAGTGCTTGGGATTTTATAAGGCCACAAATATAATGGCGAAAAGGGAAAAGATAAGAAGAATTACAACAGGTAGTAAAAATTTAGACACTCTTTTACAAGGAGGAATTGAAAGCATGTCTATCACTGAAGTTTTTGGTGAATTTAGAACTGGAAAGACTCAATTATCTCACACTCTATGTGTGACTGCTCAATTGCCTAGTGAAAGCGGAGGGGGTCAAGGAAAGGTAGCATTCATCGACACTGAAAATACCTTCAGACCGGAGAGAATCAAAGCTATTGCAGAGAGATACAATCTCGATCCTGTTGAAACCTTAGACAACATCATCGTTGCAAGGGCTTATACAGTTGACCATTTAAATCAGCTCCTTATGTTCGCAGCAGCTAAAATGTACGAAGAAGAGTATGCTCTGCTCATAGTGGATTCTATCATGGCACCTTTTAGAGTCGATTACTCTGGTAGAGGAGAATTGTGTAAGAATAATTACTTAATAAACTCCCGATTTAGCTGAAAGACAGCAAGTACTTGGAAAAACTCTCTCCCGTTTGTTGAAAATCTCAGAGCAATTTAATGTTGCTGTGTTTATCACTAACCAAGTAATGTCGGATCCAGGAGGTAATACCAGCTTCGTTATGGACACAAAAAAGCCAATAGGGGGCAACATCCTCGCCCATGCATCAACTACAAGACTTTACCTAAGAAAAGGAAAAGGAGAGCAGAGGATCTGCAAAGTTTATGACTCTCCTTTATTACCTGAATCTGAAGCGACCTTCCAACTTGGAGAAGGAGGAATACTAGATCCAACTGATTAAATATATAAAAACTAACTTTATTATAATATTTAATATTAAAATATAAATAAATTTTAAATGATGATTAAAGATAAAAACAGTAATTCAAAAGAATCATTCGAAAGTTTGATAGTAGAATTCAAAGGAAGCCGAGAAAACGTCATAGGAATACTAAAAATGATTATTGATCAGAAAAAGGTAAGAAGGTAAACTTATTTAGGCTGAAGAATTCAAAAAATTTCTATTACTAAAAAAAGAAGATAACCAAAAACAAATGAAAGATTTTATCAAATCGAATTATTATGAATTCGTAGAAAGCCTTCAAAACATCAACGAATGTAAATCATTAATGCGAGTAACTGACGAAGTCTTAAATCACCTGGAACGAAATATTCAAGTAATTATCTTTTGTTTAATAAATAATTCGGTTTAGAATTTTCTTTCAGAGTTTTCTCAAAAATATCTTGAGCGTATGAAGAAAAAAGAAGACTTAACAAACATAAAATCAGAAAAAGAAAAATTAAACAAAGCATTTGTCTTCTTTGCATATATTAACAAAGCAGAGAATTCCTTGAAAGACCAACAATTTGAATTGTCAATAAGGTTAATGAACACAGCAGTGGAAAAATTTCTTAAACAATTTCCTATTCAATCTGCAGTTTACAAGCGGGGGGAAGAACTTGTGAATCATCTAAAAAACAAAATCACACAGGCTGTCGAAGAAAAATTAACTAGATGGTTAATGGAGATTAACAAAGAACAGAAACTGATTGGAGAAGCCTTGTTCAAGAAGCTAAAATCAGAACAAGAAAGATATTACAACATTAAGAAAGATTTTTTCGTTTCAGGAGACGAAAAAGAAAACGAAACTCGACATGGGAAGAATATACGATCAACTAGAAACATAGTGGAGAATCTCTTGTTGATAAGGAACACTTCCAATCTTAATTACATGATGAACAAAAATTCCCTTCTTAAAACATCAGTCTTAAATCAATTTGATATTTTGGAAGAATTCGATATCATCAACATGGTTTCAAACGTAGACCTGAATTTTTTAGAACAGGCGTACTCCATTTATAAAAAAGTCGATTACGACACAAAATTCATCGAACATTTTCAAAATTTCAGGCAGAGTCAAATAAGGTCCTTGATAAAAATTGATGAAATTTCTTCGATTGAAGCAGGAAACAATCTAAAATATGACACATTAAATAGAAAAGATTTAATGAACAAGTATAATAGTAGTAATAAGGACTATAACTTCACATCAGGTGGCGATTTTAATTTCACTAGTGTCAATTCAGAAAAAAGCTATATCAAAAAATACGAAAAAGAAACAGACTATAATATCATGAATGACATCAAGAACAAATATGATTCTTATTTTTCTGACATTTTAGG
>Ga0169931_10004324_pt1 | contig 22137 bp, 13 predicted proteins | sample Kivu_15m_20L_FD_129675 | JGI IMG/M metagenome (GOLD analysis project Ga0169931, IMG submission 129675) | Freshwater microbial communities from Lake Kivu, Western Province, Rwanda to study Microbial Dark Matter (Phase II) - Kivu_15m_20L... | ecosystem: Environmental > Aquatic > Freshwater > Lake...
GAGGAGACGCTGCTCGCGCTGCTGGCGGACCATCTGCCGCGCCGGCTTATTCTGGTGGGGGACATCATGGACGGCACCGGATCGGCCGGCGAGACGCTGAAACTGCTCGAAACCCTCCAGCCACACGTCCCGGAGATCATCTGCATCCTCGGCAACCACGATCGGCCCGCGCTGCGCAAGAACTGGCCGTTTGTCGATGTGCATCGGGAGTCTGGTTTTCTCTTTTCGCACGGACATCACTTCAAAGCGGTCGAAAATGACGCCTCAGCAGCCGACGCGGTCCACATCACCGGACACGAACATCCGGCGGTCGCATTGAGCGACGGCGCCGGGCTGCGTTTGAAGCTGCCTGCGCTCGTGCGCGAACAACTCAGCCCATCACGCGAACGCTGGCTGCTTCCCGCGTTTTCGCCCTGGGCCGCTGGAGGTGCCTACAAGAGCGCAAACATCATCGAGCAGTGGATATGTGCTCCCGGCCGCGTCTGGCGCCTAGATGAGGCTATCCGCGAAGCAAAGTAGGGCTCTCGCTCCGCTCAGACGAACCACAGCGTGCGGCAAAAACCCGTCTTGTGTTCACGGAACGCCGGATGGCTACTTCATCACCGGCAGCAGAACCCGGGATGAATGCTGTTTCTCGTGCAGGATCGTGTGCGTGCCGGGTTTGGTCTCCTTCAGCCAATCGACGGTCTGCGGGCCGCCGGTCTGGTTGTTGGGCTCGTAGAGCGGAGCGCCGGTGTTGGAGAGGGTGACGCGGAGACGGTGCCCGGTGTTGAGGATGATGCTGGTCCAGCCGATGTGCCATTTGAGCTTCGCAGGCTCGCCGGGTGTGAGGAGTTCTTGATGCTCAAAGCCGTCGCGATAGCGCGCACGCAGCGGGTAATCCATGAGGACGATGCTGCGGCCGTCGGGATAGACGTCGGAGACGCGGAGAATGAAGTCGGTGTCGGTGACCGTGGATTTCACCCACAGTTCGGCCTCGATCTCGCCGGTGATTTCTAGCGGCTTGATCAACGGCTCGGTGCTCCAGGTGCGCACATCTTTTTGCTTCTCGAAGCTCTGGCCGTCCTTAGCGCCGAGGAAGGCGCGGCCAGGCATTTCCATGGGCTTGAGCGGATCGCTGTCGAAGCTGGTACCACTGTTCGCCGTGGAAGGTGCGTCGGATTTCAACAAAGCGCCGTCGTGGAGGTAGAAGCTGGTTTTTTCGACCTGCGGCGGCCAGTCTTTGGCTTCGCGCCAGACATTGCCGGGCGCGTTCGCCTCGCCGACCGCGCCCATGACGTAGTAGCGGACGGCGGGCTCCTTTTCCACGCCATTGTCGATGCCTTTGAGCCAGTGGTCGAACCAACGCACCATGTGATCGACCTCCGGCCACGTGGCATTGTCTGGATAGACGAGTTCGCCGACTTTGTTGCCTTTGTTGAGGCGGCCATGCAGCCACGGGCCAAGCAAGAGCTGCTGCGGTGCATTCGGTTTGCGGCCGATGAAGCTCTGCACGCTGCCCTGCACCATGAAGTCATACCAACTGCCGATGGTGAAGCAGGGGACGTTCATTTTGTCGAAATGGAGCGTGCTGTCCTCGGCACGCCAGTAGTCATCATAGTCGGGATGCTGGTCCCATTCGCGCAGCAGGTCGGCGTTGTCAGAAGGAACTCGGCAGTTCGCGCCGAAGTCGGCGAAACGACCCGGACGCGTGACACCGCCGATGCGGTAGCCTTCCTGAAACAGGCTGAGTCCGGTATCGACCATGTACTGGCACTTCAATGACGGCGGCTGCGTGACAGCGAGGAAGTTCTGCGCGAAGCCGCCCTGCGAACTGCCAAACGTGCCGACCTTGCCGGTGCACCACGATTGCTTCGCCAGCCACTCGCAGGTGTCATAGCCGTCTTTCTGCTCGCCCCAGGCGAGGGCGCGATAGCCGACGTACTTGCCCTCGCTCTTCTGCGAGCCGCGGAAGTTCACCATCGCCACCGCATAGCCGCGCACGGCCATTTCGGCGGCCCGTTTGCGGGTGCTGAGGCCGCTGATGTCGGCGTAGCGCTGCTCAAAGATGGCGGGCCACTTGCCATCACGTTCAGGCAGGTAGAGGTAAGCGGACAGGCGGATGCCATCGCGCATCGGCATCATGACATGCTCCTCGTGCACGCCGGGAACATCGAGTTTTGGCAGTTCCTGGCCGAAGGAGACGGAAACAAGCGCGAGAAGAGCAAACAGGCTGGATTTCATCCAGCGAATACGCGTTCACGTGGGCGCATCCATCGGCACTCAGTTGCGGTTCAGCAGCTTCTTCACCTCGGCCTCGGTGTAGGCACCCGGTTTGCCAGCCTGGTCGTTGTAATTCTCGATGATGAGCGGTTCGCGGGCCGTGCGTTGGGAGCGCGGGAGCGCGGAGTTCGTTTTGAAGACCCGGTCCGAAGCGTTGAAGGCAGAGCCGTTTTCAGTCGCCTGCTTCCCGCCGAGCTTCGATTTGTCGGTTTTGAAAGTGCCGTCCACGCCGGTCGCCTGCATGTCTCCGAGCGCGTACGTCATGTCCGCGCTTTTGTTTTTTGACCTGCCGAACCAGCTTTGATCTGTCTTGAACTGCTTCTGACCGGCGTAGGAATTGCCGCCGTTGAAGTTTTTCGAGTGATGCTGCTGCTTCTGAAAATAAGAGCCGGCCGTGCCTTGGGACTTCGGATCGGTGATGTATTTCTCATACCTGCTGCGCTGGTTTTCATCCGGCTTCAGCATCGAGCGCTGGGAGAGCGACATGTTGGCGGTGTCTTTTTTTTCCGAATTCTTGCCGTCGCCGGAGCAGTGGCACAGGACGACGCCCGCAAAGGAGCACAGAAGATACCTGGTGAACGAGTTCATGGCTGGAAGGTGTTTTTCGCGGCGGCCTGACGAGCGAGGAAGAGAATCTCCTTCCGCACGGCGCCGGGCAGTTGGAATTTGGGCAGTTCCGCCTCGATGCCGGGCAGCCTGCCCCAGCTTTGATGGAGTTCAAAGACGAGTTTGGCCGACTCGGCGGGCATGGCCCAGTTCATCCGCATGAGGAAGGTCTCCGCCGCCTCGAAATCGCGCTGGCGGACGAGGAAGCGCGCATACGCGGCAAACAGGTCCGGCTGCAGGGCCACGGTGCCGTCGAGACGGCGCAGTACGGCGTCAAAAAGCTCCCGGGCAAGCTCAGGATGACCGATGTCCTCGAAAGCACGCGCCCATTCGATCGTCTGCGCGCCACCGGGGAAGGCGAGGTGGAGCGTTTCACTGAAAAGTTCGCTCACCAGCGCCTCGTCGTTCAAAGCGGCGGCCACACGCACGGAGAGCGGCAGCTTCCGCCCCTGCTCGCGCAAGGTGGGAATGCCGGCGACGGTCTCGCACGCGTCCCAGGCCCATTCAGTACGGCCCTGAGCCAGCATCGCTTCCGCAGCCAGTTCAATGCAGAGGCGGTCTTTTTCCTCCGTGCTCTGCCAGGCCTGGGTGAAGTCCGCGCGAGCCGCTGCTGGCAGTTTTTCCGCGAAGGCGCTCAGCGCCAGGGCCGCGAGCGGACGATCCGCACCGGCACGTGCCTCGGTGCGGAGCACGGACATCCAGCCGGCGGCGTGTTTGCCACCCGATTGGGTCTGCAGCCAGGCGAGCATGTCCTTGAGAGTGTCACGATCACGGGTGGTGACGCGGAACAGCGCGGAGATTTGCGCACGGCCGCGTTCGGGGGACCAGGCCGGGTCGAGTGCATGCACCTTCATCTGCTCCAGACGAAGGGTGAAGCGCTCGTGCTCGCCTTTGATCGTTCGATCCGCCTGGGTGAGCAGGTTGAGCGCGTCCGTGGCACGATCCTGCGCACGCAATCCCGCTGCGAGCTCCACGACGCACGGCAGCGACTTGCGCTCGACGCACAGCGTCATCAAATCGCGCACTTCATTCCATTCGCCGATGCTGGTGGCGATCTTGCAGCGCAGTTTCAGGACATCCTGGGCGATGTTGTCGAGCGGCTCCATCATCGGCACCTCTCGCAGCAATTTCAGCGCGGCCTGCGACTGGCCGAGACGCTGAAGGATCTGCCCGCGATGCAGGCCCGCCTCGGGATCGATGTCGGTGCCCGCCTGATCATTCGCCACATAACAAGCGTGCAGGCGGTCCCAGGCGGAGAGCGCGCCCTTGTCATCCTGCATGCGCTCCAGCAGCAGGCCCAGCTCGCGCAAATAGGAAACCTCATGTGGGCGACGGCGCTCGAGCACCTGGGTGAACTTGTCCCGGAAGCCCTGCCGACGCAGTTCCTCCGCATTGAAGTCACGGGCGAGAAAAAGCGCGTGTTTTTCACGCAGCGTGTCATCGCCGGGCTGCGGCGGCTTCAGCGGCGGCTCAGCGAGCAGCAGCTTCAACGCGAAACTCAGCCCTGGCTCGATCTCCATCGCGTTTTCGCACACACGAAGCATCCAGATCGCGTAATCAGGATTCGAAGGAGCGCGGTCAGGAAGCATCGCATAAACCGAGATCGCCTCGCGCACCATGCCCACGGTCTCCAGGCGGCTGCCGAGATTCCCGAGTGTGTCCACGGAATGCTCCGTGCGCAGATCGACCGACGCGATGTGCTCGCGGATCAGACGCTTGCGCGTCGGATAATCGAAGGTGCGCAGCTTGCCGAGCAGCTCGTTGACCCGCCATTCGCCGAATTCCGAATCCGAACGCGGCCCCAGCATGGTGGCGCCGTATTTTTGAGCCATGGCCGTGTTCGCGCCGCCCACCACACCACCGAGCCCCTGCTGGATCATCAGCGCCTGGATCTCACGCGTCTCCTCCCACAGGGAACGAAGATGCAGCGGCTCCTCGTAGCGCGAGGAGCCCAACTGCATGAGGCTGGCTTTCGACTCCACCATGTCCCGCTGCGCCACAAACGGGCCGGAGAGAAACCGCCCCAGCAAATCCGCGCCTTTTTGCTCCGCGCCTGCGAGGCCGGCCACCGTCGCCTGCCGGATCGAGGTCAGGGCCGAGGGTCTCGTCTGCTGCAGCCTGCGCCACGCGGCGCGCAACGCCTCCTCCCGCTCCTGCCCGGAAGCCGCCACGCGACTCAACGAGACGAGGCTCAGCAAGTAAGGATCATACGTTGTGCGATAATTGTCCGCAGTCACCGGTCCGCTCACCGCCGCGGTCAGATAACGCCGCGCCAGATCCCAGCGCTCCGCGCTCTCCGCGATGCGGGCGAGGAACAGCGAGTAATCCATCTCCATCTCAGGTGAATTGCGCGGCAGGCTTTCACCGAGCGCGAGCGCTTCGTCGTAGCGCTGCTTGTCCTGCAGCTTGCGCGTCAACTCCACGACCGCCGCGTTGCGCAGCACGCGCGAAGCGCCCAGAGCGCGCAGTTCCTCGGCGCGGAAGCGGATTTCAGGAACATCGACCAGCATCGAAACACACGCATGCAGCAATTCCGCGCGAGATTTTAGCACGTCGGGCGACCAGCCCTTTTCGCCCGCCCAGCGCGCCGCGTCGTCCATGCCGCCGCTGCGCAGCGTGAGCCAGACGAGGCAGAAACGCGCCTCCAGCGTGCTCGTTTCCGGCAAAACTTGCTTCAGCACCGCGCGGAACTCGTCTCCCGCGCCTGCATAATAGAACGCCCAGAGTTTCTCCACCACATGCGCGCCCACATCTTCCCGCCACTGCCTCGTCCAGGCGCTCAACTCATCGCCGCCATGGTTCCGGCGCAGTTTTGCCAGCTCCTCCACGGCCCGCAGCCGCACCAGCGCCGCGTCCTCCGGCAGCTCGGCAAACTCCGCCCGTGGCTGGCCGAGGAAGCCGCGCAGCGCGTCCAGTTCCTTGCGGTCCAAGCCGGGCGCGAAGTCGAGCAACGGCGCCAGATCTCCCGTCGTCACACCGCCGCCGACGCGACGCGTGTCCGTCAGCGGCAACGGTGCACGGACGCCGCTGACCGGATAACTCACTGTTTTCAATGGCGCAGCCAACACCGCCTGCAACTGGCGCTCCGCTTCCGCCTCGTCCGCGAAACGCAGGCACTTCAACGCCAGCCGCAACCGTGCGCGGCCGTCCCAGGTGCGCACGCGCGCCATCTGCTCGTAAACACGCCGCTCCGCCTCGTCCTGGCCCGTAGTTTGATAATACCGCGCTAGCTCCTCCAGCGCCGCCGCGTCTTGGGAAAAGCGGCTTTCCAGACGACGGCGCACACGGTCCGCCTCTGCGATTTGAAAGGTCTGCTCCAGCAGCTCCACCAGTTTCCGCGTCTCCGCCGCGACCTCCTTTGGCGGAGCCGCCGCCGCGATCTGTTTCTGGAAATAGACCGCCGATTTCAAATCTGAAACCTTCAGCGCCGCATCACGCAGTTGATCCAGCGAGAAGGGCGTGTCCGGCGCGGTGTAATACGCCTGCTTCATGCTCGCGAAGGCCTTCACATGATCCCCGCCGCGCTCAAACACCTGCGCCAGTGCCTCATGATAAAAACCATCGAAAGGATGCCGCTGCACGCGCTCCAGCAACGCACGCTCTAGGAGCTTCAAGCGGTCGCGTGCCACGGTGGGCGCAAGTTCGCCGCCGCTTGCATCGGAAAACGTCAGCCGATCCATGCAGCGCCGCAGCATCTCGCGACGGCGCTTCACATCCACCTCCCGCTCGAGGATCTGTGCCTGCACCTCCACATGCTCCTGAATGCGGTGCTGCCGCAGCAGGATGTCCGCGTAATCCTCCAGCAGCGGCATCGCCGCAGGGCCTTGCGCACGCTTCACCGCCTGCTTCCAGAGTGTCAGCGCGTCCTCCGCACGGCGTTGCAGGAAATAGATCTGCGTCAATGCAGAGAGGAGTTGGCCAGACTCAGGAAACTCGCGGTAAACGCGCTCCAGCAGCCGCACCGCAGCCGTGCCGGGCGGAGGCAGAGGCGCGTTGCTCTTCCAACCGGGGCTGCTCGTGTCCGCATCCGCCCGGCGCTCCGCCTCCATCAGCAGTTCCGCCAGCCGCAGCGTGTAGCGCACACGCCCGGTGGCATCCAGCTCCGAAAGCCGCCGCAACTGATGCTCCATCAACGCGCGATTCTCATCCAACTGCGCCAGATCCAGCTTCAACTGCTCCACGACCAGCGACACCGGCCTGTCCTTCTTCGTCAGTGGGTCAAACTCCAGTTGGTGCAGCAGTTCGTAGGCCTCGTTGGTCAAGTTCGCCCTCAGCGCCCACCAAAAACCCCGGAACACGTCCGCCTGCGCACGAGTTGATGTCAAATCGCTCTTCCGAGCGACCTCGATCTGCTTGTGGGCAAACTCGGTGACCCGCTCCGGCACTTTCTCACGTTTCGGACCTTCCTCCTCATCACTGCCAAATCCCGCGCCGGTGAATGTGTCCGGCAGCTTGAATTCCGCAGCCAGTCCTTGCGGTTTCGCCTCGGCCTTCTGATCTCCCATCAGGATCGAAAGCATGCGCTCGTCCACGTCCACGCGGTCCTCGTCCGTCGCGCTCGCCTGCCAGGCCTTTTCCACCCACTCCGCCGCCTCTTCGTTCTCCCCTTGCTCCGCGAGCAGTTCCGCCAGCCGCAGCCATGCCTCGCGGCCCGCGCCGGTCTTCCCGACCGCGACGCGCGCCATAATGATCGCGCTGTCGAGGTTGTTGCTGCCCGCCAAAAAGGCCGAAGCGTCAATCAGCCGCTTCAGCCGCTCCTCGTCCGTGGTCGCACCGCTGGTGAAATCACGCAGCAGCTTGTCCTCCGCCGCCACATCTCGCCGTGCGCGGAAAAACGCCGCAAGATCAAAAACTGCCTCGGCTTTCTGCGGATCGCGCTCCACGCGGCTGCGCAGGATTTTTTCCACCACCACGTCGAGGGACCGCGTTTGGGCGAAAACGAGCGCCTGCTTCTCCACATCCGCGTTGTCCTGCGTCTCCAGCAGACGCAGCAACCGCTTCGACGCGCCGTCCTGGTCCCCGCCGCGCAAATCCGCCTCGCAGCGCAACAGCACGATCGCGGGCAGGTCGCTGCCGTCGTTTTTTAGCCGCTCGTCCAGCAGCGCCGCAGCCTCCGCCGCGCCTTCGTGGTCGAGCAGCGCCCGCACGAGCTCCCAGCGGTAATCCTCCACTTGCGGCACCGACTTCACCAGTTCCCGCAGCCAGTGCAGCCGCTCGTCCAGATCCACCGTCAGCTCAAAGAAGCGCGATGCGTCAAAAAGCGCCTGCTCCGAGGCCGGAACGGCCTTCGCCGCCGCGATCTGCGCCTTTTGCAAATCCTCCAGCACGCCAAAACGCTCATGCAAACGCACCCGGCGGCGGAAAAAATCGAGATAGCGCCCGTCGCGAAAATGCAACAGCGCTAGGCCATTCTTTAGCGCCTGATCCGCCTTCGCGAATTGATCCGCGTGCTCGTAAATCCGCGCCAGATCGTAGAGCGCGTCGAGTTTGCGCTGCGGATCCTTTTGATCGGCCAGTTTCGAGAAGAAATTCGCCGCACGATCCGGAAATCCGGCCTGCAGGAGCAGTTGCGCCACCTGACGGGCCAGATCGATATCCTGCGGCTTCAATTTGGCCGCACGTTCATACGCATCGGCCGCCTCGGCGTTCTTGCCGCCCGCAAGCGCCATGCCACCGAGTTCGATCCACATCTGCGGTCCCTGCGGATCATCCTGCGGCACCAAGTCAGCCGCTTTCTTGATCAAAGTGAAGGCCGTCGCGGGATCGGCCAGCTCCCGGGCCACCGCCGCGCGCGATTGCAGCAGCGCGATGTTCTTCTCATCCTGCTTCAGCAACTCGTCATACAACTGCGCCGCCTGCTTCAAGTCGCCACTGCGGCGGATCAGATGCGCCTCCACCAGCTTCACGGCGGGGAATTTCGACGTCTTGGCCTGCTGCGACACGTTTTCGACCAGCAACTTCGTCGCATCGTGCTTCTCATAAAGCGCCCACAGCAGGTCCAGCACACGTCCGTATTCCGGCTGCTGCACGAGGAGCGAGAGGTACTCGTTCGCCAGCCTCGTCTCGCGCTCCGACCAGCCCTTGTCCGCGTTTTGCCCCTGAACGCTCATAGCCAATGCCAGCGCCAGCGTCCCCACGAGACGCCTGAAACCCGCCAACTGGCCTGCGATACGCGGCATAAACTTCACCCCTCGATCATAGACGCCTTTGCCACCAGCGCCAAGAGGCAAGACGCCATCCCACCGAAGCGAGCGCAAAACGTGTGAGACAGACACTCTTGTCTGTCCGCAGTCAGTGCGTGTGCTTGGCGGCCCCCGTGCAGACAGGAGTGTCTGCATCACGTCAAGAAGCCACCAGCCGCCATCTCGCACGATGGATGACGCGGCCGATGTTCAGCCAGCTTTGCTCAAAATCCGTCACCGGATAAAAAAACGCATCCGCCGGCCACTCCAGCCGCGCGAACTGATGCGCACGCGATTCAAAGCTCAGCAGGGCGTCCTCAAAGTAGGGCTGATCGTCCGTTTTGAGCAAAAATTCACCTCCGGGCGCGAGAATGCGTACCAAGCCGTCGAGAAACTCGCCCTGATTCACGAGACGCCGAGCGGCGTGCTTTTTCTTCGGCCACGGATCGGGGCAGAGCAGATGCAACCGCGACACGCTGGCCCGCGGCAGCATCCAGGCAACGGTGTAGGCGCTCTCCAGCCGCATGATGCGCGCATTCGCGAGACTCATGCCGTCAATTTTCCGCGCCGTCTTGCTCACACGCCCGAGCATGCGCTCCACACCCAGGAAATCACGCTCCGGATGATGCGCGGCCATGCCCGTGAGAAACGTGCCATCCCCGCAGCCGAGATCGACCTCCAACGGACGCGAGACATCAGGAAACATCTCCTCGCGTCGAAGTTCACGAAAATGGTCGGGCGGAATGAAAAGGGCGGGCATGCGGGAAAAGAGCGGGAGTTTTAAGCGCCTGAGTTTTGTTCGTCACCCGGACACTCACAAAATCTACGCTCTCTACTCCAAATCGGCAGATCGACAGGTCATGCCCGCCAAAAGGCCTGCATCTGGATCACTTGGACTCCTTGAGCTTCTTCACGAGGTACTCCTGCGCGGTCTTTGCCACGCCTTCGCCGCCGGGATAAAAAAGCTCGCACGGCACTCCGTTCGCCTTGCAGTGCTCCTGGAGTTTCACACCGAAGTTCGCGGTGTGAGTCGGGTCCTTCTCATCTTTGCCGAGGTTCGGCGGACCGCTGAAGGTCAGATGCACGGGCGGATCGTCCGAAGAAACAAGCGCGTAGGGCGAATACTCCGCAATCCACGGCAGGATCTTCTCACGGGCGGCCATGAAGGCGTCGAACGTGGCCCGTTCTTTGCCGGACAGGGGAAGAAACGCATGAGCGCCGTAGCGGCTGTTCGGCGTCCATTCTTTCATCTGCTGAGGGTCCAGCGTCGTCTGCGCACCGGCCACGGAGGCGCAGTAGAGCCGCGTGGACTCGCGGGCGATCGAATCGCTGCTCTTCGGATCGGCCATGTCGGGATGAAAGGCCAGCCACAGGCTGCTGCAAGCCCCTGCACTGCCGCCGCTCGCACCGATGCGCTGCTTGTCGATGTTCCACTCCGCCGCCTTGCTGCGCACGGTCTGCAATGCACGCGCCGCGTCATGCAGCGGTCCCTTCACCGGCGGCACTTCGTCTTGGGATTGGGAAACGTAGCGGTAATTGATCGAAACGACCGAGATTCCTTCCTTCAGGTAAGGTTCGACCGCGATGCCCGCCTTGTCCCCGCCCATCCAGCCGCCGCCGTGGATGAAAAACAGCAGCGGCGTCGGCTTGTCGGACTTCGCCTGCCAGAAGTCGAGCACGTTCCGCTCATGCGGGCCATACTTGAAGTCGGCCACCGTCTTCGGCGGATTCGTCGGATAAACTTTCTTCGCCGGAGCCTTCTTCGCAGGCGCTTCGGCCTTTTTTGGTGCCTCGGCTTTCTTCGGCTCTTCGGCGGCGAAGGAGATGGAGGTGAGTAGTAGGAGGGTGAGTGTCGTCTTCATGGTTGTGTTGAAACTGAGAGTTACTTCTTCAAGGTCTGGATCAAAAACTCCGCGATGCTCGCATGCTTCACATCAGGGGAGCCGGGATAGTTGAGTTCGCATTCGGTGCCGTTGGCCCGGCAGTGCTCCTGAAGTTTGACGCCGTAGTTCACGGTGTGCGTCGGATCCTTCTGCGGCTGGCCGAGGGCGGGTGTGTCGCTGTATTTCAAATACACGGGCGGATCGTCTTTGCTGACGAGTTCATACGGCGAATACATTTTGATCCACTTCAGCACGCTCTCGCGCTTCTCCAAAAACTCGGCGAAGCGGGTGTCGCGGGTCTTCTTGTCATTCGGGTCCATGAAACCAAAGGCATGGCCGCCGTAGCGGCTGTTCGGCGTCCATTCCTTGAGTTGTTTCGGGTCGAGCGAGGTCTGCGCGCCATTCACCGCCGCGCACCACAGACGCGTGGACTCGCGTGCCACCGGATCGCTGCTTTTCGGATCGGCCATGTCATCGTGAAAGGCGAGATACAGGCTGCTGCATGCCCCGGCACTTCCGCCGCTGGCGCCTATGCGTTGTTTGTCGATGTTCCACTCGCCGGCTTTGCTGCGCACGAACTGCAAGGCTCGCGCCGCGTCCTCCAGCGGCCATTGCACCGGCGGCATGACACCGGCGAGCTGCGCCTGATACGAGTACCGGTAGTTGATCGACACCACCGAGACTCCAGCGGCGATGCAGGCCTCGAGTTCAGAGGGATTCGCCTTGTCACCATTCACCCAGCCGCCGCCATGAATGAAAAACAGCAGCGGTGTCGGCTTGTCGGACTCCGCTTTGTAAAAGTCCAGCACCTGCCGCTCATGCGTGCCGTAGGCGACATTGGCGACCGTGGGGGCACGTTTTGGCTTCGGGGCCGGTTTGGGCGCGGGAGCAGCGCTTTGCGCATGCAAAGAGGTGGCGACGAGAAGCGGGAGAAGAGCGAGTCGATTCATGAGGGCACTTCAAACGCGACAAACGCCGCGTTTGATCGACAACCGGCACTCTCACGCGCAAATTCACACCTCCGGCTCCCAACTGCCGTCATTTTTTCCCTTTTTCCTCTTTTTCGGCTAATCACTATCCATGCATCCGCTACCAACCCTTGCCGAAATCGAAGCCGCGAAGGCCTTGATCCGTGCGCACATCCATGAGACGCCGGCTTATCGCTGGCCGCTGCTGGAGAAGGGGCTTGGCTGCGAACTGTGGCTGAAACACGAGAATCACACGCCTGTCGGTGCCTTCAAGATACGTGGCGGCCTCGTTTACATGGATGAACTCAAACGTGCGGAACCCGGCGTACGCGGCGTCATCGCGGCCACCACGGGCAATCACGGCCAGTCCATCGCCTTCGCGGCAAGGCTGAACGACTTGCGAGCCGTGATCGTCGTGCCGCATGGCAACAACCCGGAGAAAAACACGGCGATGCGATCCCTCGGAGCCGAGCTGGTCGAACATGGCGAACAGTTTCAGGACGCGTTGGAGTTTTCACGCGAACTGGCCGCCAAAGAAGGCCTGCATGCCGTGCCTTCGTTTCATCCGTGGCTCGTGCGCGGCGTGGCGACGTATGGGCTGGAGTTGTTTCGTGCCTTGGGTGATTTGGACGCCGTTTTTGTGCCGATTGGCCTAGGTTCCGGCTTCTGTGGCATCGCTGCGGCCAGGCAGGCGCTTGGAACGAAGAGCAAGATCATCGGTGTCGTGTCCGAACACGCACCGGCGTATGCGCTCTCCTTTCAGCAGCGCCAGCTCGTCGAACAATCGAGCGCGACTCGCGTGGCGGAAGGCGTGGCGTGCAAAACGCCGAATCAAGAGGCACTGGAGCATGTGATCCAGCATGCGCACGAGATCGTGACCGTGAACGACCACGAGGCCGTTGCCGCGATGGGCGAGTTCATGCAGGCCACGCACCACCTCGCCGAAGGTGCCGGAGCACTGGCTTATGCGGCGTTGAAAAAGCATCGCGAAAAGTGGCAGGGGAAACGCGTCGCCTGCATCGTCACCGGTGGCAACGTGAGCATGGAGATGCTGCGACGCGTTCTTCAAGTCAGATGAGGTGGAGACGGTCGGTGATCACTTGGCGCGACACTTTTCAGTGCGTGAACCGGCATGACCATTTTTCCATCACTGCATCGCGCTTCTTGCTTCTCACCCCTCACTTCCCGGCTAAACAGGAACCTCATGCGCATCCTCCACACCGCAGACTGGCATCTCGGCGCCCGCCTCGTCGAGCGCGACCGGCTGTCGGAGCATGCCGCGTTTTTCGACTGGCTCCTCGACACGCTCCGCGCCGAGAAGATCGACGCTCTGCTCGTCAGCGGCGATGTCTTCGATGCCACCAACCCGCCGCAGGATGCCGTCGCGCTCTATTTCGACTTCTTGAAGCGCCTTGCCGATTTGAAAACGGTGAAGGCCATCCTCACCGGCGGCAACCACGACTCCGCCTCCCACCTCAATGCCCCGCGTGAGCTGCTGAAGCGCTTCGATGTGCATGTTTTCGGCCATGCAGGCGAAAACAACGTCGTTGATCTTGGCGCAGCCGTCGTGGCCGCCGTGCCGTTTTTGCGCGAGCGCGATCTCCGCCAAGCCACCGCCGGTGAAACCATCACCGCCGTGCATGAGCAGGTGCGCACCGCCATCCGCAGCCATTACGCCGCGCAGCTCGTCGCGTGTCACGAAATTGCGCAGGGACGCCCAGTCATCGCCATGGGACATCTCACCGTCCTCGGTGCCACCACGAGCGACAGCGAGCGTGACATTCACATCGGCAACCTCGGTGCGATTGGCGCGGACCTCTTTGAAGGCTTCGACTACACCGCTCTCGGCCACCTCCATCGTCCGCAAAAAGTCGCTGGCCTCGAAACCATCCGCTACAGCGGCTCGCCCATTGCCCTCAGCTTCTCCGAGGCCGCAGACCACAAGTCCGTCGTGATCTTAGACATTCATAGCGATTCTCCTGTCCCGACGCTTCTGCCGATTCCCACCACCCGCCAGCTCATCCGCGCCACGGTGAACCGCGGCACGCTGGCCGCCGATCTTCAAACCGTGCCCGCCGGAAGCTGGGCAGAGATCACCGTGAAACTCGACGCCCCCGAGCCCGATCTCGATCACCATGTGCGCGAAGCAAGCGCAGGCCGGTTTGATGTCTTGAAAGTCCTCGCCGACCTCCCCGCCACCGCCGCCACGCCCTGGCAACCGACCGGCCCCGCCCTCCACGATCTCCAGCCCCGTGACGTCTTTCGCGAACTCCTTCAAGAAAAGCAGATCCCCGGCGACGAACTCAGCTCGGTGTTTGATGAATTGTTGGCGTTGAGGGAGGAGCAGATGATGCGGTAGGCCGATCCCGCTGCAAAAGGACTCACCTTAAGCTGGCACTGGCGCATCAAACCAGCGGCCGTGCTCTTTGATGAGGTCGATGAGGCGCTCAACGGCCTCCTCTTCGGGGATGTTGAACTTCACGGCGGTCTTGCCCACGTAGAGATTGATCTTGTCCGGAGCGCCGCCGACGTAGCCGAAGTCGGCGTCCGCCATTTCGCCGGGGCCATTGACGATGCAGCCCATGACGGCGATGCGCACCCCTTTGAGGTGCCCCGTGGCGGCACGAATCTTCTGCGTGGTGGTTTGCAGATTGAACAGCGTGCGGCCGCAACTCGGGCAGGCGACGTAGTCGGTCTTGAAAATGCGCACGCCGGCGGCCTGGAGGATGTTGTAGCTGATGCGCAGCGACTGGCCGGGGGCGTCCTCCCCGTTGACGATCACCGCGTCGCCAATGCCGTCGCAAAGGAGCGAGCCGATGTTCGTCGCGGCGACGAGCAGGTTCTCAGTGAAATCCGAGGCTCGATCCTGGATGCTGGATGCTGCATTCAGCGTGTCTTTGAGGAGAATCGGATGCTTTTTGTCGATCCTGGCCGCGAGAAGGCGATAGGCGGCGACGACGGGCAGTTTGAGCCCGTCTTTGATCGTGACGAGCTTCGCATCGGCGCTGGCGTTGAGGCTCTGGATGGCCGCATCGTCGCGCGGATCGATTTCGGTCACGCCGCTGTCCTCAATGACGATCTCCGGTTTGTAGTCGCCCAGCTTGTCGATTTTGTGGGCGACGGCGTCCCACTTTTGGCGTGAGGTAAAGACCGGAACCGTTTCATGGCTGCCGAGTTTCACGCCGTTGACTGTGAGCGTCTGCGATTCGCGGCGAACGTAGTCGAACGGATCGTAGCTGACAGACGGCGCACTCTCGATGCGCTCAAACTGGGCCGGAACGCCGTCGTTGTAGGTCTTCACGAGTTGCTGAGCGACGGGGATCTCGAAAATCGCGTCCTCCGTGAGTGACACACGCACCGTGTCGCCAATGCCGTCGGCGAGCAGCGAGCCGATGCCGATGGCGCTCTTGATGCGGCCGTCCTCGCCGTCGCCAGCTTCGGTGACGCCGAGATGGATCGGATAGTTCCAATCAGCACCGAGATTGTTCAAATGCGCGACGAGCAACCGGTAGGCCTCGATCATGACCTTCGGATTGCTGGCCTTCATCGAGAACAGGAAATTGTGGAAGCCTTGGGCGCGTGCGATGCGGGCGAATTCGAGTGCGCTCTCGACCATGCCGAGCGGCGTGTCGCCCCAGCGGTTCATGATGCGGTCGCTGAGGCTGCCGTGGTTGGTGCCGATGCGCATCGCGCGATCGAGGCGGAGGCATTCCTTCACCAGCGGCACGAACTGCTCCTCCATGTAGGCGACCTCCGCCGCGTATTCCTCGTCGGTGTATTCCTTGACCGCGAACTTCTTCTTGTCGGCGTAGTTGCCGGGATTCACGCGGACTTTTTCGACCCACTTCACGGCTTCCATCGCCGCGTCGGGTTTGAAATGGATGTCGGCGACGAGCGGAACATCGCAGCCGGCCTTGCGCAGGCCGTCGCGGATGTGCTGGAGGTTTTCGGCGATGATTCGCGTCTGGGCGGTGACACGCACGATCTGGCAGCCAGCCTCCGCGAGTCCGAGCGCCTCTTTCACGCAGGCTTCGGCATCCCGGGTGTCGCTGGTCAGCATGCTTTGCACGACCACAGGTGCTCCGCCGCCGATTTGCACCTTTCCGACCATCACAGGGCGCGTTTCACGGCGCTGATAGTTGTAGAGGTCGTGGCAGTAGCGGAGAGAGGAGGTCATGACGGGCGGCTAGAATGCCGGATTGATGGCAGCGCGCAAACGGGAAGCCACGCTGCGGATCGGGGTGTTACAAGTTTCTTACAAGGGCCTTGCCGTCCTAGGCCCAGCATGCTAAAAATCGACTCATTATGGCAAATGTCGTTGTTATTGAAGATCATCCACCCGTCTTGAAGCTGCTCTCCACTCTTTGCCAGTCGGAAGGGCACGATGTGATGGCCTTCGACAATGGGCGCGCCGGCCTAGACGCCATCCGTGAGCTGAATCCCGAAGTCGCGTTGGTGGATCGTCGTCTCGGGGACGTGGACGGCCTGGAAATCATCCGTGAAGCCCGCGAGGCATCTCCCAACACGCGTTTTGTGATGGTGTCTGCCTGTTCTGAGACCCGCGATATCGTGACAGCGATCCGCCGCGGTGCCTGTGATTATGTGACGAAGCCCTTCCAGCCCGAAGAGATCACCAGCGCGCTCGGCCGTGCTTTGACCGAACCGCCCACACCGCCGCCAGCGCCACGACAGAAGCTGATCATCATCTGCCCGAAAAAGGCGGCCTGAGACTGTGACCAGCGAATCTGTCGCACCTGAAGTTTGATCTTGGAAGTTCTCCACCGCTGGCGCATTTTTCGTCATGGAAAACCTCCGCCGACTGCTTTTCACCGCGTTCATTTTCATCCTGGCCGCGTTCCTCTTTTCATGGTGGAGACAGGATAGCGAGGAGTATGGGCTGTCCGACCTGCTGCGGAGCAAGAAGCCGTCCGCGGCCAAGATCACCGTTCCCGAGAAGTCGAAGCTGAATCTCGACGAACTGCCGCTCATGAGCCGTCTGAACGACGAGTTTGCGAAGCTTTCCGCCGCAGTTCTGCCCTCTGTCGTCAGCGTGAATACAAAAACCGTCCGGCCAGGCGAAGTGCGCTGGCATCCCTTCTTTGGTCTTATCGGCGAACGCACGCAGGTCGTGCCCGGCCTCGGCTCCGGCGTGATCATCAGCAAGGAAGGACATGTGGTCACGAACTTCCACGTCATCGAAGGTGTGGCGGAGATCCAGATCACCACGAACGACAACAAAAAGTATCCAGTGCAGGTCCTCGGGACCAGTCCCGGCCGCGACATCGCGCTGTTGAAGATCGAGAGCAACCGCGTGGACTTCCAGCCGCTGAGATTCGCCAATTCCGACGAGGCGCGCGTCGGCCAGATCGTTTTCGCGGTTGGAAATCCCTTCGGGCTGAGCGGCACGGTGACGCAGGGCATCATCAGCGCCCGCGACCGTCATCTCAGCGACAGTCAGATGGATTATCTGCAAACCGACACCGTCATCAATCCGGGCAACTCCGGCGGTCCGCTCGTGAACATCCGCGGCGAGATCATCGGTGTGAACGTGGCGATTTATCGCGGTGACGAGGGAGTGCGAGCCTGGCAGGGCGTCGGGCTGGCTGTTCCCGCCAACGAGGCCAAGATGGCCGTGGATAGCTTCCTGGAGAAAATGACTGCGGGTAGCCAAAGCGCCGGAGTCAGCACGACCACGGGAAAAGGTTATCTGGGCCTCGAAGTCACGAGCGAGTCGGTGGACATCGACCCTGTGTGGGGCACCTCGCGGCGTGGTGCTTTAATCACAGACATCAGCGCGCGCTCACCCGCCGCCGAAGCGGGCCTACGCACTGGGGATGTCGTCACCAAGTTTCAAGGCATGGCATTCCGCTCTCCACGCGACTTGCTCGACATCATCCGCACGCAGCCACCCGGCAGCGAGGTGAAGCTGGAGGTCATCCGCAACAACAAGCTGGGCGACATCATCGCTCGGGTCGGCAAAGTTCCGGATGCGGCTCAGTGAGCACTCCACCAAAGCTCAGCTGCGTGGTTTCAAGATCATCTTGTTTGCAGCGCGTGCCGGGATGATGCGCAGCTCGTGTTCTTGAAAGCTCAGTTCGACGCTGCCTTCGCTCCAGGTATCCAGCAGGGGAATGTGATGCGTTTTGGCATGCCTGACGAGTGATTCGGGCAGCTTCACCTCGGGTTGCCGCGCATCGCTGCCGCAGAGGATGACCTGTGGTTCTGCGCGGAGGAGAAATTCGGTCGTGGGCGCGACGTCATGTTCATGCTGGCTGCGAATCAGCACGTCGCAGCGCAGGTCGGCGGCGCTGTTCACGAGGGTTTTCTCCGCCAGCCATCCCGCGTCGCTCATCCAGAGCACGCGCCAGCGTCCGAGATGCAGCATGAGGACCATGGCGCGGTCGTCTCCGCGCGCATTTTGGATTTCCTGCGAGGGATGCAGCAACTGCGCGCTGATCTTGAAGGTCGGATCATCCGAGATGACCAGCCGCTCATCGACCCGCAACTTGCGCAGAAGTCTGGAGCGCGGCGAATCCATCACCCGGCGCAGGCTTGAAAGGGAGGAGTCTCCTCCGCCTGGTTCTTGAGTGCTCGTGAACAGTCGCGGGGAACCGAAGACCTCAATGACTTTCTCCACCGCTCCGACATGGTCTGTGTCGTTGTGGCTGAGAAACACACCAGCGACCGAATTGACCCCGCTGGCGCGCAAGTAGGGCCGCAGCACGCGGCGGAAGCTGGTCTCATCCCCGGTGTCGAGCAACCAGTGCTCATCAGCGATGCGCAGGTGGTTCGCGGCAGCACCATGCGGCAGCTCGAGCACGCGCCACACAGCGGGCGCGTCATTTCGCGCCGCGTTGGGCTGAAAGTTGAAACTGGCACCTGGAAGATCCGCAAACCAGGCCGCGCTGGCGATCATCGCTTTCGCCAGCGCCCAGTTGGCATTGTTGAGGATGATCTGCACGCCGGTGAGATGGAGCATCGAGGCGCACAGGCTCAGGCAGGTGGCCCCGAGACAGAGAAACGACAGCGGCACCAGCACGCAGTTCGCGATGACCGCCACCGGCGTCACGGATTGAAAATGGCCGAGGATGAACGGCAGGCTGCCGAGCCACGCGGCGGCGGAGACGCTCACATTCGCAGCCAGCCAGTGGCGCAACTGGCTCGATGTGCGCTGCCTGAAGCTGGCGAGTTGCGGAGGCAGGAAGGGATCGAGACGCGTGAAGGGCATCAGTCGCTCAAGCAGCGGAACCGAGCCGATGACGCTCAACCACAACACCACGAACGAAAGCTGGAAGCCCGGCATGAAGAGCTGGTGCGTGTCCGATGCCAGCAGCGCCAGGGCCGCGGCACCGAGGCTGTTTTGCAGCGAAGATTCACGGTCCAGGGCGGGTGCTCCCATGAAGATGGCCACCATCAGCGCCGCTCGTGCCGCCGATGGACGCCAGCCCGTGATGAACGCGTAAGCGAAGACGATGACGATCATCAGCCAAAGTGAAAGCCCGCGCCGCAGCCCGATCTGGCGCAGCAGGGCCAGCGCGATCACGCCCAGCAACGCGACATGGAGTCCGCTTACGGCAAAGACATGCAGCGTGCCGCTGTTGCGGAACGCGTCCTCGATCTCTTCGTCAGCCTCTGCGGAGACGCCGAGCGCCATCGCGCGAATGACAGCCGCCGTCTCGGGATCCTCCTGCAGATCTTGCGTGAGCCTCGCTCCGATCCACTGGCGGCAATGCTCGGCCGCCTCCAAAAACGTGCACCAGAGCGTCTCGTGGTTGTCAGCGACACGGCGCAGGGTCTCCGCCTCGAAGCGAGCCACCCGCCCCATGCGCAGCGCGTACTCCTGCGCGTCGAACGCACCCGGATTTGACGACGTACGCGGCAGGTAAATCTCTCCGCGCAGCTCAAACTCACCCGCGCCGGGAAAACGCGCCCCACGCGGCAGCCGCACCAGCAGCACGGCCTGCTCCTCGCACACCAGGCCCGCCTGTGGAATCTCGATTTTTGCCGTCTTGCAGAGCGCGTGCGCCCGCCCGTCCGCGGTCGTGTCAAAATCCGGCAGTAAGCTGCCGTGTACCGTCGCGGGCAAAGGCGTGTCTGCCTTTTGCAAAGCCAGTCTCAACGGGTGGCCGAAAGTCTCCGCCGTTCTCGTGCTGTGAATGAAGGCAAAGACCAGCGCCGCGCATGGCAGCAGCAGCCAGGAGCGCGCATAAACGAGGACCAAGCACGAAAACATCGCGGCCAGCGCCATGAGCCATGCTGCGGATCCAGCGGAGAGAACCGACTCAGCGACGAGAATGCCTCCCGCCGCCATCAGGGCCAGCACCATCAGCGGATTTGCCCGTGCCCATGTCTGGAGCTTTGCGAGCATCGTCCTCTTTGGGTTGAAATCAGGCCGTTGCCCCTTTCGCCCGCTGCTCCATCAGCAGCTTATACTGGGCCTGTTCGATCTCACTCATCTTGTGGTGCGCGTTCGCGCTGTGACGGGTGTTCGGGAAATTGCCGATCACCTGCTCCAGCATGTCACGCGCAGCATCAAAGTCATGCAGGTGGCTCATGTGCACGTCGGCGATGCGGAACATGATGAAGGCCGCATCATCCACCGGCCAGTCCTTGCTCTGCAAATGATCCGACAGCACTTGCAGCGCGGTCTGCGCGTCATGCAGGCGCTCCGCGTGGACTTTCGCAATTTCCGCCACGGGAAAGGGATCATCCGGCTTCTCCTCCAGCATTTTCTCGTAATGGCCGATCGCTCCTGCGTAGTCACCTTGGGAGATGCAAGCCGCCGCCTTCGTCATCTCGTCCTGCTCCACTTTCTCCCCGGAGGAAAACATCGCCTCGCCCAACGCATCACCGAGCCACGGAATGAAGAACTTCACGCAGAGAATTCCCCCGATCAACCCCATGACGATCACAAACACCAGTTTCATCCCGTCGCTGGCATCTTTGACCATGTTCCAGAGCAGCATGACAATCAGGACGGCCAGCGCGGCCAGGCAGAGACGGATGATAAGTTCGCGATTCATCTTTTTCGATAAGGACGGCGACGCTATCAAGCCACCCCCATCACGCCAAGTGGTAACTTCATTCATTCTGCCAAATCTCTCGATTCCGGCCCGTCAAGCCCGCATCAGAATCGCCGGAGCTTCCGCGAGTTCGCGCCGTTCGTGTCGGAGGTGATGAAGAAGTGAAAGCGTTGGCCTTTTCGGGCCAGTTTGACGATCACTCCCCTCTCAGATCGAGGCAGATGATACGCTCGCCGGTTTTCTGCATCAAATCTCTCGCCTGCTGGCGGACATAGAGCATGCCGTGGCTCAGTGCGGGGAGGCTCCAGGTGTTGAGTGCGTAAAACGGCTGGGCTTGGGCGATCACTCTGGCTCCGGCGGGGCTGAGGTCGAGCCAGTGCAGGGAACCGGTCTCGCCGAGGCACAGAAACGCTCCGTCGGCCTTCAGCAGGCTCGCGCGGAGAATGCTGAGGCGCACGGGATTGGCGCGGCCGGTCTGTTTGCTGAACTCGGCGTCCTCCCATTCGATTTTTTGCTCCCACACTTCTACGCCGGTGTCGGCATTCACGCAGACGAGGCGGGACTTCGGCTCCGTCTCGCCGTCGATGGCGTAAAGATGGCCGTCGTGATACACCGGGTTCATCCAGTGGACTCCGAGCTTGGCGGACTTCCACACTTCCTTCGGCTGGAACTCGGTATCGTATTCCACCATCACACCGCCGAGCGGACGGCCCTTCGGATACGCGGTGGTGATGAAGGCGCGGTTTTTCTCTGGAATGACCACCGGCGAGGTGCCGATGGCCTGGATGTATTCGTCGTCACGCCATGCGAACTTCGAATGCAGCTTTCCGCTGGCCGGATCGATGCACATGAGGCCGCCGGTGGCGGGATCGCTCTCACCGCCTGCATAAACGAGCACTTTGAGCTGTCCGTGCAGCTTCGCGGGAATGGGGGACGCGTAACTGCCGCCCCAGGCGTCCTCCACCTTCCAAACGACCTCGCCGCTCTTCAAATCGAAGGCGGCGACGCTGACGCCTGCTTCCGCGAGACGTTCTTTGCGGTCGCGAAGGCCTTCAGAGTCATCAATCGGGCCTTTTTTGCCGCCGACGTTCAAAATGACGCGTCCGTCGAGAATCAGCGCCGTGCCGCCTGCGCCGAAGAAATCCTGCGGCACATGCATTTCGGCACGCAGATCGTGTTTCCAGAGCAACTTGCCCGTTTTCAGCTCCAGTGC
>Ga0169931_10004325_pt1 | contig 22136 bp, 18 predicted proteins | sample Kivu_15m_20L_FD_129675 | JGI IMG/M metagenome (GOLD analysis project Ga0169931, IMG submission 129675) | Freshwater microbial communities from Lake Kivu, Western Province, Rwanda to study Microbial Dark Matter (Phase II) - Kivu_15m_20L... | ecosystem: Environmental > Aquatic > Freshwater > Lake...
CAGGCGCGCGTCAAGACCACGCTGGCCGAGCTCGAGGAAACCGCCGAGAAATTCAGGCTCGCCAGCGAAACGGCGACGCGCAACGAGACGCTCGCCAAGCTCAGCGAAGACCTCGCCAGGCGCAAGAGCTACGCGGCGAGCATCGCAGCCGCCGACGCGAGTTTGGCGATCAACGACGTCGCCGCGGCGAGGGGGCGTCTGCTCGACCGCGCCCACCAGGAACTGCGCGCGTGGGAGTGGGTCTACCTGTTCAGCCGCTGCGACACGAGCGTGGGGAGCCCGGCGAGCTTCGCCGGTCGCTCCGGCGCGCCGCGGCTAGTCACGCACGCTGCGGCGGATGCAGCTGGCAAGTTGCTTGCGGTGTGCGGCCAGGAGTCGCTCTCGCGCCAGGGCGCGGGCGTGGTGCGCTTGCTCGACCTCGAGGTGGACAAACCCGTGCTCGAGTTCCCGCTGCAAGGCGTGGCGCTCGAAGCGTTGGCGCTCGCGCCGGACGGCACGCGCTTGGCTCTGGTCGGGTCCGACCACGTCGTGCGTCTGTACCGCACGAACGAAACCACGCCGTATGCGCAGTGGCAGGGGCCGCGCAGCTCGATTTACCGGGCAGTCATCGCGTTCACGCGCGACGGCGCGGAACTCGTGGCGGCCTTGAGCGAGCGCGGCGGCGTGCAGTTGCTCTCGGCCGCCGACGCGCAGCCCGTGCGCGAAGTGCGCGAGCGCTTTGGTGAAGTGACGACGCTCGCCTGTTCACCCGACGGCACGCGCCTGGCGGTCGGCGTCGAAGAGGGCATGGTGCACGTGATCGGGCTCGCCACGCTGGAGCTCGAGCGCACCATCGGCGAACGCGCAGCAGCGCTGCGCCATATCGCCTTCAGCCCCGACTCGCGCCGCGTGCTCGCGTCGACCGGACTCTCGCGCGGCGTCGACCCGCGCCGCGGCCCGTGGCTGTTCACCGTGCGCGAGTGGGAAGTCGAGAGCGGCGCGCTGCTCTCCAACTGGCAGGACCACCAAGGTTCGGTGAATTGGTGCGACTACGCCGCGGGCGGACGGCTGGTGATCTCGGTCTCGGACGACCGCAGCGTCCGCGTGCGCGACACGCTGCGCGGCGATGCGTGGACGATGCTCGGCCACACCGGCGCGATCAGCGCAGGCGCGTTGAGCGCGGGCGGCGAGATGTTCGCCACCGGCAGCGTCGACGGCGTCGTGCGCGAGTGGTCGCCCTGGCTGGGTGAGTTCGCGAACCTGAGCGGCCATCGGCGCCCGATCAAGGCGCTGGCCGTGCTCGACGATGCCGAGCGGGTGCTGTCGATCGCCGCGGACGGCAGTGCGCGCCTGTGGGACTCGCGCAGCGCGCTGTTGCTGAGAGTGCTCCACCCCAGCGAGAGCGGCGCCGAGCGCGACCCCGTGTGGGCTGTCTCCCCGAGCAGCGCGCAGGCCGCGACGGCCGGCGCCGGGCGAGTGCGCCTGGTGTCGCTCGAGAGCGGAGCGGTCGAGCAGACCCTCGACTCGGGCGACTCCGACCCGCTCACGGCGCTCGCCTTCAGCCCGAACGGCGCGCGGCTCGCCGCGGGAAGCGACCGTGCCCTAGTGTACGTGTGGGACCTCGCCGGCGCACGCGCCCCGGCGGTGCTGCGCGGCGCGCGCGGAAAGGCCTCGCACGTCGCCTGGCTCGACGACGGCCGCACGCTCGCCGTGGGCTCGACCTGGCAAGGCGCAACGAGCGCGGCCCGGGCCGCGACGCGCGGCTCGGAAGTCAATGTGTTCGACGTCGAGCGCCGCGCGCTGCTGCGCCTGCTGGGCGACCTCGAAGGCGACCTGTTCGCGCTCGAGGGCTCGCCCGAAGGTGATGAGCTGCTTCTCGGCTGGCGGCCGCAGGGCAAGTCCGCAACGCTGCGCCGTGTCGACGTCGCCAAGCTGGAGCCACGCGGCGCGGACGTGCTGCTCGACGCCGAACACGCCGTGTGGTTCGCCGAAGGACGGCGCATCGTGGCCGCGGGTCGCGACAGCGGCGTCCAGTTGGTCGATCCCGGCAGCGGCGAGATCGAGTTGAGCCTGCGCGCGCCGATGGAGTTGACCGCGATCGCAGTGAGCCCCGACGGCCAGCGCGTGATCGCCGGCTACGCAGACGGCGCGATCCGCGTGTGGAGCTCGGACGCGCCGCTCAACCGCCACACGCGCCGCGCGGGCGCAGTGCGTGCGCGCGCCGAGTTGCTCGAGGAATTCGAGCGCGCGATGCGCGACGACGGACTCAGCGCGGCGCAGGCGCTTGCAGCACAGCTCGCACGCACAGACTTGGACGCGCTGCGCCGGCAAGCTGCGCTCGACCTCGCGCGACTGATCGAGTCGGACGCTCAACGCTTGATCGCGGAGGTGCGCGAGACCTGCCGCTCGCCGCGGCGCGAGCCGATCGACTACAAGCTCGCGCTGCTGCAGGCGACACACCTGACGCGCGCGGCGCCTCAAGACGGCGAGTCCGCTTACGCCGAAGGTTTGGCGCTCTTGCGCCTGGGCAGTTTCGAGGCCGCGGCTGCCGCGCTGCAGACAGCGCTCGACTCCAAGCCTGCGCGGCAGCTCGACGAACTCCAAGGGTTGCTCGCCCTGGCGCGGCTGCGCAAGGGCGAGCGCGAAACCGCGCAAGCGCTGTTCGAGGCGCACCGCAAGGCGCGCCCCGTGTTCAGCGCGGTGTTCGGCGATCCGATCTCGCGCGAGCTGATGCTAGAGATCGACGCCGCTTTCGCGGCTCAGGCGACGCGCTGAACCGGGCGGCCGCTAACCGTCGTAGAACACCTGCGGGTGGATGCCGAGCACTTCGAGCTCGCGCTGCGACTGCGCGCGCGCGCGCGCCGCCTCACTCACCATCCCCATCTGCTCGGTGGGGATCAGGCGCTGCGCGACCTCGCGCCGCCCGTACGCCGACTGCACGAAGAAGCGGCCCTTGCAGGCCGCAGTGGTCGGCATGCGGCGATGCCACGTATCCGACACGAACAGCGTTACGTCGCCGGCGTTCGCGAAGTGAATGTCGCCGCCCTGACCCTCGTAGGTGAGATCGACGTCCCACATGCGCTCACGCGGCGGCAGGCGCCCCGAACGATGGCTACCGGGGAGGATCGCCGTCGGGCCGTCCTCCAGCGCCACGTCCTGCAAGTAGATGTGCGTGGTGATGACGAAGACCGGATAGGGCAGGTGATCGGGCCACACTTGCCCCTCCGGTCGCGCGATGTACGGTCCGCCGTCGACGTGCCACTCCTGGCCGCGCGGCGCGTAGTCCGACCCCGGCGGGTTGCGCCACGACGTGCACGAGATCACATGGCAGTCGTCGCCCAGCAGCGGCTCGACCAGTTCGAGGATCTCGCGGCGGCAGATGGCGCGCTGCACCAGCGGACTGCGGTTGAAGAGCTGGTAGCGGAACTGTTCCGCGTGTTCGCGCGTTGGGCTTCCATTGCGCCAGTCCGGCGGAACGGTGCGGTAAACCTCTTCGACCTCTTCACGCAGCGCACGCACCTCCTCCGGCGTGAACACAGCGCGTCGGAGGAAGTGGCCTTCCTCTTCCAGGCAGTGTGCGCCGAAGGGTCCGGGCCCAGGGAATGGCCGGTTGTAGCACTCGTATTTGCGTATCACGGGAAGCTAGGTGCGAGTTCGTCGCCGGTGCGCCGCCCGCGCCCAATGCGACATCCTCGATCGAAAATAGCGCAGCGCGCGCCTTCGGCAAGCCCGCAGCCCAGCGCTCTAGACGAACACGCGCGCGTCGCCGTCTTGCTCTTCGACGCGGTAGGTCTTCGCGTCCGCGCAGGCCACGCCGACCGCCTTGCCGGTCGCGGGATCGAACTTGTAGTTGTGCAGCGGGCAGACCACGAACTTCCCGTTGACCAGCGGACCGTCGGTGATGCGGCCGCCCTCGTGCGGACACAGTCGATCGACGGCGCACAATTTTCCTCCGACGCGCGCCAGCACGATCTCGAGCCCACCGGCGAGCGGGTCGCCGATCTCGACGCGCCGCGACTGCCCGTCGGCCAATTTGCCCGCGCCCTGGATCACGACCGGCTTGCGCCCAAAGGCGCCGAACAGCTTCGAGAACATCGCGGCGATGCTAGCATCGCCGGGCGTTGCCCCGGAGCCGCAGCGCGCTCGAGCCACGTCCCTTGAAGCCCTGCGTCGTTGTCGACATCGTCGGACTCACGCTGCGCCAGCTCGGCGAGCACACCCCGAATCTGAGCGAGTTCTGCGCACGCGGAACGCGCGCACCGCTCACCAGCGTGCTTCCGGCCGTCACCCTGAGCGCTCAGGCGACCATGCTCACCGGCGCGCTGCCCGCGCAGCACGGCGCCGTCGGCAACGGCTGGTTCGACCGCGACAACTCCGAGGTCGCGTTGTGGCGCCAGTCGAACGCGTTGGTGCGCGGCAAGAAGGTCTACGAGCTCGCCCGCGAGCGCGACAGCTCGTTCACCTGCGCCAAGCTGTTTTGGTGGTGGAACATGGGCGCGGCCGTCGACTGGTCGATCACCCCGCGCCCGTTCTATCCCGCCGACGGGCGCAAAATCCCCGCGGTCTACGGCTGGCCGCGCTCGTACCCGCTCGAGCTCGAACAGCGCCTCGGCGCCTTCCCGTTCTTCGACTTCTGGGGCCCCAAGTCGGGCCTGCCCTCCAGCCGTTGGATCGCCGACGCGGCGATCGCGACGCTCGAACTGCACCGGCCGACGCTGACGCTGGTCTATCTCCCCCACCTCGACTACTCGCACCAGCAGTTCGGTCCGCAAGATCCGCGCTCGCGCGCCGCGCTGCGCGAGATCGACGTCGTGTTCGGCGACCTGCTGCGCGCTGCCCGCGGCGCCGGCGCGAGCGTGCTCGTGGTGAGCGAATACGGCCTCGAGGCCGTCGACTCGCCGATCGACATCAACCGCGTTCTGCGCCGTGCCGGGTTGCTCGAAGTGCGCGATACGCCTGCGGGAGAGGTGCTCGACGTATTCGGAAGCACCGCCTTCGCCGTCGTCGATCACCAGGTCGCGCATGTCTACGCACGCACCGAAGAAGCGCGCCAACACGCCGCGAGCGTGCTGCGCAACACGCCGGGTGTCGCGGAAGTCCTCGACCGCGCGGCCCAACGCCGCTTCGGGCTCGACCACGCGCGCTCGGGCGATCTGATCGCCGTGGCGCGCAAGGGCGCGTGGTTCACGTACTACTACTGGATCGACGACGAGCGCGCGCCCGACTTCGCGCGCACGGTCGACATCCACCGCAAGCCGGGCTACGACCCGTGCGAGCTGTTCCTCGATCCCGCGCTGCGGGCGCCCAAGCTGCGCATCGCGCTGCGTTTGGCGCAGAAACTCGCTGGGCAGCGCTATCTGATGGACGTGATTCCGCTCGACGCGCGCTTGGTCAAGGGCAGCCACGGGCGGCTGGTGGAAGATCCGCTCGACGGCCCGCTGCTGCTCAGCGACGAGCCCCTCGCCGCGTCCGAGATGGCCCGCGACGGCAGCCTGCCGATGACGAGCGTGCAGGGGCGCATCCTCGCGCGCATCTTCGGCCGCGGCGCGGGGAGCGGCGCGTGACGAGCGGCCGTGCAGCGCTGCACGCCAAGGCGCGCGAGCTGGTGGAGCGCAATGCGCGGGCCCGCGTGCGAGCGCCCGAGTTCGAGCGCGGCGCCCCATGGCTCAACACCTCGGCGGAACTCGCCTTCGACGGCGCGTTGCGCGGCCGCTTGGTGCTGCTCGAGTTCTGGAGCGCGAGCTCCGTGCGCTGCCGCGACGCGCGCGCCGAATTGGCGAGCCTTGAGCGCGAGTTCGCGAAGCAGGCGCTCACCCTCGTCGCTGTGCACGTGCCGACCTGCGAAGCCGAGCGCGAGCGCGACCACGTGCGCGCGGCGCTGCTCCGCGACGAGCGCGCGCACCCGGTCGTGCTCGACAACGAACAACGCTTCGCGCGCCGCTGCGGCGTGCTGACCTGGCCCGCTCAGGCGCTCGTCTCGCCCGACGGCTGCGTGCTCGGGCAGGTGAGCGGCGCGGGACAACGCGCGGTGCTCTCCGCGCTCATCGCAGCGGCGTTGGAGCTCTACGGCGAGCTCGGGGCGCTCGACGGCGCGGCGCCGGCGCTCGCGCTCGAGTCGCGCAGCGAGCTTCCGCGCGCGCTGCGTTTTCCGAGCAAACTCGCAGTCGACCCGTCGACCAAACGCCTGTGGATCGCCGACAGCGGCCACCACCGCATCGTCGAATGCACGCTCGAGGGACAGTTCCTGCGAGCGTTCGGCTGCGGCGAAGCAGGCTGGGTTGACGGGCCCGCGCACACCGCGAAGCTGCGTGCGCCGCAGGGCATGACGCTCGCGAACGGCGCACTGCTCGTCGCCGACACCGGCAACCACCTGCTGCGCAGCATCGACCTCGCGACGAGCGTCGTCTCGACCGTCGCCGGAACAGGACGCGCCGGATTGCCCCTCGCGGGTGCGAGCGATGCACGCACGACGGCGCTGAGCTCTCCGTACGACCTGCTGCGCAGCTCGGACGCGTGCTACATCGCCATGGCCGGCGCGGGCCAGATCTGGCGCTGGAGCGAGCAACGATCGGAGTTCACGCCCGCGAGCGGCGGCGCCGAGCCGCACGAACAGCTCGTCAGCCCGGTGGCCCTTGCGCTCGCCGGCGACGAGTTGCTGATCGCCGACGCCGGCTGCGACGCGCTGCGCGCGCTGCAGCTTGCGGACGGGCAGCTCGGCAGCGCTCGTGCGGCGCAGCATAAGGCCGCGCAGCCGCTCGCCGTGGCCATCGACGCCGACGCGCTCGCGTACGTGGCCGACGGCCAGTCCCACCAGATTGCGCTGGTGAGCAGCGGGGCGGGGACGCTCGACGCTTACGCCGGCGCCGGAGCGGCGGGCTGGGTCGACGGCGCATGCGAACAGTCGCAGTTCTGGACGCCGAGCGGGCTCGCGCTGTGCGGCGACACGTTGCTGGTCGCCGACACGTTCAACCACGCCGTGCGCGCCATCGACCTCGTCGCCCACGAGGTCCGCACGCTCGACACCGCGAGCATTCCGCTGCCGCGCGCGCCGCTGGCCGCAATCGAGTTCAACGCGCGCGAATTGCCGCGCACGGCGGGCGAACGCGATCACGGACCGCGCAAGGCGCGCTTGCCGGCGAGCGGCGGCGCGCTCGAGCTCGCGCTCGAGCTGGGGCCCGGCGAGTCGCTCGCGCCAGGCGCGCCGTCGCAGTACCGCGTGTTGCGCATCGACGGCGTGGCCGCCGCGCGCCAAGTGGCCGGGCCGCTGACGGGCGCTTCGACCCGCATCGAAATCGGCGTCGCGGGCGCCGGACGGCTCGAGGTGCAAGCCTTGGTCTACACGCTCGACGCCGCGGGCGCGTGCTTTGCGCGCGGCCACCGCTGGCGCGTCGATGTCGAGCTCGACGAGCGCGCGCCGGCGCGCGCCGTGCGGCTCGTGCTCGAGCGCTGAGCGGGGAGCGAAAGACTTTCCGCTCGGGCGCGATCGCTCTCGCGCCGTTTCAGTCGCACCGCCGCGCGCGCCGATGCTGCGCGAGATCCACCGAGGGAACAACAGGATGCACCACACTCGCCGCGGCGGCTTCACCATCATCGAATTTCTGATCGTCGTCGCGATCATCGCCATCATCGCGGCCACCGCGTTGCCGCGCGTGCTCGGCGCGCGCCTGTCGGCGAACGAGACCAGCGCGATCGCCACCATGCGCGCGATCGTCGCGGCGCAAATGCAGTCGATCAGCTCGGGCTCGATCGACACCGACGGGGACGGCCGCGCGGAGTTCGGCTACTTCGGTGAGCTGTCGGGCGTGGCGCCGACGCGCATCGCCGGACTGGGCGGCCCTGCCGCCGGCACTCCGGGAATCCACGAGCTCGCGCCTTCGCCGCTCTTCAGCGCGATGGGCGTCGTGAACAGCAGCGTGAGCTCGCACTCCGGCTACTTCTTCCAGGTCTGGCTGCCCGACGTCTCGGGCGCCGGCCTCGCCGAGGACGCGTCCGGCGGGAAGCTCGCCGGCCCGTTCCCCGACCCCGACCTTTCGGAGGAGAGCTTCTGCGCCTACGCGTGGCCCCAACGAGCGGGCGCCACCGGCAACAAGTGCTTCTTCATCAACCAGGACGGCTTGATCCTGCAGTGCTCCAACCGCGGCCCGGGCGCCTACTCGGGCGTGGCCGGCGGTCCGGCGTACGACGCGGCGTACACGGTGGCGGGTTCGATCAGCGGCGCCCAAGCCATCAGCGGCACGGGCATCGACGGCCGCACCTGGGTGCCGGTCCAGTAGTCGCCGGTTTCGTCGACGCCCCCCCCGCGTCCCTCGCTCGCGCGGCGCGCCGGCATTCCCCGTGCAATCCCAGGCCTACGCCGTGCTTCTGTGGCTGGCCGTCATGGCCGCCGCCAGCGCGTTCGCCGAGCGACGGAGATGGAACGCGCCGGCGCTGCTGATCGGCTTGGGCATCGCGCTCGGCGCATTGCCCGGCGTGCCGCAGCTGGACATCGAGCCGGAACTGTTGCTCTCGCTGGTGCTTCCGCCGCTGGTGTGGGCGGACGCGATGCACACTTCGTGGCGCGACTTCCGTCGCTGGCTGCGGCCGATCCTGATGCTCTCGGTCGGGTTGGTGGCGGTGACGATCGCCTCGGTGGGCTGCGTGGCGCACGCGCTGTGTCCGCAGCTGCCGTGGCCCGCTTGTTTCCTGCTCGGCGCGCTGGTCTCACCGACGGACACCGTGGCGGTGCAGGCCATTCTCGAGCGACTGCACGCTCCGCGCCGCGTCACGGCGATCCTCGGCGGCGAGAGCTTGGTCAACGACGCGACCGGCCTGGTCGGCGTGCAGGTCGCAACCGCACTGCTGCTCAGCGGCGCGTTCGAGGCCTCGGCGCTCGCCGGTCATTTCGCACGCGTGGCTGGCCTGGGAGTGGCCATGGGGTTGCTGCTCGGCGCCGCGCTCGCGCTCGTCAACCGCCGCACGAGCAACGTGCACGCGCTCTTCTCGCTCTCGCTCGCAGCACCGTACTTTGCCTACGTGCTCGCCGAGGAGCTCCACGCCTCGGGCATCCTCGCCGTGGTCGTCGCCGGATTCCTCGCGGCCTGGAACGCGCACCAACTGCGGGGTGAAGCGCGCGTCGAGCTCAACAGCGCCTGGCGTCAACTCATGTTCGTCGGCAATTCGACCTGCTTCTTGTTCATCGGCGTTCAGACCCCGCAGGTCGTGCGCGCCGTCGGATTGTTCGAGCAACCGCAACTGCTCGCCGCTGGCCTAGCGGTCACGGCGACCGCGCTCGGAGTCCGCGTGCTGTGGTGCTCCCCGCCGGCCGTGCTCTCGTACTTCGGCCTGGGGCGCAGGCTGTTCCAACGCGACGGACTGGCCTCGTGGCGCAACGCAACCATCGTTTCGTGGGCCGGAATGCGCGGCTTCTTGACGCTCGCCGTGGCGCTCGCGCTTCCCACGGTCGGTCTCGACGGTCAGCCGCTCGCCTGGCGCGACACGGTCATCGCGTGCGCGCTCGTGGTCGTGCTGGGCTCGCTCGCCTTGCAGGGGCTGACGCTGCGGCGCCTCGTCCACGCGCTGGGAGTGCGCGATGAAGACGACACCGCCGGCGAAGTGCGGCGCGCCAAGGAGAGCTTGCTCGAGGCGGGAATCGCACGCCTGGATGCGTACTGCTCCGAGACTGCGTGCCCGCTGTCCGTGCACCACTTCCGCGTGCACATGGCCGACGAACTGCAGACGCTGCGGGACGAGGACGCCGACGAGCGGCGTTCGGCGCTGTCGCGTATGAACGTCTCGCGCCAGGTGCGGCTGGAGGTCGCGGCTGCGCAAGAGCGCGCGCTGCTGCAACTGCGCGACAGCGGACGCATCAACGACAAGACCTACGACCGGCTCCGCCTCGAACTCGACCAGTCCACGCTTTCGCTGGCGCGCGAGGCGGCGTAGCACCGCGCCTTCAGCGCACGACGGCGTCGATCAGGTCGCCGATCGTGCGGTGCGCCTCGATCGGATGGCGCAACGGCCGTCCCGAATGCACGCGGTACGTGTTGCGCCGACCGTCGCGCTGGCGGGTGACGTAACCGCCCTTCTCCAACTCGGCGAGGATGCGGTGCACGGCGCGCTCGGTGATGCCGACACGCTGCGCCATCTCGCGCACGGTCGGGTCGACAGCCTGCGCCAGACACAGCAGCACGTGGGCGTGATTGGAGAGGAACGTCCACGACGGACCCGGCGCGGACGGCACGGCGGGACGAGCTCGGCGCACGGAACTTGACGAAGCTGGAGCCATGGCTTTAGATACCTGACTTGTAGTTCATGATAAACGAGTCTCGCTACAACCCTCCCAGCATTCAAGCGCGGCGCTAGCGCGCCCCCCCCGAAAAAATCTCCCATGACCAGCGCACCTACCGCCGCCGGGCCTTCCAACTCCCTCTCCGCGAACCACGGCCTGTCCGTGCCGATCACCGTCGCCCGCGGCGACGGCATCGGTCCCGAGATCATGGACGCCACCTTGCGCATCTTGGCCGCCGCCGGCGCGCGCCTGGCGATCGAGGAAATCGAGATCGGCGAGAAGGTGTACGCACGCGGCAACACGGCCGGCATCGACCCGGCGAGCTGGGATTCGCTGCGGCGCACCAAAGTATTTCTGAAGGCGCCGATCACGACTCCGCAGGGCGGAGGCGTGAAGAGCCTCAACGTGACCACGCGCAAGGCGCTGGGCCTGTACGCCAACGTGCGCCCGTGCGCCGCTTACGCGCCGTTCGTGCCCACGCGCCATCCGAAGATGGACGTGGTCATCATCCGCGAGAACGAAGAGGACACGTACGCGGGCATCGAGCACCAGCAGACCGACGAGGTCGTGCAGTGCCTCAAGCTGATCAGCCGGCCGGGCTGCGAGCGCATCGTGCGCTACGCCTTCGAGTACGCCGTGCAGAACGGCCGCAAGAAGGTCACCTGCTTCACGAAGGACAACATCATGAAGCTGACGGACGGCCTGTTTCACAAGGTCTTCGACGAGATCGGTGCGGAGTACCCGCAGATCGAGAAGGAGCACTGGATCGTCGACATCGGCGCGGCGAAGCTCGCGGACAGTCCCGAGAACTTCGACGTGGTGGTGATGCCCAACCTCTACGGCGACATCCTCTCGGACGTGGCGGCGCAGCTGACGGGCAGCGTGGGCCTCGCCGGTTCGAGCAACATCGGCTCGCAGTGCGCCATGTTCGAAGCGATCCACGGCTCGGCGCCGCGCCGCGCCGGCAAGGACAGCGCCAATCCCTCGGGTCTGCTGCACGGCGCGATCCTGATGTTGATCCACATCGGGCAGAGCGACATCGCCGAGAAGGTCCACAACGCGTGGCTGCGCACGATCGAGGACGGCGTGCACACCGACGACGTCTACCGCGAAGGCACGAGCAGCAAACGCGTGGGCACGCGCGCCTTCGCCGACGCCGTGATCGCGCGCCTCGGGCAGACGCCGGTGAAGCTGCAGGCAGTGCGTTACCAGAACACGGCCACGCGCACGTCGAGCGCCACGCGCCGCCCGCGCGCGACCAAGGAACTGATCGGCGTCGACGTGTTCCTGCACTGGGACGAGGCCGACCGCGACCCGCGCCAACTCGGCGCTCGCCTCGAGCGCGTGGCCGCCGGCCTGAACGGGGTGCGGCTCAAGATGGTCTCCAACCGCGGCGTGAAGGTGTACCCCGACGGTTTCCCCGAGACCTTCTGTACCGACCACTGGCGCTGCCGCTTCGTGAGCACGACCGCCGACGCGCCGATCAGCTTCGAAACCGTGCTGCAGATCCTCGGCGCCGTCCACGCCGCCAAGCTCGAGGTGATCAAGACCGAGCACCTCTACCGCTTCAACGGCGTGAAGAGCTACTCGCTCGGCCAGGGCGAGTAACCCGCACGCTTCGAGGCTGCGAGCGCCGGCCCGCGAGCTCGAGCTCGTGGGCCGGCGCTGTTTTCGCGGCTGGTCAGGAGTTGACCTGCCACTCGCCGCGGTCCGACTCGAAGTACAGCGAGCGCCCGTCGAGCGAGTAGTTCCCGAGCCACAGGTCGTAACGCTGCGCCGACGCGTCGACGTGGTAGCCCCACCAACCGTACTGACTGGGCCATTTCGGCGGAGCGAATTCTTCGAGCGTCGCGGGGAACTGGCCGTGCTCGCGCCGGTACGCCTCGATCGACCGCACGAGCGCCTCCCCTTGCGCGAGCAGTTCCTCGTCCGTGCGCTCGATCCCGCAGTTCAGCGCAACTAGCGTCAGTGCGAGTCCCGCCACCCATCGTTGCGCGCTGCGCCGCCGCGCCGCAGGGATCGGATACGCCGCAAGCAACGTGAAGGCACAAGCCAGCGCGAGCGCAGACAGCGCGAAAAACCGCGGCAACGCGAGGATCTCGAGCACGAGGCCGATGTGCGTCCACAGCGCGAGCCAGAGCACGCTCACGCCGACGATCGCAATCCACCGCAGCACGCTTGGAGACGAACTCGGACGCACCTGACTCCCATCCATCTTCGTTGCAGTGCAGCGCCGACCAAAACTCCCGTCAACGAGTCGAAACCAACGGCGTTCGCGGCGGCGCGCATGCGCGCGGCATCGACCATCGCCCGCACGGGCCAGACTTCAACGATCGGCGTGGCGTTGGCGCAACTCGTCGACGAGCGCCGGCGCAGCGAAGCCGGTGACGCCCGCTTCGCGATCGTCGAAGCACCCAGCGAACAGGAACACGATCCCCTCGCGCGCCACAACCCAGGCGAGAAGCTCGTCGGGCAGCGCATGCATTCCGTAGTCGATTGACCACCCGGTGCTGAGGAGCGTGTCGAGTTCGGCGAGCGCAGCGGGTGGCAACGCCACGACCAGCGCTGCGACGCCTCCATCGTCGACCGCCGCGGCTGCGCGCGGCGCCTCCGATGGCTCGAGCGCGATTGCGCCGAACCAACTTTCCGCGGACTCGTCGCCCAGGCGCCACTCGGCGCTCCTCCGCCCCTCCGGCAGCGGGACTTTGCGGTGCTCGAGCGCTCTCCAGAGCCGCAGATGCCGTGGGATGCGCGTCGACTGCGCCGGCCCGAGCGCGCACAGAAGCACCAGTTGGCGCTGTGCACTCACGCGCCACATGTCCGTTACGGCAACTTCGAGCGCCCGCGCGTGCGCTTCCCGCGGACGAAGATCAGAGAACAGCCACGTGACGCCGCCGATCGCGATCGCCCCACGCACGCGAGAGTTGCCGAGCAAGAAGACCTCGTTCTCGACGAACAGATCGCTCGCGAAGTGGACTTGGACAGGCGGCTCGAACTTCACTTCGGACCCCGCGATGGTTCACCCGCAGGACGTTCGCCCGCTCGCGCTGGCCCGCAGAAGCTGGCCCACACGTTTCGCCCACAGGAGCTGGCCGAACACCAAAGTTGGTCGGGGCGAGAGGATTTGAACCTCCGACCTCTTCCACCCCAAGGAAGCGCGCTAGCCAGGCTGCGCCACGCCCCGACCCGATGGACCCTGCCCGAGGGGCCAGGGGCAAAAAGTGTACGGCGCGGGCCCGCCCGGCGCCATCGCCCGCCCGCGAGCCGGCGAAGTCGAGTTGGAGCCCTGCGCCGCGCGGCCCACAATGCGCGCCCGATGCCGCGCCCCCTTCGACGCCTGTACGCCGCCCCCGCCGCGGCGCGCCGTCGCCACCGCACGTGGATGGTGGCGATGACGCTCGCCACCTTCGGCGCGGCCGTGTGGGGTGCGGCGCTGGTGTGGCGCTACGTCGAACCGGAGAGCGCGCCGGGACTGGGCGCCGTGTGGATGCTCGCGAGCGCCTTCACCGCGCCCGGTTTCCTGCTCGCGTTCCTGACGCTGCGCGCCAAGACCGCTTGGCTGCTGCTCGCGGCGATTCCGCTCGCCGCCAACGGAATGATGCTCGTGCTGCCGTACCTCGCGCTCAAGCTGCGCTGAGGCGCGCGCGTCACTTCACGAGCGGTTCGGCGGCGAGGATCATCCACGTGCCGGTGACCGCCGCGGCGACGGTCAACGCAACCGTGGTGAGCGCCAGCACCAGGTGCAGCTTCTTGCGCGCGCGGTTGCGCAAGGTCGCGATCCCGCTCGCGATCGGCGCGAGGTACGAGAGCGTCGCGATCTTCGCCAGCGCGAGGTGCACGTCCTTGATCGCGCCAGCTGCGTCGAGGTTGTACTGCTGGCCCAGTTGCTCGGCGTAGTAGATCGCCACGCCCAGCGACACGACCGTGCAGGCCACCAGCACCAGGTGCGGTTTCAGACGCGCGGTGAGCCCGGTGACGACGGTCGCGACGAGCAGCGCGACCGTGAAGAGCAAGAAGACGACGAAGCCTTGGAGCGGTTCCATGCAATGCTCAAGCAAGCCCCTTCATTTCGGGAGTGGGCTCGCGCCGCATGAGATCGCCCACGGCGTCGCGTGCGTGCTTGCCTTCGAAGAGCACCGCGTGCACCTCGGCCGCGATCGGCATCGAAACGTTGCCGAGCTCCGATTCGGGCCCGAACAGCGCCTTGGTGGTCCACACGCCCTCGGCGACCGTGCGCGTGCGCGCCAGGATCGACTCGAGGGTTTCGCCGCGCCCGATCGCTTCGCCGAGCGCGCGGTTGCGCGAGTGGCGCGAACAACAGGTGGTGACGAGATCGCCGATGCCGGCGAGCCCGAAGAAGGTCTCCAGGCGCGCGCCGCGCGCCACGCCGGCGCGCGCGATCTCGACCATGCCGCGCGTCACGAGCGCCGCCTTCGCGTTGTCGCCCAAGTTGAGCCCGTCGCTGATGCCCGCCGCGACGGCGATCACGTTCTTCAGCGCGCCGCCGAGCTCCACGCCGATCGGATCGGTGCTGGTGTAGACGCGGAACGACTCGCCGCTGAAGGCGTCCTGCACGTCGGCGGCGAAGTCGGCGTCGTGCGACGCCGCGACCACCGTCGCCGGCTTGAGCTGCGCGACCTCTTCGGCGTGGCTCGGCCCGGACAGCACGCACATGCGCCGCGCGCCGAACACGTCGAACAAAATCTCCGTCGGACGCTTGAGCGTCTCGATCTCGAGCCCTTTGCTCGCCGAAACGATCGGCGTTTCGCCGTCGAGCACGTCCTCGAAGCGCGCGGCCACGCCGCGCAGGTACTGCGTCGGCGTCGCGCTCACGAGCAGGTCCGCGTTCTCGCAGGCCATCGAAGGATCCGCGCACAGGCGCAGCCGCTCGGGCAACTTCACTCCGGGCAGGTAGCGCAGGTTCTCGCGCTTGCGCTGCAATTCTTCGACGTATTCAGGCGAATTGCCCCACAGCGTCACTTCGAGGCCGCGCCGCAAGAGCAGCAGCGCCAGCGCCGTGCCCCAGCCGCCGTCTCCCATGACGACCGCGCGGCGGAACGCGCCCGAGTGCCGCGGCTCAGCCACGCTTCTCACCGGCCGCGCGCGGCTTGGAGAACACCTTGGGTTCGTCGCCCTTGAGCATGCGGCGCATGTTCGAGCGATGGCGCACCAGGATCAAGAGCGCGAGCAACGCCGCGCCCACCGTGGGGGCTGCGCCCTGCTCTGCGGTGCGCCACCAGGCGGCGATCGGAAAGGCGAGCCCCATCGCGATGGAAGCAAGCCCCACCCAGCGCGAGAGGGCCAGCGTCACGAGCCACACGGCCCCGCCGATCACCCAGATCAGCGGGTCGACCGCGACCAGCGCGCCGCAGCCGGTCGCCACGCCTTTGCCGCCGCGGAAGCCCAGCCACACGGGAAAGCAGTGGCCGAGCACGCTGGCGGCGCCGCAGGCGGCGGCGAGCGGCGTCAGCGGCCCTTCGCCGACCAACATTCCGGCGCACAACGCGACCGCGGCCCACCCCTTGAGGAGGTCGAGCGCGAACACAGCCAGCCCGAGCGGTTTGCCGGCGGCGCGCATCGCGTTCGTCGCGCCGATGTTGCCGCTGCCGACGGTGCGCAGGTCGATGCCCTTGACCAGGCGCACGAGCACCAAGCCCCACGGGACCGAGCCGACGAGGTAGGCGAGTGCCAGGGCGAGCGAAACGCCGACGGAGTCAGCCTGGAGCGGCATGCGGGGCGCAGAGAGTAGCAACGTACACTCGCGCGGGAATGGCGAGGCGCGAACGCGAGCGGGCGACGATCGGAGTCGACACGGGCGGCACCTTCACCGACCTGGTCGAGCTCGACGGCGGCGCGCTGCGCTGCGAGAAAGTGCCCAGCACGCCGCGCGCGCCCGAACGAGCGCTGCTGGCCGGACTCGAGCGGCTGGGGCGCGCGAGCGCCACCGCGCGCGCGGGCGTGCACGTGGTGCACGGCTCGACCGTGGCGCTCAACGCGCTGCTCACCGGAGCGGTCGCGCGCACGGCGCTGGTCACCAACGCCGGCTTCGCGGACCTGATCGAAATCGGGCGCCAGGACCGGCCCGAGCTCTACGCGCTGCACCCCGAGAAAACGTTGCCGCTCGTGCCGCGCGAGCTGCGCTTGGAGATCGAGCAGCGCAGCTGGCCCGACCCGCGGGATCCGCGGCGTTGCCTCGAGGTCCAGCGGCCCAGCGCTGAGCAGCTCGCGCGCCTTGTGCGCCGCGTGCGCGCCGCGCGGCCGGAGGCGGTCGCGGTGTTGCTGCTGCACTCCTACGCCGACCCGCGCGCCGAGGAGCGCGTCGCACGCGCGCTCGCGGGGCTCGGCCTTCCTGTGACCACGTCGGCGGGCCTGGTGCGCGAGCACCGCGAGTACGAGCGTTTCTCGACCGCGGTCGTCAACGCAGCGCTCACCCCGGTCGTGAGCGGGTACCTCGAGCGTTTGCGCGGCGCCTTGGGCGACACGGCGCTCAGCCTGATGCGCTCCAGCGGCGGTCGCATCGGCGCCGAGCGCGCGGCGCGCGAACCGGTGCGCATCCTGCTCTCGGGGCCGGCCGGCGGCGTGCTCGGCGCAGCGCGCGCGGCGCGCGAAGCGGGCTTCGCCTCGATGGTCGGCCTCGACATCGGCGGCACGAGCGCGGACGTGTCGTTCCAGCGCACGCGCGGCGCACTCGCCGAGCCGGTGCGCACGAGCGTCGTCGCCGGCCACCCGATCGGCGTTCCGGCGCTCGACCTGCACACCATCGGCTGCGGCGGCGGATCGCTGCTCCAGCGCGAGCGCGGCGGCGTGTTGCGCGTCGGCCCGCAGAGCGCGGGCGCGGACCCCGGCCCGGTGTGCTACGGCCGCGGCGAACAGCTCACGCTGACCGACGCGCACGTACTGCTCGGCCGCGTCGCACCCGGCGAGTTCCTCGGCGGCCGTCTGCCGCTCGACCTCGACGCCGTCGAACGCGCCTTCGAGCGCCTCGCCAAGGGTCTGGGCGTGAAGCCGCGCGAGGCTGCGCTCGCCGCCGTCGAGATCGCCAACGCCGCCATGCGCCGAGCGCTGGGCGTGATGACGCTGCAGCGCGGCGAAGATCCGCGCCACACGCCGCTGGTCGCCTTCGGCGGCGCCGGCGGCCTGCACGCCGCCGACCTGGCCGCACAGCTGGAATCGCCCTGTGCAATCGTGCCCTTCGCACCGGGAGTGCTCTCCGCGCTCGGCATGGCGAGCGCGCACGCCGTCGCCGAACGCTCGCAGTGCGTGCTGCAGCCGCTGGCGAACGTGAGCGCGCGCGAACTCGCCGCGCTGCGCGCACAGTTGGAGCGCTCGGCGTGCGCCGAGTTGCTCGACGACGGCGTCTCGAAGGCGGACATCGAGCTCGAGAACTTCCTCGAGCTGCGCTACGAGGGCCAGTCGTTCGAGTTGCGCCTGGCCGCTGCGCGCACGCAAGCCGCGACCGCGCGCGCCTTCCACCGCCGCCACGCGCAGCTCTACGGCTACGCGCTCCCGCAGGCGCAGATCGAGCTCGTCAACCTCGCGGTGCGCGCCGTGGCGCGCCGCGCGGCGCCGCGCGCCAAGCTGACCTCGACGGACAGCGCGCCGCCCGAACGCGCGCCGCGCCGGGTGTGGTTCTCGAGTGCGAGCGGCGCACCGCGCGCCGTGCTCGCGCGCGTGCTGCGGCGCGAAGCGCTGGCGAGCAACGCGCGCATCGACGGCCCGGCCGTGCTCGAAGAGTTCTCGGGCGTCACCTGCGTGCCGCCGGGCTGGAGCGCGCGCGTCGTACGCGGCGGCCACCTCGTGCTGCGCCGCAACTGACGCGTTGTCTCGGGCGATTCCGCGCGCTCAGGAAACCAGGCCGCTCGAGCGCGCCACTTCCTTCGACTTCTCCAGCGTGGCTTTGATCAGCCGCGCCACCTCGTCGAGCGTCTTCTGTGGATGGCTCGTGTTGAGATTGTTGATCGTCTCGTCGATCCCCTTCCACAGCTGGATCTGGTCCTGCGGGTTGTAGCCCTTGACGTTCGCGGCGACCGCGAGTTGCCCGCGCACCGCGCCGGAGCGGAAGGTCTGCAGCGTGCTCAGGCTCACGCCCTGCTGGATGCGCCCAGCCTCGCGCCAGAGCAGTTCGAGCCGGCCCTTGTACGCCTCGCGCTCGCCCGCCATGGCCGACATCTCCTCGACCACGCGGTTGGCGACGAGCAGGTACTTGGTCGTGAACTCGCTCTTGAAGTCGTTGTACGAACGCTTGGTGACCTTCTTGGCGTCCAGGCGCTTCAAGTAGTCGGCGAGCTTGTTCTCGAGCGTCTTGGCGAGTTCGGCGTTGCGCTTGAAGTCGCGCGACATGCCTTTGCTCCAGCGCTCGAGCTCGTCGCCGAGGTTGATGCCGCTGACCGCTCCCCTGGGGATGCCGAAGCTCTCCTTGAAGCGTTGCTACTCTGCGTGCGTGGGACTGCTGAGGCTCATCGCGCGCGCTTCCTGCGGCCCGAGCGGCCGCGTCGGGGGCCTGGTTCTTGTCAGTCCAGCTTGAAGGTGACCTGGTGCAGCACGCTCGTGGCGAGCGGGAGGTCGCCGCGGCGCGCCGGTTCGAAGCGCCAAGCGCGCACGCCTTCCGCGGCCGCGCGATCCAAGCGCGTCGAACCGCTCGAGCGCACGACCTCGACGTCGCGCACCGCGCCGAACTCATCGAGTTTCAGCCGCAGCAACGTCGCGCCTTGCTCGCGCAGGCGGAGCGACGCCGCCGGGTACGTCGGGTCAGGTGCGTGAACCAGCACGGCATGCGTCAGTCCGAGCGCGTCGTCCGCGGGAGCAGGCGCCGCGGGCTCGACGGCGACCACCGGTTGGGCAGGCTCGACCAGCGGCGGCGCTTCGCCGCCTCCGGCGCCGGCGAGCGCCCCCGACGGAGCACCCGTGGTGCGCGCGCCCGGAGAGAGCGGCGTGCTCATCCAACGGGCGATCGCGCGCGTGGGCTCGCGCACCTCGTCGAGCTGAGGATCGAAACGCGACTCGTCGGCGGGCGCCGCCTGGAAGGGCGCCTCGAGCGCCTGGGGCTCGTCGGGCTCGACCCACTCGAGCTCCGGCGGTTGCTCGGCCGGCTGCGGAACGTCCGTCGGCGCCTCGTGCGGCGCGACTACAGCGATCGCCACCGAACGCGGCAGCGATGCGCCCCGCGTGGAGGCCCAGGTGACCCACACCAGCCCGCCTGCGGCGAGCAGGTGCGCGACGAGCGAGACGGAGGTCGCCGCCACGCCCAAGCCGCGCGGCCGGCGCTGCAGGCGCAGGGCGAGCAGCGGCGGCAGTTGGCGCACGGAGCGGGGCGGCATGCTGTTCACTCTACACGGGGGCCCGCGCGGCGCGAGCTCAGCGCCGGGTGCTCAGCCCCACCACCACCGCAAAGCCCGGCGAGTCGAAGCCCGAGCCGTGGATGCGGTAGTCGGTGTCGGTCAGGTTGTGCAGGCCGAAGTTCCAGCTCGTGCCAGCCTCCGGGGAGCCGATCGGGCCGCCCAGATCCAGATCCAAGCGCGCCCAGGCGTCGGTCCCGTTGGGGTCGATGCGCGGGTCGACGAGGTCGAAGGGCGAAAGTTGGTCCTGTTCGGTCGCCCACCACAGCGAGAGTTCGACCCAGCCGAGTGCGACGCGCGAGTCCGGGCTCGGCGCGGCGCCGGCAGCGGCCCCCGGCTCGTAGCGCAGCCACAGGTTGCCGTGCAGCGGCGGAACACGCGTCGCCGGCACGTCGTTCACGACCTGGCCGTTGAGCGGACTGAGCGTCTGGTCGAACTCGCCGTCCGTCCATTCGAGGTACGCGCCGGTCAGGAACGGCGAGTCGCTCTCGCCGAGCCGGACCTGCCCGCGGGCCTCGATGCCGAAGTACTCGGCGTCACCCACGTTGACGCGTTGGTAGATCTCGTCGCCCGAGCCGGGCACGCCGTTGGGGTCGGACTGCAGCACGCGGCTGATCGTGTCCGCGATCACGTTGTGGTACACGCCCAGCGACGCCTGCCAGCTGTCGCGCCGCACTTCGAGCGCGAGTTCCTGGTAGAGCGACTCCTCGGGATCGAGGTCGGCGTTGGGCAACTCCGTGCCGCCAGCGAAGGTCGCCGTGCGGGCGACGTCGGCGAGGTTCGGCGCGCGGAACGCCTGCGCCAGCGTGCCGACCAGGCGCACGCCGGACCCGAAGTCGTGGCCGACCGCGAGGCTGCCCGTGAGCGCGTCGAATTCGCCCTCGGTCTCGGCGCTGGTGGCGAAGTCGCGGAACTGAAAGTCGAAGAACGAGTAGCGCAGACCGGCCGTGATCGAGGTGTCCTCGGTGGCGAAGATCTCGTCCTGCACGAACAGGCCGCTCGAGAGGAACTTGCTGCCCGGCGCGAAGGAGCCGGCCGCGGCCGTCGATGCGTTGGTGTTGATGTTGACGTTGCGGCGCAGCGAGTCGACGTCGTCGTAGTCGACGTCGAAGCCCCAGGTCAGCAGCTGCGATTCGCCGAGCGCCTTGCGCCAGTCGACGCCCAGTCCGAGCGTCAGCGTCTCGTCCGACTCGAGTCGGCGCGTGCTCGAGTTGAGCGAACGCAGCGTGCGCTGCTCGAGGTACTTGCGCACCGACACCCGCGCCTGCATCTGGTCCGAGAAGCCGCTGGAGCGGTCGGTGTAGGTGAGTTGGTAGCGCTCGCGGTCCTGCACGTTGAAGGTGTGCTCGGAATCCGCCGGGTTGGTCTGGCCGAAGCCCACGTTGAGCCGGTCCGTGCGCGGCACGTCGAAATCGCGCGTGCGGCTGGCGGTGAAGCGCAGGTTGCGCGCCGCGCCAAGCGCCTGGTCCCAGGATCCGAACCAAGCCTGTCCGTGGTAACCCGTGTTGGGGACGGTCCCACTCGCGGCCTCCAGATCGTCCCAGTCCTGGAGCATCCCGATCGCGACCCAGCCGAAGTCTTCGGCGGCGCCGTTCGTTTCCAGCGCGCCGCGCCAACCGTCGTTGGCGCTGTTGTAGCCCACCGTCAAGCCACCGCCGACCACGACCGCGGGCTGGCCCTCAGCGCGTGCGCCGAGCGGCGCGCGGTTGCGGGTCCAGATCAGGATCGCGCCGCCCAGGGCGTCGGAGCCGTACAGCACCGACGAGGGTCCGCGGATCACTTCGATGCGTTCGATCGTGGACGGGTCGACGCCGTTGAGCGACTGGTTGGGCCCGCCGCGCGTCGTCGAGTCGTTGAGGCGCACTCCGTCGACCACGATCAGCACCTGGTTGCCGATCACGCCGCGCAGGATCGGCGCGCCGCCGCCGAGGTTGGTTTCCTGCACGAACAGGCCCGTGGTCTTGGCCAGCGCGCGCGGCAGCGAACGCTCGCCGGTCTCCGCGAGCTCCTTCGCGGTGATCACCTGCACCGATGCGGCGGTGGCGGTCGCCGGCTGCGTCGAGCGCGGCGCGAGGACCACGGTCTGGCCGACTTCGGCCTCTCCTTCGGGCGCCGCGGCCGGCGGGCGCGCGGGTTCTTGGGTCGTCTGGAGCGTGAGAGCGAGGGGGACGAGGAGCAGGCTCATGCTGGCGGGGGGCGGGACGCTGAACGGGCGGCTGGGAGCGAGCGCGCGAACCGCGGCGACGCCGGAACGCGCCGCCGCGGGCGGGGGAGGGAGGGAGGGAGCGCGGACAACGCGCGCGATGGGGAAAAGGGTCACGCCCACGAGCCCGCGTCCGGCTGCAGCACGCAGCGACGCCAATCCAAGCGCAGCGACGGGCCAAGTGTGACGCGTCGCGTACATTCCTAACCTAGCGGGTTGATTCAAAACCTCGCCGCATATCCCAGGCGCCTCGCCGCCCCCCGCGGCGTTGCTCCGGTTCGGCGACCTATTCAGGTCGCCTGGAATCCTCGCGCCTTGCGGGGAGCGCCGAACCACCTGACATCTGCAGCGG
>Ga0169931_10004326_pt1 | contig 22134 bp, 16 predicted proteins | sample Kivu_15m_20L_FD_129675 | JGI IMG/M metagenome (GOLD analysis project Ga0169931, IMG submission 129675) | Freshwater microbial communities from Lake Kivu, Western Province, Rwanda to study Microbial Dark Matter (Phase II) - Kivu_15m_20L... | ecosystem: Environmental > Aquatic > Freshwater > Lake...
CGCAGAACTGCGTGCACTGCAAGACCTGCGACATCAAGGACCCGACGCAGAACATCGTCTGGGTCACGCCCGAGGGCGGCGGCGGGCCGAACTACGCGGGGATGTGAACGTCGCCGGCGGCCACGAAGCCCACAAGGCCGCAGCCAAAATGCGATCACCTACCCAAGGACCGCAGGGTCGAAAGGGCGCCCGGCATGAGACTGAACGAAGCCGACCGGCAAGCCATCAAGGCCGCAACCGAGGAATGCTTCGGAGCGGATGCCAGCGTACGGCTGTTCGGCTCCCGCACCCGTGACGACCGCCGGGGCGGTGACATTGACTTGCTGGTGGAAACCCGTCTCCTGGACGCCAACCGGGTGTCGCGCGCCCATACCCTGTTCCTGGCCCGCTTGCAGGACCGCCTGGGCGAGCAGAAGATCGACGTGCTGATCGACTACCCCGGCCGCAACAACCATCCGCCCATCTATGCGATTGCGCGCCGTGAAGGAGTGTTGCTGTGACTGACAGCCCGGCACATGCGGCAACCCTCAAGCTGGCACAGGCGTGGACGCAATGTCAGCGCCACCTCCACCATCTGCGACATGCACTGGCCGACGTGACACCCAGCCTTCCGATGACGGCATCGCAGGTACAGCGCCTGGACGATGAAGCGGTGCAGGACTGGGACCAACTCATCCTGCGCATGACCAAGTTGCAGGACGCGATGGGGTCCCGGCTGTTTCCGGCCACGCTGGAGGTGCTGCAGGAGCCGTATGAAGACCGGCCGATGCTGGACAAGCTGCACCGCCTGGAGCAACTGGGCATGCTGCCCAGCACCGGTGATTGGCAACGGCTGCGAGCGGTGAGGAACCGATTCGCGCACGATTACCCTGAAGACGATGACCTCAAGGCCGCGCTGCTCAACGAAGCCGCCGAAGCCGTCGCATCGCTGGCCGAGATCCTGTTGGGGTTCGAGCGCGTGGCCACCGGCGCCTTGGCCAGTTCACCCGGGGCGAACTTGGCCGGCTCTTGAAGGGGCAGAAGCCGCTCCGCGGCTTGTGAAACGAGCCTGGCTGGCCCCGCAACGCGAGAATGCCTTGCTGACTCACCTCACACCAACCACCGCTGCACCAGCCGCACGAAGTAGCTGGCGCCGATGGGGATGATGGCGTCGTTGAAGTCGAACGAGGTGTTGTGCACGATGCACGGCCCGGGGCCGTGGTCGGGCAGGCGGTGGGCGCCGTCGCCGTTGCCGATGAAGGCATAGCAGCCCGGGCGCACCTTCAGCGTGTGGGCGAAGTCCTCGGCGCCCATGACGGCCGGGAAGTTGTCGTCCACACCGTCGTCGCCGACGATCTCGCGCATCACCTGCACGGCGAATCGCGTCTCCTCGGGGTGGTTGACCACGGGCGGGGACGCCCGGCGGAAGAAGATCTCGGCTGTGCAGCCGTGGGCGGCGGCGATGCCTTCGGCCAGCCGGCGCAGACCGGATTCGATGGCGTCGGTGGCCCCCTCGGAAAACGTGCGCGCCGTGCCGCCGACCACTGCGACATCGGGGATGACATTGGGCGCGTCCGAGCCCTGCAACTGCGTCACGGCCAGGATGGCGCGCTGCGTGGACGGGATCACGCGCGGCACCAGCGTCTGCAGTTGCTGGGCCAGGTCGATCACCGCGCCCACCGGGTCGATGCCGGTGTGCGGCATCGAGGCGTGCGTGCCGCGCCCGCGCAATGTGATGCGCCAGGTGTTGCTGGACGCCATCAGGGCGCCCGGGTTGACGGCGAACTGCCCGGGCACGCCCCGGCCGCCAATGGAGAAGTTGTGCAGCGCGAAGACCGCGTCGCATGGAAAGCGCTCGAACAGCCCCTCCTCGATCATCTTCAACGCCCCGGCCTTGCCCATCTCCTCGGCCGGCTGAAAGATGAAGTTCACTGTGCCGTCGAAATCCCGCAGCTGCGCCAGGTGCCAGGCCGCGGCCAGCAGCATCGTGGTGTGGCCGTCATGGCCGCAGGCGTGCATGCGGCCGTCGTGCACCGAGCGGTGCGGGAACTGGTTGGCCTCCTGCAGCGGCAAGGCGTCCAGGTCGGCGCGCAGGCCGATGGTGCGCGGGCCGTTGCCGCACTTCAGCACGCCCACCACACCCGTGCCGGCGATGCCGGTGTGGACCTCGACGCCCCACTCGCGCAGCAGACGCGCGACGATCTCGCTGGTGCGGTGCTCCTCGAAGCCGAGTTCGGGATGGGCGTGGATGTCGCGGCGGATGGCCGTGAAGCGGGAGAAGTCGGCGAAGGCTTCGATGGGATTCATGGTCAGGGGGCTCGGAGAGCGTCGAGGATGAAGTCGCGCAGGGAATCGGGAAGCGGGTGCTGCCCCGCTTTCAATCGCGCGCCAATGCCGCGGCTGCGTGCGCCACACCGTCACGGCCGAAGGGCAGGCCGCAGACGTCCATCGCGGCCTCGATGCCGGCGAGGCAGCCGAGGATGGACGCCGGGTTCTGGTCACCCAGGTGGCCGATCCGAAAACCCCGGCCCTGCAGCGGGCCGAGCGCGCCGGCAAAGGCGACCTGGAAGCGCTCGCGCGCGACGGCGCGCAGCGCGTCGACATCGGTGCCGGGCGGCACCGTCACCGTGGTGACCGACACCGACCGCGCCGACGGATCAGGACAGAAGAAGTCGAGCGCGCCTGCGGACCGCCAGGCCTGGACCGCGGCATGCACGGCGCCGGCCAACCGACGGTGACGCTCGTAGACCGCCTCCAACCCCTCGCGGAACAGCAATCCGAGCGCCGCCTCCAGGCCGGCGATCAGGCTCTGCGGCGCGGTGCCGCAGAACTTGCGGTAGGACAGATCGCTGCTGCGGCGCACCCAGTCCCAGTAGAAACGCGGCGCCGTGTTGGCACGCGCCACCGCCATCGCTGCGGGCGCGGCGGCGATGATGCCCACACCCGGCGGGCACATCAGCCCCTTCTGCGAGGCGCCGACCACTACGTCGGCGCGCAAGGCCTCCATGTCGAAGGCCTGCGCGCCCAGCGAAGCCACCACGTCGACGACGAACAGCGCCGGGTGTCCGGTGGCGTCGACCGCGGCCCGCAACGCCGCGAGATCGGTGGTCACGCTGCTGGAGGTGTCGGTGTGGACGACGAAGATCGCGCCGATCCGGCGTGCCCGGTCATCCTCGAGCGCCTGCACCACGGCCGCCACGTCGATGGGCTGGCCCTCGATCCAGGGCGTGCGCACGACGCGTCGGCCGAGCGCTTCGGTCTGGATCGCCCAGGATTCGGAGAAGTGCCCGGTGCCGGGGACCAGGGCCACTCCGCCCAGGGGCAGCAGGTTCTCGACCACCGCCTCCCAGACCCCGTGGCCGTTGGAGGCGTAGAGGAAGACCTCGGCCGCCGGCGCGCCCATCAGCCGGCGCAGCCCGGTCTCACAGGCCTCGATGGTCTGCGACACCCGCGGGTCGCCCAGGTCCATGGGCTGCCGACACATCGCCCACAGCACCTCCTCCGGCACCGGTGTCGGCCCGGGCGAGTGCAGCAGTCGACGGCCGGGGATGCGTGGCAGGGGTGTGGTCATGGCAGGCCTCGGAGCGGACCGAATGGTAACCGTGCGACCGACCGCAGCAGCAGACCGCAGCAGCAGACCGCAGCAGCAGACCGCAGCAGCAGATCGCGGCAGCAGACTGCGGCAGAAGGTGCCCCTTGGGGCATGCCATCGTGACGGCAGCGGATAACATTCCAATGGCGCTCGGCCTTGCAGGCTGCAGCGCGCAGCGATGGCTGCTCCTGAACGCGGGGGGCGCCCTGTCGTCGGTCGCAAGGATCGAGGCGGGCCCACCCCGCATCCCGAACATCGCCACGGCACCGCACCGTGGCCCGTCGAGAGATGACATGACGCACACACGCGCCGTTGCGCTGATGGTGCTGGTGACGCTGATGTGGAGCACCGCAGGCGTGGTCACCCGGCACCTGGAGTCCGCGGCCGGCTTCGAGGTCACGTTCTGGCGCAGCCTGTTCGCCGCCCTGACGGTGCTGGCCTGGCTGGCCTGGCAAGGTGCGCGGGGTCGGGGTCGAACCGAGGCGCACGCCCCAGGCGGCGCACTCGCGCGTCCAGCCCTGTGGATCAGCGGTGTGATGTGGGCGACGATGTTCACATGCTTCACGGTGTCACTGGCCTTCGCCAGCGTCGCGCACGTGCTCATCCTGCAGTGTCTGGCGCCGGTGTTCACGGCCCTGCTCGCGCGCGCCGTCTTCGGCCGGCCGGTGAGCGCGCGCACCGCAGCGGCCATCGTCCTGGCCGCCCTGGGGATCTGCACGATGTACGTGTTCGACATCGCCGCGCTCGACAGCCGCAACCTCTGGGGCCTGCTGATCGCCCTGGGCATCCCGGTGGCTGCCGCGATCAACTGGGTGGTCGTGGAGCGCTCCGGCCGCGCGCTGGACCTAAGCGGCGCCGTGCTGGTCGGAGGCGCGATCTCGGCCTGCGCCGCGCTTCCCCTGGCCTGGCCGCTCGACACGCCACCGTCGGACATCGCGATGCTGGCCCTGCTGGGCATCTTCCAACTCGGCGTGCCCTGCGTGCTGGCCATGCGCATCATCCCGCGCCTGGAAGCGACCGAGGTGTCCCTGCTGGTGCTGCTCGAGGTCGTCTTCGGCATCCTGCTGGCGTGGCTGTTCGCGCGCGAGGCGCACGGCTGGGCCACGTGGGTGGGCGGTGCGACCGTGCTGGCCGCACTGGTCTACAACGAGACCGGCCGCTCGCGCCCGCCGGTGGCGGCGGGCATTCGGCAGGCTGCTGGCTGAGGGATCGCCATCGTCAGGCTGGCGCCGGCAGGGCTCGGGGGGCGCACTCCTCGGCCGCCGCAGTGGCTGCCAGCCGGGCCCGCGTGGCATGCGCATGCACCCGTGGGGGCGCCCAGTCTCTCAGGCGGTGGTCGCTCCATGCCTGGCGCCAGCGGCGCGCACCTGGCTGGCCGTTGTAGAGACCGAGCATGTGGCGCGCCACGCGCGGCCAGGCAACGCCATGGTCGCGCTGTTGCACGACCATGTAGTCGACCATCGCAGCCTCGACCGCCTCGCGTCCGCCGGCACACGTCGGCGAGGGCGCCCCACCCAGGAAGTCGCGGTCCCACCCCGCCATCGACCAGGGCTCGTGGTAGGCGGCGCGGCCGACCATGACCCCGTCCACACAGGACAACTGCTCGGCGATCTGTCCCGACTCGACGATGCCGCCGTTGACGACGAAGGTCAAGGCGGGGAAGTCCCGCGCGAGCCGGTGCACGACGCCGTGGCGCAGCGGCGGCACCTCCCGGTTCTGCTTCGGGCTCAGCCCCTGCAGCCAGGCATTGCGCGCGTGGACGATGAACACGGTGCAGCCGCTGCGCCGTGAGACCTCGCCAACGAAGTCCCGCACGAAGTCCTCGCTGTCGATCCGGTCGATGCCGATGCGGTGCTTGACCGTGACCGGCAGGTCGACCGCGTCGCGCATCGCCGCCAGGCAGTCGGCCACCAGCACCGGCTCAGCCATCAGGCAGGCCCCGAACGCACCGCGCTGCACGCGCTCGCTGGGACAGCCGCAGTTCAGGTTGACCTCGTCGTAGCCCCAGCGCTGCGCCAGGCGTGCGCAGTGGACGAGATCGTCGGGCTCGCTGCCGCCGAGTTGCAACGCCACCGGATGCTCACGCGCGTCGAAGTCGAGGTGACGCGCGACATCGCCGTGCAGCAGGGCGCCCGTGGTCACCATCTCGGTGTACAGACGGGCGCGCCGCGTGATCAGCCGGTGGAAATGCCGGCAGTGGCGATCGGTCCAGTCCATCATCGGCGCCACGCACAGGCGCCAGGGGGAGTGCTCGTTGTCCACGGCATATTGTCTCGCCGGCGGGAACGTCGCCGCACCCGAGGTGATACGCTCCTGCCCATGGCCCATGTCCTCGCGTCGAAGGTGCCCGCCGACGTGCCCGCGCGCGGTCGTCGGGGGGTGCCGCAGGCGTTGTCGATGCTGCGCCGCGCCGGGCTGACCCCGTCGCTGAGCCTGTTCCTGCTGGCCTTGCTCGCCGGGCCGTTCGTGATGTACTCGGCCTTGATCCACCACGCCGAGAACGAGGCCCTGAAGGACGCGCGAGCCTTCAGCGGCGTGATCTCGGTGGTGCGCTCGTACTACGCCGCCAACGTCAGCGGACGACTGCTGTCCGCGCCCGGCCATGCGGTGGTGACCGAACGGTACCGCGACATCCCGGGCGCCGTTCCCATCCCCGCGACCTTGTCGATCGAGTTGGCCGACAAGATCCGCACCGAGGCCATCGACCAGAGCCTGCGCTTCGATTTCGTCTCCGACGCCCCGTTCCGCAACCGGCCGCGCCCGCCCCTGACCGAGTTCCAGGCCGATGCCCTGCGGGCTTTCCGGCTCCAGCAGACGGCAGCCGATTTCTGGCGGGTCGAGGAGGATGCGGCCGGGACACCGCGCATGCGCCTGGCGATCCCGGTGAAGATGGAGGCTGGATGCGTCGCCTGCCACAACGCGCACCCGGATTCGCCGGTGCGCAACTGGCAGATCGGCGACGTGCGCGGCATCCAGGACGTCTCGGTCGATCTCGCCATCATCGATCAGGCCGACCAGAGCGGCCTGCTCGGCGGCTACATGCTCTTCTTCCTCGTCAGCGGTGCCCTGGCGGTGGCCGAATCGCGGCGCAACAACAGCCGCCTGCTGCGCACCAACGAGGCGCTGGAGGTCTCGCGCCGCGAGCTCGAGGACCGCGGGCACGCACTGTCGGAGACGATCGCGGAACTGGGCACCAAGACCAATGTGCTCGACAAGGCACCCTTCGGCATCTTCATCGCCGAGCCCCACGTGCCCGCCCTTCGCATGGTATACGCCAACGCCGCCTTCAGCACGCAGACCGGCTACACCGCGCATGAGGTGATGGGTTGCGGGCTGCACCTGCTGCAAGGTCCGCTGACCTCGGCCGATGCGATCGCGCGAACCGAGGACGCTGTCCGGGAGTGCCGCACCTGCGAGCTGGAACTGGTGCTCCACCGGCGCGACGGCTCCCCCCTGTGGACGAGGTTGCTGCTGTTCCCGAGCTTCGACGCCAGCGGGCAGCTGCAGCACTACGTGGGCTGCGTCACCGACATCTCGGAGATCCGTCGCGCGCAAGAGGAGCGGCAACGCCTGGCCGGGGAACTCCAGGAGTCGATGAAGCTCGAGTCGCTGGGCCTGACGATCGCCGGCATCGCGCACGATCTCAACACGCCGATCGGGGTGGCGATCACCGCGGCCTCGCACCTCGAGGCCAGCGCCGAGAAATTCGGCGCTGCCGTCGACCAGGCACCGGGTGAGCCGGAGCACGTCCAGCGCTTCCTGGGCCAGGTCCGGCGATCGCTCGGCCTGGTGCGCAGCAACCTGCACAAGGCTGCGGTGCTGGTGCGCAGCTTCAAGCAGACGACCGCCGACGCCACCCGTGAGGAGTGGCGCCGGGTGGACCTCAAATCCTTCCTCGAGACCCTGATCGTGTCGGTGTCGCCGCTGATGCGTCGTGCACGGTGCGAGGTCGAACTCGCATGCCCGGATGGCGTGCTGCTCCACACCGAGCCCGGGTCGCTCGGACGGGCCTTGACGAATCTGCTCGTGAACGCATCCATCCACGCCTTCGAGGGGCGCGAGGACCGACGCGTGCGGCTGGAGGTCCATCGGTCGTCCGACACCCTGCGCATTGCCTGCATCGACAACGGCATCGGCATGAACGAGGAGGCCATGACCCGGGCCTTCACTCCCTTCTTCACCACCAAGCGCGCGTCGGGCGGCTCCGGCCTGGGCCTGTTCGCCAGCCGCCGCACGGTCGAGACCGTGCTGGGTGGCAAGCTCACCATGTTGTCCCGCCTCGGCGAAGGCACCACCTTCCACATCGACCTGCCACTGCAACACCATGGCTGAGACCCCTGTCACGGGACGCGAACCTGCCCCCTGGAACGTGCTGCTCGTCGATGACGAGGAGGACGTGCTCGAGGTCTCGCGCATGGTCCTGGAGGACCTGACCTTCGAGGACCGTCCGCTCAACATCCTGACTTCGAGCTCCGGGCGCGAGGCGCGCGAGATCTTCGAGCGCCACCAGGACATCGCCCTGGCCTTCATCGACGTCGTGATGGAGACCGAGCACGCCGGTCTCGACCTGGTGCGCTTCGTGCGTCAGCAACTCGGCAACGACCGTACCCGGCTGATCCTGCGCACCGGCAACCCGGGCGCCGCACCCGAACGCGATGTCGTCCGCTACCTCGAGATCGACGACTACAAGGAGAAGACCGAACTCACCGCCGACCGCCTGGGCACCGCCGTGCTCACCTCGCTGCGCAGCTACCGCAACCTGCTGGGGCGTCTGCACTTCCAGCAGGGGCTGCAGACCATCATCGAGGCGCCGGCGCGGATGCGATCGCTGGGTGAGCTGCCCGAATACCTCGCGGAATTCACCGCGCAGAGCGAGCGACTGCTGGCCTTCGCGCTCGGACGGGGCCCCCGGCATGGCTTGCTGCTGCAGCACGGGCGCGCAGGCCTGCGGGCCGTCGGCGGCATCGGCACCCGCGCGGGCGAGATCGGCAGCCCGTCGACCGTTGCACTCGTCGAGCAGTTGCGCCAGCAGGCCTTCGCCGAGGGCAAGCCGGCGCAGGCGGTGAGCCAGTGCGCCGCCGGCGTGCTGCTGAGCCACGAGTCCCACCCGAGGGAATCCTTCCACCTGTGGATCGCCGGACATCAGCGCGTCTCGCCGGACGCCCTGAAGATCCTGCTGCTGTTCCTGGGCAACCGGTCCGCCACGCTGGGCAGCGTGCTGCTGCAGCAGGAGGTCATCAGCGCCCAGACCGAGGTGCTGCACCGGCTGTGCGAGACCGTCGAGAGCCGCAGCAAGGAGACGGGGCTGCACATCCGCCGGATCGCCCTGTACTCGCGCGAACTGGCCCGGCTCGCCGGACTGGATGACGAGCAGGTACGCCTGATCGAGATCGCCTCGCCGATGCACGACATCGGCAAGGTCGCGATCCCGGACCAGATCCTCAACAAGCCGGGCAAGCTCGACGCCGAGGAGTGGGCCGTCATGCAGACCCACGCCCAGCACGGCTACACGCTGCTGGCGCACCCCGAGTTGCAGGTGCTGCAGGCGGCTGCCGAGATCGCGCGCTCGCACCACGAGAAGTGGGACGGCGGCGGCTATCCGCGCGGGCTGCGCGGCGCCGACATCCCGATCATGGGGCGCATCGTCGCGCTGGTCGACGTCTTCGACGCGCTGCTGTCACGCCGTGCCTACAAGGCGCCCTGGCCCATCGAGCGCGTGCTCGAGGAGATCGCGCGGTTGCGCGGCAGCCACTTCGACCCCGATCTGACCGACCTGCTGCTGGACCATGCCCAAGCCTTCCATCGGATCTTCACCGCGCATCCGGACGGGGCCTGACCCCATGCAGGTTCATCGCGCCACGCCGAGCGCCACCCTCCCACGGTGGCTCGCCGCCCATCCGTCGCTCGTGATGGCGGCATTGATGGTGGCGCTGCTGCTGACGATCGCGGCGCTGCGCTGGAAATCGTCGGCCGAGGAGCTGCGCATCAGCATCCAGACCTCCACCCAGGCCGCCAACGAGACCCTGACCCGGGTGTTCGCCAACGAACACTGGGCGGCCGTGCGGCCGCTGCTGCCGGCGCCGGACAGCGATGCCGCCACGGTGCGGACCAACCCGGGCATCGAGGAGATCGACCAGATCGTGCGTCGCTTCAGCCGGACGACCGATGTCCTGAAGGTCAAGATCTACCGCCTCGACGGGATGACGGTCTATTCCTCGGAACGTGCACAGATCGGCGAGGACAAGTCGGGCAACCAGGGCTTCCAGACGGCGGCCCGCGGCCAGACCGTGAGCGAGTTGACCACCCGCGGCCGTTTCGGCGGCTTCGACGGCGAGTTGTACGACCGCGATCTGGTCGCCTCCTGCGTCCCCTTGCGTCAGCAGGGCCGCATCGATGCGGTGCTGGAGATCTACTCCGACCGCACCGAGTCGATCACGCTGATCGGCCGGGAGGTGCGCCAGATGGGCGCCGCCGTGCTGCCCCTGCTGGGCGGGATGCTGCTGTTGACGGTGGGCGCGGGCGTCGTGCTGCAGCGGATGAATGTCCGCCTGATCCGCCCGACCGGCGCCGGGACGCCCGGGGGCGCGCCAGAGCCGTCCGTGTCGCCGTCGGACGGCTCGACGGGACGGATCTGGTCGCCCGGGGTGCAGCAGCCGGTCTCGCCCGCGGCTGCCGCCTTGGCAGCGAGGATGGGCACGCTGCTGGAAGGACCGGGCCGACGTGAGGCCACCCTTGCGGCCGACCCGCAGAGCATCACCGAACTGCGCGAACTGCATGCCTTGGCCGTTCAGGTGGCTCAGTGGGTCGACACGGTCGATGGACTCGAGCGCCTGGGTCAGGCCGTGGCGACCACCGCGCGCGATCCATCGGGACAGACGCTGTCGATCGACGGGCTCCTCGACAGCCTGGTCGCGGCCCACGCCCCGGTGGCAGCATCCAAGGGCCTGAGCCTGAGCCTGTACGGCTACCCGCAGCCACTCGGAGAGGCCATCGGCGATGCCGACGCGATCAGGACCTTGCTGAACCACCTGCTGGGCAGCGCGGTCGACGCGACGAAGGAAGGCCGGATCGAAGTCAAGGCCACGCGCACCGCCGGTGGTCTGCGGGTCGACGTGATCGACTCCAGCCCCGGCCTGTCGCAGACCCGGATCGACGAACTGTGTTCCGCCTGGGACACCGGGGTGCTCGCAGCGCCGCAGGCATCAGGGCTTGCCGGCCTGCGTCTGGTGCTGTGCCATGCGCTGGCGCGGCATCTGGGCGGCAGGACGGAGTTCCGGAGCACGCCCGGGCACGGCTCGAGGCTGACGGCGGAGATCCCCCTGTCGGGCGCTTGACCGCTGCAGGCACGCCGAGGCATACAGGATCCCGGGGCCGTGGTACGTCGCCTTCTTCGATCTGCTTCTCGAGCAGCAGGAACAGCCCGATGAAGTAGTCCTCGACGAGGCTTTGCGTACCGAAGCCCACAGCCGGGCCGACGATGGAGGTGTATACCTCGCCGCCTCACCGCAAGCTCTTCGATCAGAGCATCCGACGCAGCGCGGCGAAGAACAGTTCCGATTGCAGCCGCTCGTCCTCGACCTGCGCGGCCAGACGCGCGGCAATCGCGGGCGCCACCGGCGCCAGCGCGCGACCGGTGGACTGCGCGAGCACCTGGGCCTGGCAGGCGCGCTCGAGGTAGTACAGGTCGTCGTAGGCGTAGTCGATGCGCGGCCCGCAGACGATCACGCCGTGGTTGGCCAGGAAGGCGACGTCCGCCCCCTGCATGGCCCGGGCGATCCTCGCCCCTTCGGCCGCGTCCAGGGCCGCCCCGTTGTAGTACGGATCCACCGCCACGCGCCCGTGGTAGCGCATCGACGATTGCGACAGCGTCGTGTCGAGGCAGCGATCGACCGTCAGCGTCAGGGCCGTGGCGTAGGGCATGTGCGTGTGCAGCACGCAGGCCTTGCCGGCAATGCGATGCACCGCGGCATGGATGAACATCGCGGTGGGCTCCACCTCGTGGCGGCCGGCCAGACGGGCACCCGCGGCGTCGACCATCACGATGTCCTCGGTGCGGACCTCGCTCCAGTGCAGACCCCGCGGGTTCAGCAGGAAACGGCCCGAGCCGTCTGGCAACTCGACACTGAAATGGTTGCACACGCCCTCGGCCAGCCCGTGGTGCGCGGCCGCACGCAGGGCCAGCGCCAGATCGGCGCACAGGCGTCGCACGCCCGGGGTGTTCAGCAGGTCTGTCTGGCTCATCCATCCTTCTCCGTGCCGGCGAAGCGTCGGGGCGCACCTCGCACCCTCGCTCGAACGGGACACCGGCTTTGCCGCCGATGATCTCATGAGCCCTCCAAGGGTCCGGCATGGCCCGTCCCGACCCACCGAGGGGGCGCAAGAAAACTTGGGGCAGCCCGGGGATTTTCCCGGGATACCGCGCCGAAGCGGCCAGTGCTCGGTGTCCGGCACGGTGCGCAGGCGCAAGGCGGGCCGGGTCGCGTCGGCGCAGCATGGGCAGGTTCCCTTCCACCGGACGACGACCAGATGAACGCAGCAGCCCCCGGGCGTCATGTCCGCTCCTTCGACGAACTCGGTCTGGCCGACGTGGCCGAGGTCGGCGGCAAGGCAGCCGCACTCGGCGAACTGCGTCGTTGCCTGGCTGCGCAGACACTGCACACGACCCCGGGCTTCGCCGTGACGGCCACGGCTTTTCGGGCGATGCTGGATGGGGCCGACGCCTGGCCCCGGCTGCGCGATGTGCTCGACGGCCTCGACCGCACGGACACCGCCGCGATCGCCCGGGCCGGGGCGGCCGCGCGAGCCATCGTCCGATCGGCGCCGATGCCCGCTGCGGTGGAAACCGCCGTGCGCGCCGCCTGGCGCGAGTTGTCGCAGCGAGCCGCCCCTCAGGGCCAGGCGCTGCGTGTGGCCGTACGCAGTTCGGCCACGGCCGAGGACCTGCCGCAGGCCAGCTTCGCCGGCCAGCACGAGAGCTTTCTCGACGTCGAGGGCGAGGACGCGGTGGTCGACGCAGTGCGGCGCTGCCAGGCCTCGCTCTACACCGACCGCGCCATCGCCTACCGCATCGACCAGGGCTTCGATCACTTCAAGGTCGCGCTGGCGGTGGCGGTGATGCCCATGGTGCGCGCCGACCAGGCCAGCAGCGGCGTCATCTTCACGCTGGACCCGGAATCGGGACACCCCGACATCGTGCTCATCCATGCGACCTGGGGCCTGGGCGAGACCCTGGTGCAGGGCGCCGTGGACCCCGACGAGTACCTGGTGCACAAGCCCACCTTTCTCGAAGGGCACCGCGCGGTGCTGGCCCATCGGCTCGGGCGCAAGCAGGTCAGGATGGTGCGGGCCCACGGGCCGGCACCAGGTTCCCGATCCGGGCCCCTGCCCACGGCGCCCGGGCAGAGGTCCGATGCACCGGATGCACCGGATGCACCAGATGCACCAGCTGCACCGGATGCGGCACCGGTGCGACGGGACGAGGCCGGTGCGCTCGTCACCGAGCCGGTGCCCGAGGCCGACCGGCGGCGTGCATGCCTGGACGACGCGCAGGTGCTCGCACTGGCGCAGGCGGCGATCGCGATCGAGGACCACTGGACCGCGCATGCCGGCCACCCCTGCCCGATGGACATCGAGTGGGCCCAGGACGGCGACGGCGGTCCGCTGTGCATCGTGCAGGCGCGCCCGGAAACGGTGGCGTCGCGCCGCCGCGGCGATCAGCTCGACCTCGTGGTGCCGGACGCGAAGGCGCTGGCCGAAGCGACGCTGCGCATCAGCGGCCGCGCCGTAGGCGACGGTGCGGCCATCGGCGTGGTGCGGCGCATCGCCGGCGCGGCCGATCTGCACCGCTTCCGCCCGGGCGAGGTGATGCTGACCGAGACCACGACGCCAGACTGGGAACCGGTGATGAAGACCGCAGCGGCCCTGGTGACCGAACGTGGCGGTCGGACCTGTCATGCGGCCATCGTCGCGCGCGAGCTGGGCATCCCCGCGGTGGTCGGCGCCACCGGCGCCCTGGCGGCGCTGACCGAGGGCGAGACCGTCACCGTCAGTTGCGCCGAAGGCGAGGTGGGCCGGGTGTACGCGGGCGAGGTGCCGATGCGCCGCGAACAGGTCGACACCTCGGCGCTGCCGCGCACCCGCACCCGCCTGCACGTCAACCTCGGCAATCCCTCGGTGGCGCTGCGCACCTCGCGCCTGCCCAGTGATGGCGTCGGGCTGGCGCGGATCGAGTTCATCGTCAGCGAGCACATCCGCGCGCATCCCATGGCGCTGCTGCAGCCGCAGCGCATCGCCTCGGACGACGCGCGCGAACAAGTGCGCAGGCTGTGGGCCGAGGCGGGCTTTGCCGATGGCGCCGCCTACTTCGTCCAGCGGTTGGCCGAGGGCGTGGGCCTGATCGCCGCCGCGTTCTGGCCCCGGCCGGTGATCGTGCGGCTGTCCGACTTCAAGAGCAACGAGTACGCCGCCCTTGCCGGCGGCGCCGACTTCGAGCCTCCCGCCGAAGCCAACCCCATGCTGGGCCTGCGCGGCGCCGCGCGCTACCTGCACCCCTCCTACGCGCCAGCCTTCGCACTGGAATGCCGTGCGTTGCGGCAGGTGCGCGAAGCCATGGGCCTGCGCAACGTCGAGGTCATGGTGCCGTTCTGCCGCCGCCTCGACGAGGCGCGAGCGGTCCTCGCCGCGCTGCGAGCCCAGGGCCTGCACGGCGACGGCCTGCGCGTGGTGATGATGTGCGAGATCCCGAACAACGTGGTGCTGATCGACGAGTTCGCCGAGCTGTTCGATGGTTTCTCGATCGGCAGCAACGACCTGACGCAGCTCACGCTCGGGGTGGACCGGGACAGCGCCCTCCTGGCCGATGCCTTCGACGACGGCGACCCGGGCATGCTGAAGATGTACCGCTGGGCCATCGAAGGCGCGCACCGCCACGGCCGGCACATCGGCATCTGCGGGCAGGCCCCCTCGGACCGGCCCGAGATCGCCCGCGCGCTCGTGGGCTTCGGGATCGACAGCCTGAGCGTCAGCCCGGACCGGCTGATCGCCACGCGGCGCGAGGTCGCGCAGCTCGAGCAGGCGCTCGAACGCCGACCGGCCGCGGCCGACGGCATCCGGGCAGCCTCAGCGTCAGCGCGGGAAGCCCCCGCGCAGGCCCCGACGCAGACGGCACCTCGTCAGGGCCGACGGGCGAACGTCAAGGCCGCCGCCACCACGCCCACCGCCACGAAGAGCCCCGCGCTCCAGAACTCGTAGGGCAGCCCCAGCAGGTCGACGGCGGCGTCGGCGCAGGAGGCACGCGGCGCGAAGACCTCGGGCGCCCAGGCGTCGAGCCCCAGGCCGCTGACGATGCGGTCGGCCAGCGTCAGCTTGCAGGACGACGTGGCTGCGGCAACGAAGTGCTGCCACAGCGCCGCCGCCAGGCCGGCGCCGGCCAGCACCAGGGCGAGCGCGCCTGAAAGCCGCCGCACCCAGCCTGCCGCCAGCGCCACCCCGGGCAGACAGACCAGGGCGATGGCCGCGAAGATCGCACGCTGCAGCACGCACCACGGGCAGGGCTGCATGTCGTAGACGTGCTGCGACACCAGGGCCAGCCCGATAGCTGCCAGGCAGACGAGCGCCAGCGCCGACAGGACGGCGCGCGAGCGCGCGGCGAGCGCCTCCCTCATCCGACTTCGGCAACGAGTTCGATCTCTACGCAGGCCCCCAGCGGGATCTGCGCCACGCCGAAGGCACTGCGCGCATGGGCTCCCGTGACAGGGCCGAAGACCGCGGCCAGCAGCTCGGAGCAGCCGTTGGTCACGAGGTGCTGCTCGGTGAAGGTCGGCGTGCTGTTGACCAGGCTCATGACCTTGACGATGCGGCGCACACGGGAGAGGTCGCCGTCGCAGGCCGCCTGCAGCGTGCCCAGCAGGTCGATCGCCACCGAACGCGCGGCGGCCTGGCCCTGCGCCGTGTCCATCGTCATGCCGAGCTGCCCGACCCAGGGCTTGCCCTCGCGCTTGGCGATGTGACCCGACAGGAAGATCAGGGCGCCGGAGCGCACATAGGGCACGTAGGCCGCCGCCGGCACCGACACCGGGGGCAGGACGATGCCGAGTTCGGCAAGGCGTTGGGAAATCGTGGACATGAGGTCTTCCGCAGGGACGAGGAAAGGGCCGGCGCGGGCATGCGCCGCGCAGTGCCGCAGGATCCTACACTGGCCCGCGACGGTGCCGGCTACGCCCGGTGCGCGGGGTTCGCCGGATGCCTGCGGTGTCCCGGAGGATGACCGCGGTGTCGGGCGCTCGCGTGCAGGCGCGCAGGAGGCCTGCACCGTCGCAGCCCAGGGATGGCCATGACGCATCACCCGCCGAGACGAACCAGACCTGCTGCGCGACGGCAAGGACCGGCCTGCGCGCGGCAGCGGTGGCGCGACGGCGTCCCGCCGACGGCGCACCGGTCGGCCGGGCGGCGGGTGTGAGTCGTCCCACCTCACCCAGAGGGCCTGCGGCGTGGGCCGGGCGCGGCTGGCTGTCGGGCATCGCGATGGGCTGGCTGGCCGGCACCGCCCTGCAATTGAACAGCGTCGGTCTCTGGCCGACGGGCGCCGCGTGGTCGCTGGCCGCCGCCGCCCTGTCGGCCACTGCGCTGGCCATCGGCGCGCGGCGCACCGCGCCCCACTGGCAAGGGCTGGCACTGGTGATCGCCGCTGCGGCGCTGGGATATGCCGCAGCCGAAGGGCGCGCCGGCATGCGTCTGGCGCAGGCACTCCCCTCGCATCTGGAGGGCCGGGACATCGACGTCATCGGCACGATCGCGGCATTGCCCCGACAGGGGCCGCAAGGCTGGCGCTTCGTCCTCGAGGTCGAGACCGCAACGCTCGGCGCCCTGCCCCGGCGCGGCGCGGCGTCGGGCTCGGCCGACCCGGCACCGCCTGGCACCCCCGAGCCGCAGGCCCCGGGCACGCCGGTGGCACTGCCCGACCGCCTGTCACTGGCCTGGTACCGCGGCTTCGACGGGCCGTCGTGGACCCGCGCGCCGGCGCAGCCCATCGTCGCCGGAGACCGCTGGCGCATGACCGTGCGTCTGCGCCAGCCGCACGGCAGCCTGAACCCGCACGGTTTCGACCTCGAGCAGTGGCTGTTCATCCAGGATCTGCGCGCGAGCGGATACGTCCGGCCAGGCGCGGCACGGCTGGACGAGGCCGTGGCGCATCCGATCGAGCGCCTGCGCCAGCGGGTACGAGACGCGATCTTCGAACGCGTCGACGACACGCGCGCCGCCGGCGTGATCGCCGCCCTCGCGGTGGGCGACCAGGCCTCGATCGACGGCGACGACTGGGCGCTGTTCCGCGACACCGGCATCGCGCACCTGATGAGCATCAGCGGGCTGCATGTCACGATGTTCGCCTGGCTCGCGGCCACGCTCGTGGGCGTGGTCTGGCGCCGCAGCAGGCGGTGCATGCTGGCGGTGCCCACGCCGCTGGCGGCCCGGCTCGGCGGGCTCGGTCTGGCCTTCGCCTACGCGCTGGTGGCGGGCTGGGGCGTGCCCGCGCAACGCACGGTGCTGATGCTCGCGGTCGTCGCTGCCCTGCGCAGCAGCGGCCTGCATTGGCCCGCTCCACTGGTGCTGCTGGTCGCGGCCGTCGCCGTGACCGGGCTCGAGCCGTGGGCGCTGCTGCAGCCCGGCTTCTGGCTGTCCTTCGCCGCGGTGGGCCTGCTGATGGTGTCGGACCTGCCCTCGGACTGGCACGTCGCGGCGGACCCGGGGACGGCCCCGGCCCTGGGTCGGCTGCGCAACACCGTGCGGGCGGCGCTGCGCACGCAGTGGATCGCCAGCATCGGGCTGGCACCGTTGACCCTGATCTTCTTCCAGCAGGTCTCGATCGCGGGTTTCGTGGCCAACCTCGTCGCGGTGCCGCTCGTCACGCTGCTGATCACCCCGCTGGCGCTGTTGGGGCTGCTGTGGGGTGGGCTGTGGGAGGCCGCCGCGATGGCGCTCGACGGACTGTCGGCCCTGCTGCGGCTGCTGCTCACCGCACCGGGCGCCGTGTGGACGGCTGCCGCCGCGCCGGGCTGGGCGGTGGCGGCGGGTCTGGCCGGCGGTGCGGTGGCCGTCATGCCGCTGCCATGGCGCGTGCGCCTGCTCGGCCTGCCGCTGGTCCTGCCCCTGCTGATGCCGGCCACGCCGCGCCCGGCGGCGGGCCAGTTCGACACCGTCGCCGTCGACGTCGGACAGGGCACGGCGGTGCTCGTGCGCACGCGCCACCACCTGCTGGTCTACGACGCCGGCCCCCGCTACAGCTCCGAGGCCGATGCCGGGCAGCGCGTGCTCGCGCCGCTGCTGCGCGCACGCGGCGAACGCGCCATCGACCTGCTGGTGCTCAGCCATGTCGACACCGACCACGTCGGCGGCGCCGAATCGCTGCTGGACGCCCTGCCCGTGCGGGCCAGCATGAGCTCCCTGACCGCAGACCAGCCGCCGCGCGCGCGGCTGCCCGGTCATCGCCCGTGCGTGGCGGGCGAGCGCTGGCATTGGGACGGCGTCGCCTTCGAGGTCTTGCACCCGTCGACGCAGCGCCCGCCGGGTCGGCCCCGCCCGAACACGCTGAGCTGCGTGCTGCGCGTGCGCGACGTCCACGGCCGGCGGCTGCTGCTCACCGGCGACATCGAAGCCGCACAGGAGGCCCTGCTCGTCGCCCGCCACGGCACCGACCTGCGCAGCGAGGTGCTGCTGGTGCCGCACCACGGCAGCCGCACCTCGTCGACCCCGGCCTTCCTGCAGGCCGTGGCGCCCGAGGTGGCAGTGGTGCAGGCGGCGTACCGCAGCCGCTTCGGACACCCGGCCCCGGAGGTCATCGAGCGCTACCAGGCGCAAGGCATCGCCGTGGCTCGCAGCGACCGCTGCGGCGCCTGGACCTGGCCGGCCGGCCAGCCGCCGCAGGCCGCGCGCTGCGAGCGTGACCTGCGACGTCGCTTCTGGCACTGGCGCGCCTCCGAGGCGCCCGGGCCGGATGGCCAGACCCGGTGACCCGGTGACCCGGTGACCCGTGACGCAGCGCGGCGCGACGCGGCGCGACGGCCGAGCCTCCGCGCGGACGCGCGAACCCGTCGACCCGGGGTCGGAAGGCGATCGCCTCGAACCGAAGACACCGTGGAAAGAACCGATTGACTTCGCGCCGCCTGGCCGACTACAACGCGTTCAGGGCAACGGTGCCGTGAGCGCAAGGGACAGGACAGCGGAGGGGCTCATGACGGAAGCAGGCGATCGTCTCCCCCAGGCGGGCGGGGCCCCCGACCACGGTGTCGCCAAGGCCGCGCCGACGGGGGCGATGACGGCCGAAGCAGGGCCGCTGCGTGCCTTCATCGTGGCGAGCTATGTCGACCTCTTCCTCGGTCAGAGCCGCAAGGCGGCGTGGGGCACGCTGGCCGCGGCCACGCTGCTGGCCCTGACCTGGTCGCGCGCGACACCCACGGTGCTGCCCTGGCTGTGGCTGGGTCTCGTCGGCATGGTCACCTGGTGGCGTCTCACACGGGCCGAAGGCTGCATCCGCAGCGCCGGCGGCGCCGACGCGGAGCGCCGGATCACCCTGCTGCTGGGCTGCAACGGGCTGCTGCTGATGGCGCCGCTGGCCGGCTTCGGGGCGATGTCCGAGATCCAGCGCGCCGCCGTCTCGCTGGTGCTGCTGTCGCTGGCCACCGGCTCGGTGGCCACGACCACCGGCCACCGCCGCACCTTCCTCGTCTACGCCGGGCCGCTGCTCCTGCCCCTGGCAGCGGCATGGGTGTGGACACTGCACCCGGACGAACCGGCCTGGACCACCTACGGACTGGCCGGCCTGATCGTCGCCTTCCTCGGCGTGCTGGTGTCGGTGGGGCAGCAGCAGCATGCGGTCTTCCGCGAATCCTGCCGGATCCGGTTCGCCGAGCAGACGCTGAACCAGCAGCTCCAGCAGGCCCTGGCCAACGAGAGCGAGGCCCATCGCAGCAAGACGCACTTCCTCGCCGCGGCGAGCCACGACCTGCGACAACCCATCCACAGCATCAACGTGCTGCTGGCGGCGCTGGCGCTGCGCCAGTTGGACGGCCGCTCGGCCGACATCGTCAGGCTGTTGACGGATGTCAGCGCCAGCCTGTCGGCCCAGCTCGACACCCTGCTCGACATCTCGCGCCTGGACGCCGGGTCGATCAAGCCCGAGTTCCAGCCAGCGCGGCTGGACCAGCTCGTGCAGGCGCATCACCAGACCTTGCTGGCCGTCGCCGCTGCGCGCGGCCAGACCGCGCGGGTGCAGATCGACGGGCAGATGACCGCATGGACCGACCGGAACCTGCTGTCGAGGGTGCTGGGCAACCTGAGCGACAACGCGATGAAGTACAACCGTGCCGGTGGCAGCCTCACCCTGGGGTTGCGCCGCGACGGCGACACGGCGCTGCTGTCGGTGACCGACACGGGGATCGGCATCCCGCCGGCCGAGCAGTCGCGCGTCTTTCAGGAGTTCTACCAGGTCGGCAACCGCGAACGCGACCGCGCCAAGGGGCTGGGCCTCGGGCTGGCGATCGTCGAGCGGCTGTGCCGGCTGCTGGGGGTCGGCATCAGCCTGGAATCGAGGGTAGGGGTGGGCACGACGGTCACGCTGCGCATCCCGGTCGCCGCCGCCGAGACCCCGCCGCCCCTCGCGGAGCTACCGGTGGCGGATGTGCCTTCGGGTCTGAGCGTGCTCGTCGTCGACGACGAGGTCGCCATCCGCGAGAGCATGGCGCTGTTGCTGCAGGCGTGGGGCTGCCGCGTGCACCTGGCCGACGGCACGACACAGGCCGTGCAGATCGCACTGCGCGAGCCCGTGGATGTCGTGCTGTCGGACCTGCGTCTGGCGCACGAGGACAGCGGTCTGCGCGTGCTCCAGGCACTGCGCGCGTTGAAGCCGGCCGCGCGCATGGCGCTGATCACCGGCGACACTGCCCCTGACCGCATCCGGCAGGCCGAATCCGCCGGTGCGGTCCTGATGCACAAGCCCGTCGCGCCGGAGCGGCTGCGCGCCTTCCTGGCGGCACCCGCCGATGCCGAAGGAGCAGGCGAGCCGCTGCCGCAGGACCCCGCGCATGCACCGGCTGCCAACGGCGCCCGCCCAGCAGCCTGAGCAGGTCGAGGACCTTCTGGCGCCGCCACCGAACAGGCTGCGGACGGGCTGCGGACGGTTCGCCCGGGTCTTGCGGCGACCGGCTGCGACCGGCTGCGACCGGCTGCGACCGGCGGCGACCGGCGGCGACCGCCGGCCACCGGAGCCGAACGGCGCCGACCGGCAGCAACCGGTCGCGCGCCCCGCACCGTCAGGTCTGCGCGATGCCCGCCTTGCGGATGACCTCACCCCAGCGGCGGATCTCGCTGTCGAGCAGGCGCCCGAGTTCGTCCGGGCTGCTGGCCTGCACCCGCATGCCGAGCTTGCCCAGCTTGTCCTGCACCGCAGCCGTGGCGCAGGCCTCGCGAACGGCCCGGTTCAGCGCGACGATGACCTCGGCCGGCGTGCCGGCAGGGGCTGCGATCGCGTTCCAGGACGCGACGTCGTAGCCCGCCACCCCCGCCTGCTGCACCGTCGGCACGTCAGGCAATGCCGCATTGCGGGTGGCCGCGGTGACGGCCAGCGCCCGCACGGCACCGCCTGCGACCTGCGGAACCATCGGACCCGTGATCTCGAAGGCCACGTCCAGTTCGCCGGCGCGCAGCGCGGTGAGCACGGCTGGCGAGTTGCGGTAGGGCACGACGAGCGCCTCGATGCCTGCCACCGTCTCGAACAGCTTGGCCGACAGATGCTGCGTGCTGCCGATGGCAATGGTGCCGACATTGAGCTTGCCAGGGTTGGCCCGGGCGTAGCCGAGCAGATCGGCCAGGGTGGCGAAGCGCGAATTCGTCGGCACGAACAGCCCGAGGTCGAAGAAGCCCAGCGTCGAGACCGGCGCGAAGTCCTTGCGTGTGTCGTAGGGCAGTTTCTTGAACAGCCCCTCGCTGACGGCATTGCCGTTGCTCATCACCAGCAGCGTGTGGCCGTCGGCGCGCGCGCCCGCGACGGTCTGTGAGGCGACGATGCTGCCGGCGCTGGGCTTGTTCTCGACCACGACCGGCTGCCCGAGCAGGCGGGCCATCTGCTCGGCCACCGCACGTGCGGTGATGTCGGCGATGCCGCCCGGCCCGAAAGGCACGAGCAGCGACACGGGACGCGAGGGAAAGGCGGGCTGCGCGGCGGCCCCCAGGGGCAGCGACAGCGCGGCGGCGGCGCCCAGCAGTTGACGGCGTTGCATCGAAACAGGGAACTTCATCGGGTGGGGTCCTCGAACCGGGGTCGGGGCCACCGCGGCCGGCTGCCTGCCGGACGCGGTGGGGAGATTGCGGATTCTCACGCGCGAAAGGATGTCCGAGCATTGCAATCCGGTGCCGGGCCGTTGCCCGGGCGCGCAGCCACCGCACTCACGGCGCCCAAGACGCCCACCGTGCCGACGTCGCCTACGGTGCCGACGGTTCCCTTTTGTGCGCCCCGAACCCCATCGACCGATACCCCCTCCACCCACCCTTCAGGAGACCCCACCGATGACCCA
>Ga0169931_10004327_pt1 | contig 22133 bp, 21 predicted proteins | sample Kivu_15m_20L_FD_129675 | JGI IMG/M metagenome (GOLD analysis project Ga0169931, IMG submission 129675) | Freshwater microbial communities from Lake Kivu, Western Province, Rwanda to study Microbial Dark Matter (Phase II) - Kivu_15m_20L... | ecosystem: Environmental > Aquatic > Freshwater > Lake...
AAATTCATTCTCATCAGCCAGGGCAGACCCCGCTGGTCTCGGTGGTCGGCCCTGCAGGTGGCGGCTGGATCAGGGCGCGACCCTGTCGGGCCTGAGCTGGGCCGCCGCCCGCAGGTAGGGATGGAGCGGAGACTGCTCGGGAGGAAGCCAGGCATGGGCAAGCAAACGGATACAGCGGGGCAGATCCCCCAGCACGGCCATCTGCTGGCAATCGAGCAGGGCCACATGGGTCCAGCCGGGCTGGCGCCTGGCGATGGCAGCCGGGAAGCAGGCATCGAGATCCCTCGTCACCGAAAAGGTGACAGACACCAGCTGCTCCCCCCCCAGAAAATTGCGAGCCACCAGGGCCTGCACCAGTTCAGTCACCGCGGCTTCGATCGCTTCGGCCGTGTTGGCCTCAGCGGTGGTGGCCCCGCGCAGGGCGCGCAGCACATGGGACTGGCTCATGGCCGATAGAGCCACAGGGGTTGGCCGTTCCAGGCGAGTTCGAGGCTGAGGGCCTGGCCCAGCCGCCGCAACTGACTGCGGCCCGGCAGCAGGCCGGCGAAGCGCTTTGGAGGGCTGCCAAAAGTGATCGCCCGGGTTTTCTCGGGGTCAAGGCCGCCCAGCTCGGCAGCCAGCCGCCGGGCCGTATCCTCATCGCCCAGGCCATCTACCAGGCCATGGTCCTTGGCCTGGGCACCGCTGAAAACCCGACCATCGGCGAAGGTCCTCACCAGTGCCTGGTCCAGTCCGCGGCCGGTGGCCACCGCCTCGACAAACTGGTCGTAGCTGGAGTTGATCAGGCCTTGCAACAGCTCCCTTTCACCGTCGGTGAGGGCGCGATCGGGGGAGAGGATGTCCTTGTAGAGCCCACTTTTGACCGTTTCGAAGCTCACCCCCACCCGCTTGAGCAACTTGGAGAGATTGTTGCCGCGCAGGATCACGCCGATGGAGCCGGTGATGGTGCCCGGGTTGGCAATGATCTTTTCTGCCGCGACGCCGATGTAGACCCCGCCGGAAGCGGAGATGTTGCCGAAGCTGGCCACAACCCTGCATCCCTTCTGCCGCAGGCGCAGCAGGGAGCTGTGAATTTCCTGGCTGTCGCCGACGGTGCCACCCGGGCTGTCGATTCGCAGCAGCAGGGCGGGGCATTCGCGCTGCTCCACCTCATGAATGGCCTTGAGCACCCGGATGCGGGTGGCGCCGGCGATGGGCCCCTCGATGGCGATGCGCGCCAGGGTGCGACGGGTCTTGCGACGCCAGGGCCAGGGCATTGGGGGGGTGTGTAGTGATTGGATCTTAAAAAGAATGCCCCCACCGGCCATCAAGCGCCATGTCCCAGGCCCTGCGATGGCTCCTGATGTTGCTGCCATTTGCCCTGTGGGGCACGGCGATGGCGGCAATGCGTCCCCTGCTGGATGGGGGCACTCCCCTGCAGGTGGCCAGTCTGAGGTTGCTGCCGGCAGGGGGCCTGGTGCTGCTGGCGGCCATGCTGCTGGGCCGCTCCCTGCGGGTCGCCGCCAGCGATTTGCCCTGGCTGCTGCTGTTCGCCCTGGTGGATGGCAGCCTGTTTCAGGGCCTGCTTGCCACAGGTCTGGGCCAGACCGGGGCCGGCCTGGGCTCGGTCTTGATTGACTCCCAGCCCCTGCTGGTGGCCCTTCTGGCCCGCAGTCTGTTTGGCGAGGCGATAAATCCGCTGGGCTGGGTGGGTCTGCTGCTCGGGTTGCTCGGCATCCTCTGTCTGGGTCTGCCGGCGCCGGTGCTGCGCCATTGGTGGCTGGAGGGTCCAGCCGCCCCAGGGGAGCAAGCCTGGAGCCACGGAGAACTCTGGATGTTGGCGGCGGCGGCGGCGATGGCCATCGGCACGGTGCTGAGCCGCTATGCCAGCCGTCAGAGTGATCCGGTGGCGATCACCGGCTGGCACATGCTGATCGGCGGACTGCCCCTGCTTGGCGGCGTGGCTCTGGCCGGCTCCCCCCTGCCCGCCTGGAGCCCGGCAGAGTGGGGCCTGATGGCCTACGCCACCGTGCTTGGCAGTGCACTGGCCTACGGACTCTTCTTCTGGTTTGCCAACAGCGGCGACCTCACCGGTTTCACTGCGCTCACTTTCCTAACGCCGGTGTTTGCCCTTCTCTGCGGAGTGTGGTGGCTAGATGAGCAGTTGCGGCCGCTGCAGTGGCTTGGGGCCCTGCTGGCCCTGGCGTCGGTGCTGCTGATCAGCCGCCGCCAGCAGCTCTGGCAGAGCGGCCCCCAGGCCCGGGAGCAGGTCCCATGAGGATTCTGGTGGTGAGCACGCCCTTGGGGGCCCTGGGCAGTGGCTGCGGCGGCGGCGTGGAATTGACCGCCACCACCCTGGTGGCGGGTCTGCTGGAGCGGGGCCATCGACTGACCGTGCTGGCGGCTGGGGGATCGGTGCTGCCGCCCTCCTGCGTCGCCGCAACGCTCTGGACCTGCACCGGCCGATCCCAGCCCAGTGCCCAGCACCAGGAGCGCAGCGCCCCGATCACGATGCTGGCCGATGGGGTGCTGCCGCGCTTCTGGCGGCGGGTGCTGCTGGAGGGCCCGGCGGCGGGCTTTGAGCTGGTGCTCAACCTGGCCTACGACTGGCTGCCTTTCTGGTTGACCCCCACGGCGCCACTGCCGGTCTTCCATCTGGTCAGCATGGGCTCGGTGGGGGAGGCCATGGATGGGGTGATCGCCGATGTGGCCCGCTGGGACCAGCGGCGGCTGGCCTTTCACACCGCCGTTCAGGCAGCGGATTTCGCCCTGCTCCGCCCGCCGGTGCTGGTGGGCAATGGGTTTGACCTGGCGGCCTATAGGTATGGCGCTGAGCCCGAGCCGCTGCTGGGCTGGGCCGGGCGGGTGGCTCCCGAGAAGGGTCTGGAGGATGCGGCGGCGGCGGCGGCCCAGCTGGGCCTACCCCTGGCGGTGTGGGGCCTGGTCGAGGACAGGGCCTATGCGGCGGCGGTGCAGGCGTCGGTGCCGGCCGGCACCCTGCAGTGGCGCGGCTTCCTGCCAACCGAGCAGCTGCAGGAGCAGCTGGGCCGCTGCCAGGCTTTGCTCAACACCCCCAAGTGGAATGAGGCCTACGGCAACGTAGTGGTGGAGGCAATGGCCTGCGGCGTGCCCGTGGTGGCCTACCGCCGCGGCGGCCCCGGCGAGCTGGTGCAGCCAGGGCTGAATGGATGGTTGGTGGAGCCCGATGACGTGGGGGGCCTGGTGGCGGCAGTGGCCCGGGTGGGGGCGATCGATCGGCGCGCCTGCCGCCGGTGGGCCCAGGTCAACGCCTCCCGCGAAGTGCTGGCGGAGCGGGTTGAGGCGTGGCTGCTGGCGGGGTTGGCAGGGCCCAAAGCCATCGCCCGCGGCCCGCGGCTCGGGCCGGGATAGGTTCAAGGCGTTCGCCCTGGCCGGATGGCCCCGCCGCCCGTCGCTTCGCCGTTGCGCCGCCAGGTGCTGTTGATCACGGCGGCGGTGGCCCTGGTGCTGTTTATCTGGCGACTGGGCAGCTCCGGCCTGGTGGACGAGACCGCCCCCCTGTTCGCCGCCTCGGCCCGCGCCATGGCCGAAACCGGTGACTGGTTGATCCCCCGGGTGAACGGCCTGCCCCGTTACGACAAGCCACCGCTGGTCTACTGGGCGATGGGGCTGCTCTATGTCCTCCCGGGCCAGGAGATATGGAACCCCCTGGGCACCTGGGCGGCACGGCTGCCCTCAGCCCTGGCATGCGGCGGCGTGATGCTGGCCCTGGCAGACACCCTGCTGCGCCGGCCCCAGCGACCTGAGCGGCCGGCCCTGGTTGCCCTGACGGCTGCCCTGGCCTTTGGCCTTTCACCCCTGGTGCTGCTCTGGGGCCGCATCGCCGTCAGTGATGCCCTGTTTTCAGGGCTCCTGGCCCTCAGCCTCATGCTGGGCTGGCGGACCTACGCCGCCCGGGGCCACGGCTGGTGGCGCTGCTGGGTGCTGCTGGCCCTGGCCGTACTGGCCAAGGGACCGGTGGCAGTGGTTCTGCTGGGGTTGACCCTGCTGCTGTTCGGCTGGTTGCAGGCGGATATGGCCGGGCTCTGGCGACGCCTGAGGCCCCTGCCGGGCCTGGCGATCACGGCCCTGGTGGCGCTTCCCTGGTATGGCGCTGCCTTGGTGACCGAAGGGGAACCCTTCTGGCGCAGCTTCTTTGGCTATCACAATCTGCAGCGCTTCAGCGTGGTGGTGAACAACCACCTGCAGCCCTGGTGGTTCTTCGCGCCGGTGCTGGTGGTCGCCAGCCTGCCGGCCACGCCCCTGCTGATACTGGGCCTGACCCAGGGAGTGGGCCCGCTTAGCTGGTGCTGGCGGCCGGCGAAGCCCCTGGCGCCGGAACTCTCGCTGCAGCGTTTCGCGGCCTGTTGGTTGCTGGCGGTGCTGCTGTTTTTCACCGCCGCCGCCACCAAGTTGCCCAGTTACTGGCTGCCGGCCACGCCGGCAGCGGGCCTGCTGATTGCCCTGGCAGCCCAGCGGAGGCTGGGCTGGGCCTGGCGACTCAGCCTTGCCCTTACGGCCGTGCTGGCGGCCGGTTGGCTGGCGTCGCCCCTCTGGGTGCCGCTGATAGTGGCGCCGGAGATGCCCGGCCTGGCCCAGGAGCTGCTGGCCGGGGGCTGGCTTTTGCTGGGCGGGGGGCTCTACGCCCTCGCTCTGGTTCTGGGCATGGCCCTTGCGCGCGGTAACTCCCAGGAGCGTGGCGGTGGCGCCGCCGCCCTGCTGGCGCTGCAGCTGCCCCTACTTGCCTTTGTGCCCCTGGTGCTCATACCTGCCTGGGAGCTGGGCGATCGGCTGCGGGGGCTGCCGGTGCGGCAGCTGGCTACGGCGCTGATTCGGCAGTCCCGCGCAGCCGAACCGGTGGCGATGGTGGGCATGCTCAAGCCCTCCCTGCACTACTACGGCCGCCGGGTGGTGATCTACGAGGGGGCCGAGCCCCACAACATGGTCAACCTGGCCGACCGGCTTCGGACCGAGACCCGACCCGGCCAGCCAGCCAGCACGCCTGGTGAGCGGCCCACCCTGCTGCTGGTGATCGATACGGGCACCGCCGCCCTGCCCTTCTGGCAGGGCCTCGAGCCCCAACTGCTGGATCGTCACGGCATCTACCAACTCTGGCGCCTGGATCGGCGCCGACTCGAGCGGCGGGCGGCCCAGCTGCAGAGGCAGGGGGTAGCAGCCGACTGGCGGCTACCGCGTCCCGAGCGCTACTGAGTCAGCCGGGGGGGGCGGGTTGCCAGGGCCAGCTGCTTCTGGCGACAGAAGCTGCAGTGGCCCCAGCGGGCCATCTCCCCGGCCGGGGCCGGACTGCCGCAGCGCGGACAGGTGGCCATGCCGTGAACATCCACCCGGCTGGGGTGGGCAGCCCACACCTCCCCCTCCTGCAGGCCGCCGGGCAAGGCTTTCGCCGCGGGGTGGTGTTGTTCCAGGCGCAGATCGCGCACGCTGAAGCCGTTGGCGCGCAGGGACCCCAGCAGTTGGTGGCGGTTGTACTGCAGGGCCTGGAGCCAGGGGCCAGGGGCCGCCCCCACGGTGAGCACGCCACTGTGCAGACGCAGGGGCCTGCAGTGGGGGGCGAGCTGGGCGCCGGCGATACGGGGCCAGGCCTGCCACAGGGCCGCCAGATGTCCGCCCTGCTGCCAGCGTTGCTCAAGCTCCCGCAGGCAGCTGGCCAGGCCGCTGGCGGGGGGGCGTGGTGGCGACATCAGCAGGCTGAGGTTGCCTAGCTGGCGGGTTTGCTGGCGGGGAGCCTTGACCATTGCTCGACGTTATCGGGCGGGCGGCAGTAGAGCTGGTCCAAGGCGGCGCAGCCTGGCTAACCTCGGGCCTTGCCCCCGCAATTTCCGATGGGCTTCTTCGATCGCCTCAGCCGCCTGATCCGGGCCAACGCCAATGCGGCGGTGGGAGCCATGGAGGATCCGGCCAAGATCCTCGACCAATCGGTAGCCGACATGCAATCGGACCTGGTCAAGTTGCGCCAGGCGGTGGCCACGGCGATCGCCAGCCAGAAGCGCATCCAGAACCAGGCGGAGCAGGCCGAGTCCCAGGCCGCCACCTGGTACGAGCGGGCCGAGCTGGCACTCAAGAAGGGTGAGGAAGATCTGGCCAGGGAGGCCCTCGGCCGCCGCAAGACGTGCCAGGACACCGCCACGGCCCTGAACACCCAGCTGAAGAGCCAGGCGGGTCAGGTGGAGCAGCTCAAAAAGAGCTTGATCACCCTCGAGAGCAGGATCGCCGAGGCCAAAACCAAAAAGGACATGCTCAAGGCCCGCGCCCAGGCGGCCCAGGCCCAGGAGCAGTTGCAGAGCGCCGTCGGCAGCCTTGGCACCAACAGCTCGATGGCCGCATTCGACCGGATGGAGGAAAAGGTGCAGACCCTGGAGGCCCGCAGCCAGGCGGCCGCAGAGCTGGCCGGTGCAGACCTGGAGAGCCAGTTCGCTGCCCTGGAGGGGGCGCCGGAGGTGGACGATGAATTGGCGGCGCTCAAAAACCGCCTGGCCGGCGGTGTGGCGCCCCCCCAGCTGGAGCCCGTCAAGGTCAGTGAGCTGGATCCCGAGCTCGAACAGCTGAAGCGCTCGATCGACAAGCTCTGAGGCCTCTGCCCATATCTGGGGCTTCTCTCTCCATACAATCGGGCCAGCACGTGTTTTTGCGGGGCCCTGCAGTGTCCGTACTTGAGCTCACCGACGCCAATTTTCAATCGGAGGTGCTGGATGCCTCCGGCCCCGTGCTGGTTGATGTCTGGGCCCAGTGGTGTGGCCCCTGCAGGCTGATGGCTCCGATGATGGTCTGGCTGGACGCCGAATACACCGGCCGCCTGGCGGTGGGCAAGCTCGAGGCCGATGGCAACCCCACCAGCCGCGACGCCCTGCAGATCCAGGGTCTGCCGACCCTGATCCTGTTCAAGGGGGGCCAGGAGCTGGCTCGCCACGAGGGGGCTATGGCCAAACCCCAGCTCCAGGCTTTTGTGGATGCCCATATCTGAGCGGCTGGCGCGGCTGGGCAGCGGCGTCTTTGCCCGCAACGACCTGCGCAAATCCGCCTACGCGACCAGGGCTTTGCAGCAAGGGCTGCCGGAGCTGGTGGATCTCTCGCTCGGCTCCACCGACCTACAACCACCTGCATTGGCGATTGAGGCCATGGCTTCCCAGCTGGCAGAGCCAGCGAGTTCGGCCTATTGCCTCCACGGGGCCACCCTCCCATTCCGCATTGCCGTGGCCGACTGGGCCCTGCGGCGTTTTGGGGTGGCGGTGGATCCGGATCGGGAGGTGCTGCTGCTCGTGGGATCCCAGGAGGGCACGGCTCACCTGCCACTGGCGGTGCTGAATCCGGGCGATCGGGCCCTGCTGCTCGATCCCTATTACCCCTCCCATATGGGCGGCCTGCAGCTGGCCTCTGCCGAACCGGTGTTGCTGCGGCTGGATGGGGCGGCAGGTTGGCGACCCGACTTTGACGCCCTGGGGCCTGCCCAGTGGGATGCCCTCAAGCTGATGGTGCTGGGTTTTCCCCACAACCCCACCGCCACCACCGGTGAGCAGGCCTGGGTGGATGGGGCGGCGGAGCGGGCCCTGCGCCATGGGCTGGTGTTCGCCCACGACAACCCCTACGTGGACCTGGCTCTCGACGGCGAGGCCCCGGCATTGCTGCGCTCACCCCACTGGCGCGATTGCGGGATCGAGTTTTTCTCCCTCTCGAAGGGTTGGTGCCTGGGCGGTTACCGCCTGGCCTTTGCGATCGGAGCGGAGTGGTTGATCACCGCCCTGCGCCAACTCAAGGGAGTAGTGGATTTCAACCAGTCGCTGGCCCTGCAGGCCGGGGCGATCGCGGCCCTGCAACAGGCGCCCCACTGGCCCGAGCAGCTGCGCTCCACCTACCGGGGCCGCCGCGATGGGATGGCGGCGGCCCTGAACGCCGTGGGCTGGCCGGTGCGGCTGCCATCGATGGCGCTCTACCTCTGGCTCCAGGTGCCGCCCCAGGCGGCTGGCATGGGCTCTGAAGCCTTCTGCGCCGCCCTGCTTGAGGCCACGGGCGTCGCTCTGACACCCGGCAATGGCTTTGGACCCGGTGGGGAGGGCTGGCTGCGGCTGGCCCTGGTGCACCCGGTGGAGGAGCTGGAGGCCGCTGCCGCCCGCATCGGCGACTGGCTAGCAGGTCTTTGAGCTGGCAGCTGCGTCGGTTGCCGGTGTGTGCCAGCACGGAGCTGGAGCTGGATCGCTGGCTGGCTGAGCGGGAGGCACGCTGCTTGCCACTGGCGAGACTGGCCGTGCAGGCTGGGCGCCAGCGCTTCGGCCACGGCCAGCAGGGACGCCCCTGGCAGTCACCGACCGGAGGGCTCTGGCTGAGTGCGGCCTTCCCCTGGCCGGGGGCCTGGCCAAGCTCGGCGGCCCTGGGGCTGGCGGTGGCGGTGGGCCTGGTCCAGCAGCTGGAGCAGCTGGGGGTGCCGGTGCAGCTCAAGTGGCCCAACGATCTGCTGGTGCACAACCGCAAGCTGGCGGGCCTGCTGCCGCGGCTACGGCTGCGGGGAGAGTCGATCCGCTGGGCCCGGGTCGGCCTGGGCTTGAACGGTTGCAACCGGGTGCCCGCCGCCGCGATCTCCCTTGATCAGGCCCTGGGAGCTCGGCGGCACCATCCCCAGGCCCACCCCCGGCGCCTGTTGAAGATGGTTCTTGAGGCCCTCGAATGGGCAGCCGCCCACGCCACCGAGCCCGAGCTGGTGCGGAGCGCCGCGGAGGCCAGGTTGTGGCGGCCGGCGGGCGGCTGGCTGCACGGTGGGGAGTTGTGGCAGGTGGTGGGGTTGGCAGGAGATGGTCGCCTGCGCCTGGCCAGGGGGAGCCTGGAAATCCGGCTGCATCGCCATTTCCAGGGACGTGTTGTCCCCATCGACGGGGCTGGTGCCCCAGGCTTTTTACAATCAACGTCATGAATGACCGGAGCAGCGAACCCCAGCCCAGCCGGATGGCAGCTCTGCTCACGCTGGTGCCCATGCTGGCTGCTCCATTGCTGGGGGTTGGGCTGGCCTGGGGCCAGGACCAGCTCTCCCCCACGGCCCCTGAGCCCGCGAGGCTGCCTGTGGCGCCGCTGCCGCCGCTGCCGGCGCCGGCTGCCCAGCCCCTGCGGCCCGATCCGACAGTGCTGCAGAGCCGCCCCCCAACCCGCTTTGATGCCTCCCTCGATTCCCTTGTGCGCGATGGGGTGGTGTCCCCGGCCGAGAGGGCCCGGATTCGCAGCGGCTCCGGCAGGACCCCCTTCAATGTGCCGGCCCACCAGCAGGCCTGCCGCAGTGGAGCCCTCTCCCAGCAGGAGTGCAGCAGCGGTGTGGTGGTTCGCTGGCGCGGTCGCCTGAACGAAGGCAGCGGAGCAATTGCCGGTGAGATGCCGGAAGGTTTTGCCAGCCCCCTGCCCCCTCTGACCGTGCCGGTTTCAGCCCTGCTGGCGGGGGCTGGCGGCACCTTCCGGCTCGCCGATGTGTTTGCTGTAACGCCGCGCCCGGCGCCGATTGGCGGCAACGGCAACCGCCAGCTGCTGTTCCCCCTGATCGGCTCGGCCGTGACCAGCAGCAATTTCGGCTACCGGCTCCACCCCCTGCTGGGTAGCTGGTTGATGCATGCCGGCCGCGACCTCGCCGCTCCGGAGGGCACACCCGTGGTGGCGGCCCTGGGCGGCAGGGTGGTGAGCAGCGGCCTGGCCGGGGGCTACGGCCTGGCCATCGAAGTCGAGCATGAGCGCCCCCGGCGCCGCACCCTCTACGGCCACCTCAGTGAGCTCTACGTCAGGGAGGGCGATCGGGTGCGCCAGGGCGAGGTGATCGGCCGGGTCGGCAGCACGGGTCTGAGCACTGGGCCCCACCTCCATTTCGAGCTGCGCCTGCCCGGCGATGGCGGCTGGGTGGCGGTGGATCCAGGCGATCTCGATCCCGGCAAGGGAGCAGCGGGCAGCGATGCCGTTGCCCTGTTGATCGAGCAGTTGTTGCAGAGGCTCGAGCGGCCGCCGGCAGGGGGCTCTGGCGTCAGAGGCTGAGCCGCCCTGCGGGGTCAGCCCAGGATGTGGCCGTCGCGGAAGCGCACGATCTTTTCTGCCCGGGCGGCGACATCGTCTTCGTGGGTCACCATCACCACGGTCATGCCGCCCTGGTGCAGGGCATCGAAGATGTCCAGCACCTCGGCTGTGGTGTGGGAATCGAGGGCGCCGGTTGGTTCATCGGCCAGCAGCAGGGCGGGCTGGTTGATGATCGCCCGGGCGATGGCCACCCGTTGCTGCTGGCCCCCGGAGAGCTGGTTGGGTCTGTTGTTCAGCCGCTGCCCCAGCCCCACCCGTTCCAGGGCCGACTGGGCCCGCTCCCGTCGCTCGGCGACCGGCACACCCGCGTACACCATCGGCAGCATCACGTTCTCGAGCGCACTCAGCTGGGGCAGCAGATGAAACTGCTGAAACACAAATCCCAGATCCCGGTTGCGTAGATCGGCCAGCTGGTCATCGCTGAGCCCTTCAACGGGGGCGCCATTGAGCAGGTAGCTGCCGCTACTGGGCCGATCCAAGCAGCCCAGAATGTTCATCGCTGTGCTCTTGCCCGAGCCTGAGGCCCCCATCACCGCGAGATAGTCCCCCCGGTTGACAGTGAGATCAAGTTTGTCCAGAGCGTGCACAGCGGTTTCGCCAGTGCCGTAAACCTTGTCGACGGCTTCCAGCTGGGCAACAGGGAAACCCATCTCAGGCTCAGCCGATCGCCTGCACCAGCATCGGCGTGCCGGTGACAGCCTGGCTGGCCCAGGTGAACAGGGGGTTGGAGAGAATGCCACCCACGGCGGTGACAATCACGCATCCCACCAGTGCGGTGCGCAGGGCCGGCAGGCCGGCCAAGCTCCATGAGATGGACGGGTAGGACTTCACCACGTCGGAGGCTTCCTGGGGCTCCTTCACCACCATCATCTTGATCACCGAGATGTAGTAGTAAATCGAAACAACCGAGGTGACCAAGCCAACGACGACCAGCAGGTACTGGTGATCTGCCCAGCCAGCGAAGAAGAGGTAGATCTTGCCGAAGAAGCCCAGCATCGGCGGGATTCCCCCGAGTGAGAGCAAGCAGAGGCTCAGCCCCAGGGTGATCAAGGGGTCCTTCTGGTACAGACCGGCGTAGTCAGAAATGCGGTCGCTGCCGGTGCGCAGGGAAAAGAGAATGATGCAGGCAAAGGCCCCCAGGTTCATGAACAGGTAGGCCGCCATGTAGAGCACCATGGCGGCAAAGCCGTCCTCAGTGCCACACACAAGGCCGATCATTACGAAGCCGGCCTGGCCGATCGAGCTGTAGGCAAGCATCCGTTTCATCGAGGTCTGGGCAAGGGCGACCACGTTGCCCAGCACCATGCTCAGCACCGCCAGCACGGTGAAAAGCAGCTTCCACTGGGCATCGAAACTCTCAAAGCAGCCCACCAGGATGCGCAGGGCAAGGGCAAAACCGGCAGCCTTGGAGCCCACCGACAGAAAGGCCACCACAGGGGTAGGCGACCCCTCATACACGTCAGGCGTCCACTGGTGGAAGGGCACCGCGGCGATCTTGAAGGCCACCGTGGCCAGCACAAACACCAGGGCCAGGGCAGTTACAGGTGAGGCACTGGTGTGCAGGGCCAGGGCCACTTCATCCAGGCCCGTGCCCCCCCCGGTGATGCCGTAGAGCAGGGAGGCCCCATAGAGGAAGACGGCCGCAGCGGCAGATCCCACCAGCAGATACTTGAGAGCGGCCTCGGAACTGCGGGCATCCCGCTTCATGTAGCCGGCCAGCAGATAGCTGGATACAGAGAGGGTTTCCAGGGATATGAAGATGCTGACCAGATCGGTGGACCCGCACAGAAACATCGCTCCGAGGGTTGCTGCCAGCAGGATGCCGGCGAACTCTCCCACCGGCGTGCCGCTGCGCTCCACGTAGCGCCAGCTCAGCAGCAGGGAGATCAGGGTGGAGGCTGCCACCACGGCCCGGAAGGCGATGGCCAGGTTGTCTGCCAGAAAAGAGCCCACGAAGGCTGGCTGCAGATCCGGGCTGTTCCACTGGAAGGCCAGTAGCAGCAAGGCACTGCCCAGGCCGGCGTAACAGATTGGTGGAACCCAGCGGCTGGCGGCTTTTTCGCCGGCGAGATCGACAAGCAGGCAGCTCAGCAGGGCAATCAGCACCGCCGCCTCAGGGGCAATGGCACCGGCGTTCAATTGCAGATCCAAGCCTCCAGTGCTGGAACCGCTGCCGATCGCATCGGCCACGGTGGAGAGGGCGCCGAGCAGAAACATCAGAGTGTTGGCGGTGAGCTGGAAGCCCTGATATGGGTGACTGTAGCCGTGCTGGGCTGGGGAACTGGTCCGTGGATGCGATCAGGTCCGCGGATGCGATAAAGAGGGAGACGGTTATGCGCTGGTCTGTGGGTCACACCCTGGTGATTGTTGAGAGCCCGACGAAGGCCCGCACCATCCGCGGCTTCCTTCCGAAGGACTTCAAGGTGGAGGCCTCCATGGGCCACGTCCGCGACCTGCCCAACAACGCCAGCGAGATCCCGGCGGCCCATAAAGGTGAGAAGTGGGCGAACCTGGGAGTGAACACCGCGAGCAATTTCGAGCCCCTCTACGTGGTGCCGAAGGACAAAAAAAAGGTGGTCAAGGAGCTCAAGGACGCCCTCAAGGGGGCTGACCGGTTGCTGCTGGCCACCGACGAAGACCGGGAAGGCGAATCGATCAGCTGGCATCTGCTGCAGCTGCTGGGCCCCAAGGTGCCGGTGAAGCGGATGGTGTTCCACGAGATCACCAAAGAGGCGATCGGCCGGGCCCTGGAGCAGACCCGCGAGCTCGACATGGAACTGGTGCACGCCCAGGAGACCCGCCGCATCCTCGACCGGCTGGTGGGCTACACCCTCTCGCCGCTGCTGTGGAAGAAGGTGGCGTGGGGGCTGAGCGCCGGCAGGGTTCAGTCGGTGGCGGTGCGCCTGCTCGTGCAGCGCGAGCGGGCCCGCCGGGCCTTCAAAAGCGGCAGCTACTGGGACCTCAAGGCCCGGCTGGAGCAGGCCGGCAGCGGCTTTGAGGCCAAGCTCAACCATTTGGGCGGCGTCAAGATCGCCGGCGGCAGCGACTTCGACGAGAGCACCGGCGCCCTCAAGGCCGGCAGCAAGGTGCGCCTGCTGGCCGAGGCCGAGGCGCGAGCGCTGCGCGAGGCGGTGCTCGCCGCCCCCTGGAGCGTGGCGGCCGTGGAGGAGAAGCCCACGGTGCGCAAGCCTGTGGCGCCCTTCACCACCAGCACCCTGCAGCAGGAGGCCAACCGCAAGCTGCGGCTCTCGGCCCGCGAAACCATGCGCACGGCCCAGGGGCTGTATGAGCGGGGCTTCATCACCTACATGCGCACCGATTCGGTGCACCTCAGCGACCAGGCGATCAGTGCCGCCCGCAGCTGCGTGAATGCCAAGTACGGCAAGGAGTATCTGAGCCCCTCACCGCGCCAGTTCTCCACCAAGGCCCGCAACGCCCAGGAGGCCCACGAGGCGATCCGCCCGGCCGGCGAGAGCTTCCGCGACCCCGCCGCCACCGGCCTCGATGGCCGCGATCTGGCCCTGTATGAGCTGATCTGGAAGCGCACTGTTGCGTCCCAGATGGCCGATGCCCGGCTGACGATGCTGGCCGTGGATCTGGAGGCCGACGGCGGTGAGCTGGGCACCGCAAGCTTCCGGGCCAGCGGCAAGCGCATCGACTTCCCCGGCTTCTTCCGCGCCTATGTGGAGGGCACGGACGACCCCGATGCGGCCCTGGAGGGGCAGGAGGTGCTGCTGCCCGCACTCCAGGCGGGAGATTCCCCTGCCTGCAAGGAAGTGGAGGCCCTGGGCCACCAGACCCAGCCACCGGCCCGCTACAGCGAGGCGGCCCTGGTGAAGACACTCGAAAAAGAGGGCATCGGCCGCCCCTCCACCTACGCCTCGATCATCGGCACGATCGTCGATCGCGGCTACGCCACCCTGGCGGGCAACGCCCTTACCCCCAGCTTCACGGCCTTCGCCGTCACGGCCCTGTTGGAGGAGCACTTTCCCGATCTGGTGGACACGGGCTTCACCGCCCGGATGGAGAACACCCTCGATGAGATCTCCCACGGCCAGGTGCAGTGGCTGCCCTACCTGGAGAGCTTCTACAAGGGGGAAATGGGCCTGGAGGCCCAGGTGGCCCAGCGCGAGGGTGACATCGACCCCGGCGCCTCGCGCACGGTGGAGCTCGAAGGCCTGCCCTGTGTGGTGCGCATCGGCCGCTTCGGTGCCTACCTGGAAACCAAGCGGGTGGCCGAGGACGGCAGCGAGGAGCTGCTCAAGGCCACCCTGCCCCAGGAGATCACCCCTGCCGATCTAGATGCCGATAGGGCAGAGCTGATTCTCAGGCAGAAGGCCGACGGCCCCGAGTCCCTGGGCGAGGACCCGGAAACGGGAGAGCAGGTATACCTGCTGTTTGGCCAGTACGGCCCCTACGTACAACGGGGCCAGGTGAGCGACGCCAGCCCCAAGCCCAAACGGGCCTCCCTGCCCAAGGGTGCCAAGCCAGAAGAGCTCAGCCTGGAGGACGCCCTCGGCCTGTTGAGGTTGCCGCGCCACCTCGGTGAACACCCCGATGGGGGCAAGGTTGAGGCCGGGCTAGGACGCTTCGGGCCCTTCGTTGTGCACCACAAGGGGAAGGGCGAGAAGGACTACCGCTCCCTCAAGCCTGAAGACGAAGTACTGCAGGTGGGTCTCAGCCGCGCCATCGAGCTGCTCGCCATGCCCAAGAAGGGCCGCGGCGGCCGCACTGCCCTCAGGGATCTCGGCACTCCCGAAGGCGACGGGGAGGCGATCGCGCTGTTCGATGGTCCTTACGGGCTTTATGTGAAGCAGGGCAAGCTGAACGCATCGCTGCCCGAGGGCACCACCGCTGCCAGCATCAGCCTGGAGCAGGCGGTGGAGCTGCTGGCCGCCAAGGCTGCTACTGGTAAGGCTGCCACTGGTAAGGCTGCCATTGGTAATCCCAAGGGCCGCAAGCCAGCAGCCAAGAAGCCAGCCGCCGCTACCACCGCGGCCAAGAAGACCCCATCCACCACCAAGACCGGACGGCTGCGAGCCAGTGCCGTGCGGGTGATCAAGGCGGCCGATCGCTGATGGCAGCAGCCGGCCGCCGATGCTTGGTGCTGGTGGCTGGCTGCCTGGTGCTGACGGGCTGCAGCGGCACCCAGTTTGGGGAGCAGTTGGCTGGCAGCTTTTCAGCATCGCCCTCTCCTGCTCCAGGCCCAGCTCCTGGCCCCCCCAGCCCTGCCGCTGCCCCCCCTTCCAGCCCCAAGCCCCCTTCCCCAGCAACGGCCACTAAAACTCCAGCCAGCAAGGGCGCAGACCCGAAGGCCAGGCCAGCCACCCCCCAGGCCCCCAGGGTCGGGGACTCCCCCAGTAAGCCCGCTCCCTACCGGGTCACGATCCAGCTGCCAGCGGCGGATCCGGCGGCCCCAGCCGAGGCGGTGACCGAAGCCCTGCGGGCCGCTGGACTTCGTTTTGAGGTGGAAAGGATCGAGCGGATCGGCGCCCCCGCCGCTCCCGTTGCGCCCACGGTCAGCCCGGCACCGGCGCCGCGCTGATGGGAGAACCCTCCCGCCAGCTGAGCAGACGACAGGCGCGCCAGTTGATGGACACCGCCTATCTGGCAGCCGCCACGGCCCTGCTCTGGGTGGCGCTCTATTACCTGCCGGTCGGCAGCCCCCTGTTTCGCCTTGCCCTGCCCCTGCCCCTGGCCCTGCTGCAGTTGCGCCATGGCTGGCGCTGTGCCGGCGAGGGCCTGGTGGTGACATCCCTTTTGCTGGTGGCCCTGATGGGCCCGATACGAGGGCCACTGGTGATCTTTCCCTATGGCTCCCTGGCCCTCTGGCTGGGCTGGTGCTGGCGGCGGCGCGCCAGCTGGTGGCTGAGTTGGAGCGTCGGCAGCCTGATCGGTCTGGCGGGTTTCCTGGTGCGGGTGCTGGTGTTGTCGGTGATGGTCGGCGAAAATCTCTGGGTGGTGATCACCAGCGCGGCTGCCGGGCTGGTGGAGAAGGTTGCCGGAGGTCTGGGGCTTGCCAATGGTTTTGGACTGACCGAGGTGCAGTTGGCGGCGCTTGCCTTGGTATGGGTACAGAACCTGATCGTGGTGCTGGCCCTGCATCTGGTGGCCTACTGGATCTTTGCGCGCCTGCAGGCGCCGATCAGCGAGCCCCCGGAATCCCTGCGGGCCCTCGTGGCTCTCGATCCTCTCTGAGCGGGCCGATGGCCGCCGACCCATGGACCGCTGCCTGGCGGCGACACTGGCAGGCCGCCCACATCCTGGTGTTGCTTGCCGCCACCGACACTGCGGCGGTGCAGGGCATCTCGGCCGCCGGCGCCACGCCCGAGGCCAGGCTGGGCACGGCGGCAGCCGATGCTGAGCTCCTGCTCCAAGGGCCTGGCGGCGGCCGGCGGCACGCCCTGCCGCAGCTGCCGGCCGGGGTGAGCCCGGCCCTGATCAGCCACGTGGTTTTGCGGGAGCTGGGCCTGCTGCAGCGCACCGGGGTAGTGGATCTGGGCTGCCCGGTAGCTGCGGCGGTGCCCCACCTCCGCCCGCCCGCATTGGAAGGTGATGGCCCGGCCCGCTGCCTCAGCAGCGGCCGGGCCATGGACCCGCAACGGGTGGCGGCCCTGGTGCAGCGTGGGCGCACCTGGGGGAAGGGCTGGAATCCGGCCGAGCCACTCCTGCTGGCAGAGTGTGTGCCCGGAGGTACCACCACGGCCCTGGCGGTGCTGGAGGGTTTGGGAGTTGGGGCTGGGGGGCTGGTCAGCGGCAGTTTGCGCCTGCCGGTCCACTCCCTGAAGGCGGCCCTGGCGCTGCAGGGACTGGCGGCGGCCGGCCTCACTGGGGGTGGGGCAGCGGCTGGGGGCAATCCCCTCGCGGTGCTGGCGGCGGTGGGTGATCCGATGCAAGCTCTGGCCGCCGGGTTGGTGGGAGCGGTTGCGGCCCGCGGTGCACCCGTACTGCTGGCCGGCGGCAGCCAGATGGCGGCGGTGCTGGCCCTGGCTCTGGCACTGGCGCCGGTGGCGACGCGGCCGGCCCTGGCGGAGCAGCTGGTGGTCGCCACCACGGCCTGGGTGGCAGACGAGCCTGGCAGCGATCTGGCCCTGTTATTGGAACGCATTGGCGCGGCCTGGGGGGTGCGGCCCCGGCTCAAGGTGGCGGCCCTGCGCTTCCACCGCTGCGCCTGCCCTGCTCTGCGGGACTATGAGCGCGGCTACGTGAAGGAGGGCGTGGGAGCCGGCGGCCTTGCCCTGCTGTGGGAATTGGCCGATCGGGACCCGGCAGCCCTTGCGGTCGCCTGCGACCGGGCTTGCCGGATCGAGCTGGGTGTTTAGGGTCGCTGACATGGGCCCTTCCTCCCCCTTGCTGTCCCGCCGCCAGCTGCTGCAACTGGGGGTGACAGCAGGCCTGCTGGGCGCCTGCCATCCCGCCGAAGGTCCCGAGCTGCTGCAGGTGGAGAAGGAACTGCCCGCCGCGTGGCTGAAACAGCTGCCTGCCCCCTGGCGTTCCCGGTCGCTGGCTGATCCCGCCGCTGTGCGGCGGGCCGGATTCGCAGCGGGGCGACCCGGGCCTGGCTTGGTGGCCCTGAGCGACGGCTGGGCCAGTGGGCTGAGCCGGGAGCGGCTGCAGTCCTTCAGGGCACCCCGGCTCTGGGCGCGTCTGGCTCCGTTCAGCGCCGGCGCGGCCCGGCTGTTCGGGCCGGCAGGCTCCGATGAGCTCGCCTTTCCCTGGGCCTACAGCCCCTGGGTGATCGCCCTGCGCAGCCGTCCTGACCTGATGGCTCGTCGCCAGGAGGGATGGTCCCTGCTGCTCGACCCCAGCCTGCGGGGTCGGCTGGTGCTGCCCTCGGCCCCCCGCATCAGCCTGGAGATAGTCCAGGGCGATTTTCAGCAGCTCGAGCGGCTGCGAGCCCAGGCCCTGGCCTACGACGACCGCGATGGCCTCAGCCTCTTGCTCAGCGGCAACGCCGAGATGGCGGTGCTGCCTTTGCAGCCGCTCATTCCCCTGCTCCGCCGAGACCAGCGCCTGGCGGTGATCTGGCCCGAAAGCGGGGCTCCGCTCAGCTGGCAGCTACTGCTGAGGCCGGCGGCCCCCCAGGCCCTGCAGCCGGCTCCACCGCCGCTGGAGTGGCTCGGAGCGGTTCTGGAACCACCGCTGCTGGAGGCGCTGCTGGCAAAGGGCTGGGTGCCTCCCCTGCCCCAGGCTCTTCTGGCCCCAGTGGCCCGGCGTTTTCCAGCGCCGATGGCGGCGTTGCTCCTGCCGGGAGATGGCCTGCTGGGCCGCTGCTGGAGCCTGCCTCCGCTCACCCTGCCCCAGCAGCTGGCCCAGCAGAACCTCTGGGATGCGGCAGCCCCCAGGCCCTAACCCAGGCGTCTGGCAAAGACCATGCCTTCCCAACCCGCCCACCTATCCCGATCCCCTAGCCCCAAAGTCGCCGCCGCTCCGAGGCGGCCAGGCGCCTGTGGGTGTCGGCCAGCAGGTCGGGGATTGGCAGCTCCAGCGGACAACGGGGCAGGCAGGCGCCACATTGCTTGCAGGCCTCGGCGTTGAGCTCCTCCCACCAGTGGCCGGCGCGGCCGATCAGATTGTAACGCTCCCCCGCAAAGATGCCCATGCCATGGCCCACGGCCAGATTGCGAAGGCGCAGGAGTTCGGGAATCGGCACAGCGTTGGGACAGGGCAGGCAGGCGCGGCACTGGCCGCAGCGTTCCACCCCCAGGCGCTCCCGGCCGGCGGCCTCCAGGCGCAGCAGGGCTGCCCGGTGCTCGGGGTTGAGCCAGGGGTGCGCGGAACTGGATCGGCCCCATCCACTTTTTGGCGATTGGGGGCCAGCCAGGGAGGCGGCCCAGACCAGATCGTCCGGCTGCTCCGCCCCCAGGCTGAGGGTGGAGATCCCCTGATCAAGCAGGAAGCGATAGGCCAGCTCCAGGGGGTGGAACGGGGCGCAGTCCGCCACCAGTTCGGCCGGAGGGTCGTAGAGGCGCCCGCCCTTGTCGGCCGGTGAGATGGCCTGCACGCCCAGTCCGCCAGCGAGGGCGGCCCGGGCCAGCGGCAGGCGGGTCTGGTCAAACAGGTGCAGGTGCAGGCTGCAGAAGTGGAAGCGCCCAGTGGCCAGGGCGGCGTCGATCAGCTCGGCTTTGCCATGGCTGCTGAAGCCCACCTGGGTCACCAGCCCTTCGCCGAGGGCCCACTCCAGCAGCTCCCCCCCGGGACCGCGCAGCACCCACTCCAGGTGTTCAGCAAGGTTGAGGCCATGTACCGCCAGGTTGGTGAGCTGGGCGATACCCAGTCGCTTGAGGATGGCCCGCAGTTGCTCCTGGCCATGGGCAAGATCGCAGCCGGGCAGCACCTTGCTGGTGATTCGCCAGCCGCCCGGGGGTTCCAGATTTTCGCGCTGCAAGGTCGCCAGAGCCTGGCCCAGGAAGGCTTCAGCCGGGCCGTAGGCGGGTGCCGTATCCAGGTGGTTGATCCCGGCGGCCAGGGCCGCCCGCAGCACCGACTCCATCTGGAAAGGGCTTTCCAGGGCCCGCATGGTGCCCAGGGTGAATGCAGAAACTCTCTTCGCTGGAGCCGGACCGAAGGGACGTTGACCTGGGATCTCAGGCTGGCTGGCTGGCTGATTTTCCATACCTACTGGTTCCCCCTACCTACTGGTTCCCACTCCGGTTTCCGGATTCATGGGGAGGGAGTTTCCGGGCCTGATGATTCACCATCTTCCTCGGCCGGTTCCTCCCCCAGTGCTTCTCCCTCCGCCTGGGCCTGCTTGAGGTGGCGCACCAGGTCGGCGGGGCTGGTGCTGTCGAGGAAGCGGCGAAAGTCATCCTGGTCTTGGGCGTCGGCTTCGGCATCCACCGGAATCGAGGCGTCGGCCACCACCTCCTCCAGCATCCAGATACTGCTGCCGGTGCGCAGAGCAAGGGCGATGGCGTCACTGGGACGGGCATCAAGCTCCAGGCTGGCCCTTGCTCTGTCCTCACCGGCCGCGGGCTCCCCAGCGCTGCTGGGGGCCGCCCCGGCGGCCGGAGCGGCCCTGAGTTTGAGCACGGCCCGGAAGGTATTGGCTTCGATCGTGTGGATGATCACCCGGTCAAGTCTCAACCCGCCTGCTTCCAGCAGGGAAGCCATCAGATCGTGGCTGAGGGGTCGAGATGGCGATTCGTCACTGAGCCCGGCCAGGATGTTCTGGGCCTGGGCCTGGTCGATCCAGATCGGCACCTGGCGCCGGCCGGCGGAATCCCGCAGCAGCACGATCGGACTGCGACTGGCCGCATCCAGACCGATTCCAGCAACGCGCATCTCAACCATCCCTTCCCCCCGGAACCCTCCGACCGATTATGACCAGGATGGTTGCTCCGGGGCCGAATCACCCATGTTCACCGGTCTGGTCCAGGCCCTGGGAGTTATCCACCGCTGTCCCCGGGGGGTGGAGGTGCGCTGGGGGCAGCCGGGCAGCCATGCCTTGGGGGCCAGTTTGGCGGTGGGGGACAGTGTGGCGGTGGATGGAGTGTGCCTCACGGTGGCCCAACGGCTTGCCAATGGCTTCCGCGCCGATGTCAGCGAGGAGACCCTCAGCCGCACAACCCTGGCCGCCAAGGCCGACAGGGGTGGGGCGGTGAACCTTGAGCCGGCCCTGCGACTGGCAGATCGCCTCGGCGGCCACCTGGTGAGCGGCCATGTGGACGGCATTGGCCTGGTGCAGGCCCTGGAGCAGCAGCCCGCCTCCTGGCGCCTGGAGCTGGCCTGGCGCGACCCCGCCTACGGCCGTTATATCTGCGAGAAAGCCAGCGTGGCGGTGGATGGGGTAAGCCTCACGGTTGCCGGCTGCGGCAATGAGGGGGTGGACTTCTGGATCGCGGTCATTCCCCATACCTGGGGCAGCACCACGCTGGGCCGGCTGGCGGTGGGCAATCGGGTCAATCTCGAGGCCGATCTGCTTGCCAAGTACACCGAGAGGCTGCTGGCGGCCAGGGGGACAACCACTGAACCCGCACAGCACGAATCGCACAGATCGCTGGATGGGCCCTGGCTGGCGGATCACGGCTGGATCTGAATGCTGTGCCTACGGTTAGGCGTGGTTGACGCTATTGGAGCCATGGGTTTGCGCTTGCTTTCAGCTGATGGTGCCGGCCTCAAGGCCTTCACCCTGTTTGAAGGGGTACTGATGCTGGTGCTTGGGGTATTGGCCCTGATCTTTCCAGTGCTGGCCTCAGCCTGGATAGCCGTGATCGTGGCGATCAGCTTCCTGGTAGGGGGGATCGTGGGCTGGATCAGCGCTCTGGTGCGCTCCCACCAGCTAGGCCGCTGGTACTGCTTCGCCAGGCTGGTGATCTCCACCCTCTTTGTGGTGAGCGGGGGGTGGATGATTCAGCAGTTTCGAGGCGGCCCGCTCGAAGGTGGGGTAGTGGTTGCCAGCCTCGCCCTCGCCATCGGCCTCGTATTTATTGTGGAGGGGATCACATCAATGCTGGTGTCCCTGGGCCATAGCAGGGTGATGGGTTGGGGTTGGGGCCTGGTGAACGGCATCGTCACCCTCGTGCTCGGCGTCCTCATCGTCAGCATGCGGGGCTGGGGATTGCTTTCGGTACTGGGGGTGCTGGTAGGCGTCAGTTTCCTGTTCAGCGGTTTTGATCTGCTGGCATTCAGCGCCAGTTTCCACTCTGATGAATGACGAGGAGCTCGCCGGCTCATTCCTCCAGGGGCGACAGGGAGATCGATCCGTTTTCAGGGTGAATTTCAATCCTGAACTCCATCCCTGGCTCCAGCCCCAACCTTCGGGTGTAGGCGTGCCCAATGAGCAGGTTGCCATTGCCATGCACCCGGGTACGGAATTCAGCCTGGCGGCCCTTGCCCCTGCCGGAGCCCCGGCCACTGCTGGGACCATCAGGCATCTGGAAGCCCTTAGCGGCCACAAGAGCTCGGTAAAAGCTCTTTTTCATCACCCTGCCACTGGGGCCGACGTAGCCGCAGGCTCGCGCAATCTGATCTTCCGGCTGGTTGCTGAGGGCCCGTGCCCGCTCAAGCAGGGCCTCGCCTGCCAGCATCTCCAACGGATGGTCACCTGGCCTGGACACCATGGATCGACTCACGCCCTGGAA
>Ga0169931_10004328_pt1 | contig 22128 bp, 22 predicted proteins | sample Kivu_15m_20L_FD_129675 | JGI IMG/M metagenome (GOLD analysis project Ga0169931, IMG submission 129675) | Freshwater microbial communities from Lake Kivu, Western Province, Rwanda to study Microbial Dark Matter (Phase II) - Kivu_15m_20L... | ecosystem: Environmental > Aquatic > Freshwater > Lake...
GTGCGCGCCTCGAGGCCGAGCTTGCCGCCCAGCGTCAGCGCCTCCGCGGTCAGCTGGCACGTCGCCATCGACAGGAAGTTGAGCACGATCTTCATCGTGATGCCGGCACCCGGCCCGCCGCAGGGGATGATCTTGTTGCCCATCGCCTCGAGCAGCGGCCGCGCGCGGGCGAGGTCCGGCTCCGTGCCGCCGACCATGAACAGGCTCTCGCCGCGCTCGGCATGCGCGGGGGAGCGGCCGACGCCGGCATCGACCCAGCCGATCCCCCTGCCTGCGAGCGCGGCCGCGAAGCGGCGGCTGGCGAGCGGGTCGATCGTGCTCATGTCGACATGCATCTGACCCGCGCGCCCGCCGCGCATCATCTCCGCGAACACGACCTCGACGTCGGGCGTGTTGGGCAGCATCGTGACGACGACGTCGCTGGCCGCCACGACCTCGGCGATGCTCGCCGCCGGCGTCGCGCCGCGCTGCGCGAGGATGGCCGTGCGCTCCGCCATCGCGTCGTGCGCGACGAGCGCGAAGCCCTTCGACAGCAGCGACCCGGCCATGGGCTTGCCCATGTTGCCGAGCCCGATGAAGCCCACGCGTTCCTTGCCCATGTCGTCGTCCTTCCCTTCGATGGCCTCAGCCGATGCGCGCGAAGCGCCAGCGGCGCGAGCGGTTGGAGGACAGCTCGAAGCCGTCTCCCGAGAAGCGCAGCGCCGGCCGCTGGCGCCATGGCCCCGCCTGCGTCGTGGTCGTGGCGTAGCAGCCCGGCAGCGTCGCGCGCAGCGCATGCGGCGCGTCCGCCACCGGGCCGCCGCCCCATGAGATCGCAAGCCCGCCGTCGCGCGCCACGATCTCGTGCGCGACGTCGAGCTCCTCGCAGCGATAGCGCCCGGCATGCGCCGGGTCGGCGCGCCCCCCTGCGCGGGTCCATGTCCGGTCCGGCGCGCCGCCGACCGACGCCTGGATCGCGTCGGTGCCCGGCGACGCGGGCACGATCCTGATCGGGAAATGCGGCGCGAGGCTGCTCCAGCGCCCGTCCTCGTCGACGAAGAGCCGCTCCTCGGCGCCGAGGAAGGCGGCGACGGGGCCGGCAGGACCCTGCGCGAGCTCCAGCGTGTCGCCGCTGCGCGCGTCGGCGAAGAGGCCGGAAGGCACGAGCGCTGGCGGCTCGGGCGACCAGGCGATGCCGAGGTCGGCGGCAAGCGCCGCCATGGCGATGGACTGCGCCTGCGTCTCCTCGCGGTTGCTGGCCACGAACACGCCGCGGCCGCTCGCGGGATCGAGCAGGAAATGGTTCTTGTAGCCGGGCAGGCTTCCGCCATGTCCCACGAGCCGCAGCGCGCCAAGGCGATGCAGCATGAAGCCATGCGCGTAGCCGACCTCCGCGCCCGAGGCGAGCCGGCCGGGCTCGGCGAGGCGCGCGAAGAGGCCGCGCAGCGCGCCGTCGCCGCGCAGCAGCGCGCCGGTCCAGGCGACGAAGTCCTCCGCGCTCGCGACCATCCCGCCCGAGGCCGAGTAGTGCAGGCCGTAGGAGCCGCGCCGCGGCGCGCCATCCGCGTGCCAGTAGCCCGAGGCGAGGCCCGGGAAGACCTCCGCCTGGTCCTCCGCCAGCGCGAAGCTCGCCAGGCCGAGCGGCGCCAGGAACTCGTCGCGCAGCCAGCGCGCGAGCGGCACGCCCGAGGCGCGCTCCGCCGCATGCTGGGCGAGGCGGAAATTCGTGTTGCAGTACGAGACCTCGTCGCCGGGCGCGAAGTTCAGGTGGGCGATGCGGCACGACAGGCGATGCAGGCGCTCGGCGCCGATGCTTGCCGCCGAGGAGATGCCGCTCAGCGCAAGCGTCTCGCCAAGGTCGGGGATGCCGCTGGTCATGGTGAGCGCGCGCGACAACGTCGTCGCGGCGAGCGGCCCGCGCAGCTCCGTAAGATGGCGCCCGAGCGTGCCCTCGAGGCCGAGCGCGAAGGCCGCCACCGCCGTGACATGCTTGGACAGCGAGGCGAGGCGCGTCGGAGTCGCGGTCGTCCAGCCGCGCCCGGACTCGATGTCGGCGAGCCCCATGCACCAGCTGCGCGTGATGCGCCCGTCCTCGAACAGCGCCACGACGCCGCCCGCCTCGCGCGGCGCCGTCCAGCGCGACGTCGCCGCCGCGATCGCGTCCTCGACCGTCATCTCACGCTCCCCCGCGCGGCACGCGGGTCGCCGGCCCGGCCGCCGTCCCGCAACGCATCTCGTCGTGCATCCTAGAAGCGTGGCAAGCTGCGCGCGAGCCTGCTTCACCTGACCGGGGCGCATGTCCGCAATGCCGACCCAGCCGCGCCTGCCGCCGCTTGCGCTGATCGTCGCCTTCTCGATCCTCGGGCCGTTCTCGCTGCATGTCGTGATCCCGGCGATGCCGCTGCTCGTCGACGAGCTGGCGACCGATTTCGGCGCGGCGCAGGCCACGCTCACCGTCTACCTCGTCGGCATCGCCGGCGGGCAGCTGCTCTACGGACCGGTCTCGGACCGGGTCGGCCGCAGGCCCGTCGTGCTGGCCGGGCTTGCGCTCTACGCGCTGGCCTCGCTCGGCTGCGCGCTCGCGGGATCGGTCGAGTCGCTCTGGGCGCTGCGCCTGATGCAGGGCGCGACGGGATGCGCGGGCCAGGTGCTCGGGCGCGCGATCATCCGCGACTGCACGCCGCGCGACCGCGCTGCGAGCCTGCTCGGCTACACCACGATGGCGATGTCGTCCTGCGCGTCCTTCTCGCCGCTCGTCGCCGCGATCGTGCAGGACCTCGCGGGCTGGCGCGCGAACTTCCTCTGGCTGTCGGCGACCGCGCTTGGCGTGCTGCTGCTGTGCCTGCGCTTCCTCGGCGAGACGCGCCAGGACCCGCCCGAGGGCGCGGCCGCGCCGACGCGGCTGCTCGGGGGCTACGTGCTGCTGCTGCGCTCGCGCGCCTTCCTGGGCTACGCGCTCTCCGGCGCCTTTGCGATGGCGGCCTGGTACTCCTTCGTCGCCGGCGCGCCGTACGTGCTCGCGACGCTGCTCGGCCTGCCGCCGATCGCCTACGGCAAGTACATCCTCGTCGTGCTCGCCGGCTACGTGGCGGGCAACTTCCTCGCCGGGCGCCTGTCGGTGCGGCTCGGGGGCGCGCGCATGATCGCGGTCGGCCAGGCGATCGCGCTCGCCGGCGCCGCGATCCAGGTGGCGCTGCTCGCAGCGGGGATCCTCGCGCCGATGGCGCTCTTCCTGCCGATGATGGCGATCGTCTTCGCCTCGGGCCTGTTCCTGCCGAACCTGAACGCGGGCGCGCTCAGCGTGCACCCCGCGCTCGCGGGCTCGGCGGCAGGCCTCACCGGCTTCCTGCAGATGGGGCTGAGCGCGCTCGCGACGGTCGCGATCGGCGCGGCGATGGCGGGAAGCGAGGCGCCGCTCGTCGCCGCGACGGCGGGCACCTCGCTCGCCTCCGCGCTCGCGCTGCTGCTGCTGGGCGCGCCGCGCGGCTCCTCGCTCAGAGCCTGACGCGGAAGTCGTTGCCGCCGCTGAGGTCGCGCCCGCGCATCAGGTAGACCGTGCGGTCGGCGTGGTTCGCGCCGAGCTTCTTCGAGTGGAACATCGAGGTCGCGAGCTCGCGGTCGAAGACCGAGCTTGTCGGCATGAAGCGCAGCGTCATGCCGCGGCGCGGGTTCGGCGAGCGGTTCGGCTCCGAGCCGTGCACGAGGTAGACGTCGTGCAGCGAGACCTGGCCTGGCTGGAGCACAATGTCGACGGCGTCCTTCTCGTCGTACTCGGCGCGGTCGATCTCCTGGTTGAGCGCGAGGCCCGGCCCGTCGTTGCGGTTGTGCCTGTAGAGCGCCTTGCGCCGGTGCGAGCCGCGGATCACGCGCAGGCAGCCATTCTCCGGCGTCGAGGCGTCGCAGGCGATCCACACGGTGCAGGTCGCCAGCGGGCGGATCGGCCAGTACTCGCCGTCCTGGTGCCAGGGCGTGCGCGAGCCCTTGAAGGCAGGCTTGGCGAAGAAGCTCGAGTTCCAGAGCGCGAAGTCCGGCCCGATCACCTGCTCGACCATGTCGAGCACCGCGGGCGTGCGCGCCCAGTTGAGGAAGCCCGTGTCGTGGGCGAGCACCATCGGGCAGTAGTCGGCGAATTGCGGCAGCCTGGCCACCAGCCGCGCATGGGCGCCGCGGATCTCCTCGATTGCCTCCATCGGGAAGCGGAACCCGGCGGGCACGACATAGCCGTGCTCGTTGTAGTGCGCGATCTCCTGCGGCGTCAGCATGGCGTCTTTCCCCCCTCGCACCGGACGACGCGGGCAGCATCGTGCAGGCCCGTGTCGCGCGCAAGCGGCGCGGCCGCCCGCGGCTTCCGCGCGCCGGGCGCGGCGCATAGGATCCCCGCATGGATCGCGAGGCCGACATCGCGCGCGTCGCGGCGCTGGGCTGCTGGCGGGGTGCGCCCAGCATCGAGCCGCTCTCCGGCGGCATGACGAACCGCAACTGGCTGGTGCGCGACGCAGCCGGCGCGCATGTCGCGCGGCTGGGCGAGGACCTGCCGCACCACCTGGTCCTGCGCTGGCACGAGCATGCGGTGGCCCGCGCCGCGGGCGAGGCGGGGATCTCGCCCGCGGTCGAGCACTCCGGGCCCGGCATCCTCGTCATGCGCTTCGTCGAGGGGCGCAGCCTGTCGGCGGACGACCTGCGCGCACCGGGCCGTATCGAGGCGGTGGCCGCGCTGCTGCGCCGCTGCCATCGCGAGCTTCCGCTCCACCTGCGCGGGCCGTCGCTCGCCTTCTGGCCCTTCCACGTGCTGCGCGCCTACGCCGCCTGGCTGCGCGAGGCCGGCAGCGCCTGGCGCGACCGGCTCGACGGGCTCGCGGCGCTCGCGGCGGAGGCCGAGGCCGGGCTCTCGCCCGCGCCGACGGTGTTCGCGCACAACGACCTGCTGGCCGCCAACCTCGTCGACGACGGCGTCCGGCTCTGGCTGATCGACTGGGACTACGCGGGCTGGGGCTCGCCGGTCTTCGACCTCGCCAACCTCGCCGCCAACAACGGCCTCGACGCGGCGCAGGAGGAAGGGCTGCTCGCGGCCTATCTCGGTGCCACGCCCGGAGCCGCGCTGCGCCGCGACCTCGCCGCGATGCGCCTCGCCTCGCAGCTGCGCGAGACGCTGTGGAGCATGGCAAGCGAGCTGCGCCCCTCCGTCGACTTCGACTACGCCGCCTACACGCGCGAGAACCTCGCGCGCCTCGAGGCCGAGGCGGCGCGCTTCGCGGCGACGCGCTGAGCCCGGCCGCGCGGCGCCGTCCTCAGGCCCTGCCGCGCACCGGCGCGTCGAGCGGCGCGCCGTCCGGCGGCTCGAAGCCCGGGATGTATCGGTAGCTGCCCTCGCCGGAGGCGACCAGCCGGCCCTGCGCGTCGAGAACCTCCGCGGCCGCGAAGAAGATGCGCGTGCCGCCGCCCCGCTTCCGGCCGATGGTGCGCAGCATCCCGGTCCGGGCGGCCGCGACGAACTGCACGGAGAAGGAAAGGGTCGTCGCGCGCACCACGTTGCCGGGCACCGCGCAGAACACGCCGGAGAGGCCGGCCGCGCTGTCGAGCAGCGTCGCGTGCACGCCGCCATGCAGCAGGCCCGAGCGGTTGGTGTGGATGGCGGCCGCCTCGAGCTCGATCTCCGCGAGGCCGGGCTCCCAGCGCACGAGCCTGTAGCCCACGAGCTTCTGGAAGCCGCCTATGGCCACGCTGATGTCGGGCCGCGCATCAGGTGCCTGTCTCGCTTCGTCGGTCATGGCGCGCACCATCGCGTCGCCGTGCCGCGCGCGCAAGGGGCTCAGCGCAGCCGTGCTTCGCGACGGGCGCCGCGCTCCGCTATGCTCGCGCCCTTCCACCATCCGACGGAGACCACGCCATGATCACGCGCCTTCCCGACCACCCGACGCGCTGCGAGGGCGTCGCCTGGGACAAGCTCGCCACCACCGTGTGCCTCGCCGACGACAACTCGCAGGGCATGTACATGCAGGCGAAGGAGGCCCTGGCGAACATCGACAAGAACCTCGAGAAGCTCGGCTCGCACAAGTCGAAGATCCTGACCGCGATGGTCTACATCACCGACATCGCGCTGAAGCCCGAGCTCAACCGGGCCTGGGACGAGTGGGCCGACCGCGACAACCCGCCGATGCGCGCCTGCGTGGCGGTCACGCTCGAGGGCAAGGACCTGGTCGAGATCATCGTCACGGCGACGCGCTGACGCCGTCGCGCGTGCGGGCGCGGGGCCTCATGCCCTGCGTCCGCCGCCTTCCGCCGGGCGCGTCGCGGTCATGACGACATAGAGGCCCGAGCCCACGACCAGCGGCAGGCCCAGCAGCAGGCGCGGGCTCGGCTCTTCGCCCCAGGCCAGCCAGCCGACCAGCACGCCCCAGGCGATGCTGGTGTAGTCGAAGGGCGCGATCACGCTGGCGGGCGCGAGCCGGTACGCCGCCGTCAGCAGCAGGTGGCCGCAGCCGCCGATGACGCCGACGGCCGCCAGCATCGCCCATTGCGCGCCCTCCGGCATGCGCCAGTCGAGCGGCGCGAGCAGCGCCGTGATCCCCGTCATCGCGAGCATGTAGTAGAGCACGATCGTCGTCGTGCGCTCCGCCGCGCCCATGCGGCGGATGAGGACGAGCGCGAGCGCCACCGACATCTGCGCGCAGACGCCGACCCCCAGCGCCCAGGCCGAGGCGGTGCCTGTGGGCGGCACGATCACCAGCACGCCGGCGAGGCCGGCGCCGATCGCGACCCAGCGCCGCCAGCCCACCACCTCGCCCAGCATCGGCGCGGAGAGCGCGGCGACGAAGAGCGGCACCAGGAAGGTGATCGCGATCCAGTCCGCGATCGGCATCAGCGCGACGCCGTGGAAGGACAGGACGATCGACGCCACTCCGCAGGCGCCGCGAAGCACATAGGCGCCGGGCTGGCGCGTGCGCAGCCCGCGCAGGCCCCCGTCGGCGAGCGCGACCGGCAGGCAGAGCGCGAGCGCGCAGCTGGCGCGGAAGAAAGCCACCTGCATCGGCGAGAAGTCGCGGCTCAGCCACTTCACCAGCGCGATCATCCCGGTGAACAGCGCCACCGCGACGAGGGCGAGCGCCACGCCGCGGCGGATCCGTGCCGCCTCGTCCCCCACCGCACCCCTGCTCAGCGCAGCGCGGCGAGGACGCGCCCGACCAGGCCCTCGACCGCCGTCTTGCGGATCCAGCGCGCGACCAGGACGATGTCCTGCGACGGCAGGACGGCGACGACATGCGTGCCCGCGCCCATCGCTAAATAGGCGTCATGCGGCGCCGAGGGGAACTGCACGCCGCCGTCGTTGAGCCACCACATGAAGCCGTAGCCGCGATTGAGCGGGCAGGGCGTCATCATCGCGCGCACCCAGCCTGGGGGCAGGATCCGCCGCCCGTCCCACGTGCCGTCACGCGCGACCATCAGGCCGAAGCGCGCATGGTCGAGCGTCGAGACGAAGATGCCGCCGCCCCAGTGGCTGCCGCCGGGCACGGAGGCGATCGCGCGGCCATCGACGTCGACGACCGCGTTGCGATAGGCCTCCCAGCGCCATGTCGCGGAGGCGCCGACCGGGTCCATGACCTCGCCGCGCAGCACGCCGGGAAGCGCCTCGCCGAACAGGCGCAGCAGCGACAGGCTCAGGCGGTTGACGCGCACGTCGTTGTATTCCCAGTGCGTGCCGGGCGCGCGCATCGCGCGGCGGTCGCCCTTCGGCGCCTCGCCGCCGGAGAGCCCGACGCTGCGGTTGTGGTCGACGCTGTCCGGCCGGTCGAAGAGCGTCCCCGACCACTCGCTGGTCTGCTGCAGCAGGTGCCGCCACGTGATCGGCGCGTTCTGGGCGGAATCGAAGCCGCCGTCGCGCACGCGCGCGCCCACGCGCGCGTCGAGGTCGGGCAGCAGGCCGCGCCCCGCGGCGACGCCGGCGAGCACCGCGAGGTAGCTCTTGGCGACGGAGAAGGTGACCTGCGGTCGCTCGATGTCGCCCCAGCTCGCGGCGAGCATGCCGCCGCGGAGCACGACGCCGCTCGGCGCGTCGCGGTCCTCGATCGGTCCCAGCGGCAGGCTGGTGGGCGGCACCTCGCCCATCGAGGCGGCGTACCAGAGCTGGCCGTCCGGCGTCACGAGCTCGCGCGGCCAGTCGGTCTCGCTTGCGCGCGCGAAGGCGACGGCCCCGGCAAGGCGCTGCGGGTCGAAGCCCGCCTCGATCGCCTCGACGCGCTGCCAGTCGCCGCGCGGCGGGAAGTAGGGCGCCGCGCTCACTTCAGCAGGCTCTTCGCGAGCATCGCGTGGATCCCCTTGTTGCCGTCGACGACCTGCGTGACGCGCAGGTCGACGGCCAGGCTGCACAGCGAATACGCGTCGGCGGGATGCATGTTCCGGAGCTCGCCCAGGAGCGCGATCATGCCGCGCAGCGCCTGCTTCGCCGCCTGGTCGAGGTCCTCGTGCAGGCCGAGCGTGACGAGATGCGTCGGCGTCTCGGCGCGCGGGAACCGGAGCGACAGGTCCTTGCGCAGCACCAGCTCGAACGTGCCGGACATGCACATCTCGAGCGCCATCAGGCTGACCTCGCCGTCGCCCTGCACGCCATGGCCGTCGCCGACCGAGAACAGCGCGCCCTTGTTGAACACCGGCAGGAACAGCGTCGAGCCCGCCGTCATCTCCTTGAGGTCGATGTTGCCGCCGTATTCGCGCGGCTCGATCGTGCTGACGACGCCGTAGTGCGGCGGCGGCGCGACGCCCATCACGCCGAAGAAGGGCGACAGCGGCAGTTCCATGTCCCAGGGCAGCAGCGCCACGCCGCGCGCGCGATCGACCTTGATGTGCAGGAGCCGCGTGTACGGGAAGTCCTCCGGCAGCGCGCCGCGCAGCGGGCGGAAGCCGGTGTAGCCCCAGTCGGCGCGCGGCTTCACCTCGCGCACGCGGACCTCGAGCACGTCGCCGGGCTCGGCGCCCTCGATCGCGATCGGCCCGGTGAGGATGTGGCCGGGCGCGCGCGGCGCGCAGCGCGCATGGATCTCCAGCAGCTCGGGCGGCACGACATGCGGCGGCGGCGGCATCGCGTCGCGGCCGCCGGAGACGGTGTTGACGGTCACCGTGTCGCCGGAGCGCACCGCGAGCACCGGCTTCAGGCCCGGGTCGAAGACGCCCCAGTGGATCGTCTCGGGCGAGGAATCGAGGACGTGGTGCCGGCTCATGCCTTCTCCTTTGTCCGTGCGGTGAGGGAGAGCGCAATGCCCGCGAGCGCGATCATCGATCCGCCCACGAGCGTGAAGGCGTCGGGCTGCTCGCCGAAGACGAGGTAGCCGAGGATGACGGCCCAGATCAGCGACACGTAGCCGAAGGGCGCGACCAGCGAGGCAGGCGCGTAGGCGAGCGCGCTGATCATGATGAAGTGGCCGACGCCCACGAGCAGCCCGTGCACGACGAGCACGGCGAGGTGGACCGGCGTGGGCGGCACCCAGACGAGCCCGACGAGGCAGGAGGAGAGGAGGAAGCCGAGCAGTGCCGTGTAGAAGAGGCTCGGCAGCGAGGCGTCGATGGCGCTGACATGGCGCGTCAGCACCTGGTAGAGCGCGTAGCTGCAGGCGGTGGCGAGGGGGAAGAGCATCGCGAGCTCGATCGAGCCCAGCTCCGGCCGCACCACCGCGACGAGTCCGGCGAAGCCGAGGCAGATCGCGGCCCAGCGCTTCCACCCGACGGTCTCGCCCAGCATCGGCATCGCGATCGCCGCGACGATCAGCGGCGCCGTCGAGCCGATCACCTTGGTGGTGGCGAAGGGCAGGAAGCTGAGCCCGGCGAGGAAGGTCGCCGCCGAGAGCCACAGCGCGGTGCCGCGCGCCACCTGGAGGAGCGGGACCTGCGTGCCGAGCACGCGCCTCCAGCCGAGCCAGGGGATGGCCGCGCAGAGCGCGAGGAACAGCACGGTGTAGCGGATCCACACCAGCTGCAGGACCGGATAGCTCTGCACGAACCACTTCGCGGTGGCGTCGAGGTGGCTGGCGAGCGTCGCGAAGACCAGCACGAGGCCGATCCCCAGCAGCGGCCGGTCCTGGCGCATTCGGGGCTTGTCCACGGGCGGGGATGCTAGCGCAGCCGGGGGCGCGCCGCGACGAATTGGCACATCGCGGCGTTCCGCGCCCGGCGCGACCCTGACCTGCGACCAGCGAGGAGGAGCCCGCCCATGCGCCAGGCCGCCGACATCGTCCGTGACCAGAGGCCGCTCGCCCTGCCGCGCTCCGCGAGCGTGCGCGATGCCTGCCGCGCCATGCGCGCGCGCCACGTCGGCGACGTGCTGGTGGTCGACGCCGCCGGGACGCTCGCGGGGATATTCACTGGGCGCGATGCCGTCTGCCGCGTCCTCGCCGAGGGGCTGGATCCCGCCGCGACCACCATCGCCGACGTCATGACCAGGGATCCCGACGCCATCGCGCCGGGCTGCGACGCGGTCGAGCTGCTGCGGCGCATGCGCGACGGCGGCTATCGCCACCTTCCGGTGGTCGATGGCGGTCGCGTCGTCGGCATCGTCTCGCGCGGCGACCTGCGCGGCCTCGAGCACGCGCGGCTGGACGAGGAAACGGGGCTGTGGGAGAGGATGTGACCGACCTCCCAGCCGCGGGGACCAAATGCCGGAGAACCACGCCCAGCTGCGATCGCCGAGCTTCCTGCTGCCGGTCGAGGACAAGGAGTTCCTCCTCCGCGACGAGATGCGCGCGATCCGCTTCGCGCTCGAATACGCGAAGGCGGAGCTGCTGCTGCGAGAATGGGGCGTGCGCACGACCATCGTGGTCTTCGGCAGCGCGCGCGTGCCCTCGCCCGAGCAGGCCGAGGCGCTGCTGCGCGGCGCGCATGGCACGCCGCGCGAGGAGGAGGCGGCGCGGCGCGCCGCGCAGGTGCGCTGGTACCAGGAGGCGCGCGCCTTCGGGCGCATCGCCTCGGAGCGCGGCGGCGCGCGCGTGCGCGACCACGGCCCGCGCGACAACGTGATCGCGACCGGTGGCGGCCCGGGCATCATGGAGGCGGCGAACCGCGGCGCGCACGAGGCCGGCGCGCCGAGCATCGGCTTCAACATCACGCTGACCCACGAGCAGGAGCCGAACCCCTACTCGACGCCCGACCTGACCTTCCGCTTTCACTACTTCGCGATGCGCAAGATGCACCTCGCGATGCGCGCCAACGCGCTCGTCGTCTTCCCCGGCGGCTTCGGGACGATGGACGAGCTGTTCGAGCTGCTGACGCTGCAGCAGACCGGCAAGGCGCCGGGCATGCCGGTGGTGCTCTTCGACCGCGGCTTCTGGAGCCGCGCGATCGACTTCGGGATGCTCGTGGAGCAGGGGATGGTCGCGCGCGCGGACCTGTCGCTCTTCGAGATGGTCGACACCGCCGAGGAGGCCTGGGAGTCGCTGCGCCGCCGCGGCCTCGGGATCGGGACGGGTATCTGAGCGCCGTCGCCCTCAGCCCTTGACGCCGCCGGCGCCCCAGCCGGCGATCAGGTGGCGCTGCACCATCGCGAAGAAGGCCAGCGCCGGGATGGTGATGACCACGCCCGCGGCCATGATCATGCCCCAGTCCGTGACGCTCGATTCGTAGAGGTCCTGGATGCCGAGCGGCAGGGTCTTTAGGTCGTCCTTGCCGATCAGCACGCGCGCGAAGAGGTAGTCGTTCCAGGCGACGATGAAGGTGAAGATCGAGACCGCGATCACGCCGGGCAGCGCCATCGGCACCACGACGCGGACCACGGCCTGCGGCCGCGAGGCGCCGTCGATCATCGCCGCCTGCTCGAGCTCGATGGGGATCGACTGGAAGAACGAGCGCAGCAGCCACATCGAGAAGGGCAGGCTGAAGCTCGTGTAGCTGAGCATCAGGCCGAGATGCGAGTTCGCGAGGCCGAGCTTGCGCATCATGATGTAGAACGGGATCACGATCATGATCGGCGCGAACATGTAGGTGAACAGCATCACCGTCGCGATCGACTCCCGGCCGCGGAAGCGGAAGCGCGTGATGCCGTAGGCGGCGAGCACCGCGACCGCGATGGTCAGCAGCGTCGAGCCGCCGGCGACGAAGACGGAGTTGAGGAAGTAGGTCTCGAACTTCGTCTGGTCGAACAGGCGGCGATAGGCGTCCAGGTGCGCCGCGCCGGTCCAGAAGCTCGGCGTCGCGGTGATGATCTCGCGGTCGGGCTTGACCGAGGTCAGCGCCATCCAGAACAGCGGGAAGCCGCAGGCGAAGGCGAGCATGGCGGCGCCGAGATAGACGGCCGCGCGCTCGAGGAAGATGCGCAGGAGCGGGTTCATGCGTGCTCGTCGCGCCGGAACAGGCGGAAATAGGCGGCCGCGAAGGCCGAGAGCATCGTGAACATGATCACGGAGAGCGCGGCGCCGAAGCCGACCTGCAGCTCTCCGAAGCTCTTCACGAAGGTGTAGATCGGCAGCGTGCGCACGAAGTAGCCGAGGCCGCCCGCGCCGGCGAAGAGCCAGATCAGGTCGAACTTCGTGAACATGAACATGAAGCGCAGCAGCACGATCACGAACAGCACGCCGCGGATCTGCGGCAGCGTGACGTGCCAGAACTGGCGCAGGACGCCGGCGCCGTCGACCTTCGCGGCCGCGTAGAGCTCCAGGTCGATCGTCTGCAGCCTGGCCAGGACGCCGATCACGACGAAGGGGAAGAACGTCCAGGTGCTGGCCAGGATCATGGTCAGCATGACGTGGTCGGGGTCGAAGAAGACGGGCGCGCGCGCCATCAGGCCGCTGCCCTCGAGCAGGAACTTCGCGACGCCGTAGCTGTCGTTGAAGATCCAGCGCATGAGGATGACGACGACGATGGTCGGCATCATGTAGGGGAAGAGCGCCAGCGCGCGCACGAAGCCGCGGCCGACGAAGGTCTGGTTGAGCAGCAGCGCCACGGCGACGCCGACGACGATCTGCAGCGACAGGGAACCGAAGGCATAGACCATGCCCAGCCGGATCGAGCGCCAGAAATCCTCGTCCTGCCAGATCCAGACGAAGTTCTCGAGGCCGATGAAGGTCTCGATCGGCATGTAGGCGTGCTTGGAGTGCAGGCTCAGCCAGAACGAGTAGCCGACCGGGTAGAGGATGAGCCCGAGCACGAGCAGCACCGCCGGCGCCACCAGGACATAGCCCCAGAGATGCTCGGGCACGCGCCGCTCGCGCGGCTCCGGACGGGGCAGGTTCAGCGGCCCGAGGGGCGAGCTGCGACTGGTGGATGGCATTGCGCTTGGGTCGCGTCGGCGGGAGGGGCGTCCCCCCGCGGGCCCTGGTGGCCCGCGGGGAAAGCCGTCACAAGCGGCCGCTCACCACTTCCTGTAGCCGAGCTGCGTGATCAGCTGCTCGGCGCGCTGCTGCGCGCGTCGCGCCGCCTCAACCGGCGTGCGCTGGCCGCGCGTCACCTCGGTCACCATGTCGACGAGGATCGTCGAGTTGGCGAGCTCGGCGATGAACGGGAAGTCGAGGTCCTTCCACTCGGTGATCATGAGCGGCTTCGGCTCGTACTTCTCGATCACCTCGTGCTGGGCGTCGATCCAGAACTTCCACTTCTGGAAGGCCGGGGTCGCGAGGTAGCGCGTGTCCGTGCGCAGCGACTGCGTCACCGGGAAGAAGTGCACCGGCACGCTCTGGATGTACTTGAGGTAGTTGTCCGCGCGGTGGAAGAACTTCAGGAACGCGGCGCCTTCCTCGGGGTGCTTGGAGTTCTTGAAGATCATCCAGGCCTCGGAATCGAACTGCGTCAGGAAGGGCTTGCCCCCCGCGCTCGGCCCGACCGGCTTGGTCCTGAAGACGTTGATGTCGCCCTTGGCCACCGCGTCGGGCGCGTACTGCTCGAAATAGTCCGTGCCGCGGCCCCAGCCGAGGATCATCGAGGCCTTGCCGGTGGCGAGGTCGCCGAACGTGTCGAGGTAGCCGCGCGACAGCCAGTCCGGCGCGAGGCAGCAATCCGCGAGCTCCTTCCAGAACTCGAGGGTCTCGATCACGGGCTTCTCCGTGAAGGTCGGGCGTCCCTTCTCGTCGAACAGCCTGCCGCCGTTCGAGCCGACCCACATGTAGATGTCCTCGTTGATGAAAAAGCCCGGGCCGGCGAGGCTGAGGCCGTAGCGGCCCTTGGACTTGTCGGTCAGCTTCTTGAGCTGGTCGACCCACTCGCGCCAGGTCGCCGGCGCCTTCTCGGGATCGAGGCCGGCTTCGCGCATGTGGTCCTTGCGGTAGATGATGAGGTCCGCGCCCACGGCGTGCGCGAGGCCGTAGTAGGTCTTCTCCGTCGTGTTGTAGTTCAGCTTGCGGACGACCGGGAAGATGTCCTGCTCGCCGATCGAGGCGATGATGTCGTTCATCGGGCGCAGCAGGCCCTTCGCCGAGAGCGAGCGCTCGTTGTAGGCCTGGCCGTGCGCGACCTCCGGGAAGGCGCCCGAGGCCAGCGCGGCCTGCATCTTCTTGTCGAGGTCGCCCCAGGCCAGCGCTTCCTGCACGACCTTGACGCCCGGGTTCTCCTTCTCGAAGTCCGCGATGATCCCGTCGATCACCGCCTTGGTGCGCGCGTTGGGCTCGGTGTGCCAGACATTGACCACCTTCTGCGCCATCGCCGGCGCGGCGGCGAACACCGCCAGCGCGATCGCGGCGGCGCCTGCGCGCAGCGCGCGCGCGAATGCCGAATGCTTCGTCATCGTCCCCATCTCCCTGCTGGATCCTTCCGGCGGCAACCCCTGCGCCGGTTCTGCGAGGACCTTTGCATCTGCGCATGTCGCGCGGCAACCCCCGCACGACCCCGAGCCGATTATGGTCTTCGCGCCGGCGCGCGCGGCGCGATAGCCTCCCGCGACCGGGAGGGGACGACATGCATCGCATCGCCATCATCGGCCTCGGCATGGCCGTGAAGCCGCACGCGCTGGCGCTGCGCGACCTCGCGGGACGCGTGGAGGTTGCGGCTGCGTGGAGCCGCAGCGCCGCGCGCCGCGCGCACGCCGAGGCCGAGTGGGGGCTTCGCACCACCGGCGACCTCGACGCGATCCTCGCCGACGACCGTATCGACGCGGCGATGATCCTGACGCCGCCCTGGGCGCATGGCGAGATCGCGCTGCGCTGCGCGGCGGCGGGCAAGCACGTGCTGCTGGAAAAGCCGATCGACGCGACGCTCGCGCGTTCCGTGGCGACGGTCGAGGCCTTCGAGACGGCAGGGCGCAAGCTCGCCATCGTCTTCCAGCACCGCTTCCGGCTCGCCTCGCTGCGCCTCGCCGAGCTCCTCGCCGAGGGCCGCCTCGGCCGGCTCGTCTCGTGCTCGGCCTCGGTGCGCTGGTGGCGCGGGCCGGACTATTTCGCGCAGCCCGGGCGCGGCATGAAGGCGCGCGACGGCGGCGGCGTGCTTCTGACGCAGGCGATCCACACGCTCGACCTTTTCATCAGCCTCGTCGGCCCGGTCGCCGAGCTCTCCGCCCACCACGCCAATTCCGGCCTGCGCGCGATCGACACCGAGGACGTCGCGACCGCCACGCTGCGCTTCGCGAGCGGCGCCATCGGCGCGATCGATGCGACCTCGACGGCCTTCCCGGGCTATCCCGAACGCATCGAGATCGCGGGCGACCGCGGCGCGGCGGTGCTGGAGAGCGAGCGCCTGACGGTGCGCCTGATGGACGGCACGACGATCGAGGCGGGGTCCGCGGGCGGCGGCGGCGGGGGCGCGGACCCGATGGCCTTCAGCCACGAGGCGAACACGCGGCTGCTCGCCGACTTCCTCGACGCGATCGACGAGGACCGCGCCCCGCGCGCCAACGGGCGCTCGGCGCTGCATGTCCATCGCCTGATCGACGCGATGCTGCGCAGCGAGGGCCGGCCCGTCGCGCCGTGAGGCGCGCCTGCGAAAGTCGCGCCGCGGCGGGCGCGTTCAGCGTCGCGCGGGACGCTCCATGAAGCGCGCGCCGGTGCCGTAGCTCGCCAGCTTCGCGGCCAGGGCCGGCCTCTCGACGACCGCGAAGCCCTGCCCGCGCCAGAAGGCGCGCGTGCCCGGGATCGCGACCAGCGCGAGGATCGGCAGCGCCTCCCGCGCGGCGAGCGCCGCCAGTTCCTGCAGCGCCGCGCGCGCGGCGCCGCGCCGGCGCGCACTGGGCAGGATCGCGATGTCGTGGACATGGAGGCAGTCGGCGCGCGCAGGCAGCGTCGCCAGGCGCGCGTTGAGCGCCGGCGGCGCCGCGCGCATCCATGGATGCGCAAGCGCATAGCCCGCGACGCGCCCGCCCGACTCGAGGACGAGGCAGCCCCCGGGATAGAGCGCAAGGCGCTCGGCGAAGACCTCCGGGTCCTCCGGATACGCGGCATGCACCTCGTCCGCGATCGCGCAGGCCTGCGCGAGATCCTCCTGCCGCATCGCCCGCCAGGCCATCGCCGCCTCCCCGCCTCGCCCGCCTGCGCCGCGATTGACTCCGGGCGCGCCTTCCCCGGACCATGCCAGCCGATCCGAGGAGCAAGCTCAAGCCCCATGAACGCGACCGCCGCGCCCGCCATCACCGGGAACACGCGCATCTACTGCATCATCGGCCACCCCGTGGCCCCCGTGCGTTCGCCCGCCTTCTACAACGCGCTATTCCGCGCCAGCGCGATGGACGCCGTGTTCGTCGCGATCGACATCGCGGCCAAGGACGCCGCGCGCGGCTTCGAGGGGCTGCGCGCGATGGCCAACGTCGCGGGCGTCGTGGTGACGATGCCGCTCAAGCAACTGGTGCTGCCGCTGGTCGACGAGGTGCTGCCGCGCGCACGCCAGGTCGGCGCGGTCAACACGATCCGGCGCGAGCCGGATGGCCGCCTCGTGGGCGACATGTTCGACGGGCGTGGCGGCGTGCTCGGGCTGCGCTGGGAAGGCCACGAGCCGCGCGGCCGGCGCGTGCTGCTGGCAGGCGCCGGCGGCGCGGGCAGCGCGCTCGCCTTCGCGCTCGCCGAGGCCGGCGCGTCCGCGCTGTCGATCGCCGACATCGACGCCGCGCGCGCCGCGGACCTCGCCGCGCGCGTGGCCGCCGCGCATCCGGCGACCGCGACGCGCGTCGCGCCAGCGGATCCCGCGGGCCACGACATCGTCGTCAACGCCACGCCGCTCGGCATGAAGCCCGGCGACCCGATGCCCGTCGACCCGGCGCGCCTCGCGCCCGGCACCGTCGTCTTCGACATCATCACCAATCCCGATCCCAGCGCGCTGATGCTTGCGGCGCGCGCGCGCGGCTGCCCGGCGATCGGCGGCCGGCATCTCTACGAGGGCCAGGCCTTCTTCGCTGCGCGGTTCCTCGGCATCCCCTTCGTGCCGGAGGGGCGGCCCGAGGTCGAGCTGCCCTGAGGCCTCAGTTCGCCGCGGCGCGCGGTAGGACGAGGGCGATGTCCGGGAAGACCGCGAGCACGACCATCATCAGCACGAGCGTGGCCACGAAGGGCAGCGTGCCGATGATCACGTCGTCGATCCTGCCGCGCTTGCGCAGGCCCTGGACGACGTAGAGGTTGATGCCCACGGGCGGCGTGATCATCGCCGTCTCCATCAGCAGGATCACCAGGATCCCGAACCAGATCGGGTCGTAGCCGGCCTGGAACATGATCGGCGCGATGATTGGCACGGTGGCGACCATCATCGACAGCGTCTCCATGAACATGCCGAGGACGACGTAGAAGGCGATCACCGCGACCAGCAGCTCGGTCGGCGACAGGCCGAGCGAGGTGATGAAGCGGTTGACCTGCGTCGTCAGGCCGATCGACGTGATCACGAAGTTGAGGAAATAGGCCGCGACGAGGATCGCCATGATCATCGCCGTGGTGCGCATCGTGCCCTCGAAGGCCTGCAGCAGCGCGCGCAAGGTGAGCCGCCGCCTCGAGGCCGCGACGCCGAGCGCGGCCAGCACGCCGAGCGCGGCGGATTCGGTCGCGGTCGCCCAGCCCGCGTAGATCGACCCGATCACCGCGAGGAAGATGACGAGCGGCGGGACGAGGTCGGGCAGCGCCTTGACGCGCGCGTCCCAGGTCGCGACGGTCCTGGTGCCGCCCCATTCCGGCCGCCACAGGCAGAAGAGCAGCACGGTGAGGCTGAACATGCCCGCGAGCACGAGGCCCGGGATGATCCCCGCAAGGTAGAGCTTGGGGATGGAGGTCTCGGTCAGCACGCCGTAGACGATCATGTTGATCGAGGGCGGGATGAGGATGCCGAGCGTGCCGCCGGCCGCGATCGTGCCGAGGAACAGCCGCTCGGAATAGCCGCGCTTCTCGATCTCGCTCATCGCGACCGTGCCGATCGTCGCGGCGGTGGCGACGCTCGATCCCGAGGTGGCCGCGAACATAGCGCAGGCCGCGACGTTCGAGTGCATGAGCCCGCCCGGCAGCCAGGGCATCCAGAGCACGAGCGCGCCGTACATCCGCTCGGCCATGCCCGAGCGCAGCAGGATCTCGCCCAGCAGGACGAAGAAGGGGATGGCGACCAGCAGGAAGTTGTTCGACGTCGCCCACGCGATCTCGCCCATGGCGAGCGACAGCGGCAGCCGCGCGTAGATCTCCGCGAGCGCGAGGCCGAGCACGCCGAGCGTTGCGGCGACGGGCACCGCGAGGGCGAGCAGCCCGATGAGGATGGCGAGCGTGACCCAGATCATCGGCCTGCCTCCCGCGCCGCGCGCTCCTGGAGGTCGCGGATCTCCTCCTCGACCTCCTCCTCGGCCGAGCGCGTGCCGGCCAGCCTGACGGCTTCGCCGGCGCGGCCGGCGAGCGCCGCGGCCAGCGCCTGGGCGAAGAGCAGGATCCCCGAGGCGAGGAAGACGGCGAGCCCGGCGAGCCAGACGACCTGCGGGACGACGATCGGCGTCTCGAGCGCGGACTGGCTGCGCGAGCCCGCGGTCCAGGACTGGCCGGCGACGCCGATGCCGTGCCATGCCACGAGGCCGAAGAAGGCGAGGAACAGCGCGAGGCCGGCGAGGTCGAGCGCGATGCGCAGCGCCGGCGCGAAATGGACGTAGAGCGAGTCGATGCGGATATGCGCGCGGTCGAGCAGGGCGGCGCCGAGGCCCCAGGCCGTGCCGATCGCGAGCGCGTAGCCGGCGAGTTCGTCCGCGCCGCCGATCGAGGCGGCGAGAAACTTGCGCATCAGCACGTCGATGCCGATGACGATCGCGGCGAGGAGCACGAGCGCGCCCCCGAACCAGAGGCCCCAGCGCGACACGCGCCGGGAGAGGGCCGAGAGCCTGTCCATGTCGGTCGCGTCCTTGCGCGCGGCGGCGCGGCGGCGCGGCGGGCGGCCCCTCCCGGCGCGGGCCGGGAAGGGCCGCCGCCCGGCGTCAGCCCGTCGGGGCCTTGAGGCCGAGGACCTTGCCCACGGTCTCGTTCCACTCGCGGGCGCACTCGGCGCCGCAGCGCTTCGCCCAGCCGGCGAGGACCGCGCCCTCGACCAGCCTCTTGTGCGTCTCCATCTCCGCCGGCTTGACCGGGACGATGGTGGTCGAGGCGAGCTTGCCCATGGTGCAGGGCTGGCGGTTGGTGTTGCAGGTCTCGGCCTCGGCGTCGGCCTTCTTCATCGTCGCCCACATCTTGTCCTCGTAGGCCTTCATCTGGTCGACCAGGAAGGCCTGGACCCTGGCGTCGAGCCGCTTCCAGGTGTTCAGGTTCACCGCGACGACGTTGATGCTCCAGCCCAGCGACATCGGATAGACCGATTTCGCGACCTCGGGCCAGCCGGCCGTGTTGCCGGACAGAGACCCGGTCACGCCGCAATCGACCACGCCGTTGTTGAGCGCGGGCACGACCTCGGCGAAGGCCATGCTGACCGCGGTCGCCCCGACGCCGCCCAGGAAGTCGCGCATCGTGTTGTTGAACACGCGCACCTTCTTGCCCTTCAGGTCGTCCAGGCCGCCGATCACGCCGCGGCACCAGAAGACCTGCGGGGGGTTGGCGCCGATGGCCAGCAGCTTGGTGTTCCAGTTCCTTTGCATCTGCCGGTCGATCACCTCGCGATAGGCGTCGCAGGCCGCGCGCGCCTTGCCGGCGTCGAGCGTCAACCCGGCCAGATCGCAGGCCTCGAAGCGCGGGTCGTCGCCGGCCATCTTCGAGATGTCCATGCCGGCGAAATCCATCACGCCCAGCCGCAGCAGGCGCAGCATCGTCTTGTCGTCGACGCCCATCTGGTCGAGCGGCGTGATGTCGGCGGTCAGCGCGCCGTTCGACGCCTTGGGCAGGGTCTCGCGCCAGAACGGCACCTCGTCGACCATCGAGGCGACGGTCGGACCGTTCAGGCCGATGACCTTGAACTGCGTCTTGGGAAGATCCTGTGCCGCCGCAACACCGGCGAATGCCACCATGCCCGCGATCGCCGCGAGCGAATTGCGCGCTTTCATCGATTGCCTCTCCCTGGTTTGCGGCGGGTCGCCCTCGAGGACGCCCTCCATATGGCGGATGCTGGCCTCTTCCCGGACGCTCCGCAATGGCCGGGATGTCCGTGCGGCGCCGATCCGCGCGCCGGACAGACAGGTTCAGAAGACCTTGTACTCCTCGAACAGGGTGCGGATGCTGCCGCCCTTCTGGAGTTCGCCGCGCACGATGGTCTCCTTGCGCTTGACCTCTTCGGTCATCGCCACGACGCGTTCGACGATCGCGGCCGGCAGGACCAGAACCCCGTCGACATCGCCCAGCACATAGTCGCCGGGATGGATATCCACCCCGCCGATGCGGATAGGCGCGGCGAATTCCGCGATCTCCCAGCGCACGGCGGCCGAGAGCGGCGAGTGGAAGACTCGGAACACCGGAAATCCGATATCCAGGATCTGCGGCGTGTCGCGCAGCCCGCCATGGATGACGCAACCCGTCGCGCCGCGATTGCGCGCGGTGTTGCTCATCAGCTCGCCCCAATGCGCGGCGGTATGCTCGTCGCCGGGATCGATCACCACCACCGCGCCGGGGAAGATGGCGTCGAGCATGTCCATCTGCCGGTAGCGCGGATCGGGCCGCTGGCCCGGCGGCATCGCCTGGCCGCGGATGGTAAAGACCGGGCCGGCGACCTTGGTGGCGTCGGTGAGCGGCCGGATCGTCGATGGCAGGCACTGGTTGCGGTGGCCGAGCTCGTCGAGGATGTCGGCCACCGCGCCGGTGTAGAGCGTGCCGAGACGGCGGCAGAGTTCGGCGACCTTGGCCTCGGGTTGGGGAAAAACGATGCGTGACCTTCCTGGGCAGACATTGGGTCGTCCACCGAGTTCACACTAGCCCAGCATGCGGGTGACCGCACCCTGGGAAATGGCGGCGAGATCCGGAACCGGGTCTCCGGCCGCCAGCCGGGGGCTGGTCGGCCAGCAGCTTCGACGCGCGGCAATCGCAATTGCGCGTCGGGCGCCAGTCGTGGAGAGTCGCGCCCGGTCGGAGTTGCTGCCCCAGCGCGGAAGTGGTGGCGACTTCGCGCAACAAGGGGAAGCACATCCATGCGTACCGAAAAGCTCCGCGGCCTCTGGGTCGCCAGCCTCACGCCGCTCGATGCCGCGGGGCGCATCGACGCCGGCCTCTTCGCCGGCCATTGCCGCTGGCTCTTCGAGCGCGGCGTCGAGGGCGTCGCCGTGTTCGGCACCACCGGCGAGGGCCAGTCCTTCTCGGTGCGCGAGCGCATGGAGGCGCTCGATGGTCTGCTGTGCGCCGGTATCCCCGGGGAGCGTGTCGTCGTCGGCACCGGCTGCGCCGCTGCGCCGGATGCGGCGGAATTGACTCGGCATGCGATCGCCAGCGATGTCGCCGCCGCGATGATCCTGCCGCCCTTTTTCTGGAAGGGCCAGGATCAGGCCACCGTCGCGGCCGGCATCGGCAGCGTCATCGAGCGCACCGCCGATCCGCGGCTGCGCGCGATCCTCTACCACATCCCGCAGGTCTCGGCCGTGTCGATCGATACCGGCGCGATCGCGCTGCTGCGTCGGCGTTTCGGCGACGTGATCGCCGGCATCAAGGACAGCTCGGCGGATTTCGTGCATTTCGACGCTGCCTTCACCGCGTTTCCGGAGATGCGCCATTTCGTCGGCGCCGAGCCGCAATTCGCGCGCGTGCTGCGCATCGGCGGCGCCGGCACGATCTGCGGCCTCGGCAATGTTCTGCCTGGCATCATGGCGCGGCTGCGCGACGGTGGCGCGCCGGCAGACGAGGCGCA
>Ga0169931_10004329_pt1 | contig 22126 bp, 19 predicted proteins | sample Kivu_15m_20L_FD_129675 | JGI IMG/M metagenome (GOLD analysis project Ga0169931, IMG submission 129675) | Freshwater microbial communities from Lake Kivu, Western Province, Rwanda to study Microbial Dark Matter (Phase II) - Kivu_15m_20L... | ecosystem: Environmental > Aquatic > Freshwater > Lake...
AGTTCGCGCATGAGCACCGGCTCAAATCCCATCAGCCCAATACCTGCCGCGGCTAGGAGGGCGAGACCCATCGCCCGAAATCGAAACCCACGCCAGATGATCTGCCAGAAGAAGGAAAAGGGCTTGCGAGGAAGGGGGCGGGCTTTCTGTGCTGCGAGGGTGGCGGCGTCAAGGCTCAGGGTCATATGCTTCGCGTGATTGTATGCGCCATTCTTTTAAGACTCGAATAAGCGCCGTCTTAATTGTTTCGATATCTGGGCGCGCGGGGTGGTCTGAGGCCATTTGGAGTAAAACAAGGCCTGTAATAATTCGATAATATTAGAAATGTAATAATAAACTCTGACTTCCTTAACCCTTTCATTTCGACTATTCCCGGAGACTTTTTTATGTCGAGCCCGCGTGTTTTCAATGTGCTTTTTATCTGCACCAGTAACTCTTCGCGTTCGATCTTGGCCGAGTCCATTCTCAATGGCTTTCGTGACCCCCGGTTTCGTGCCTATTCGGCGGGCAGCCATCCGAAAGGCGAGGTCAATCCCTTCGCCATCAAGATCCTTCAAGAGAATAGGCTGCCTACAGAGGGTCTACGCAGCAAAGACTGGAATGAATTTTCTGGCCCCAATGCGCCGGCCTTAGATTTTGTCTTTACCGTCTGCGACCAGGCCGCCGGCGAGATCTGCCCTGTCTGGCCAGGCCAGCCCCTCACGGCCCATTGGGGCGTGGAGCAGCCTGCTGTCAAACCCGGTGAAAACAAGACCCTTGAACAGAAGTACTTCGAGGCGGTGGCTCTGCTGCGCAGGCGCATTGAACTGCTGCTAGCATTGCCGCTCGACAAACTCGATCGCTTAGCCCTACAGAAGTCGCTGAGCGATATTGGGCAGACGCGATAGCCTCTACCTCCGCATGAAAAATCCGCAAGCTACCGCTGCCTTCAGTGCGCTGGGTCATGAGCCTCGGCTCAATGTGTTTCGGCTCATCGTGCAGCGGGCAAATAAGGGCGTGACCCCATCAGAGATCACCGAGCTTCTTGGTCTGCCTGCAGCAACCCTCTCTTTCCACCTCAAGGAGTTGTCGCATGCGGGTCTCATTCATGCCACCCGTGATGGGCGACAACTCATTTATCGACCGCAGTTTGAATTTGTCGATGCGCTTATCGCGTTTCTCTCCGAGAACTGTTGCGGCGGAGCCCCTTGTGGACTCACCACCACTGCTGCGATTCCTAAGCGCGTGAAGTAGCGTATGGGCCTTTTTGAGCGGTGGCTCACCCTCTGGGTTGGTCTGGCCATGGCCCTGGGCGTCGGTCTTGGCGTGGCCTATCCCGGCGTGTTTGTTTGGGCCGCAGACCAGTCGATTGCCCAAGTCAATCTCATCGTGGCGGTGCTTATTTGGGCAATGATCTATCCGATGATGATCCAGATCGACTGGTCATCAATCCGCGATGCGAGCCGCGAGCCCCGAGGCCTCCTGCTCACCGTCATCACTAATTGGGCGGTGAAGCCTTTCACCATGGCCGCGATTGCGGTGCTCTTCTTTCAGGGTTTCTGGGCGGATCTGGTGCCCGCGCAGACGGCAGAAGAAGTCATTGCTGGCATGATCCTTCTTGGCGTAGCACCCTGCACTGCCATGGTCTTTGTCTGGAGCCAGCTGGTTCGTGGGCATGCCGCCTATACGCTGGTGCAGGTCTCCATTAACGATGTGATTCTCATCTTTGCCTTTGCACCACTGGCAGCGCTTCTGCTCGGGGTGACCGACATCACGGTTCCCTGGCAGACCCTGGTCTTCTCCACGGTGCTCTATGTGGTGGCGCCGCTGCTGGCTGGGCTCCTGACGCGTCGGGTGCTTCTACGTCGGGGGTCAGTCGCGCTCGCGCGGTTCCTATCGGCCGTTAAGCCCGTCTCTGTTCTTGGCCTGATTGCCACAGTTCTCATCTTGTTTGGGCTGCAATCGGAGACCATTCTGAGCCAGCCGCTGCTGATCGGCCTCATTGCAGTGCCCCTCATTCTGCAGACCTACGGAATATTCTTCCTCAGTTGGATCGCCGCGCAGTGGCTTCGTCTGCCGCATCCGATTGCTGGACCAGCCTGCCTCATTGGCACCTCGAACTTTTTCGAACTTGCCGTAGCGGTTGCGATTGGTCTTTTTGGGTTGCAGTCTGCCGCATCGCTTGCCACGGTAGTGGGGGTCTTGGTAGAGGTGCCTCTGATGCTCTCACTGGTCTACTGGGTCAACCAGCGGGCCCCTGCGGGGTCTCTGGTCTCCCCCAGCGATCAAGAATCCAGTCGACGGGTGCAGCGCTAGCAAAGAGAAAATCGTGCCCACCGGTAAACATCTTCAGAAGGCTGTTTTTCAGAAGCCCATTTAGTGCCGCCTGGTTCTCTGGGGGGGCAATACGGTCGTCTTCACCCCCTAAGATCAGTACGGATATCGTATCCACTGCAGCAAGCGCCTCTGCGCAGTCGTGGGCTGCCCGCGCCTCTAAGAGTCGTGCGTAACCATCGGGCTGGCAGAGACCCTGAAGAAACGACGCCTCAAAGGCGCAGCGCGCAGAAACCATGGCATCAAAACGATCTGGGTCATTGCGCTTGATGGTCTGATATTGCGCGTTGAGATGTGCAAGGTAGATCTCGGCTCTCTCTCGTGCCTCAAGCGACATCAGGGCGTGAAAGGCAAGCGACTGCCCAGCGCTACCCCCGGCTGAGCCGCCGCATAGGGCTGCAGCGCTTACCCGATGAGGCGCATTCACCAGAAGTACCTGCGCAACCATGGCACCAAACGATTCACCCACGACGTAGGCAGACGCTACCCCATAGGCATCGAGCACGGCCAGGCTGTCGAGGGCAAAGTCGCTCATGGACCAGGGTACCGGCGGCCCAGACGATCGCCCGAGGCCCCGGTGCTCAAAGGTGATGACTGAAAAGTGTTTCACCAAGGCACTCTGAAAAACGGGGCTGCGTAGCCGAAAGTCGGCGCTCGAGCCCGGCAAAAAGAGTAGGGGAGGACCTTGACCGACCGCGTAGGTCATGAGCGTAACGCCCTGTGGGAGCGTGATGAGCCGCTCCGTGATCTGATCAGGCATTGGTGCTTTTGTCGTGATGTACCTATGGAAGCTCGGGGTGCTTAAGGAACCTAATGTACACACTGGCATCCAACGAGGGCTTGTTAACCAATTGCGAGACCCTACCCAGACCCCCGGTACAGCCACCATAAGAAGCCAAAATCATGGCTCCATGAGATTTTCGATTGATGCGTGCGTTGGTCTGAGCGCATCTCATTACTGAAGAACGGTGGTGGTGCCGGTGAAAGGAATCGAACCCTCGACCTTCGCATTACGAATGCGCTGCTCTACCGTCTGAGCTACACCGGCACAACCACGAGATTTTAATACAGCTTAGTCAATACCGGAAAACCCCCCGAAAAACTGACTCGTTGGTCGATCGATCAACATCCGCCGCCTGTTCGTGTCTGGCCGTGGTCTAATTCAAGGCCAACGCACTAAATAGACCGTACAGAAGGGCAATCCGATGGTTCCTTGGGAGGTTCTCTCCATGGCTGGCTTGGCCTCTGCAACGGCGGGGTTCCTTGTTGGCGGAGTCTGCAAGGGGGCCTTTGGTGTGGGCCTACCGCTATTGGCGCTCCCCATCATGGTGAACTTTATGCCCGTAAGCCAGGCAGTGGCCCTCATTACTATTCCCAGCATCATCACCAACATCTGGCAGACCTTTCAGGGGACTCATCTGCGGCAGGTCTTACAGCGTTTCTGGCTGCTGGGTCTTTCTCTGGCCTTTGGCATCTACCTTGGCACCCTGCTCATGGTCTCCCTGGATGAGCGGGTCTTGTATGTCTTAATGGGCTTAGCCGTCATGGTGCAGCCCGTGTTGCGTCTACTCAAGCCCGCCCTCGTTGTTTCCGACCGCGTACAGACCTATGCAGCGCCCCTCGTGGGACTGGGCAGTGGCCTGGTAGGCGGTATGGCAGGGCTCTTTGGCCCGCTCATCATTACCTACCTCGTGATGTTGCGTCTGGAGAAGAATCTGTTCACCGTGGCGGTCTCATTCGTCTTCGTTCTCGGTAGCCTCTCTCTTGCGGTCTTTCTCTCAAGGCTTGGGGTCATGGGCAGCCAGGAATACGTCCTGTCTAGCCTTGCCTTGTTGCCTGCCTTTCTTGGAATTTTTGTGGGGCTACAGATTCGCAAAAGAATTAACCAAGCCCAGTTTGAGAAAAGCCTCACGGTCCTGCTCCTACTCACCTCCATCAGTCTCTTTGCCAAGGCGCTCTAGAAGAACGCGCAAGACCTCCTGCTGAACGAGCAAAGAAAGCGGTCACGCGGGTTTTCCCTAGGGCCTGCGGCCTTGTGCCTCTCGCCTGCCCCCTAGGAGATACTCCTAGTGATCATCTGCTCAGCATGGCCTTATAGTGCAACAGCATTTACTTGTGAGGAAAAACTATGCTCTGCGCCTGCATTCTGATTGACAAGCCCAATTCGGCGGCCCTTCGGCAAGAACATCGGCCGTCGCACAAGGTCTACCTTGGCCAGGTAGCAGACAAGATTGCCTTTGCGGGTCCGTTACACGGGGAAGACGGCACCACGATGATTGGTAGCCTATTGGTCATCGATTTCCCTTCTGTTGTCGCCGCAAAGGCCTGGCTCGCCGACGAGCCGTTTACCAAAGTGGGCCTTTATGGCCGATCTGAAGTCTTCCCGTTTTCCAATCTCTGGCCGCAGAAGGCTGGCTTTCCCAAGGAGGCAACATGACCAAGACACGCACCCTGCTGAGCGATCGGGCACCCTATAACCCCATAGCGGGCAGACCTGCTCTCAAGCTACCTAATGGCAAGAAGCTTGCCGTCTGGCTAATTGTGAATGTGGAACATTGGACGATTGCGGGGGCAATGCCCCGTACCGTGTTGCCACCGCCCATGGGGCAGACGCTTCTGCCAGATCTTGCCAACTGGTCTTGGCATGAGTACGGCATGCGGGTGGGCTTCTGGCGTATTTTCGATGCGCTCAAGCAGCGGGGTATTCGACCCACCATGGCTATTAATGGCATTGTCTGTGAGAGCTATCGGCCGATTGCAGAGGCGGCATTCAAAGAAGACTGGGAATTCATGGGTCACGGCTACCTTCAGGGGCCGATGCACCGCCTAGAAGACCAGTACCGTGAGATTGAGAAGACAGTGAACGCCATCAAGGCGATCACCGGCAAGGGGCCCGTGGGCTGGGAGAGCCCAGGCCTAACGGAAACCGACACCACGCTTGATTACCTCTCGGCCAACGGTATTCGGTATGTGGCCGATTGGGTCATCGACGACCAGCCCTGCTGGCTGCAGGCCGAGCCCCAGAAGATGGTCTCGGTACCGTACACCGTAGAGCTCAACGACATTCCTATGTTCGCGTTGCAGAACCACAGCAGTGACGAGTTCTACAAGCGTGGGCTCTTACAGCTTGAGCGGATGGTGCAAGACAGCCAAGACTCTACTCGGGTGATGGCCATCAGCGTGCACCCCTACCTGACGGGGGTTCCGCATCGTATTGCGGCCTTTGAGAAGTTGCTGGATGTTGTCCTGAAGGAGAAAGACGCAGCGATCATGACGGGTGAGGAGATCTATCGCTGGTTTATTGCTCAGTAGGTAGTGTGTTGTTCGAAAAAAAGGGCCCGCACTGCGGGCCCTTTTCTATGAGGCAAAAACTAGAGGGTGTGAATAGCGAGGCCTTAAGCAGCCACCGCTACCGGGGCCTTCTTTTCTTTTGCGATTGCCGCGTTCACCCGAGGCATCACCTGCTCAGCCATCAGTTGCATCGACTTCTTGCCCAATGCGGGGTCCTGCCAGTCGTGGCATGGATAGAGCAGGGTGCCGAAGTCTCCCACCTTCTCACGAAACGCCAGGATCTGATCGACAACGCTATTGACTGAGCCCGCGAACACCAACTCTTTGGTCATGCGGTCAGGGGTAATGGCCTCGTCGGGCTCATTCTGGTCAAGCTTGAAGAGGTTCGAACGCCCTCCGAAACCGACGAGCTTACGAATGAGCTGCTTGAAGTAGAAGTGATAGGGGCCATCCGAGGAATGCCCATAACGGGCGGCCAACTTATCGTCGTCTTCCGTCACAAAAATACTACGAGCCACGCGCCAGTTGGCCGGATCCGCGGGCCGCCCGCCGTCGGCGCACCCTTGTATGTAGCTTGGCCAGTGCGACTTCACCCACTCTGGCAGCAGGAAGTTAGCGGAAATAGGCTCCCACCCACGCGCGGCGGCGCTGGTTACGCCCTTGGAGAAGGGGGCGACGGCAGTGACCACAATAAGGGGGTGGGGCCGCTGATAGGGACGCAGGATGATGCCTTGACCGATCTCGGGAATCATGGTGCGCTCGGTGGTGACCTTGAAATACTTACCCTCGATCTTGTAGGGCGCTTCGGTTTCCCAGATCTTCAAAACGGTGTTGATGCCTTCAACAAACATTTCAAGCCGGTTCTCGACATCCAGGTTGCTAAAGACCTCCATGTCAGACTTCAATCCGCCCGGGCTAATGCCCATAATGAAGCGGCCTTTAAGCATGTGGTCGAGCATGGCCACCTGACCAGCAATGGCTGCGGGGTGGCTGTTGGGCACATTAATCGTGCCGCTTCCGAGCATGATCTGCTTGGTGCTAAAGGCCAGACTACTTAAGAACATCAGCGACGACGTCACGTTCTCGGCGAGATCGGTGACATGCTCGCCTACGTAAGCTTCGGAGTACCCGAGTTGATCGGCAAGAATGATGGCCTCGCGGTCTTCCGCAAGGGTTTCAAAGGGCTTTCGGGACGGCGGATGCAGAGGCATCATGAAGGTTCCGAGTTTCATCTTCTACTGCTCCTATCACAGAGGTTTTTTAGGGGTAGGACTCACAAACCTAGCGAAATCCCGATATACAACACTCTCGAAGCATCGTATTCTCTGTTGATCTAAAGATCAATAACGATATCCCCTAGGGAGAGTGAATTCTAATGCAACGCAGCAAATCAACGGTAGGCATCATTGGGCTCGGCATTATGGGCTCTGCCATGGGGGCGAATCTGCAGAAGGCCGGTTTTTCGGTCATGGGTAGCGAGCCCCGGGCAAGCCAGCGGCGACTTATGGGGTCGCGTATCGCCGCGGTGACCGCCAACAATGCCGAGGTGCTGGACCACAGCCGCCTGATCATTACCTCCCTGCCATCGGCCAAAGCCCTCTTCGCTGTGGCCGAGGAGTTGGTGCGGGCCGTCCAGGCCAATCCCCGGCGCGGTAAGGGCCCAGCAGCCATCGTCGCAGAGACCAGTACGCTCACCCTTGAAGACAAGTTGCATGCACGAGAGATCTTTGCCGCGGGGGACATTGAAATGCTCGACTGCCCCCTCTCGGGCACGGGAGCCCAGGCCCAGAACCGCGATCTCACGGTATTTGCCAGTGGCTCTGCCTCGGCGATCAAGACGTTTATGCCGGTCTTTCAAGGCTTCTCAAAGACCCAATTCAATGTGGGTGAATTTGGTAACGGCATCAAAACGAAGTGGGTGGCCAATCTTCTGGTGGCAATCCACAACATCTCCACTGCGGAGGCCTTGCTCTTCGCCCGTGAGTTGGGGCTCGACATGTCTTCGATTGTTGAAGTGCTCTCTGATGGCGCAGGCTCCTCGCGGATGCTCCAGATCCGGGGTCCTGTCATGGTTGCGCACAACTGGCAGCCCGCCACCATGAAAGTCGGAATCTGGAAGAAGGACATGACGATTATTCAGTCGGCTGTTCAGGCCCTCAATGTGCCCGCGCCGCTCTTTTCAGCAAGCCTGCCGATCTATGCCGCCGCGATGGCCCTGGGTATGGAGGCAGACGACACGGCCGCTGTCTACGAGGTGCTGGAGCGTATGACGGGTGAGGTGGCTGCTACGAGAAAAGTCTCCCCAAAGAAATCCAGTGCGAAGTCTCCCGCACGTAATGCAACGCGGGCTACGCGAAAGAAGGCCACATGACCGTAGAACCCAAGCTGTCTGACCCCTCTGATTCAAAGGCGTTCCGGCAGGCCTTAGGCTGCTTTCCCACTGGGGTCACCATCATCACAGGCCGTGATCCAGAGACCCATGCTGCGGTTGGCCTCACGGTGAGCAGCTTTAACTCACTCTCTTTGCAGCCGCCGCTTGTCCTCTGGTCTATTTCCGCCCGTTCGCCGAGTCTGACCGCGTTTGGACCAGGCCGCGCGCAGTGTATTCATGTGCTGAGCGCCCAGCAGGCCGACCTCGCGAAACACTTCGCCACCCCCAAGCCCGATAAATTCGCTGGGGTGTCACTGCGCACAGATCGTCCCGCTGATGCGCCCCCTCAGCTCGCAGACTGCTGCGTGGTCTTCGACTGCGTGACCGACCGTCTCATAGAGGCAGGGGACCACTTTCTGGTGATTGCTGACGTACGAGGCTATCAGGCCTTTGCGGCCGACCCTTTGGTTTTTTGTAAGAGCCTCTTCTTGTCTTCCGAATCGCTCTCCAGAATCAACGGGTAGATCGTTTTGGCACCCTCTAAAAATAAATCGACCGCGTCCGTTGTTTTTTGGTCAAAGCTCAGTCGGCTGCCAGCCTTAAAGATGTTGGCGCGTACGGCCCAATAAAACATACTGCCATGAAGATTCCAGGCCAGCTCGATTTCTCTCGGAAGCATCGGTTTCTTGAGGAGTTGCGCCTGCCTGGGGTGCCCCTGGAGAAACGCGAAACGAAATTCCTGGCACATCACTACGAGCAGACGGTCGCGCACGATCTTCAGATACTTCTGATTCAGAGTCATTTCCGCCAGGCCCGCATACATATAAATGCGAATCCACTCGGGCCGGTAGGTGGCCCGTGCGTACAACTGATAGAACTCGATAAGCCGCTCTCGAAGCGGGCTATCTCTTCGTTGCAGGGTATCTACCCACTGGGGATTCCACTGATTCAGAAACACCACCTGAAAGACTTCTTCGATCAGATCTTGTTTGGACTGAAAGTACCGATAGAGAAGTGGCTGAGAAATACCAATGCGCTTAGAGAGTTCTCGTGTCTGGCTGGCAAACCCAGTTTCAGAGAAATACTCAATGGCTGCCTCAAGAATCTGCGCGCGCCGGTCTTCAGGGGGCATGCGACGCAGCGGCGTACTTTTTCGTTGTGTCATAGGGTAGGAAGTGTAATTTAGAAAATGATAAACAAAAGAGCAATTGTGGTTGGGGGTTCCATGGCTGGACTATTTGCGGCGAATCTGCTTTGCCGCACTGGCTGGCATGTGGAGGTGTTTGAACGGTCGAAGACCCCTCTGTCTGGTCGCGGTGCAGGTATCGTGACCCATGATGGACTTCTATATGCCTTGCAGGCCGCGGGGGCCTCGATCGATCAGGACCTGGGTGTCGAGATCTACAAGCGCCTGGCCATCGCAAAGACTGGCGAGCACCTTGCTTATCGCGACTTTACCCAGGTGCTTACCTCCTGGTCGCGGCTTTTGGGATATCTCAAGGCGGCCTTTCCTGAGCGGTCCTATCATCTCAACGAAGAGGTTGTGGCCATCGACGCGGGCGCGTCCGACATCCCCGCCAGGGTGAGTTTTACGAGTGGACGCACTCTGGAGGCCGATCTTGTCGTCGCCGCCGATGGACTCAAGTCGAACTTGCGTCGGCATCTGCAGATTCCATTCCGTCAGGTCTATGCGGGCTACGTCGCCTGGCGGGCGGTGGCAGATCTCTCTGCGCTATCTGCCGATACCCAGAAGCTCATGGGAGACATTTTCCTTTTTTCGCAACTCCCCGGAGAGCAGGTTCTGTCTTATCCCATTGCCGGTCCAGAAAGTGCTGCACAGGTTTTGGTGAACCTAGTCTGGTATCGACGCAGCTCTGATCAAGAACTCAGGGAACTTCTCACCGACGAGGACGGCGTCTGGCACAACGACGGCATCCCCCCCCAGAAGATTCGGGCACGCCATATTGAAAAGATGCGTGCAGACGCCGCTGCGATTTTCCATCCGGCCTGGGCTGAGCACCTTCAGAAGTCAGAATCGATCATTCTTCAGCCGATTTTCGATAGTGAGGTCGAGACCATGTGCCAGGGGCGGGTAGCCTTCGTTGGCGATGCCGCCTTTGTCGCGCGTCCGCATGTGGGGCAGGGCGTAACCAAGGCCGCGGGGGATGCACTCTGCCTCGCCCGTAGTCTGCGCGAGGCCTCAATTGCCGAAGTGCCACCGCTGCTCCACCGCTTCTCGGTGGCCCGACGCGCGGTAGGCCGCATGGCAGTCGAGCATGCCCGACAGATGGGTGCCCCTGTGGTGGTGAGCCCATTACTCAACGATGGTCTGCATTGGGAGGCGTACTACTCGCAGCCTGAAAACCTTGTTCGAGACACTGCCGTGGAACTTGACGGCGTTGTTACCAAAGAAGAGGCCGTAGCAGCCTAAGGCCCTCATCCATCCGCACAAACAATTTAAACCCCTTTCTAAGGAGAACACATGCCGGGACTGCACGTTGGCGTTGATATTGGAGGCACTTTTACAGATTGCGTGGTGATTACCGAGAAGGGTGCCGTGGTTACCACGAAATCGCCCTCGACGCCGCCGCATTTTGCCGATGGCATGGTCTCTGCCCTGGAGCTTGCCAGTAAAGAACTGGGTCTCGAATTCAGTGATTTCTGCGAGAAGATCGCGGTGCTCACCCACGGCACCACCGTCGGTACAAACGCGCTGATTCAGCGGCGGGGCGCGAAGGTGGGAATGATCACCACCAAGGGGCACGAAGACGCTATTCACATCATGCGCGGGTCTCGGGGCGTGACCTCACGAAATCTGAATCAGGTGGTGCATTTTCCCGAGAGCCAGAAGCCCGTACCTATTGTTCCGAAGAAGTGGATACGGGGTGTGTCTGAACGCGTGGACTGCATGGGGGCAGTCGTTGTGCCGATCAACAAAGATGATGTTGAGCAGGCCATTACCGAGTTACTCGATCAGGGCGTTGAAGCCATTGCGGTCTGCCTGCTGTGGTCATTCAAGACCCCTGCGCATGAGCAATATATTAAGGAGCGCATCCTCAAGCGGGCGCCCCATATCTTTGTGTCCTGCTCCGTCGATCTCGCCCCGAAGTGGGGGGAATATGAGCGTATGACGGCAACGGCACTCAACGCCTATATTGGGCCGGTGACCTCAGACTACCTGAAGAAACTCGATCGCCGCCTGAAGTCGGCGGGCTACAAGAAGCCGCTGCAGATTACCCAGTGTGGTGGCGGGTCGATCTCTGTGGAGCGGGCCATTGAGGCGCCTTTGCTGACGCTCGACTCCGGGCCGGTATCGGGTGTCACGGGCTCGCAGTTCTTGGGCCGTATTCTGAATATGGAGAATGTCATCACCACCGACATGGGGGGCACCTCCTTTGATGTCGGCATTATCCACGCAGGGCAGCCATCGTTCAGCTTTATGGCCAACGTGGCCCAGTACGAATACTTTATTCCGAAGGTGGATATTCAGGCGATTGGCTCTGGGGGCGGGTCACTGGCGGTGGTCGATCGTCTGACCAAGACACTACGCGTAGGCCCCGAGTCGGCAGGCGCAAACCCAGGCCCAGCATGTTACGGGAAGGGCAACGAGACCCCCACCGTCACCGATGCCGACCTCGTGCTTGGCTACATCGATCCAGACAATTTCCTCGGGGGAAAGATTGTTCTGGATAAGGAAAAGTCGGTGGCGGCGGTTCAGCGGGTGGCGGACCAACTAGGTCTTGGGCTTTACGAGACCGCAGCGGGGATTGCAAAGATCGCCGAGTTCAAGATGGCCGACATCATCAGAAAGACCACGGTTGAGAAGGGCCTCGATCCACGCGACTTCTCCTTGTTTGCGTTTGGTGGGGCAGGCCCGGTGCACGCCGGTATTTTCGCTAGGGAGTTGGGAGCACAAAAGGTTCTGGTACCCCTCAACCGCGTTGCCTCTACCTGGTGCGCCTTCGGTGCCGCCACAGCCAGCCTGCTGCATATTCATGAGCGGGTTGAGATTCTCTCCTCTCCCTTCGACCTGAAGAGGGTCAATGCGGTACTCGCTGAGCTTTATGCGGGGGCGAGTAAACAGATGGGGGCAGACGGCATCCCAACCTCTGGGCGGCAGTTCCAATTCTCTGTCGATATGCGTCACCGCGGACAGATCAATGAGGTTGAAGTACCGCTGACTGATAATCCGGCGAAAGGGGGCATGAAGCTCTCCGACAAAGATCTTGCACAGCTGATCGAGCGCTTCTATGTTCGCTATGAGGCCATCTATGGAAAGGGCTCGTCTTACCGAGATTCCCGCCTCGAGATGGTCACCTTTCGGCTGCGTGCCATGGGTGCCTCACGCACGGTTACTCTCCCGAAGGCAAAGCGCAGCTCATCGGTCATTAAAGAGAAGGCCAAGACGGGTAAGCGCAAGGTCTACTGGACCGACCTCGGCAAGCAGGCTGTTACCCAGGTCTATAACGGGGAGCTGCTCGAGTGCGGAAACACCGTTACCGGGCCCGCCATTGTGGAAACCAGTCATACCACGATTGTGGTGCATCCCCAGCAAAAACTGCTGGTCGATGCGTATGGAAACTTTGAACTTAAGCTCGGGAGATAGTCATGCTAAAAGTCAGTGAACTAAAAGATGTGTCCTTCAATGGCCGCGAGAGGGGCTATGTACCTCCCGAAAAACTTCGTATCTCAAAGAAACTCAAGCTGCACACCAAGGCGTCGAAGAAACTTGATCCGATTACCTATGAGGTCATTCGGCATAGCCTCTGGAACGTCAATGAGGAGCACGGCGCGACGATTCAGCGGCTCTCTGGTTCGCCGGTGGCTATGTATGCCCTAGATCTCAACCCGTCCATCCTCACCGAAGATGGCGAGTTCGTCTACTTCGGGCCGTACATGCAGTACATGTCGGGGGTTACCGACACCCAGGTGAAGTGGATTCTGGAGAATCGGTCGGAGAACCCTGGCATCAAAGACGGCGATATGTTCTTGGCCAACGACCCGTGGGTGGGCGCTGCGCATCAGCAAGACGTCATGCTGATCTGCCCGGTCTTTCATGAGGGAGAGTTGTTTTGCTGGGTTACCAACTGTCTGCACCAGTACGACATTGGCGGCATCACGCCGTCCAGCTTCTGTATGTCGGCCAAAGATGCCTTTGAAGAGGGCATCCTGATTCCGCCAGTGAAGATCGTGGAGGGGGGCGAGATTCGAAAAGACATTGAAGACCTCTATCTTCGGTCCTCTCGAAAGCCAGACTCTGTGGCGCTAGATTTCCGTGCCCAGTTGGCCGGAAACACCACCGCCAAAGAGCGTGTGGAAAGCCTGCTGCGCAAATACGGGGGCGACACGGTGAAGGCCGTGATGCGCAAGATTCTCAATGACGGTGAGGCCGCCTTCCTGGAGAAAATGTCTCGACTGCCCGACGGTGTCTGGCGTGATCGTACCTATGTGGAGTGCTCACGCCCCGGTGACCGCAAGACCCACCAGGTGCAACTAACGCTGCGTAAAGCGGGCAACACCCTCATCTTTGAAAACGACGGTACCGCAGACCAGGAAGGCGCCATGAATGCCACCTTCTCTGGATGGCGTGGCTCTATCATGGTGGCCCTCAATCAGTTGCTCTGCTGGGATCAGTACTTTGCTATTGGTGGCGCCTTACGCCATGTGAAGTTTGATCCAACGCCGGGCACGATGAACTGTGCCAACTTCCCGGCCTCGGTTTCCACCGCACCGGTGCAGGCCATGGAGATCTCGCTCTACCCTGCCTACAACGTACTGGCTAAGATGATCTATGCCGATGAAGAGATGCGTAAGGACATTATGTGCATCGGAGGCACCAGCCAGTGGCCGGCAACCATCTTCCGTGGCAAAGACCAGTGGGGAGAGAATTTCGGCTACATCCTCGTCGACCCAATTGGCGGTGCGATTGGCGCCTTCTCTACGGGCGACGGCATCTCAACGGGCGGTCAGTCTCGTACCCCTATCTGCAAGCTGCCCAATATTGAGCACACCGAGCAGACCTTCCCCGTACTCTTTCTCTATCGGAAAGAATTGCTCGACTCGGGTGGGGCAGGCTTAAACCGCGGAGGTATGTCGGCCGAAACCTGCTTTATTCCGCACAACACCGCCACAATTACCCATGACACCTTGTCGTCGGGCAATGCCGTACCAACATCGACGGGCATGATGGGCGGCTACCCCGCCACGGTCAACGTCTACAAGTTCAAGAAGGACACCGATATTCTGAGTCGCTTCGGCGCCTCGACCTTGCCTTCCGATATTTCAGAGGTCTCGGGCAAAGAGGTCACGCTGGAACTGCGGCAGCAGAACTTCCAGCAAGACCCCTCCGATGTCTATGCGGTGGTCTGGACCGGTGGCGGTGGCTATGGAGATCCCTTGGCACGCGACCCTGAGAAGGTGGCCGAAGACGTGAACGAGAATCGCGCCGTGTCACTAGAGGCTGCGCGCGAGATTTACGGTGTGGTGCTGAAGTCCAGTGGGGAGGTGGATGTCGCAGCAACCGCATCTCTCCGGTCGGAAATGCTTGCCCGTCGGAAGGGCTATCCGGTCCATGGGGCCTCTGTGAAGACGCCCACTAAGCTGTCCGGCAAGGTCTTTAAGCAGATTACCGAGAACCTGAATCTGCAGCATCCTGAGTCTGGAAAATCCAATAAAACCGGGTTGCGGTGGGCCTGTAGCCACTGTGCGACAGATCTGGGGTCTGCGAAGGAGAACTACAAGCTCGGCTGCACGCGACTCGACGCACCGATTGCGGCCTCCAATCCCAATATTGGCGATTGGCAGCGCTATGTCGATGAGGAACCGACCTTCCGGCAGTTCTTCTGCCCGGGTTGCGGCCACCTTATCGAGAATGAGATTGCCCGGAAGACTGACCCGCTGCTAGAAGATATTCAGATCAAGATCTAGCGCGCGTGTAGACGGTTCTTTTTTGTTCAGTCACCCCGGTTACCAAACGGTGCCGGGGCTTTTTTTTTGCTGCCTTCCGCCGGCTACGGCTGAGTCTGTTAGAGACCGAAATGATCCTTTAGGACTTGATTAAACTCAGCCGCATTCTGCACATTGGGCAGATGGCCTGCATTGCTGACAGATCGATAGCGGGCCTGGGGCAGGCGCTGCGCGAGTTCTGTAAGTGCCTTGGGAAATGGGCCGTCATTCTCACCTGACACAAAGGTGGTGCGCACGGTAATGGCCTCTGCCTTTGGTGCGTAGTCAAGTTTCTGAATGGCCTGGGCGCAGCCCACAAAGCCGTTTACAGACGTTGCACCAATCTGTGATTTGAATGCCTGCATCACGGCGCTGTTGGCTGGGTCTTTTGCGTAGTCGGCACCAAACCAGCGCTCTACGGTGGCATCGGCCATTGCGGCGCATCCTTGGGATAGTGCCAGCTCTATCCGAGGGTTCCAGGATTCGGCCATTTCCTTGGGCATGTCGGCCCGTGTGTCACAAATGACCAGACTCTCAAACCGGGCTGTGTGATGAATCCCCAGGCCAATACCAATCATGCCGCCCAGCGATAGGCCCATAAAATGCGCCCGCGACTGTCCGAGGGTATCGAGCACGCCAATACAGTCGCGGCCCAGGTCGTCTAGGCTAAACCCGAGCTCTGTGGGGCCCGAGGCGCCATGGCCCCGGGTGTCCATCGCCAGAACCCGATAGCCCCCTTGATGTAACAGGGTGGCCTGAGCCTCCCACATCGCGGCGGCCGACAGAATGGAATGCGAGAGCAATACGACTCCCCGAGATCCAGTCTCGCTGTCGTAAACGCAGATTTGTTGTCCGTTGGTAGTAATCGTCTTTTTTGTCCATCCGTTGTTCATGGGCTGTCTCCTTAAAGGGGGTGGGACGAAGGTGTAAGAAAGGGTAGGGACCCGTAAATGGGGCCCGGCAGTGAATGGGTTAAAGGGGACCGAAAGCAGGGGGTGGAATACGCCGGGCGGAGACTTTCTCGTATGCCGACGCTAAGGCAAGAGTCTGGGCTTCGCGGCCGATTTCCCCCCGAAATACCAAGGAAAAGGGTAGGCCCGGGGCGGGAATGCTTTTTAAAGACTTTCCGGGAACGCCCGTGAAAGATCGCCGATCCTCTGACAGGGCGAACTCTGCGTCGCAGACCGACTGCACGAATCCCGCTGGCACCAGAATCTCAGTCAGACCCGCATTCGGTCCGTGAAAGGATTCAAAAAAGTAATGACGGGCAAGACCGGGCTCTTCCGGATAGCCGATGCGTGCCGGTGGCAACACTGTATGGGCCCGTACTAGGCACTCCAACTGGTTCTCATGCAAGACCATCATGTCGACACGCCGCAGAAGCTCTCGCAGCATGATCCGTTCATCGACGCCTTGCCGTCCTCCGAGGGGATTGCGGGGGTCGACGATGGCCTCCCAATTTAAAAAGGCGGCACGCTGGTCATCGCCCCAGAAACTTGATCGGGCATTGAGTTGTCGCCAGTCTGAGAGGGTCTCGGTGATCCCCCATCGGGCCCAGTCTTCGGCACGACGACGCAGATATTGGCTGATATGGAGCCGAAAGGCATGGGCAAGGATCTGCTCTTGCACGGTTGCCAAATCGAGGTTTGCAGGCGGCGTGATCTTCAGGTCTGAGAGGGCAACGAGGTAGTCGATGGGCGCGAGATCGCCGCTACCGAAGACCTTGCCTGGCTGAAACTCTGTGGGCCGAATAGCCTGCGCAAAATCTGGGAAGACCGGCTGCCCCGTGGCGTCGAGGCGAAAGAGGATGTCTGGCATGAAGACGGGAATCAGTCGCGCCAGAGCATCGGAAAAAGATGTCTGCATCTGCTCGATCGCCGGGTCGGGTTGCCAGTGTCGATGTCGCGACTCCACGAGCGTCAGCCCCAGGGTTCCGCCGAGCACCTCAGTGATTTCGCGCGAGACCGCGGAGAGAATTGGCTTGACGGCAAGCGTATTACCGGGGTCGAGCATGGACTCTCGAATGATGCCCAGGCGAAGCCCCTTGAGCGCCGCAATAGACGCGGGGCTCGCAATAGACGGCGAGAGTCCTTCCGGGGGCGGGTAGCTGCTACGTGGAACAGTGGTGTAGGGATCGCGCGGATCGTAGTAGCCGCCGGAGTCGTCTCGCAGCGCATCGAGAATCTGGGCACAGTCATCGAGTGTTTTGGCCATGATGCCCGTGCGGTCGCAGTAGATGTCTGCACCGATGGCGCCGCCATCAAAACCCAGCATCGCCTTGTGGGGAAGAATGAGGGCGGTACTGTTGTGGTTGGAGGGGCCTCGGGTAGACATGCGGGTCTCTTCTCCCAGGCTTGCCATGACCATATTGGTAGAGACTGATACCGCAGAGCCGGAGCTCGAGCCGAGTGAGGCAGAGCGCGTGGTGTCGTAGGGGTTGGCGGGGTTGCCCCCCCAGGTAGAGCGCTGGTAGCCCGAGACAGAGGGCAGCACTTTCTGCGGCTTATGGGCGCCGCCGGGATCGCCCGCCCGCCCGTTGTATTCGGTCATGACGGCTTTGGCGAAAATGATGGCGCCTTTCTCGCGTAGACGCTCTATCAACTGATGGTCACGTGCGGGGAAATCAGCGTCGAATCGGGCATCCGCGCCCCCTGTGGAACGCATATCCTTGGTATCGAAGGCGTCTTTAAAGGAAAATACCACCCCGTAGAGAGGCATCCTCTGAAGGTCAGGATTTCTGCCGTATTGCGCATCAAGGGCCTGGGCCTGCTCGAGTGCGTCAGGGTATCGCCGAAATATTTCGCAGACCGGGGGGGCCCCTTCAGGCAGAGGTCCCTCGTCAGGGTGTCGATCGAAATCGCCGCGACAGATCACCGAGCGCTCGCCACGAATATTGAGTGTGGACAAGGCATTTACCTGGCCGCTACTGGGCTCGCCGACGATCATTCCATACTGCTGCATTGCAGAGGGGTCGGAGGCGGTGGGGCGCATCTCACCAAACTCAAGGGGCGGGCCCTCATAATCGGCGAGCCGCGGAAACACCGAGTCTGCCGCCACCGTCTGGGTGGGGAAGCGCAGGCGTGAGCCAGCCCGAAGGGTTCCCATCGCTGCGGGGATGGGCTGTCCCTCTCTGGTCACCAGGAGTCCAGAGGGGCCATTAAAGGCCCGGGCTCGGTCGATATATTGCTGAACCACCGCCACACAGTTGGTCTCGCCTGATCTGATGGCTTGGTGAAGGTCTTTGATGGAGGCTTCGAATACCGAAAAGGCCATGATGCATAATTCCCTTAGTGAACGGATGATAAACAGCATTTCACGGTTTGCAAGGTATGAGATTCACTAATACCGAAATTCACCATGCCGCTGTTTACTAGGCTACACAAAAAGGAGGCCCTACCACTATGGCAACGATCACACACTCTCTTGGAACAACCGACTACGAGCGGGCAGGCCCAGTGGGCCAGAGGCCCTTGGTCTTGTTTCACACTTTGCTGGCCGATCGCAGCGTCTACGATGGGGTCTTCGCGACCCTCGCAGAGAAGCGTGACGTCATCCGATTCCAGTTTCCCGGATTCGGCGCCTCTGTTGGTGTCTGCCAGTCGATTGACGACTATGCCCTATGGACCATCTCGTTTCTCAAGGCGCTTGCAATCGGTCAGCCCGTAGAGGTCTTCTCCAATGGCTTTGGTGGGTTTGTTTCGGTGGGCGTCACCAGCAAAGCCCCAGAGCTCGTTTCGCGTCTGACCATTGCCAATAGCGGCGCGGCATTCCCCGAGGAGCGCAAGCCTCCGCTGCTCAAGATGGCTGAGCTCGTCGAGACCAAGGGTATTGAGGCCGTACTTGATACAGCCATCTCCCGTATGTTTCCGGAGGCCTTTGCGCAGGCCAACCCGGCGATTGTGCAGGCCCGCAAATCCGCCCTATCGAAGACCAACCCTCAGCAGTTCTCGGCGGCCTGTCGGGCGCTGGCACAGCTTGACTATCGTGCGGCAGCCCGCGCGATCTCTACGCCTGTCCGTATCGTGGCAGGCCTCGACGATGCGACGACGCCCCCAGCAATGTCTCAGGAGTTGCACCAACTCGTGGCAGGTTCAAGCTATGCGGAGATTGCCGCCTGTGGCCATTGCCCACAAATTCAGCAGCCTGCGCGCGTGCTTGAGCTGCTCGCCTAATGCGCGGTTCCTCGCGCGCACCGGCATTTTTCGTACGTCGTGAGGCAGCGACGCCCGGCCGTACTCTCTTCTGAAAGGATTCTCATGACCCAAGACAACCTGATTGAAGTCATTACCGAAAATAAGCTCCCGCATTACGAACCCTATGGCTGGCACCATTGGCCTGAGCATCCGTGGCTCGCCTACCAGTTTCGTCGCGGGCTGGGCGAAGTCCAGGAGGGTGGTGGTGCAGTCAGTGAGGTATTTCAGGCCGCTAGCCGCATGATTCCTGGGGATCTCGAGAGCTGGCACAAAGAGTGGAAACACATTGCCGATCGCAACTGGAATCGCGGTGAGGAGGCTGAGGCCCACGGGCACATCCGTACCGCCATGAACTGTTTTCTGCGCGCCGCCGACTACTACCGTCAGGCGGAGTTTTACTTGAAGCCCGATGATCCGCGCAGACTCCCCACCTTCGAACGCATGGAGGCATGCAGCCATCGATTCATCAGGAACCTCAACCCTGCCGGGGAAGTGGTTGATATCCCCTATGAGAAGGGCGTCTCTTTGTGCGCCTACTTTGTCCGCTCGCCCTACCCGATCGCCAAGCAGCCCGTACTGATCTGCATGGGCGGCCTAGACTCCATCAAAGACGAGATGTGGTTTATGCAGGCCAAGGGTGCCCTACAGCGGGGTATCTCTGTCCTCATGATCGATGGGCCAGGGCAGGGCGGTACCTTACGCCGTCACAAGGTGCCCAATCGGGTTGATACCGAGGTTCCCATCGGGAAATGTATCGACTGGCTGGAGGCCCGATCTGATATCGATACCTCCCGGATTGCGGTCTGTGGTTCGAGTCTTGGGGGCTACTATGCGGCGCGTGCGGGCTGTTATGAGCACCGGCTCGCAGCCTGTATTGCCCATGGGGCAATATGGGCAATCACAGATCTCTGGGGCGATGCCTCAGAAGACCACGGCCTCGCAGAACACATCAAGTGGGTCTTTGGCTGCGATTCGATGAAATCGGCGATGGTGAAGGCAAAAGACTTTACCCTTGAGGGGCATCTCGACCACATGCGTTGCCCATTTCTGGTGATGCACGGGGGGCATGATGTGCTCACGGTGTCGCAGGCTCAGAAGGTCTACGATTACGGTAAGGCCAAGGGCAAAGACGTCACCCTAAGACTCTTAAGTGAAGAAGAAACGGGCGCGGAGCATTGTCAGCATGACAACCCCACGATTGGGCAAGAAATTCTTGGGGACTGGCTCGCTGATCGTTTTGGTATCGATCAGCGAGCACTGCTAAAGAGCGGGTCCACCGGCTTTGCGCTCTAAGCCGAGATCTTAAAAAGCTTCTGTGCGTTTCCGCCGACGATTAACTGCTTGTCGGCCTTTGACAGTTTTGGCACGGCGGAGATCAGCCCGAGAGGGTCGGTCTCCCCCATGTCGTAGGGGTAGTCGGTTCCTAGCAGCACATGGTCTGCGCCAAATCGGTTAATGAGGCTCTGCAGCATGTGGGGGTCGAAGGTAATCGTGTCGAAGTAAAACTTCTCCAGATACTTTGAAGGCTTCGTCGTAATCACGGAGCGCACATCTGGCCGCTTGTGGCCATGGTCCATCCGTGCCCAATAGTGGGCGATATAGCCGCCCGCGTGCGCGAGAATGATCTTGAGCCGAGGGTACCGCTGCATGACCCCATCAAAGATCAGATGGCTCACCGCCACGGTAGTCTCGAGCGGGTTACCGATGATGTTATTGAGGTAGTGGTCTGTCAGTCGCTGTGCATGGCTAAAACCATTGGGGTGCATAAACAAGACCGCACCGAGTTCTTGCACTTTGGCAAAAAATGCGTCGAGCTTGAGGCTGGGGTCGGTCAGATCCTTCCCATTCACGTTGGTACCAATTTCGATGCCCTTGAAACCCAAGACCTTCACAGCGCGCTCCAGTTCTTTGATGGCGAGCGCGCTATCTTGTAGGGGAACGGTGCCCATGCCCATGAGTCGGGTGGGATTCTCCGCAACAATCTTCGCGATGCCATCGTTAACGCCCTGAGCGAGCTCCAGCCCGAAGCTGGGTTCGGCGAAGTAGTAATACTGAAAAGGCGCTGGAGAGACGACCTGCAGGTCCACGCCCATTTTGTCCATGTCTTTAATGCGTGTTGGTATATCGGAGAGCTTGGGCCCGCGGTCACGCATCTGCTTGAAGTTGACATCGCGCGTGAGGTCATTGGCAAAAATATGACCGAACTCCTTCTGTAGCGGGTCGATTACGGCCGCCTTTGCTGCAACCCCGGGGTTGAAATAGTGGCAATGCACATCAATCGACAGCGACCTGGGCCCCTTGGCCTTCGTCGCCTTCGGGCGTACCGTTGCCGCTGACTTCTTGCTGCTGGCAGCAGCCAGCGCAGCAGCCTGGCGTCTATGTTGGTGCGCGGGGTTGGTACATCCGATTCCGCAGGTAAAAAGCATGGCTTGGTCTCCCCAAAAAAATGGTCTGCTCCGACTGTAACTGAACCCCCCCTTCTTAATCAATTGATTAATAAGCAAGGGTTTCTACCACTCCAAGACCGGGCCTAGAGCGTGTCTACTTAGCGCATTAAAACAATAACGTTTGTCGTCTCGCTTTGATCCAAAAAATAAAGCCGTTATGACACTGAGAGGAGCGCTGCACTATGAGTTACGTCACCCGATCTGAGACCCGCGAGGGCATGCGTATCGATTGGCATGTCCGCATTCCGGCCCGTGATGGCCTTGAACTCGTTGCGGATGTCTTCCGCCCGATCAAGCCAGGCAAGTACCCCGTCATCATGAGCTATGGCCCCTACGGAAAAGGTCTGGCCTTTCAAGATGGCTATAAAACCGCCTGGGATCGCATGGCCGAGAAGCATCCGGATGTCACGGCAAACTCCACCAACCAGCACCAAAACTGGGAAGTGGTTGACCCCGAAAAGTGGGTTCCCGAGGGCTACGTCTGTATTCGTGTCGACTCGCGTGGCGCAGGTGCCTCCCCCGGGTATATGGCGCTCTGGAGCCCACAAGAGGCGGAGGATTTTTAC
>Ga0169931_10004330_pt1 | contig 22123 bp, 16 predicted proteins | sample Kivu_15m_20L_FD_129675 | JGI IMG/M metagenome (GOLD analysis project Ga0169931, IMG submission 129675) | Freshwater microbial communities from Lake Kivu, Western Province, Rwanda to study Microbial Dark Matter (Phase II) - Kivu_15m_20L... | ecosystem: Environmental > Aquatic > Freshwater > Lake...
GCTACTATTCTGCCACGTCCCGCTTCGGCCAGATTCGCATGGGTGTGCAAAGCTCACGCGACCGCGCCAGGCTCAGGGACTACCCGACCATCCCGCGTGCCCGTGAATCGAATGCGGGCAGGCAAAGAAGCAGGCTTGGGCCGCGGCGAGTAGCACGAGTCGAAAGCCGCGGCCAAGCCGATCGATCGAAAAACCGTCCTGGGCCGTGAACGGTTACGCCTTGAAGCCGCTGGCCCTGAGTCGATCGGCGGCGCCGCTCCGCATTTGGTCGATGGGGCTTTGGTCGAAGTTGGTGGGCTGCGAAAACGGCGGAAAGTCATCGCTGGCTACGGCGGCAGTAGCAAAACCCGCTGCAATCGCCAGTGCGAGTACAAGCTTCCTTGGCATGGTAAAACCTCCGGGATTGGTGCCGTCTGGTTGCCGCGAACTGTTGTACAGCGTTCGGCCGGAGCGGACCTGCATGTCGATGCCGAATTACCGGGCGACTGGCTCGGCGTGGCTCACTGGTTGGACGGCTGAGTCAACTTCCATCGCGCAGGGCGTGACCAGGAAGAAGGTCTGACGCTGGTCGTGCACCGTCCGCTCGGCGAGTGTCTCGGGATCCTTTTTCATGCGAACCTGCTCCTGCAGCAATCCGCCCAGGACGACGGTCTTGCCGAGCTCGGTTTCGAAACCGGTGTCGATTTCACGCACGCAGATGCCGGGGCCATGGTCGCCTGAAGTTTCGAGCTCCGCGACGCGGGGGCGAATGTCGATCCGGACGCGGCGGTCGTCAAGCATCACGGCCACGGCGTCGAGTCGCGTGCCAATTTCATGCGAGGTGCATTCGCCAGGTTTGCCGCCCGGTTTCGGCAAGTTGACGCTGCCACCGACGTGATAAGAGGCGGGCCGGCGATCGGCCAGAACCAGGCTCGGCTCGGCCAGCACCTTGGCGACGTTTTCGCGCTCGAGTGCTTCAAGAAACGAATGGAAGCCATCGCCGGACGCCGCGGCGCCGCCGCTCGGGGTCGCGATTTCGAAGCCCAGCTTCTTCAGCTGATTCATGGAGACTTCAACAATCTTGACCTTGAGAAGAATCTGCTTGTTCGCTTTCGCGCCGTGCGCTTGAGTGGCCTTGATCCGAGGAGCAGGCAGCACGGGCACGGCAATCGGCGAATTGCACTCGGGTTCTGCACAGGCAGCCGGTCGGCAAACTGGCACTGCCGCTGCCGAGTCCGTCGAAATGGCGAGGCAGACGGCATCGCAGTCCGCTCGAAGGGCCGCGATCTCGGCCTTGAGGCTGGCGATCTGGGCGTGCTTGGTGGCGATCAGCTCTCGGCGAAGCTGATCGGCGAGGGTGTTCACGCTGGCGGCTTCCTTGGCGAGGCCGGCTTCGGTCAGATGCACGGCCGCTTTGGTGAGATGCGCAAGGTGCATTTCGAGATACGAGCCGGTCGCGACGGGCATCGCGGTGGCTTCAACGCCAGAGTCACAAGCGATCACGCCGATGCAGCCAGCGTCGCTGTTGACGCTGACGCCGGGCAAGTCGGTGCAGACCGCGCCCGCACAAGGGGCATTGGCGCTGTCTTCGGTGGCACAAGGTTCATCAGAGATGTTAGCCATTGCGGCCGCTTCGCCCTGCCGGCAGCATGCGGCGGCCGTGCAAGACTTATTGCGCTCGCAGCAGGCAGCCGCGCTGGAGGCACACGCGGCAGGAGCATCGGTGGCGACCGCTTCGGCGAGGAAGGGAGTCGCGGGGCGAACCAGACTGTTGCCGCTGGCCACGGCAGTCGGGCAAGCGCCGGTTTGGTCGCACTGAGTTATCTCACACTGAGTTTTCTCACACTGGGACTTGTCGCGCTTGAAGGTTGACAGATAGGCCGAGGCGTCGCAGGCAAGTTTCTTCTCGCAGGCGGTTGCCGTCGGACAGGCGGCAGCCTGGCAAGCTGCGGTCGCGGGGCACGACGAAGCCTTGCTGCACGCGGTGGCGGTCTGCGTGTCGCACGATTTCTGCTGGCACGCTGTGGCAGTGCCGGTCTTCGCGGCGCAAGCCTTGGCGGCTTCGCAGGCGGTGAGCAATTGAACGTCGCTCGTCAGCGGACACGTCGAGGCTGCGACGCCAGTGGCCGCGTGGCAGGCCGGCGTGTGGGCCGAGTCACAGTTGGTTGCCGCGGTGGGACAGTTTGCGGTCGGGCAGCTCGACTTGCGCTGGCAGGCGGACGTTTCGCAAGACTTCTTGGCGGCCGTCTTGAGAACCGCTTTGTCGCAAGCCGTCGGGCAGACGGATGCACCGTCGTCGGCGCTCGGTTCGTTGTGGCTGACCGGAGCGACTTTCGACGGAGGGGCGGCAATGCAGCCGACGATAAATAGCGTCTGGACTTGCTCTTCTCGGGTATGCACCGTGACCGAAGTCGCACTTCCGCGTTTTTCCACGCGAACGCGAGTGTCAACGTGGCCACCGACAATGGCCACTTTACCTGGTTCGATTTCGAATTCAGCGTCGACCTCGTAGATTGCACGAGCGCTGGCAGCAGCTTCATCCGCCGGAGCGTCACCCGGGCAGGGATGGATCGCGACTTGCGTTCGGCCGCCGTCGAGATTCGTCGTTGTGACTTCCAGGTGCGAGCCCGTCTCCGAGTGCCGAAGCTCAAAGCGGTGGGGCTTGGACCAGTCGAGCTTTTGGAAACGGACCTGAGGCAGATCAATAATTCGCGCAGCCGCTTTGTCGAGTAGAGTCGTCATCGTGCTATGAATGACTTCCGGCCGAGCCATGCAAACGCTTGCCGCACCGGGGTCATTCTGAGACGAGGCGCACCCGGGAAAGCTCAAACCAAGCCGGCGCATACTGCTCAGATTGACCTCTAAGACTTGGACCTGGACCATCGACAGCGGGGTCAGATCACGAATCTCCGAAGCGACGGCAAACGAGGTCGCGGGGGCACTCGGGCAGGTGGCTGTCTTATCGCAGGCGGATTCAGGCGGTGCTGTGCTCTTGCAGTTGCTCGCAGCGGATTGGCATGCGGTGGCAGCGGTCTCGTTGGTGCCCGCGGTCTTGAGTTCCTCTTCGAGTTCTCCGGCAGCTTCCCTCAGCACCTCGGACATTTCGCACATGTGGGCCGCGAGGTCCTGTTTCATTTCCGTAGCCCAGGCGGTGACGCAGGCGGCTTCATTTTCGCAGCCCGCGGCGACCAGGTGTTCGGCGGCCTGCTGCAGGTGATCGAGTCGCTCGGCGCTGGTGACCATCGTCGCTTCACGCGAGTTCAGTTCGAAGCACTTCCGCATGCCGGGCGTGCGGGTGTCGTCGATGGCGACGGCGGTGGTTTCGGCTTGGCAGCATTCCGATTTATCGCACGCTGTTTTGCAGCAGGCCGACTTGTCGCACGAGGTCGATTCGCAGGCAGTGGTTTCGCAAGTGGCCGTTTCGCAAGCTCCCGTTTCGCAGCTGGCGGTCGCAGATGTTTTCGTAGCGCACTGTTTCGCGGCGCGCGCTTCGGCGGTGGTGGCACAAGCATCGGCGCTGTCAGCACACGTTGGGGTGGCAACGCTCACGCTGATGCCCAGCAGTTCCGGATGCCGCGCGATCGTGTCGGTCGTGGCACGGGTTTGGCAGGCGGCGAGCTTGTGCGCCAGCGCAGCCCGGGCGGCAACTCGACTTGCCGCGCAGTCGGTGATGCTCTCGCAACCAGTCTCATTCGCACAGGCCGAGTTTGATTCGCAAGCCGAGGCATCGGGCTCCGTCTGCGACGTTGACCCTAGGTTCATCCATTCACTGATGCTGAGAGACTCTGCACGACTCGGCTTACAGACGGTCTTCGTGGAACACTCGCCCGCTTTCGTGCAGGCCGTGGCCTCGGCACACGCAGTAACCGAACTCGACGGGCAATGCGAAGCCTGCGGACAGGCACTCGCCGTGGGGTATGCAGCAGGCTTGGAACACGCTGATTTGGAACAGGCCGATTGAGGCCCTGCCGACAGCGGGCAGGCTGTCTTGGGAGCGGCCGGCGCGGGTTCGTCACTTTGACCGAAGCAGGTATACGCTACGACGAGCGAAACCAGGCATGCAGACGCAAATCGCATCGACTCATCCTCCAACTTTCGGCCAAAGAGACGTGGGAGTTCCGGCCACGGAATAGAACGGGGTGGGGAGAGTATCGCCGCGGAGGGAAAGCGTCAATTGCAAGCGGAGGTCGAATTCCTAAACCGTCTCCGAGTGGGTGCCGGCGCACCGAGAAGGACCCCGCCGGCAGAGCCGGGGGCCGAAACGGAACGTGGCCGGTTGGTGTCGATGGTGGCACCCGAGCTACCGCGCCAGCTTTGCTGCCGGTCGCTTGGTAGCTTGGCGTGCAGAGGCGAGTTACAATCGCGCCCCAGCGACTTCGCTTTTACAATCCAACCTGATGCCGAGGGGGGACAGTCCCCTGACTACCGGGAGCCAAAAGCTACGATGCGCTACACAAATCTGATCCTTGTCCTTGCGGGTGCCCTGCTGATGACAACGCCCTTTCCTGCCCCGGCGGCCGAGAAAGCTGACATGCCCGGCGAACTGCTGGTTTACGTCGGTACGTACAGCGGGCCAAAGAGTGAAGGGATTTACGCCTATCGGCTCGACCTGGCAAGTGGCAAGTGCACGCCGCTGGGACTCGCGGCGAAGGTGAAGAACCCATCGTTCATGGCGGTTCATCCGACGCAGAAGTTTCTGTACTCGGTGAGCGAGATCGAGGACCGCGATGGCAAGCCGACCGGCGGCGTCAGCGCGTTTGCGATCGATAAGGCGACGGGCAAGCTCGCGCCGCTCAACGAGCAGTCGAGCGAGGGGCGCGGGCCGTGCCACGTGACGGTCGACAAGACGGGGCGCGTGGCGATGGTCGCCAACTACGGCGGCGGCAGTGTGGCGTCGCTGCCGATTGGCGAGGACGGCAAGCTGGCTCCCGCCGCTTCCGCGATCCAGCACGCTGGGAGCAGCGTCAACAAGCAGCGGCAGGAAGCTCCGCACGCGCACTCGATCAACCCCTCACCGGACAACGCGTTTGCCGTGGCGGCCGACCTGGGACTCGACAAGGTGCTGGTCTACAAGCTCGATCCGTCAGCGGGCACGCTCACGGCAAACGAGCCGCCCTCGGCCTCGACCGCGCCGGGCGCCGGGCCACGGCATTTCGCGTTTCATGCATCGGGCAAGTACGCCTACGTAATCAACGAGATGGACTGCACCGTGACGGCGTTCGACTACGACGCCAAGCGGGGTAAACTCACGCCGAAGCAAACAGTGAGCAACCTGCCGGGCGATGAGAAAGTAATGGAAGGCTACAGCACGGCCGAGATCCAGGTGCATCCGAGCGGGAAGTTTGTGTACGGCTCGAACCGGGGTCACGACACGCTCAGTGTGTTCGCAGTAAATGAGAAGGACGGAACGCTGAAGCAGATTCAGAACGTCTCGACCGAGGGGAGCACACCGCGCGGGTTCGGCATCGATCCGACCGGAGCGTATCTGCTGGCCGGCAACCAGGCATCGGACACGATCACGGTGTTCAAGATCGATGCGAAGACGGGGGAACTGAAATCGACCGGTGAGAAGCTCGAGGTTGGTTCGCCGGTGTGTGTGAAGTTCGTGCAGTAGCGAGTTGTTTTTCGCCTCCCAGGATAGCAGTTATGTTGTCTCCTACACGCCCTGCCCTGCTACTTGCGCTCGCCGCATATCTGGTGATCTGTTCAGCCGCGCGGGCGGAAGACTCGAATGACCACTTCGCGCCGATTCGCGAGAAGATCGCTAGCGCGATTCGCGACGACAACATCCCCTCGATCGCGGTCGCCGTGGCCAAGGATGGGAAGATCATTTGGGAGGAAGGATTTGGCCTGGCCGATCGCGAGAAACGCACGCCGGCCACCGAGCACACCATGTACAGCGTGGCCAGCGTCTCGAAGCCGGTCACGGCCACAGGGCTGATGGTGCTGGTTGAGCGCGGCAAAGTGGATCTCGACAAGCCGATTGATGAGTACCTGGGCGAGGTGAAGTTGCGGGCCCTGGTGGGCAATGCCGCAGAGGCGACGGTCCGCCGGGTGGCGAATCATACGGCCGGACTGCCGCTGCACTATCAGTTCTTCTATGAGGGCGAGCCGTACGGGCGGCCCAGCTTCGCGGAGTCGATCCGCCGCTACGGCACGCTGGTGACCGCGCCGGGCGAGCGCTATCAGTATGCGAACTTCGGTTACGGTTTGCTCGATTATGTGATCACCCAGGTGAGCGGCAAGCCATACGCCAACTTCATGCGCGAGGAAGTGTTCCTGCCGCTGGGGATGACCCACACGTCGATCGACGTTGGGCCGGGGCTCGAAGCACACCAGGCGATTCGGTACACGCCCGAGGGGAAGCGGATTCCGTTCTACACGTTCGATCATCCGGGCGCATCGGCGGTGTATTCGAGCGCGCACGACCTGGTGCGGTTCGCGATGTTTCATATGAAAGAGCACCTGGCGGACCAGAAGCAGATCCTGAAGGACGAATCGCTGGACGAGATGCAGCGAAACACGGCGCTCAAGAATGAGAAGGATGGCTACGGGATCGGCTGGGGAACAGCGACGGACGACCGGGGTTACGATTACATCCAACACACGGGCGGGATGCCGGGCGTGGCGACCACCGTGCGATTCCTTCCGAGCGAGCGGCTGGCGATTGTGAGCCTGGCCAATAGCCGCAGCCCGCTGGCGTATCGGCTGCCGGATTTGATCAGCGAGGTGTTGCTGACGAAGAAGGATCCGAAGCATAAGGACGTGTCCGAATATGTGGTGCCGCTACCTTCGGGAAAGAGCGACAAAGAGAAGCCGGCAGACTCTTCCGTCAAAGAACTCGAAGGCACGTGGCGCGGCAAACTGGTGACGTATCAGGGAGAGGCACCGCTGCGGATCGTCGTACAGCCGGACGGCGACGTGCACGTGCGCGTCGGCGATCAACTTGAGACGCTGCTGAGCAATGCAACGTTTCAGAATGGCTTCCTGCGCGGACGCTTCGCCGGCAAGGTGCCGTTCGATGACAACCGGGGGCGCGACTACCAGGTGCAGTTCGAGCTGAAGCTGCGCGATGGCGTGCTGAACGGATCGGCCACGACGCAGACGCTGGCAGACGCCTGGGGAAGCAACGCCGTGACGCACTGGGCGGAGGTGAAGAAGCAGTAGAAAGCGGGCTGGCTATCTGGCTTGCCCAGCAGTGGCGGTCCGGTGGTCAAGGCCGGTAACAAATTGCCTTGTATAGCAGGAAGACGCCCAGCAGCAGGACCAGCGCGGGGGCGACAAACAATCCGATCGCGAAACTAGGCTCCAAGTGCTGCCCTTGGATCATCTCCAGATTCTTCTTGATGCCGGCAGATGCCGCGACAACGGCGAAGATGGCACCGGCGAAATAGCCTTTGTGCATTCCATCAAGCCCTCGGCTCCAGTCAGCTTTGCTGGGCTCGGCATCCGGAGAACGATATGGATTGTTGCCATCGCTCATTGCGTCATCCTTGATAGCGGCGATTCGCAGGTTCGTTCAATCAAACGTCGGGCATTCTAGCAAGGGAGCGAGGGTGCGAAGCAAAAGCGATCCAAAGTCAACCTTCGGCCCTGAAGGCAGGGGCATAAATAATTCGAGCGCGATGTCGAATACTGGGAAGGAAGATTCCCGGTCGAGCCGAGTGATATGTCCGAAAGCGAATCGAGCCGCCCGCAGCCGGAAGTCGATCCAGCCAAACCGGCCCCGAGGCGTTTTGCTTGGTGGGAGTGGTTCGACGTGCTGGAGTTGTTCTCGTACGTGCTCGTCCTGTTTTTTGAATAGACCGGCATTTTTTAAGGATTGCGCTGAGCGTTGTGCCGGGAACCCCGCCGGCAGAGCCGGGGGCTATCCGGAACACCCATAGCTCCCGTGTCGATGCCTACGGACGTGTCGCGCCCGGCCCCTTGCCCGGCGTGCGGCAATCTGCCACGATAGTCCGTCTATTTCCAGGACAACCGCACACCGACTCCCCACGAGGCGTGAGAGACCATGGCTGCTGCTTTTCCCGACATCGAGAAGATCCGTTTTGAAGGTCCCAAGAGCAAGAACATGCTCGCCTTCCACCACTACGACGAGAACGAAGTCGTCGAGGGGAAGCCGATGCGGGAGCACTTCCGGTTTGCCGTCGCCTATTGGCACACGTTCCGCGGCCAAGGCGCCGATCCGTTCGGCCCGGGCACGGCGGTTCGCCCCTGGGAAGGCGCTGAAGACACGGTGAAGAACGCCCAGGATCGGGCGAAGGTCGCCTTCGAGTTCATGCAGAAGCTGGGCGTCCACTTCTACTGCTTCCATGATCGCGACGTCGCGCCCGAAGGCAAGACGCTGAAAGAGTCGCACAAGAACCTCGACGACGTGGTTAAGGTGCTGAAGGAAGAGCAAGAACGGACCGGCATCAAGCTGCTGTGGGGCACCGCGAACCTGTTCAGCAACCCGCGATACATGCACGGAGCGGCGACGAGCCCGAACGCAGACGCTTTCGCTTATGCGGCGGCGCAGGTGAAGAAGGCCATTGAAGTGACGAAAGAGCTGGGGGGCGTGGGCTACACGTTCTGGGGCGGCCGCGAAGGCTATCAGAACCTGTGGAACACGGACATCAAGCGCGAGTTCGATCACCTGGCCGCGTTCATGCACATGGCCGTGGATCATGCCAAGGCGATCGGCTTCACCGGTCAGTTCTACTTCGAGCCGAAGCCCAAGGAGCCGACCAAGCACCAGTACGACTTCGACGTCGCGAACTGCATCAACTTCCTGCGGACGTACGGCCTCACCGATCACGTGAAGATGAACATCGAAACGAACCACGCCACGCTGGCCGGTCACTCGATGCAGCACGAGATCGAATATGCTGGGGCCCAGGGCTTTCTCGGCTCGATCGATGCGAACACGGGCGACGCCCTGCTTGGCTGGGACACGGATCAGTTCCCGACCGACGTCTATCTGACCACGGCCTGCATGCTTTCGATTCTGCAGTATGGCGGGCTGGCTCCGGGCGGCATCAACTTCGACGCCAAAGTGCGGCGCGAGAGTTTTGAGCCGGTCGATCTGTTCTATGCCCACATCGGCGGCATGGACGCGTTTGCTCGCGGTTTGAAGATCGCCGCGGCGATTCGCAAGGACGGGATTCTCGACAAGATGCTGGCCGAGCGCTACGGCTCGTGGGGCACGGGCATCGGCGCGAGCATCGAAGCCGGCAAGGAGAGCTTCGCCTCGCTGGAGAAGTACATGCTCGAGAAGGGTGAGATCACGCCGAACATCAGTGGCCGGCAGGAGCTGCTGGAGAACATTATCAACACGTATATTTAATCGGTGATTAAGAAGCCGACGGACGAATATCGAGCCCCGCCGTGAGCGTTGTGTCTTGCGGCGGGGCTTTTTCGTGCGCGGTGAGTGCCACTGGATGGGGACCGAACGGCTGAAATCAGAAGGGAAAACCGAGCCGAAGCTTGCCAAGCTGCGCAATTCCTGGCGTTTTCCCGCAAAATACCTGACGAGCTGGGCGCCGTGCGTTGATGGCCGGAAAAGCCGTGACTAGGGTAGGTGCAGACGGAAAAACCGGAACTTTCTGTCGACTCACCCATCGCACTTCGTGCCGACCGAGAAGAGAACGCTAGTGAAGCAGACCTGAAGCACATTTTTCGTTTCGCTTCCACAGTCAGTCTTCATCCCCCACTAGCAGATTCTCTTCCATGATTCGACAACTCTGTAATTCGCGCGCCCTTGCTACTGCGAGTCTGGCGCTGCTGATCAGCCTGAGTGCTTTGAGCGCTCAAGCGGTCACGATCAACTTCGACAATTTGACGGCCACGGCGCCGGTCGCCGGCTTGCCGGTTCCGGCGGCTTCGCAGCTAACCAACCAGTATGCCAATCAAGGCGTGATGTTTAGTTCGCTGGGTGGCTTTGCTTCTGTCGTGAACTTTGGACCCAACACGCCGAGTTCGCCGAATGCGATTGCCGCTTCGACGAGCGACGGACTTCTGTCGTATGCGGTGCCGATCGAGATTACCTTCGTCTCGCCCAGCGATTCTCAGGTGCCGGCCGTAACCGACTTCGTTTCGATCCGCGGCGATTTGTTCATCATGGGCGTGGGCACGAACACGATGATCGCGCTCGACATCAACGGCGATCCGATCGATTTCGACATTCAGATCGAGCCGCCGGCTTCCATCCTTTCGGTGACCGGATTCGGGATTCACAAGGTGATCCTAATTGGCAGCACGACCACCGCGTTCGACGATCTATCGTTCAACCCGGTGGTGGTAGTGCCCGAGCCGTCGAGCGTTGCACTCGGTGCGATGGCGATGGCCGCGATCGGCCTGGTGGTCATTCGCAGCCGAAAAACCCGGGCGAAATCCTAGATTTCGCTTGTCACACTAAGTTCAGCGTGACTGATAACACGAGGGCAGGCATCCACGGGGGTGCCTGCCCTTTTTTGTTGCAGCTAGCAGGAAACGTGCACTGCGGCTGTGTGCATACTTGCTGAACAATCGACGACGCTCAACGACTTACGTGCGATTTGTGAGCCTCGCTTGCAGGCGAAGTTAGAAGTTGGTGTCGCCTCTTGCCGGGTGGCACACGCCTTGCAACGATGCGTTGGCGTGCTTGCTCGCCGCAACTTGCGGTGCAGTCAGCATTCGTTTTTTTGACACTCAGGTTAAATGCGTTTTATGCGACACGGATTTTTGATTGACATGGATGGCGTGATCTATCGAGGCGGGCAGCTCATTCCCGGAGCTGCCGAGTTCATTGCCCAACTGCAACATCGAGGAACGCCATTCACGTTCCTGACCAATAACAGTCAGCGTACGCGACGCGACGTGGCTACCCGACTCGAGCGGATGGGCATCGACGTCGATGAAGACCACGTGTTCACCTGTGCCATGGCCACGGCGCGTTTTCTGGCCGAGCAGCTCCCCGAGGGAACGGCCTATGTGATTGGAGAAGGAGGGCTGCTGCAAGCCTTGCATCAGAACGGCTACTCGATCGTCGATCAGGATCCCGACTACGTCGTGGTGGGCGAGGGACGCGTGCTGACGTTCGAGATGCTGGAAGCCGCCACTCGAATGATTCTGCGCGGGGCCAAATTGATCGCCACGAACATGGATCCGAACTGCCCCACGCAGCACGGATTGCGGCCGGGTTGCGGGGCGATTGTCGCGATGCTCGAAGCGGCGACGGGCCTACAGGCCTTTAGCGTCGGCAAGCCGAGTCCCGTCATGATGCGTGCCGCGCGGAAGGAGCTGGGCCTCACCACCGCCGAAACGACGATCATCGGCGACACGATGGAGACCGACATCCTGGGTGGCGTCCAGATGGGTTATCGCACGGTGCTCGTGCTGTCCGGCGGAACGACGCGCGAGGATCTGAAGCGGTATGCCTATCGACCGGACGTGGTCGTGGATTCGCTGGCGGACCTGGTGGGAATGGAGCCGTCGATGATTGGCGCGGACCCTAAGCTGCACCGCGAGGCGCTAGCCGTGTGACATTCTTTTGGTAAAGAGCAAGAGTTCCGGGGGAAGGTATTCCCCCGGCTTTAAGTTGGTTGCTGCGCCGCCGGTTGCACGACTGGTGAAATCCAAACGGCGTAGATACATAATCCGACGAGGATGACGGCCGCGAGCAGGTTGCGCTCGTAGTAGAGCCATTGCCAGAGGGTTGGCGGTTCGATGCCGGGAATCGCGGCGAGGCGCTCGCGAGTGACGGCGCTCGTCCAGTCGGGCTTTCCATAACCAACCAGTTTGGGCTTGGTGTAGGATCGCACCCAATTGAGGTCTAGCCCATCGGGCACGCCATAGATCTGCATCAGCTCGACGGCCTGCGCGGTTGCATCGTCGTCGCTAACGTTTGCGTTGAGCGAGGCCTTGAACCCGCCGGCCCGGCGGAAGCCGCCGGATTCGGTGCAGTGCAATTTCACAAGCGTGGCATGGACGAGCGTGCGGCGCCGCTCTGGATCGACAGGCCGGTCGATAGCTTCGAGCAACTGCGTGGTAAGCAGCAGGTCGCTCAAGGGACCGTGGATCCCCGCCATGCCACGCGACATCGTGGCATGAAGGCGTCCGGCAAGAAAATCTCGTTCGGCATCGTCCAGTTTATTTTCCATGAGCAGAGCGCGGATCACCCACTCCTGTTGGCCCAGCGAGAGGATTGCCTCGTCTTTTCGTCTGCGGTCGAGGAGCCGTGACGCTTTTCCTCCCATGTCGTGGAATTTGGGTAGGTCGGCAGGCGTGACCAAACCGACGCGAAACGCGATGCCGAGGGTGAATGGGTCTGGCTCGGCCGCCAGACTCCGTTCGAAGAGCTCTCGCGGCTTGGAGAGATCAGGATTGAGTCCGGCTTCAATCGTCCAGCGAGCGGGAATCTCCCAGCCTCGCCAGGTGGCTGAGCCGAATCTTGCGCGGTCGAAGGCCGCGACGTGTTGTTTGATAGCGCTTGGCGAGGGTGGAATACGGAGCATGGTCGCCAGTAACACCGCGATTGGCAAGTACATGGCAATCAGGACCAGGACGCCAGCGTTGCGATTGATCAGGCCTTTGGCAAGGTAGGGAATTCTGAACGAGAGGAACCCCAGACAAAAGAGTCCTAACCAGAACACGTAGGAGACAACTTTTGGATCGAGCAGGTGAATACTTCCGTCTCCAAAGTTCGCCATCATGCTGAGCTGGCCGATCAGAATCAGCGGAGTCATGAGCGTGCCGGCAAGCATCGAGCGATTGCCAAGGCCACGCCGCGCGAGACTGCGAACGACGAAGACCAGGGCTCCAAAAGATGCAATGAACAGCGGAAACAGCCAACTGGTTACGCCGGACAGCATGAGTGCAAACATACCGATATACAGCAGTAAAGCCGGCAGCCAGTGTGCGAGCCACCAACTTCGGATGGCAGTGTCGTAGTCGTCGGCGGTCTGCAGCTTGGGATCCGAGGTATGCTGCGTCCTGCGAATGCCCAGCACGCTGAGGACGGTCGCGCCCAGCAGCACGAACAAACTAACCGCCGGAAACAGCACAACGCCGAGCAGCTTCTGCCCAATGCCGCCACTTGTGACTGCAGCGCTCGAAGAGACCTTGCCCCCAGTCAGCAGCGGCAAGGGCAGCACCGCCGCCGCGGCGCGGGCCAGCGGCGGTAGATCGCGCGCCGGATCCTGCTCGGCGAGGACTGCCCTGCCCCGCAGGTAGTCCTGCACGCCAAGGTCGAACGCAGCGCGGTCGGGACGGAATGGGCGGATCGCGTCATACAGTTCCTGTTCGTCGAGGAGTTCTACAGGCATAGCAGCAGCTTTCGCAGGGGGACGTTCCGCGAAACCGAGAGCATGCGATGCTGATTCTTGCGGGCCTGGTAGAGCCGGCCTTCGACGGTCTTCTCGGACACCGTGAGCAACGCGGCGACCTCGCGCACGCTGGTCTCTTCGAGGTAGTGCATCAGGACGACCTCGCGCTGGCGAGCCGGCAAGCGGCGGATGGCAGCGCGAAGCGCTTCGAGGCGATCGGAGGGAGCATCGTCTGTGGCGGCAGGGAGTTCGTCGAGCGCATCGGAAGCGAACAGCGACAATCGACGGCGGCCGCGTGCCCAGGATCGGTACTGATTCAGCGTGATCCCGCGCAGCCAGCGGCCGAAGACTTCAGGCTCTTGCCAATCGCCGCGGCAGCGCTCGCGGCCGAGCCACGCCTCGGCAAAGCTGTCTTGCGCGATTTCGGCCGCATCTCGCCAGGGCACGCCCCACGACGCAATCAGCCCGACCAGCGGGCCGCGAAAGGCGTCGATCAGTTCCGGGAGTTCCATGGGCAAGAGGTTCCTTGCCATGTAGTGTCCGGAGGTGGGGGAAATCCCACAAGAATGTTTTCAAACCGGGAGAAAAGTTTACGCGACGCAGAAAGTTCCGGGGAAAGTATTCCCCCGGATCTCGGGTGCGGCGATGCGCTGCGGCAGATTCGAATACTCGCCGCCGGAAGTTGACTTGTTTACTGGCCAGCGGAGCTGGATTTGGGAGCCTGCGCGGTGCGAGCAGCGGCCGGGGCGGCATTCGAGCGGGCCGGCATGGCCTCCATGAAGCCGATCATCATCTCGTCGTACGTCTGCTCGCCGAAATGCACAAGCCGCTTGGGGTCGGGATTGGCGATGTTGTCGGGCGAGTTGTCGTAATGGGCGACACAGCGCATCCGCGTGCCCTTGGGGATCAACTTCGGCTGGGGAAAGACATACGTCTGCTGCCAATTGAAGTCGTAGCGAGGAACGTCGAGTAGGATCTCCTTCGTGCCGTCCGGATAGTTCGCTTCGTAGCGGAAGGCCTTGCCCCGGACATGCATGTGCGGGTAAAGGCTTAGCAGTTCGGTGTCCTGCTTGAACGTCTGCCAGGCCGTGACAGGATAGTTCGGCATCATGGGCGGGATCAGCAACAGTGCGTTCTCCACTGCCATGGTGCTGACTTCGCTTTTGACGGTCGCCGGATCGGCAAACATCAGGCCGATGCTGCTGAGATCCTGCTGCGGCGAACCGCTAGGCGTGTAGTGCATCTGGAAGACAAGATGCGAGCCGGCGGGAATCTTCTTGGCCATGCCGGTTTCGAAGAGCATCGGCGCGGCGCCCGGAGCGGTGGCGGCGAGGAAGCCCTTGGCGATGCCATTGCCGAGTCCGCCCTGCTTTCCCTTGGGCGCACGGATGAAGACGATGATGTGGTGCACGACCGCGGCATTGCCGGCCTTGCACTGGGCGCCTTGCAGCCAGACATCTTCGGTGAAGCCGGGGTCGACGGTGTAGTACTTGTAGTCGACGGTGCCTTCGGCCGGAATTTGGGCGGGGGTGTCGGACATAAAAATCTCGCGATCGACGCGCGGCAGTCGCCAGCCAGCGGCAAACGCGGGAGGCTTGGGCAGATCGGCAGGATCGCCTTCGGGGGCGCCGGCGGCGACCCAATCCTCGACGAGCTGTTTTTCCTCGTCACTCAGGCGGCAGTCATTGGCCCAGGTGCCGTACTGCGGATCGGCGTGCCAGGGAGGCATGCGGCCATCGCGGATGACTTCGGCGATTGTTTCGGCCCAGCCGACGACGTCTTCATAGCTGGTGAGCACAAACGGAGCGATCTCGCCTTCGCGATGGCACTCGACGCAACTGCGATTGAGGATCGCGGCAATGTGACCGGTGTAGGACACCTCGGCATCGGCAACCGGCTGGTGCATGCGGCCGATGAAGCAGCCGGGGGCTTCGGTCGTGGCGACGCTGATCGGATTGCCTGCGAGCAACTCGTCGACCGCCGCGACGAGATCATGTCGTGTGGCCTCGTTGCGCTGGCGACCGACGACGAACTGATCGTCGATGCGGCCCCAGTAAGCGATCTTGTGGTCGGCATCGAGCAGGAACGCCTCGGGCGTGCGAACCGCGCCCATCTGGTCGGCGACCGTGTTGTTCAGATCTTTGAGCAGCGGAAAGTTCATTCCGTGCGTTTTGTGATAAGCGGCCAGCTCGGAGAGCGAGTCCTGCTGGTTGGAGTTGATCGCGATGAGGGCGACGTCCTGCTTGGCGAACCTATCGGCGAGCTCCACCAGCTTGGGTGCGTAGAGCTTGGCCAGCGGGCACTCGGTTCCCAGATAGACGACCACGACGGCCTTGCGGTCGGCAAAGTCGGCCAGACGGTACGGCTTGCCGGCGAAGTCCTTGAGTTCGAATGCCTCGACGGTGCGGCCGAGCGGCGATGAACTGGGCTTAACTGCAGCCAGGGCCCCGGCCGTGCAGGCCAAGGCGAGCAGGAAGGCGATTGAGAGAGCCATGGCCATCCTGGCCGGAAGATCAGACCATTTCATCGTGTTCGATCTCTTTGAGGGGACAAAGTACCGCAATTTCTCTCAAGGTCTGTACCTGTCTGTGGCGTGCGAAGATTCAGCCGAACGGCGGTTTTTCGCCGTGGCGCAGCCCAATCGGGAGATCTTGTACACCATTTCCGTGCAAAATTCCCGGTCAATTCTGAACTGCGGCCCCGGGAATTGCCCAGTCACCGATTGCTGGCTAGTTTGAGGGTGCCAGCGACCTGGGGTCGGCCCCCCTCGAACATCCATTTTAGTGAAGGGACTCTATGCTTCGCTCACGTTACCTACTAGCACTGGTGTGCAGCTGGGCACTCACATCGATCGCAACTGCCGGACAGGCCGACGGCCGCCTCGATATCTACTGGATCGACGTCGAAGGCGGAGCCGCGACACTGATTGTCACCCCGGCGGGCGAGGCCGTGCTGATCGACACCGGCAACCCGGGCCACCGGGATCCGGACCGGATCGTCAAGGTGGCGACCGAGCAGGCGAAGCTGCGACAGATCGACCACGTGATTATCACTCACTATCACACCGATCACTTCGGCGGGTTAGCGAATCTGAACGAGGCCCTGCCGGTCAAACATCTGCACGACAACGGAATCTTCGAAGGGATCGTCGATCGGCCAGACAAGCCGTACCTCGAGGCTGCGGTCAGCGAACGTTCGGTCATCTCGCCCGACGACGTTATTGCCCTCAAGCAGCATGACAGCAGCGCCACGCTGACGGTGAAGTGCCTCGGCGCACGGCAACAGTTCATTGACGCGCCCGCAGGCACGACGCCGACGGCCGGCTGCGCCGACGTTCCTTCCAAGGCTTTCGACGGCACCGACAATGCCAACAGTGTCGTTACGCTGGTCTCCCTGGGAGAGTTCGATTTCTTCGACGCGGGTGACCTGACCTGGAATCTCGAGGCAAAACTGGTGTGCCCCGTAAACCGTGTGGGGAAGGTCGACGTATACCAAGCCAGCCATCACGGAATGGATGCGAGCAATCATCCGCTGGTGATTCGTGAGCTCGAGCCGCGGGTGGCAATCTTCAATAACGGCGCGACAAAGGGGTGCGATCCGGGCGCGTTCGCCGCGCTACGGGCGACGCCGTCGGTGGAGGCGATCTACCAGGTGCACCGCAACGTGCGCGAGGACGGCTCGCCCAATGCACCGGACGAATACATTGCCAATCCGACGAAGGAGTGTCAGTCAAACTTCATCAAGTTGTCGGTCGATCCGAGCGGTAAGACGTACACGGTGAGCATTCCGGCCAATGGTCACGAGAAGATGTATCATTCGAAGTGAGTGGCACCCATAAGCAGCGAGCATCATGATTCCGTTTTCGATTCTCGATCTGGCGCCGATCGCGCAGGGGTCCACCGCCTCAGTCGCACTCGCCAACTCGCTCGATCTGGCGCAGCATGCCGAGCGCTGGGGTTATCAGCGCTATTGGCTGGCCGAGCATCACAACATGCCGGGCATCGCCTCAGCGGCCACGAGCGTGGTGATCGCGCACATCGCCGGCGGGACACGAACCATTCGCGTCGGCTCAGGCGGCATCATGCTGCCGAATCATTCGCCACTGATGATTGCCGAGCAATTTGGCACGCTGGCGGCACTGTTCCCGGATCGGATCGATCTGGGACTTGGCCGCGCGCCGGGCACTGACCAGGCGACGGCGCGTGCCCTGCGCCGCGATGCGGAAGAAACGGCGGAGCAGTTTCCACGCGACGTGCTGGAACTGCAAAAGTACTTTGAGCCGGCGGAGCCCGGGCAGCGGATTCGCGCGGTGCCGGGCGAAGGGCAGCTGGTGCCGATTTGGCTGTTAGGTTCGAGCCTGTTCAGCGCGCAGCTCGCGGCGATGCTGGGACTGCCGTTTGCCTTCGCGTCGCATTTTGCGCCAGACGCGATGCTGCAAGCCGTGGACGTATATCGAGCCAGGTTTGAGCCTTCGCGGCAGCTTGAGAAGCCGCAGGTGATGCTGGCGGTGAACGTGTTCGCCGCGGATACCGACGCCGAAGCACAACGGCAGTTCACGAGCGTGCAGCAGGCGTTTGCGAACCTGCGGCGTGGGATGGCCGGTCAGGTGCCGCCGCCGATCGACAACATCGACGCGTACGTCTCACCGCTGGAGAAAGCGGGCATCGATCACGCCCTGATGTATTCGTTCGTAGGCGACGTACGCACCGTGGAGCTTGGTCTGAAGGCGTTCATCACAACCTTGAAACCGGACGAGCTAATGCTCACGGGTCACTTCTACGACCATTCCGCACGGCGGCGGTCGTTCGAGTTGGCGAGTATAATCCGCGAGCGACTGGCGAACGGCGCGTGAGAATTATCCATCGAACGGATTTTTGACGCCAGCCGTGAGTTCGGCAACGTAATTCTGGTCGTCGAGCGAGAGCTTCTCCAGCGGCATCGTGACTTCGCGGCCATCGGCGCGGCGGAGCTTGACGCCGGCATCCGTCTTGGCAACAAATTCGGCTTGAATCTTGAAGTTGCCGGTGGAATCGACCCAGGTGCGAAGTTTGCCGTCGGTCGGTTTGGACGGCGTCGATGAACCTGTCGCGGCTACGCTTCTGCTCGCCGCTGCGGTGCCGAGCTTCTGCTTCAGTTTGCGAACCGTCTTGTCCTGGATGATGAGCTGTTCGCGCTGTATGTCGCCATCCCAGTTGTCGACATATTCATCCCAATGGATCTTTACCGTGCCGTCGTCGTTCACCGCGAGGACGCTCACGGGATGCCAGCGACGCCCCCAACAGACTGCCAGTGGCGTGCCGGGCTCAAGCGGCAAGTCCTCGACCACAACCTGGGCGCCCTTGGGCACGTCGATGTTGATGGGGTACTTCTGAAGTCGGCGTGAGCTGGAGGTGGGAAATCCGTCGTCAGAACTGCGACTCAGACCAGACTTGAACTCGTTGGACTTGCGATCAGCATTCATCGCCTCGACGAGGCGTTTGACGGCTTCCGGGTTTTTCAGTTCGTCCAAAATTTTGTGGCTGACGATGAGGTCCGAGCGGCGAACGTCCTTGTCCCAGTGTTGGCTGTATCCCTTGTATCCGATGCGAACGCGATCCCCTTTGAGTTCGAGTACATAGACGTCACTCCAACTCACGTGATAGTTTTGTTTGAGCGGAGTGCCAACCAAAAGCGGCGTATCATCGTCAACCGGAAGGTAACCATCGGGAATCGCGAGTGTGCCACTGTCGAGTGTGCGGACCGTCGGCTTAAACGCTGCAGGGTTTGTTTCGCCCTTAACCAACGTGGCGGGTAAGACCGCGATCCATTGGCTCAACGCAAGTTCCGTGAGATGGTCAGGGTGCTTGGCGTACTTGACCAGCACGATGCCGCTTGCCGGAGAAAAACGGATGACCTCAGCGGATTCCCAGGCGCCTTTCCAACCTGCCATCACAGGCATGCCTGGAAGCAGCTTGGTGTTGGCATCAACGGCCATGTAGTCGGGCGGCAAGGCTGCCGGTGGAATCTGGCTTTTCTTGTGTTCTTCGTAGGCCGCCTGCTCCTCGGGAGTCCACGCGCGAGCAGTGGTGTTAGAGTTCAGATTACCTTTAATTACCGCGTTCGAAACCATAAATGCCTGGTTGCCTTTGCCGAGACTGGCGGGCAGCTCAAGCCACATCTCGAAGCTTTCGTTCACCAGACCGGAGATCCCGAAGCCACCATCGATGAGCAGGGTTCCAGAGTCCTGGTTGAAGCGAGCGCCGCCGTAATCCCTCAGCTTGAACGGGCCGCTGGCGGTGCGACCAGCGAGCACGACCCAACCATTGTGTTTGCCCTGGCGGGTACGTTTGAAGTCGATGACGATGACCTTTTGGAAGCCGCCCACACCGGTTTCTGTGACGCGCGGCGGCGAAAGTTGATACTGCGGAGCATCGTCCGGCGCAGTTAGCAACTCGGCCGGCCCGAACGGAGACTGTGCAAGAGCCACCAAGGGAAGCAATAAACACCAAGTGAAAATCGCCCTGGCAAATAGCATCATTGGTGGCTCCCCAATCCCCAAATACTCCGACGAACGGCGGTACTTCTTACGCTAACAAAAAACGCGCCCGAATGCCACCTGCGCGGGGTCCGACCGATCTAGCGAAGTGGCCCGCGGTGGATTACCGCGGCGTGACGAGAAGGTTCGACAGTCGGCCGCGCGACCAGTATCCTGGCACTTTCCAAATTCCGACGAGCCGGGAACCATCTGACATGAAGAAACTTCGCTGGGGCGTTTTGAGCACCGCCAAGATCGGCACCGAGAAAGTCATTCCCGCCATGCAGAAGGGGGAACTGTGCGAAGTTGTGGCGATCGCCTCGCGCGATTCAGCCAAGGCGCGGGCCGCGGCCGACCGGCTGGGGATTCGCAAGGCGCACGGAACGTACGAGGCGCTACTGGCCGATCCGGAAGTCGACGCGATCTATAACCCGCTACCGAATCATTTGCACGTGCCGCTCTCGATCGCGGCGCTCGAGGCAGGGAAGCACGTGCTGTGCGAAAAGCCAATTGGGCTTTCGGCGGCCGAGGGACAGACGCTGGTCGATGCAGGGAAGAAACACCCGAAGCTAAAGCTGATGGAAGCCTTCATGTACCGGCATCATCCGCAGTGGCGGCGGGCGAAGGAGATCGTGAAGCTCGGCGGCGTGGGAGAGCTGATCACGATCAGCACGGTGTTCAGCTACTTCAATGACGACAGTGGCAACATTCGCAATCAGGCGGAGATCGGGGGCGGTGGGCTGCCGGACATCGGTTGCTACTGCGTGTCGCTCTCAAGGTTCATCTATGATGCCGAGCCGCGCCGCGTGATCGGCCTGGTTGAGTACGACCCGCAGTTCGGCGTGGACCGGCTGGCCTCGGGCATTCTCGAGTTCGACGCCGGCACCTCGACGTTCACGTGCAGCACGCAGATGGTGGCGTATCAGCGGGTGAACATCTACGGCACGACCGGCCGCGTCGAGATCGACATTCCGTTCAACGCCCCGCCGGATCGGCCTTGCACGATGCGGCACGAGCAAAACGGCAAGATCGAAGAAATCTCGCTGCCGGTTTGCGACCAGTACACGATCCAAGGGGACCTGTTTGCGAAGGCCGTGCTAGAGGACGGACCAGTGCCGACGCCGATCGAAGATGCCGTGGCCAACATGCGGGTGCTGGAGCGAATCGTCGAGAGCGATAAGAGAAAAAGCTGGGCGTGATCTACATCAAATGCGCAATAAGAAACCCCTGGCGAGCACAGAGCTCGACAGGGGTTTCCAATACGCCACTCAAGTTTTTACTGCTGCAGACTTTCTGAGTTTCTGCGGCGCTTGGGCCGAGCCAACTTGTCGGCCTGTTCCCAGGCCAGAAACCAGGCCGCGGCCTGACTGGGAGCCTGAGCAATGATCCAGTGTTTGCGCCGCTGTCCGGTTACGATCCAGATGCGTCCTTCTGGGCGCTCGACGCATAGGTCGCCCATCGCCCAGCCGCCACGTCTCAGTCGGTCCAACGAAAGAGTCACCTTGGGGTAAGCGAGCATAGCTAGTTCTCCCGGGTGAACGCGCTTGCCCCGCGCGCACACTTCGTCCATCGATAAAGAATCTAGAAGAGGAAAACGGAAAGTAAAGAAGTCTCTGTCCGCCCCGCTCCGCGTCTGCTGTGTAGACAGGAAGCAGATGATAGGCCCGCGAAGTGAAGTTACTGTAACTTGGCGACAACGGGGATTCGAGTGTCAGTCAAAATTTCAAGAAATTGGCAGACTCTCAGCGTCAGATTTCGCCCCAGATTAGGGCTTGATGAGCACGCAGCGGAGAATGCTTCCTGATTTGAATTCGAGCGCTGTGGCGCTTTTTATTCCACTAGCAATTCGAGAGCTGGCAAACGTGGAATTCTCCCCCCAACCAGCGAAGCAATTAGCTTGCGATTGATTCGGCGACGCGCCTGCGAATGTACTGCGAAATGGCTTGCAGCCCGCGCATGCGGACCATTCCCAGCGACTCGGTGAGCCCCAACCGCTGCACGATGTCCGCGGGCGCGGCGACCACTTCGGCAGCCTCGGCGCCATGATAGAGGTCTGCCAGAATGCTGACGAAACCTTTGACCGTGGGGGCTTCCGGCGCAACATCGGCAATGATCTTGACACCTCCGCCATCGTTCTCAACCCACAAGAAGACGGGCGTCTGACATTCGTGCACGCGGTTGAGGCCAGCGTCGCGCTCCGCCCGGTAGCGTTCTGCAAGGGGGGCCAGTTTTTGGGCGAACTCCAAGAGCAACTCCAGGCGCTCGCGCGGCTCGAGCTCGGCAAACTCGCCGACGATCCCGTCGATCCGCTCATTGACCGTGCTCACGAAGTCGACTCCGCGGGGAC
>Ga0169931_10004331_pt1 | contig 22122 bp, 21 predicted proteins | sample Kivu_15m_20L_FD_129675 | JGI IMG/M metagenome (GOLD analysis project Ga0169931, IMG submission 129675) | Freshwater microbial communities from Lake Kivu, Western Province, Rwanda to study Microbial Dark Matter (Phase II) - Kivu_15m_20L... | ecosystem: Environmental > Aquatic > Freshwater > Lake...
CAGGCCACGGAATAGCGGGTGGGGTTTGCCGGGGCGGGAGAGGAATTCGGGGTGGTACTGGCAGGCGGTGAAGAAGGGGTGGTCTTTCAGTTCGATGAGTTCCACCAAGCGCCCATCGGGTGAGGTGCCGCTGATGGCGTAGCCCGATTCCAGGAACAGGGTGCGGTAGGCGTTGTTGAACTCATAGCGATGGCGGTGGCGCTCGTACACCACTTCCTCGCCATAGAGGCGCTGGCCCAGGGTGCCGGCCGCCAGGCGGCAGGGGTAGACGCCCAGGCGCATCGTGCCGCCGAGATCCACCACGTCCTGCTGCTCGGGCAGCAGGTGGATCACCGGGTGGGATGTGTTGGGATCCAGTTCAGCGCTGGTGGCATCGGCCAGGCCGGCCTGGTTGCGGGCCCACTCGATCACGGCGCACTGCATGCCCAGGCACAGGCCCAGGAAGGGCACCCGCTGCTCGCGGGCCCAGCGGATCGCGGCCACCTTGCCGTCGACGCCGCGGTTGCCAAAGCCGCCGGGTACCACCACCGCATCCATGCCCGCCAGCAGCGCTTCGGCGCCCTGGGTTTCGATTTGTTCGGCGCAGATCCAGTGCAGATCAAGGGAGGCATCTCGATCCAGACAGGCGTGGCGCACGGCCTCCACCACCGAGAGGTAGGCGTCGTTGAGCTGCACGTACTTGCCCACCAGGGCCACCTTCACTGCCGGCCCGGGGTGACGCAGTTTGGTGACCAGCTCCTGCCAGCGGGCCATGTCACTTTCAGCGTTGCTGAGCTGAAGCACGTCGAGCACCTCGCGGCAGAGGCCCTCCTGCTCCATGGCCAGGGGCACGGCGTAGATGCTGTCGGCATCCAGGGCCTGGATCACGGCCCGCTCCGGCACGCCGCAGAAGCCGCCGATCTTGCGCCGCAGCTCCTCGCTCACTGCCCGGTCGCTGCGGCACACCAGCACATCCGGCTGGATGCCGATCGAGCGCAGCTCCTTCACCGAGTGCTGGGTGGGCTTGGTTTTCAGTTCGCCCGAGGTGCCAATGAAGGGCAGCAGGGTGACGTGCACATAGGCCAGGTCGTGGCGCCCCACATCGCCGCGGAATTCACGGATCGCCTCCAGAAACGGCAGCGATTCGATGTCGCCCACCGTGCCGCCGATCTCACCAATTACCACGTCGGCACCCGAGTTGGCAGCCACCCGCTGGATGCGCTCGCGGATCTCGCCGGTGATATGCGGAATCACCTGCACGGTGCCGCCGTTGTAGTCGCCGCGGCGCTCCTTGTTGATCACCGACTGGTAGATCGAACCGGTGGTCACGCTGTTGAGGCGCGACATCGCCGTGTCGGTGAAGCGCTCGTAGTGGCCCAGGTCGAGGTCGGTCTCAGCGCCGTCTTCAGTGACAAAAACCTCACCATGCTGGTAGGGGCTCATCGTGCCCGGATCCACGTTCAGATAGGGGTCGAGCTTGAGGATCGAGACGCTGTAACCGCGGCTCTTGAGCAGCCTCCCCAGGCTCGCGGCCACGATGCCCTTGCCGATGCTCGACACCACACCGCCGGTGACGAAGACGAACTTGCTCATACGCCGGAGGTCGATCCCTCAATGTACCGGGCGCCTCAAGTGGCTTACCCCTCCAGCAGGCTGCGCAGCATCCAGGCGGTCTTCTCGTGGATTTGCAGCCGCTGGGTAAGCAGGTCGGCGGTGGGCTGGTCGTTGGCCCCGTCGGCGGTGGCGATGACGCTGCGGATCGTGCGGGCCACGGCCTCATGGCCCAGCACCAGCTCGCGCACCATCTCCAGGGCTGCCGGGATGCCGTCGGTTTCGGGGATGGAGGAGAGCTGGCCGTAGGTGGCGCCGCCGAAGGGCGCGGGACAGCCCAGGGCGCGAATCCGCTCGGCGATGGCGTCGAGGGCAGTCCACAGCTCGGTGTACTGCTCCATGAACATCAAGTGCAGGGTGTTGAACATCGGCCCGGTGACGTTCCAGTGGAAGCCGTGGGTCTTGGCGTAGAGCACGGTGCTGTCGGCCAGCACCCGGCCCAGCCCCTCGGCGATCTGCAGGCGCTGGGGTTCGGGGATGCCGATGTCGATCGGAGGTGCGTTGGTTGCCATGGCCACTTATCCGTATTGACTTCGTTCTAGCCCGGATTGGGCCTGTTGGCCGGACTGATGGCCTCAGTCGAGGCTGCCCAGGTAATCCTTCACCCGGCAGCGGTTCTGGGGTTGGCGCAGTTTCAGCAGGGCCCGCGATTCGATCTGGCGCACCCGCTCGCGGGACAGGTGCAGGGCCTCGCCGATTTCCGTGAGGGTGCGGGGGGTGTCGTCCTCCAGCCCGAACCGCTGGCGGATCACCTGGGCCTCGCGGCTGTTGAGGTCCCGCAGCAGGGCTTCGAGGTCGTCGTGGAGCTGTTCACGGGCCAGCTCCTGCTCCGGCGTGTCGTGGCTGTCCTCCAGCAGGTCGCCCAGCTCCGTGTCCTGGTCCTTGCCCACGCGGCCTTCCAGGGAGACCGGGCGGGGCACCTGCAGCAGGGTCTGCCGCACCGCGGCCTCGCTAAGCTCCAGCTCTCGGGCGATCTCGGCCACGGTTGGGGTGCGGCCGAGGCGGGCGGTGAGCTCCCGCTGGGCCCCCTTGATTCGGTTGAGCTTCTCGGTGATGTGCACCGGTAGCCGGATCGTGCGGCTCTGGCTGGCGATGGCGCGGGTGATCCCCTGGCGAATCCACCAGTAGGCGTAGGTGCTGAAGCGGAAGCCCCGGGTGGGGTCATAGCGCTCCACGGCCCGCTCCAATCCCAGGGTGCCCTCCTGCACCAGGTCGAGCAGTTCCATGCTGCGGCGCTGGTACTTTTTCGCCACCGCCACCACCAGCCGCAGGTTGGCCTGGATCATCCGCTCCTTGGCCCGCTTACCGCGGTGCAGAACCTGACGCCGTTCGCCTGCTCCCAGGTCGGGCTCTGCTCCGTCCTGCAGGAGTCGCTCGCGCCGCTGCACCAGGCGAGCCAGGGTGAGCTCCTCCTCCTGGCTCAGCAGGTCAACCCGGCCGATGTCCTTGAGATAGAGCCGCACCAGGTCGGTGATGGCGGGGGTGTTGGGCAACCGCAATGGGCAGGGCACAAACTCACCGCTGCCAGGGTAGGCGCGGGCGTTGGTGTTTCCCCTGATTTGTTTTGGTTTTCACGGTCTGGTGTGTTTCGGCCCTCAGTCCTCCTCCTTCACCCAGGTGCTGGCCACGTGCAGCTCCTCCAGCTGCTTTTCGCTCACATCGGCTGGGGCCTGGGTCATCAGGCAGCGGGCCTGCTGGGTTTTCGGGAAGGCGATCGTGTCGCGGATCGACTCTTCGCCGGCCAGCAGCATCACGATCCGGTCGACACCGAAGGCCAGGCCGCCGTGGGGTGGGGCACCCATGTCGAGGGCGTCCATCAGGAAACCGAACTGCTGGTTGGCCTCCTCCAGCGGCAGGCCAATGGTTTGCAGCACCTGGCACTGCAGGGCTGAATCGTGGATGCGCAGCGAGCCGCCGCCCAGCTCCAGGCCGTTGAGCACCAGGTCGTAGGCCTGGGCGCGGGCCGTGGGCAGGGTGGTGGCCCAGGCGGTCGGATCGTCGCCCAGATCTCCGGGGTTGGGGGCGCAGAAGGGATGGTGCAGCGCCTCGAGGCGGTTTTCGCCGGTGTTGAACTCGAACATCGGGAAGTCGACAACCCAGAGGAAGTTCCACTGGTCGTTGTCCCGGTCGGGCTTCACCAGGCCCAGCTCGCGGGCCAGGAACTGGCGCACCCGATCGAGGGCCTTGTTCACCGTGGCGGTGTCGCCGGCGCCGAACAGGAGCAGGGTGCCGGGCTCAGCGCCGGTGCGAGCCAGCAGTTCAGCCTTCTTCTCGTCTGTGAGGTTGTCCTTGATGGCGCCGATCGTGTCGATCTCACCGCCCTCGCGCACGCGGATGAAGGCCAGGCCACCGGTGCCAGCCGCCTGGGCCTCGGAAAACACATCACCGCCGGGCTTGATGCGCACGTTGCTGATGGCATCGTTGCCGCCGGGTACGGCGATGCACTTCACGGCGCCGCCTGCGGCCACCGCACCGCTGAACACCTTGAAGCCCATGTCGGCCACGATGTCTGAGGCATCGGTGAGCTCCAGGCCGTAGCGGGTGTCGGGCCGGTCGGTGCCGTAGCGCGCCATCGCCTCGTGCCAGGTGAGACGGGGGAAGGGCCGGGGTAGCTCGATGCCCTTCACGGCTTTCCAGATCGAGGCGATCAGGGCTTCGTTGAGCTCCAGGATCTCCTCCTGGCCCAGGAAGCTCATCTCCATGTCCAGCTGGGTGAATTCCGGCTGGCGATCGGCCCGCAGGTCTTCGTCGCGGAAGCAGCGGGCCACCTGGTAGTAGCGCTCGATGCCGCCCACCATCAGCAGCTGCTTGAACAGCTGGGGCGACTGAGGCAGGGCAAACCACTCGCCGCCGCACACCCGGCTGGGCACCAGATAGTCGCGGGCGCCCTCGGGGGTGGAGCGGGTGAGCACCGGGGTTTCCACTTCGATGAAGCCCTGGTCTTCCAGGAAGCGGCGGGCGGCTTGGATGGTGCTGGCCCGCAGGCGCAGGTTGGCGTTCATGCGCGCGCGGCGCAGATCCAGATAGCGGTGGCGCAGCCGCAGCTCTTCGCGGGTGTTCTCTTCGTCGTGAACCGACACGGGGAAGGGCAGGTTGCCCTTCACAGCGTTCAGCACGGTGATGGCGCTGGCCAGCACCTCGATGCGGCCGGTGGCCAGCTTGTCGTTGATGGCGTCGGCGGGGCGCTCCCGCACCGTGCCCTCCACCTGGATCACCGTCTCGTTACGCAGGTGCTCCGCCACGGCGAACATCGCGGCGCCATTGTCGGGGTCGACGGTGATCTGCACGGTTCCGCTGCGGTCGCGCAGGTCGACGAAGATCACGCCGCCGTGGTCACGGCTGCGATCCACCCAGCCGCAGAGCTGCACGGCCTGGCCGCTGGTGTTGTGGCGCAGGTCGCCGCATCCGTGGCTGCGCATGCTGGAGTCCGGAGTCAATGGGCGATTGTCCCACCCGGAGGCGTTAGCGCCTGTAGAAAGGCCGCCTGATCACTAGGGCCGGTTCGGCTTTGCCGCGGATCTCCACCGCCAGCTCGGTGCCGATTGGAGCCAGCTCGGCGGGCACCAGGGCCAGGGCGATGCCCGCTTCCAGGCTCGGTGACCAGCCGCCACTGGTGACCGTGCCGAGCGGCGTGGTGCCCGCAGCGGCTCCGGCGGCCAGCACCGGGTAGCCATGGCGGGGGATGGCGCGGCCCTGCAGCTTCAGGCCCACCAGGCGGCGCGTCACGCTTTCGCTGGTCTGGCGCTCCAGCACTGCGCGGCCGATGAAGGGCTTGGGCATCTCCAGGTGCACCAGCCAGCCCAGCCCCACGTCCAGGGGCGTGGTGGTGGCATCCATGTCGGCGCCGTAGAGGTGCATGGCCGCCTCCAGCCGCAGGGTGTCCCTGGCGCCGAGGCCGCAGGGCACCACGCCATCGGCCAGGAGCTGGGTCCACAGGGCCAGGCCTGCGTTGCGAGGCAACAGCAACTCAAAGCCGTCCTCGCCGGTGTAGCCGGTGCGGCCCACGAAAGCCGTTCCGATTCCAGGCAGATCGAGGTTGCGGTGGCCGAAGCGGGGTAGGCCAGCAAGGCTGGTGCCTGCCAACGCTTCCAGCCGGCCTGCTGCCTCCGGGCCCTGCAAGGCCAGCAACACCCCATCGCCCTTCGTGTCGCTGACGCGGATGCCCTGCGGTTCCAGCTGGCTGCGCAACCAGGCGGTGTCGGCCTCGGCACAGGCGGCGTTGATCACCAGCAACAGCTCGTGGCTCTGGGTTGCGTCCTGCCAGCCCCGGTCGTAAACGATCAGGTCGTCGCGGATGCCGCCTTGCTCATTGAGCAGCACCGTGTAGCAGGCTTCGCCAGGACCGATGCGGAACAGGTCGCTGGGCACCAGGGCCTGCAGGGCATCTTTAGCCCCCTCGCCCTGGAGCCGCAGCACCCCCATATGGGAAATGTCGAAGACGCCGCAGCTGGTGCGAACGGCGTGGTGCTCGGCCACCAGCCCGGCAAATTGCACGGCCATCTCCCAGCCGGCGAAGGGCACCATCCGCGCCCCCGCGGCTGTGGCGGCATCAAACAGGGGGGTGCGCTGGAGGCCCATGGGGCGGATCCTATGCAGACAATGCCGGAATCCAGAAGGAACTCGGAAGATTCGGTTTTCCGGCTACCCGGAGGCGGCAGTCGTACATACCTTGAGAGGCCCGAGTCCTGCCTGGATGGGTTCGCGCCCCTGCTGTCGCAGCTGCCGCCACTGCGCTCCTCCCAAGGGGGCGGAGTTTGGCTGGTGCCAGCTGCGGCAGTTGCCGATCCATCCCGAGTTGGCGGCAGAACTCTGGTGTCATCACTGGACCGCCTGTCCGCCGCGGTTGCCCGTGATGGCCGCGCCGGCTCCAGCAGGAGGGGCGTCAGCGCAGCCGAACCAGCAGCTCAGCCTGGAGTCGGCATTGGCAGAAAGCTGAAGCAAATGTGAAGTTTGCTTCAAATGGCCTGCTTCTGTAGGGCAGATCTGGACACCGCGTGGCGCCAAGGTTGTATTAAAGAGGCAACTGGTTTTGAAGGGGGGTGAAGGGCGTGGTGGCATCTCCGGCAATCAACACGCCGATCGAGCTGATGGCAGCTCAGGTGGATTGCGAGGTGCTCACCCTCCCCACCGGCGCCAAGGTGTTTTCCCGGGGCAACCGCGCTGATTCCATCTACGGCATGCGGCGCGGCATCATCGAAGTGATCGGCGAGGCCGGGGAAAAGCTCTGCTACCGGCCCGGTGAGCTGTTCAGCTACCAGGACATCGTTTGGCGGGATGGCATCTACCGCAATGACGCCCTGGCCCGCACGCCGGTGGAAATTCTGCGGCTCGAGCGGCTGCGCTTCCTCAACTTGCTCCACAACCACCCGACCCTGGCGGTGCTGCTGATCAGCCAGCAGCACGAGCGCCTGCGGGAGCAGCGCACCAGCGGCACCTGCTGTTACTGAGACGCGCTCAGCGTCAACGATCCAGCAGGAACAGCAGGCTGCGCACCACCTTGGCCGCTAGCACGCTGCTGACGCCGGTGGGATCGAGCTGGGGGGCCAGCTCCACCACGTCGGCGGCAACCAGGTTGTGGTGGCGTAGCTCCTCCACCAGGGCGGCGAAATCCCGCCAGAGGAAGCCGCCGGGCTCGGGGGTGCCGGTGCCGGCCATCACCGCCGGATCAAACCAATCCAGATCGACGGTGAGATAGACGGGCTGGCCGCGCAGGGGCTTCAAGGCTTCTGCCATCTGCTCGATTGCCACCAGGCGGCCCGTCTGGCGGAGCTCGCTGAATTCCTCCCGGGTGCCGCTGCGGATGGCGATCTGCAGCAGCTGCTGACTGGGCAGCACCTCCAGGCAGCGGCGCATGGCGCAGGCGTGGCTGTGGTGGGCGCCGAGCCATTCGTGGCGCAGGTCGGCGTGGGCATCGAGCTGCACGAGCACCAGCTCTGGGTGCTGGGCGGCCACGGCGGCCACGGCACCGGAGCTTATCGAGTGCTCGCCGCCGAGCATCAGCGGCTTGAGCCCAAGGGCCAGCACCGCCTCGGTGGCCGCCTTCACCGCCGCCACCATTGGCTCCGGCGCGCCGAAGGGGATGTCCACGGCGCCCAGGTCGGCGATGGCCAGCTCCTCCAGGTCGCGGTCGAGCTGGGGGCAGTAGCTCTCCAGGCCGCTGCTCACCTCGCGGATCGCCGCCGGCCCGAAGCGGGCGCCAGGACGAAAGGAGGTGGTGCCGTCGTAGGGCACGCCGAACAGGCCCACGCGGCAGCCGGCCGGATCGCGCTGGCTGCCCATGTAGATGGCGCCGTCGGTGTCAAACAGGTGGTTCATGCGTTCAGGTCACGCTCGATGGCGGCGGGGATGGCGTCGAAGGCGCCGCGCTGCCACCGGGGACTCCAGATCTCACAGCCACAGGCCACGGTCTCGGCGCGGGCGGGATCAGGCTGAAGGTAGCGGGGAGCGTCTGTGGCAGCGAAGGTCCAGCTCCACCAGCCGCTTGGATACATCGGCACCCAGCCATACAGCGGATCGGCGTGGCCGAACACCGCGCGGATCACCTTCACCGTGTCGATGTGCACCTGGCGGAAGGCCTCGGGTGATTCGCTCTGGGTGGCGAACACACCGCCGGGCCGCAGGATTCGGCGGCACTGCTCGAAGAAGGCGCGGTTGAACAGGCCTTCGGCCGGGCCGGCGGGGTCGGAGCCGTCCACGATCACCACGTCGTAGCTGGCATCTGCCGCGTTGGCGGCCCAGGCGATGCCATCGCCCACGGTGAGGTGGAAGCGGGGATCGCTCCAGCCGCCGCCGCCGATGCTCGGCAGGTGCTGCTGGCTCCACTCCACCACCAGGCCGTCGATCTCCACCATGTCGAGGTGCTGCACGCCGGCGTGGCGCAGGCACTCGCGGGCGGTGCCGCCATCGCCGCCACCGATCACCAGCACCCGCTCGATGCTTGCGGCGCCGCAGAGGGCCGGGTGCACGATTGCCTCGTGGTAGTGCCGCTCCTGGCGCTCAGCCGTCATCCAGCAGCCATCGAGCAGCAGGCCCTTGCCGTAGCGCTCGCTCTCGATGATCGTGACGCGCTGGAACTCCGACTGCTGCTCGGCGATCACCGTGCCCTCGAGGCCGTAGCGCACGCCGTCGAAGACCTCGTCGATCCAGCCCATGGCCAAAATTTCGCAGGCTCCAGCCTTGCGCATCGCCGGTGTGTTGGCCGTGACAGGCTGAATCCATGGCTCCCCTGCGCCCCACGGCGGATCTGCGGCTGACGCCGGCGCTGGTGATCGGCGCCGCTGAGCTGGGCTGGCGCTTCTCGCGCTCCTCCGGTCCCGGCGGCCAAAACGTGAACACCACCGACTCACGGGTGGAGCTGGTGTTTGATCTGGCGGCCTCTGCTGCCCTGCCGCCGGCGCTCCAGGCCCGGGCCCTGCAGCGCCTGGAGGGAAAGCTGGTGGAGGGCTGTGTGGTGATTGCGGCCAGTGAGCATCGCTCCCAATGGCAAAACCGGGTGGCGGCCCAGCGGCGCCTGGTGGAACTGCTGCAGGAGGCGATCAAGCCGCCGCCGCCACCGCGCCGGGCGACTCGGCCCACCCGCGGTTCAGTGCAGCGGCGTCTGGCGGCCAAGAAGAAGCGCGGTGCGATCAAGGGGCAGCGGGGGTCCCGTCCTCTTCCGGAGGATTGAGCTGTTGGCGGGTGTCCCTAAATCTGTACAGGTTGTACTGAACTTGTGAGGCTGTTGCGGTAAGGGCTCAGGGGCCTGGCGTTGGCGTGTTTTCAGCCCGGATCTGGGCCTTGGCCTGCTGCCAGAGGCCTTCGAGCTCGCTGATGCTGCGGCCCTTTAGGTCGCCATCTAGGGCTGTCTCCACCCGGGAGAAGCGATCGAGGAAGCGGCGGTTGGTGCCCGCCAGGCTGGCTTCCGGTTCGATGCCGCACCAGCGGGCCACGTTCACCAGGGTGAACATAACGTCGCCCGGCTCCTCCTGGGCATGGCAGCGCTCCCCGGAGGCTACAGCTTCTTTGAGCTCGTCGAGCTCCTCGTGCACCTTCGCCCACACTCCTGCCATGTCATCCCACTCGAAGCCGGCTGCGGCAGCTTGCTTGGAGATCGTCATGGCGCCAGCTAGGGCTGGTTGGCCCCGCACCTTGCCGGCCAGCCGATCGCTGAGGGGGCTGGTGGAGGGGGCCTGCCGGCGCTCGGCGGCCTTGATCTCCTCCCAGCTGACCGGCTCGCCACCTCCGAACACATGGGGATGGCGGCGCACCAGCTTGGCGCTGATGCCTGCAGCGATCTGGCCCAGATCAAAGCTGCCTGCCTCGCTGGCGATCTGGGCGTGGAGCACCACCTGCAGCAGCAGGTCGCCCAGTTCCTCCACCAGGTGCTGAACGTCGCCCGAGCGGATCGCATCGGCCACCTCGTGGGCCTCCTCCAGCACGTAGGGCACCAGGGAGGCGTGGGTTTGCGCCAGATCCCAGGGGCAGCCACCCTCGGGGTCGCGCAGGCGAGCCACCACGGCGATCAGCTCAGCTAGGGCCTCAAGGTGCGGTGGAATTTGGGGGCTCATCGGCGGTGGCGACGCAGCAGGCGGGGCAGGCGCGGCATCGGGTCGTCATCTTGGATCAGGTGCAGCCAGCTGCTGGCCTCCAGGCCCACCAGGGCGGCCAGCAGCAGCGGACGCTCGCCCTGCCAGAGCGCTTGGGCGGTGGCCAGGAGCTGCTGGGGTGGTGGCCCACCGAGGGGTTGCAGCAGCAGGCAGCTCAGCAGCAGCAGCGCCGCCAGGTAGGCCAGGCGCCCGCTGGTGCCCAGCAGGGGACTGTGGGAGAGCAGGGAGCGATGGCGCAGCAGGTTGCGGTAGGGCCACCAGAGCAGTCGCAACGGTCCCCAGCGGCGGGTGGGGTTGGAACGGGTGTCGAGGTCTGGGGAGAGCAGCAGGCCGCCCAGCAGAAAGCTCAGGCCGGCCACGCTCACCCCTGCCAACCCCAGCCAGGGCCACCACAGCAGCCCAAAGGGCAGGCTCAGGAGCCAGGTAGCTCGGTCGTGGCTGCGGCCGCTGGCCATCGATCAGCGCCCGGGTGGGCCGATGGGCCGCAGCCGCTCACCGCTGCCATCGCCCGTTCGCCAGCGCCGGTTGATCCAGTAATACTGCTCCGGATAGGCCTGGATCAGGGGTTCGTGCCAGCGGGCTACGGCGGCAAGCTGGTCGCTCAGGGCGGCGGCACCCTGGCCGGGCCATAGCGGTGCGCCAAAGATCACCCGAAAGCGGCCGTTGTCTTCCCGCACCTGGGCCACGGGAAATAGGGGGCAAGCCGATTTCTGCGAAAGGGCCGCTGGCCCTTTGACGAAGTTGGTGCTCAGGCCGAGGAAGTCGACCTGCACTTCGCTGCTGCGGCTATAGAGGTCGGTCATCACCACGAGGCTGCCGCCGCGGTGCAGGCAGCGCAACATTGATCTGGCATCAGCCTGGGGTATCCAGTTGCAGTAACTGTTGGCCTGGCGGGCCCGGTTGAGCAGCACGTCGCTGTAGGGGTTACGGGCGGGGCGGTACACGACAGATGGGGTGTCCAGCTGTTCGCTCAGCCAGCGCAGCGCCAGATCCCAGCAACCCAGGTGCAGCGACCCCACGATCACCCCCTGGCCCTGGCGATGCAGTCGCAACAGTTCCTCGAGCCCCTCCCCCTCGGCGCTGATCAAGGCGTCAACCGGTTGGGTGATCGATTCGAGGCAAGAGAGAAAAAAGCTATTGATCGACTGCTCGGCGATGGCCTCGCGCTGGCCCTGGCTGAGCTGCTCGCCATAGACCCTCGTCAGGTTGGCGATCGCCGTGGTGTGGCGGCGCCCCAGCCAGGGCCTAGCTAGCCGGTGGACTTGGGCAATGCCGCGGCCCATGGTGCGGTGGGAGCGCCCCCGCAGCGCCAGCAGCAGCAGCCGCACCCCGAGGGCCTCCAGTTGCCAGCGCAGTTTGCGTCGAATTGGGACCTGGGCCATAGGGTGTATTTTGCCTCTGGCGCGCGATTAGCTCAGCGGTAGAGCGCCTGCCTTACAAGCAGGATGTCGCTGGTTCGAACCCGGCATCGCGCATTTCTGGGGAGCGTCAGCCTTCGGGGAACAGCAGGCTGGCGAGTTCGTCGGCATCCACGTCATAGACGCGGGCGAGGCTGGTTTCGATGGCGCTGGTCACTTCGCCCGGCAGGAAGCGCATGGCGTTGAGGGCGTCGTCGGCGATCTCGTCGGAGAGCAGCTTCTCGTCGCCGCCCAGCTTCTCGTCGTTGATCACCGCCATCACCCAGCTCTGGTAGGCGTACACGAGATCGCCGAACTCCAGATCGGGGTCGTTGAAGTCGAGGGCCATGGGTGCTGCAGGCACATGCCTGTGCAGTCTGCCCGCCGCTGAGCAGGATGGCAGGCATGAAGGCCACCAACCTGCAAGCCACGCTGTTTGATTTCGCCATCGGCGAGCTGGTGCGCCAGCACCGCGAGAGCTTCCAGCCGCTCTGGAGCACCGAGAGCTGGGCCAAGTTGATGATCTGGCTGTCGCTCAACTGCGGTTGCAGCGGCGACCGCGAGGGGCTGGAGGCCTTCGCGACGGCCCTGGGCCCGGTGGTGACTGGTCGGATGCGGCGCCTCTTCTTTGAGCGAGCTCTGGAGGATCTGGATCTTCAGGTGATGGCCGATCCCGCCGAGCAGCAGGTGCTGGTGCTGCCGCTGGGTCCACCTGGCCCCCTCGACACCGCTCGAGTGGCCGAGGCTCTCGAGCGGGTGGGGTTGCTGGGGCGGGTCGTGGCTGAGCCGGCGCGCTGGCAGCATTTGGATGCCGTGGTGGCGATTCCCTGGCTCGACCTCTCGCAGGAGTCCCCCTGATGGACCTGATTGCCCGCTACCGCAACGCCGGCTTTGAGGCCCTGGCCGATGGCATGATGGCCTTTTTCGAGCGTCGCCCCGATCTCCAGTGCCCGGGGGTGGCCTTCGGACCCGGAGGCGAGGCTGGGCTGGAAGCAGGCGCAGAGCCCGCCAAGATCTCCACCGACATCAGCCTGGTGGCGATCGACCGCAGCGATCCCCAGGCCTTCGCCTTGGCGGAGGTGATCGTGCGGGGGGTCAGTGCCGCCTTGGAGCGCTACCTGCAGGAGCGGCCGCTGTTTCGCGACTGCTGCCCAGAGCAGGCGTTGTTTGTGAACCCGATCTTCAACCTGCAGCGTTACGCACCGGGGGAGGGTTTCAAGCGCTGGCACTGCGACTGGACCATCAGCGACGAGGCCACCGAGCCGGTGCACCGCGTGCTGGCTTGGATCCTCTATTGCAACGACGTGCCGGAGGGCGGCACCGAGTTCCACTGGCAGGGCCATCACGAGGAGGCGCAGCGGGGCAAGCTCGTGATCTTTCCGGCGGGCCCCTCCCACATCCACCGCGGCCGCGTCAGCCAGGAGCACACCAAAACGATCGCTACCGGCTGGATCAATGCGGGGAGCCGGGAGGCCTACATCGCACGGCTGGCGCGTAGCTAGTGGCGTTCCTGGTTGGGTTTGTGCTGCTCCGGCGGCCACACCATCGAATACTCCACCTTCTGGGGGAAGGGGATCTCGATGTCCTGCTGTTTGAAGGCACGCCAGATCTCCAGGTTCACGGCGCTGGAGATCACGGGGGCTTCGATCGGGTTGGCGATCCAGAAGCGCAGCCCGTAGTTGATCGCAAAGTCGCCATAGCTGAGCAACAGGCCCTTCGGCGCCGGCTCCGCCAGCACACTGTCCACCCCCAGGGCCGTGGCCTCCAGCAGGGCGATCACCTGATGGGGGTCGTGGTGGTAGGCGGCGCCCACATCCACCTGGCAGCGGCGCATGCGGTCGCTGGCGGTGTAGCTCGTGGTCGCCTCCGTGAAGAAGGTCTGGTTGGGAATCAGCAGTTCGGCGTTGTCGCGGTCGCGCCAGAGCAGGGTGGCCCGCAGACCCAGTTTGCGCACTTCGCAGTGGTCGTCATCGAGCAGTAGCACCTCTCCGGGGCGCACGGAGCCCTCAAACAGCAGCCAGATGCCGCTCACGAAGTTGGAGAACACCTCCTTGATGCCGAAGCCAAGGCCCACCGATAGGCCGCCGGCTACGGCGATCAGGGCGGTGGTGTTGAGGCCCAGCTGCATCCCCACGCCCACCAGCCCCAATCCCACAACGGTGTAGCGCAGCATCAACTCCATGGCTTTACGGCTGCCATCGCTCACGCCCACCGCTCGCTGCACCAGCCAGGCCACGCCCGCCGCCGGCGGCCCCGAGCCCACCAGCAATAGATAGGTGGCCAGAGCGGCATTAAACAGCCTGCCCGCGTCGACTGGCACCCCCAGCACGCTGCCAAGGGGGGCCACGGCCAGATCCCTGAGGCTGTCGAGGGTGCTGATCAGCATCAGGGCCGCCAGCAGCAGATAGGCGGGCCGCAGCAGGCGGCTATCCAATTGCCGCGCCATTGCCGCGCCGAGGCGGCGTTGCAGCAGCGGCTGCAGCAGGTTGAGGCCGTACCAGCCAAGCCAGAGCACGCCCAGCTGGCCGCTGAGTCCGTAGGGCAGCCCCAGCAGGGCCAGCAGCAGGCAAGTGGTGGCCAGCAGCCCGAGAGCCAGGGGGGTGTAGGCCTGAGGCCGGAGCCGGGGCAGCCAGTTGCGACGGGCCGCAAACCGCCGCAACACCATCAGCCCGATCGCCACAGCCAGTTGCAGCAGCACGACGGGCCGCTCCAGATAGCCCAGCCAGCCCAGCACCTCCAGCAACAGCTCTCTCATGGCCGGTTCCGCAGGATCGCGACTAGGTTTTGCCCGGCTCTGGTGGGCGATACCTCTCCAAACACCAACGTGGTGAGCAGGGTCTGGATCTCGGCCACCCGGGGGTCGTTGCTGTGAATCAGCTCCACCAGGGTGTTGGTCTGGCTGCCCTGCTGGGCCGAAGTCACCATGGCGCGAAGCGTCGCCGAGCTGCTCACCGGCACTCTCACGAAGCGGTTGGCCGGCAGCACCACCTGGGAGCCCAGGGTGAGATTCCTCTGGCTCAGGGGGTTCGCGCTGAAGTGGCTGAAGGCCAGGGCCCGCGCGCGGCTGCTGCGGCTGGTGTTGGTGCCGAGGGCTAACACCCGCAGTTGGTTGATCGGACTGGCATCACCCCCCTCGCCGCGGGGCAGGGGCGCTACACCGAGCCCGTCCCCAAGGGTTTTGCGCAGCCGGGGTATGGCCGAACTGCGGCAGGGAAACCAGTCGAGACGTCCCGCCTGGAATTCCCTCTCTGCCGAGTTCTGACTCGCGTAGAAGGTCACCCGCAGTTGGTTGCTGGCGTTCTGCAGCCAAGTGAGCCAGCGCTCGATGGCCTGCTGCTGGGCCTGGTTGGGTTGTCTGCCGGCTGCGGCTGTGTCGATGGCGTCGACGGCGCCAAGGCTGCCGACCGTCCAGAAGAGGTTGTAGGCCTCCATGGAGAGGCCAACGGGATGGCCTTTGGCGCCGGTGTCGAGCAGCTGCTGCAGGGTGGTTGGAGCGGCGTCAAGTCGCCTGCGGTTGAAGCAGGCCAGCTGGGTCTGCACGAGCAATGGCAGCCCGGCCAGTTCTCCGGAGGAGCTGCGCAGTCGATCGAGCACCTGGGGATCGAACGGGTTGAGATCCACGTCAGTTCGCGGGAAGGGCGCGATCAGACCTGCCTCCAACAGCTGCACGGCCATCTCCCCGTTGAGCAGCAGCAGATCGGGGCCCAGTCCGGCCCGGTTGCGGCGCTGGATCGCCCAGGCCAGTTGCTGTTCGGGGTAGAGGCTGATCTGAAAGCGGGTGTTGGGGTGAAGCTGCCTGTAGCCAGCTTCTAAAGAACCCAGCCGCTGCCGGGTGTCGGCGAGCAGGTTGGCGTCGATCGTTTCATCGGGGTTCACCTCCACCCCGAGGTAAAGCACGTTGGGCAGCCCGTCGCCGGCACGGCAACCCAGCAGTAGCAGCGAGGCCAGCACGGGTAGGCAGTGCCATGCCACGCGTCGTATCGCCTGTGAGGCAGCCGGGGGATGTGGCATGGCCTTGCTCTGCGGGCTCATCATCCCTGGCCTCAGCCCGTTTTGCGACCATGGCCCGAGTGCCCGTGCCTGCCGCCGTGACCGAGCTGTCTGCCCCAGCCCCTGAAGCGGCCCTGCCCAAGACCTACGACCCGGCCGGCACCGAGAGCCGCTGGCAGCAGGCCTGGGAGAGCAGCGGCGCCTTCCACCCCGATCCCAGCGCTCCAGGCGAGCCCTTCAGCGTGGTGATTCCGCCGCCGAACGTGACCGGCAGCCTGCACATGGGCCATGCCTTCAACACGGCCCTGATCGACACGATCGTGCGCTTCCAGCGCCTGCAGGGCAAGAACGTGCTCTGCCTGCCGGGCACCGACCACGCCTCGATCGCGGTGCAGACGATCCTCGAAAAGCAGCTCAAGGCTGAGGGCAAACGGAAAGAAGACCTGGGGCGCGAAGCCTTTCTGGAGCAGGCCTGGGCCTGGAAGGCCGAGAGCGGCGGCACGATCGTGGGCCAGCTGCGTCGCCTCGGCTACTCGGTGGACTGGCAGCGGGAGCGCTTCACCCTCGATGCCGGCTGCAGCGCCGCGGTGATCGAAGCCTTCAACCGCCTGCACGAGCAGGGGCTGATCTACCGGGGCGAATACCTGGTGAACTGGTGCCCCGCCTCGGGATCGGCGGTGAGCGATCTGGAGGTGGAGATGAAGGAGGTGGACGGCCACCTCTGGCACTTCCGCTATCCCCTCAGCGTTCCGGCCGCGGATGGCCGCACCCACCTGGAAGTCGCCACCACCCGGCCCGAAACGCTGCTGGGTGACACGGCGGTGGCGGTGAATCCCAAGGATCCGCGCTATGCCGCGCTGGTGGGCCAGACCCTCACCCTGCCGCTGGTGGGGCGCGAGATCCCGATCGTGGCCGATGACCACGTGGATGCGGAGTTCGGAACGGGCTGCGTCAAGGTGACGCCCGCCCACGACCCCAACGACTTCGCGATTGGCCAACGCCATCAGTTGCCCTTGATCACGGTGATGGCCAAGGACGGCGCGATGAACGAAGCGGCCGGCCGCTTCCAGGGCCTGGATCGCTTCGAGGCGCGCCAGGCGGTGGTGGCGGCCATGGAGGAGGGCGGCTTCCTGGCGAAGGTGGAGCCTTACCGCCACAGCGTGCCGTTTTCGGATCGCGGCAAGGTGCCGGTGGAGCCCCTGCTCTCCACCCAGTGGTTCGTGCGCACCGAGCCCCTGGCGGCCCGCTGCCGTGAGGCCCTGGATGCTGTCGCCGGTGGGCCCGATCCCCGCTTCGTGCCGGAGCGCTGGAGCAAGGTTTACCGCGACTGGCTCACCGACATCCGTGACTGGTGCATCTCCCGCCAGCTGTGGTGGGGCCACCGCATCCCTGCCTGGTTTGTGGTGAGCGAAACCGGCGGTGTGATCACCGACAGCACGCCCTACGTGGTGGCCCGCGATGAGGCGGAAGCCCGCGCCAAGGCGGAAGCCCAATTTGGCGGCGGTACCCATGCCCATCCCGTGGTGCTGGAGCAGGACCCCGACGCCCTCGACACCTGGTTCTCCAGCGGCCTCTGGCCCTTCTCCACTCTGGGCTGGCCCGATGCCGAGGCGGTGGATCTGGCCCGCTGGTATCCCACCAGTGTGCTGGTGACGGGCTTCGACATCATCTTTTTCTGGGTGGCCCGGATGACGATGATGGCCGGCGCGCTCATGAGTGGGGCGGAAGGTTCTGGAATCCCTTGGATTCCATTCAAAGATGTTTATATCCACGGCCTGGTGCGGGATGAACAGAACCGCAAGATGAGCAAGTCCTCTGGCAACGGCATCGATCCGCTGCTGCTGATTGAGCGCTACGGCGCCGATGCCCTGCGCTTTGCCCTGGTGCGCGAGGTGGCCGGCGCCGGCCAGGACATCCGCCTCGACTACGACCGCAAGAGCGACACCTCCGCCACGGTGGAGGCCTCGCGCAACTTTGCCAACAAGCTCTGGAACGCCACCCGCTTCGCCCTGCTGAACCTGGGCGGCGAGACGCCCGCCTCCCTGGGCGAGCCGGATCCGGCGGCCCTGCAATTGGCCGACCGCTGGATCCTGTCGCGCCTCGCCCGCGTCAATCGCGAGACGGCGGCGCGCTACGAGAGCTATGGCCTAGGGGAGGCCGCCAAGGGGCTCTACGAGTTCGCCTGGAATGAGGTGTGCGACTGGTATCTGGAGCTGATCAAGCGGCGCCTGCAGGATCCGGCCCAGCAGCGCACCGCCCGCCAGGTGTTGGCCAAGGTGTTGAACGCGCTGCTGGTGATGCTGCATCCGCTGATGCCGCACCTCAGCGAGGAGCTCTGGCATGGGCTCACCGGCGCGCCGGAGGGCACCTTCCTGGCCCTGCAGCTCTGGCCGGCCCTGAATGAGGCCGCCCTCAACGACGGCCTGGAGGCCCAGTTCGCCGAGCTGATCGAGGCGATTCGGGTGGTGCGCAACCTGCGGGCCGTGGCGGGCCTTAAGCCGGCCCAGTCGGCATCGGTGCAGTTCGTCACCGGCCGCGGCGAACTAGCGGCCCTGCTCCAGGACGCCACCGCCGACATCACCGCCCTGACCCGCGCCGAGAGCGTGGCGGTGCTCAGCCCTGCCGCGGCCGAGGCCGCCCGCGGGGGCGCTGCCGGTCAGCGGACGCTGGCCGGGGTGTGTGGCGAGCTCCAGGTGCTGCTGCCGATTGAGGGCCTGGTGGATCTCGATGCCCTGCGCGGCCGGCTGGGGAAAGATCTGGCCAAGGCCGAGAAGGAGATTGCCGGCCTGGCGGGCCGCCTGGCCAATCCCAACTTCGCTGGGAAGGCCCCACCGGAAGTGGTGGCCGAGTGCCAGGCCAACCTGGCGGAGGCAGAAGCCCAGGCCGCTCTGGCCCGGAAGCGTCTGGAAGGTCTGGGCTGAAAACCGCCTAGGATGCACTTGTACATCCAGGCCCTGTTGCCATGGCCACCACCCGGCTGTTCCGCAATGGCCATTCCCAGGCGGTTCGCATTCCCGCCGCGCTTGCCTATCCGCGCAGCGACCTGGAGCTCGAGATCGAGCGGGTGGGCGACGAGCTGCGCATCCGCCCTGCCGGCCGGCCGATTTGCGGTGCCCTGGCGGCCCTGGCCAGGTTCTCCCCTGGTTTCATGGCAGCAGGCCGCGGCGATCAAGAGCAGGCCAAACGGGAGGCCCTGTGAGCCTGAGCCCCCTCTACCTGCTCGACACCAACATCTGCATCTATTTGATGAAGCATCAGCCTCCCCAGGTGGCGGATCGCTTTGCGGCATGCCGGGTGGGCGAGGTGGTGATTTCGGCGATCACGGCGGCGGAGCTGGAGTTTGGCGTGATCGCTTCAGGAGCGGAGGCTGAGCGCAACCGTGAGGCTCTGGATCAGTTTCTCTTGGAGATCCCCGTGGTTCCGTTCGATGGCCAGGCTGCGGCTGCTTACGGACCCGTTCGCTGGGCGACCCGCCTGCGCCGCCGCGATGCGCTCGACAAGTTGATCGCGGCCCACGCCCTGGCCCTGGGTGTCGCCCTGGTGACCAACAATCCTGTCGATTTCCAGGCCTACTCAGAGCTTCGGATCGAAAACTGGGTGGAGTGACCGTCCATGGGTACGCCGCCACACTGGCTGCAGGGTTGCCACTGCCAGTGATGCTCCTGTTGTCCTCCTTCAAACGGCTGGCCATCCGGTTGCCTTTCCTGCCGCTGTTGCCGCTGCCGCTGCCCCTCCAGGCTGAGCAGGCCATTCGCGCCGACTACCGCTGCCTGGGCCGGTTTGACGCCATGGACGTCACGGCCCTGTTCTTCAACCAGGCGATGGCAGCCAGTGGTTCCCGCTATGCCGCCGCTGACCAGGAGTTCTGGATCAAGGGCGATGAGGCCAGCTGGCGCCTGGGAGCGGCCCCGCCGATGGGCTGCGGGCCCCTGCCCAGCTCGGGCCGCTGATGGAGGGCCTGATTCACCATGGAGATTGGCTGCGTTGGCTGCCGGCACTGCAGTCGCCCATCGGGGCCCTGGCCTTCATTCCCCTCTACGCCCTGTGGGTGACGCTGCTGTTGCCGGGGGTGTGGGCTTCGATGCTGGCCGGGGCGCTGTACGGACCCTGGTGGGGCAGCCTGGTCGTGTTTGTGGGGGCTTGCCTGGGGGCGGAGGCCGCCTTCCTGCTGGGCCGCACCTGGTTGCGCGACTGGGCACGGCGGCGCCTGGCGTCGGTCCCGAAACTGCTGGCGATTGAGCAGGCGGTGAGCCGCGAGGGTCTGAAGCTGGTGCTGCTCACGCGCCTCTCACCAGCCTTCCCGTTCAGCCTGCTGAACTTCGCCTATGGCCTCAGTGAGGTGAGCTGGCGCGACTACTCGATTGGCCTGATTGGAATCCTGCCGGGCACGATTCTGTTTTGCGGCCTGGGCGCCTTGGCTGGCGATGTGGCCCGTTTCGGCGAGGTGATTTCCGGCCAGGCCGATGCCGGCACTTGGGCCCTGCGCGTGGTGGGCATTCTGGCCACGGTGGCCTCGGTGTGGCTGGTGGGACGAGCGGCGCAGCGGGTGCTCCAGCCTGGCGATCAGCCCTGATCGGGAGCGGTCAGGTTCCAGTCGCGCCAGGCTGCGATCAGCACGAACCAGGCCAGCCGCAGGCGCGCCATGAGCCCTTCGCGGGCGGCCAGCTCGCTGTACTTGGCACGACCACACTCCGTTTTGATCCAGCGGTAGGCGCCGGGCTGCTGGGGGGCCATTGGGGCGCACGCGGACCTCATGACGCTACGGCGGACACGGGTAGCAGGGTCCGTAGCCCCGCCTCATCGAGCACCGCCACCCCCAGGCTCTCGGCCTTGGTGAGTTTGCTGCCGGCTTCGGCGCCGGCCACCACGTAGCTGGTTTTTTTGCTGACCGAGCTGCTCACCTTGCCGCCGGCGGCTTCGATCAGGGCCTGGGCCTGGCTGCGGCTCAGCGACGGCAGGGTGCCCGTGAGCACGAAGGTCTGCCCGGCCAAGGGAGCCTCGGAGCCAACACTGCCGCTCCCCGCGACTGCCAGCTCTCCGGGCCCGGCGGCCAGCGAGAAGCCGAGCCGCTCCAGCTGCTCCAGCAACCGCTGATTGGCCGGCGTGGCGAACCACTGCTGCAGCGATTGGGCGATCTCGCTGCCAATGCCGTACACGGTGGTGATCAGCTCGGGGCTGGTCTCGGCGGCGGCGGCTAGCTCCGCGGCGCTGGGGAAGGCCTTGGCCAGGGCCTTGGCGTTCACCTCGCCCACGTGGTGGATGCCTAGGCCATAGAGCTGGCGGTGCCAGGGTTCGGCTTTCGAGACCGCCAGGGCCGCCACCAGGTTTTCGGCCGATTTGGCCCCCATGCGATCCAGGCTGGCCAGCAGGGCCCCATCCAGGCCATAGAGGTCGGCGATCGAGCGCACCAGGCCCCGGTCCACCAGTTGCTCGATCAACTTGGCCCCCAGGCCATCCACATCCAGGGCTCCCTTGCTCACCCAGTGGCGCAGGGCGCCGCGCAGGATTGCCGGGCAGCTGCTGTTCACGCAGCGGGTGGCTGCCTCGCCTACCTCCCGCACCAGCTCCGAGCTGCACTCGGGGCACACGTGGGGTAGCTCCAGCCGCACGGCGTCTGCGGGTCGTAGCTCGGCCAGCACCCGCACCACCTCGGGGATGATCTCGCCGGCCTTGCGCACCACGATCGTGTCGCTGGTGTGCAGATCCAGTTCCGCCAACCGATCGGCGTTGTGCAGGGTGGCCCGGCTCACCGTGGTGCCGGCCAGGGGCACCGGCTCGAATTCGGCCACGGGCGTCACCACCCCCGTGCGGCCCACCTGGCAGCCCAGCCGGAGCAGCCGGCTGGGGGCCTCCTCGGCCGGGTATTTGAGCGCGATCGCCCAGCGCGGCGCCTTCTGGGTGAAGCCGGCGTCGGCCTGCAGGCGCAGGTCGTTGAGCTTCACCACCACGCCGTCGGTGGCATAGGGCAGGGCGCGGCGGTCCGTATCCCATTGGGCGAAGAAGGCCTCAACCGCCGCCAGATCCGCCAGCAGCGCGGCGTTGGGATTCACCTTGAAGCCTGCGGCCTGCAGCCACTGCAGCGCCTCCCATTGGCTGGTGGGCCGCGGTGGATCGCTGCTGTCTGGGCCGCCAGCTTCAGCCCGCCAGTCGTCCGGCAGGTGCAGGGTGTAGGCGAAGAAATCCAGCCGCCGGGCCGCCACCACCTGCGGATCGAGTTGCCGCAGGGTGCCGGCGCAGGCGTTGCGGGGGTTGGCAAACAGGGTCTCACCGCGGGATTGCCGCTCGGCGTTGATGGCCGCGAAGGTGCCATCGGGAATCAAGGCCTCGCCGCGCACCTCCACCCAGTCGGGCGGGTGCTGGAGCTGCAGTCGCAGCGGCACGCTCTGGATCGTGCGCACGTTGGCGGTGATCTCCTCGCCGCGCTCGCCATCACCCCTGGTGGCGGCTCGCACCAGCACGCCCCGCTCGTAGCTCAGCGCCAGGGCGTTGCCGTCGATCTTGAGCTCACCCACCATGGCGAGATTGCTCGTGCGGTCGAGCACCTTGAGCAGCCGGCTGTA
>Ga0169931_10004332_pt1 | contig 22119 bp, 24 predicted proteins | sample Kivu_15m_20L_FD_129675 | JGI IMG/M metagenome (GOLD analysis project Ga0169931, IMG submission 129675) | Freshwater microbial communities from Lake Kivu, Western Province, Rwanda to study Microbial Dark Matter (Phase II) - Kivu_15m_20L... | ecosystem: Environmental > Aquatic > Freshwater > Lake...
ACCTCCTGCTGGCCAGGCTCCTCGAGTTCAAGACCTTCAAGGACGCCGGCGCCGTCCTCGACCGCCTCTTCGAGCGGGCACACCGCTCCTACCTCCGCAGAGTCGGCCCGGACGATCGCTTCCTCGACCTGCAGCCCGACCTCCTCGCCGGTATTGGGCCCCTCGACCTGCGGGCGGCCTTCATCCGGGCGATGACACCGAAGCCCGTCGAACGCGTGGCGCTCGACCACCTGCCCTCGGTCCGGGTGAGTGTCCTCGAGGCGCTCGGCGAGGTGGTGGACGAACTCCGGCGGGCTCGGCGACTCTCCTTCCGTGACCTCTGCGAGGGTCTCGGCGAACGCCTGGAGATCGTGGTCCGGTTCCTCGCCGTCCTCGAACTGTTCAAGCGGGGGATGGTGGACCTCTACCAGGGGGGCACGTTCGGTGCGCTCGACATCCGCTGGACCGGCGACGACGGACCGGTCGAGACGGTCCTCACGGGCGTCGACGTCTACGACGGGTAGCGTGCCGGAGCGATGACCGACGGTCCCGCCCCTCTCGACGACCTCGACCGGGCGATCGAGGCGCTGGTGCTCACCACGGAGCAGCCGCTGGCGACCGCCGTCCTCGCGCAGCTCCTCGAAATCCCTGCCGCAGAGACCGACCGCCGTTGTGCCGCTCTCGAGAACCGCTACCGGGAGGGTGGCCACGGCTTCGAGCTGGTGCGCATCGCCGGGGGTTACGTCTTCCGGTCGAGGGAGGAGCTCTCGCCCTACGTGGAGCGGGTGGTCCTCGAGGGGCAGGCGACGCGGCTCTCGGCCGCGGCGCTCGAGACCCTCGCCATCGTCGCCTACAAACAGCCGATCTCCCGAGCGCAGATCGCAGCGATCCGCGGCGTGAACGTCGACGGTGTCGTCCGTACGCTGCTGCACCGTGACTTCATCACCGAGGTCGGTCGGGACGACGGGCCCGGGCAAGCGGTGCTGTACGGGACCACGGCGACACTGCTCGAGCGGCTCGGCCTCGACACGGTCGCGGACCTCCCGGCGATCGGCGAACTGGTCCCCGGGGCGGATGTCGTCGAGGCGCTCGAGCGCACCCTCCTCGACGACGGCGACCCACGACGCCGACCCCGCAACGACATCGGCACCTCCACGGCGGGCGAGGAGTCCGCCGCACCGACACCGTGAGCGACGAGGGCCGCGAACGCGTCCAGAAGGTGCTGGCCCGGATCGGGGTGGGAAGCCGTCGGGCGGTCGAGGAGTTGGTGGTCGAAGGCCGCGTGCTGGTCAACGGTCGAACGGCCGTGCTCGGTGACCGGGTCGACCCCGAGGTCGATCGGGTCACCGTCGACGGCGTGCCCATCGGGATCCGACCCGGGCTCGTGCACTACCTGTTGAACAAGCCGACCGGGGTCGTCACGACGGCGGACGACCCGCAGGGACGCCCGACCGTGCTCGGCTTGGTGCCCGCAGAACCGAGGGTCCACCCGGTGGGCCGTCTCGACCTCGATTCTGAGGGCCTTCTGTTGCTCACCAACGACGGCGATCTCACGCACCGACTCACGCACCCGTCGTTCGGCGTCGACAAGGAATACCTGGCGTGGGTCGAGGGCCGGCCCGGTCGAGCGGCGCTGCGCAGCCTTCGGGAAGGCGTGGAGCTCGAGGACGGACGGACGGCACCTGCGCGGGTGAGCACCGTTGAGCCGGACGTGCTGCGCATCGTGATCCACGAAGGTCGGAACCGCCAGGTGCGGCGGATGTGCGCTGCGGTCGGACACCCGGTGCGACGGCTGGTCCGTGTGCGGATCGGTCCGATCGTCGACAGAGCGCTGCCGCCGGGATCCTGGCGACCACTCGACTCCGACGAGGTGCGGGCACTCGCCGCGGCGTGCCGACCGTCGGAGGACGCAGCGGGCTGAGCGTGGTTGGGCGGTCGGCCGTGGCGGTCGTAGCATGCGCCCCCATGGCATCCGTCCGGGCGCTGCGTGGCGCCACGACCGTCGACCGTGACGAGGCCGGACACGTCGCCGATCGCGTCGAGGCGCTCCTCCGGGCGGTGCTCGAGGGAAACGGCATCGGCACCGATGCCCTGATCTCGGTGGTCTTCAGCGCGACCGGTGACCTGCGGACCTCGTTCCCCGCAGCGGCGGCCCGTGCCCGCATCCCCGAGCTCGCCGACGTACCGCTGCTCGACGTCGCCCATCTCGACGTCGACGGCGCACTTCCCCGCTGCATCCGGATCCTCGCGCACGCCGAGCTGGACGCCCCCCGGTCCGCGGTTCGCCACCTCTTCCTCGAGGGGGCTGCTGCGTTGCGTCCGGACCTCGCCACCGGTGCGGGATCGTGAGCGCCCAGCAGCGGGCCAACATCGTCGGTCTCGGCCTGATCGGTGGGTCGATCGGGCGAGCGCTTCGCGCCACGGGTTGGCTGGTTTCCGGCGAGGACCGCGATCCCGCTGTCGCCGAGCGTGCCCGTTCGCTCGGCGTCATCGACGCGATCGGGCTCGATCGCGACGCGGTCGTCACGTTCGTCGCGACACCCGTGTCCGGCATCGTCGACGCTGCGACGGACGCACTCCGGCGAACCACAGGGCTCGTGACCGACGTCGGATCGGTCAAGGGGCCGATCACTGCGGCCATCGACGACCCTCGGTTCTGCGGCGGTCACCCGATGGCCGGATCGGAACGGATCGGGGTCGAGGGTGCCGACCCGGACATGTTCACCGGCGCGGTGTGGGTGCTCACGCCGACACCGCGGACCCCCGACGCCGTCTTCACCGAGCTCGCGGGGATCGTCGCAGCACTCGGGGCGGAGGTGGTCGCAGTCACGCCCTCACAGCACGATGCGCTCGTCGCGGTCGTCTCCCACGTCCCGCACCTGACTGCTGCGACGCTCATGATGATCGCGGACCGCCGGGCGGAGGACCACGGCGCCCTGCTCCGGCTCGCCGCGGGCGGGTTCCGAGACATGACCCGGATCGCGTCGGGCCACCCGGCGATCTGGCCGGACATCTGTGCGGAGAATCGGGACGCCATCCTCGAGACGCTCGACGAGTTCATCGAGGGGCTCGGACGCGTGCGGGGCCTGGTGGCGACCGGTGACCGTCAGGGTCTCACGGCCCACCTCGAACGGGCTCGCTTCGCCAGGGGCCGGCTCCCGGTGCGAGCGGCCAAGCCCGAGGAGCTCGCGGAGGTCCGCGTGCAGATCCCCGACCGGCCCGGTGCCGCTGCGGAGCTGTTCACGCTCGCCGCCGAGCTCGGCGTGAACATCGACGACTTCGAGGTCATGCACACCGCCGCCGACCGAACCGGCGTCGCGATCCTCCTCGTGGACGCCTCGCAGGCCGAGCTCTTCCACGGCGGACTGCTCGCCCGGCGCTTCAAGCACGCGGTGGAACGCCTCTCATGACGCTCCCGCGCCCGGTCGTCCCGCTCGCCCGACCACCGGAGTGCGTGGTGGAGCTACCGGGTTCGAAGTCGATCACCAACCGGGCGCTGCTCATCGCCGCGCTCGCAGAGGGCGAGTCGACGCTCCGGCGAGTGCTGTTCTCCGACGACACCGAGGCGATGCTGGGTGTGCTCGACGCTCTGGGGATCCCCACCGCTGTCGACCGTGCGGCGGCCGAGGTGGTCGTCTCGGGGACCGGCGGCAGGCTCCGTCCGGGACCCGTGGCGATCGACGCCCGCTCCGCCGGAACCGTGGCACGGTTCGTTCCTCCGGTTCTCCTGCTCGGGTCCGGGCCGTACGTGGTCGATGGCACGGAGCAACTGCGGCGGCGACCGCTCGGTGACCTCCTCGTGGCGCTCCGCGACCTCGGGGCGAGGATCGAGGACCCCTCCGGACTCGGGGCACTGCCGCTCACGATCCACGGCTGTGGGGGATCGGGCCTCGGTGCCATGGTCGACATCGCCGCCGACGTCTCGAGCCAGTTCGTGAGCGCGCTGATGCAGGTCGGTCCTCTCCTCCCGGCTGGGCTCCGGCTGCGCCTGACGACGGACGCCGTTTCGCGTCCGTATCTCGACATGACCGCTGCGGTGATGGCGGCATTCGGCGCCACCGCGACGGTGACGGCACGTGAGGTGGTCGTGGCTCCCGGTCGATACGGCGCCACGTCGTACACGATCGAGCCGGACGCATCGGCGGCGTCGTACTTCTTCGGGGCTGCGGCGACCACCGGTGGTCGGGTGCGGGTGCAGGGTCTCGGACGGAGCGCGTTGCAGGGTGACGTCGGCTTCGTCGACGTGCTCGAGCGCATGGGTTCCGAGGTGAGCTCCGGAGAGGACTGGACCGAGGTCCGCGGGCCGGCACCCGGACAGCTCCGCGGTGTCGACGTCGACCTCGCCGATATCTCCGACACTGCGCCGACGCTCGCTGCGGTCGCCGCACTCGCCAGCGGGCCGTCGAGGTTGCGCGGGATCGGCTTCATCCGGAACAAGGAGAGCGACCGGATCGGCGACGTCGTGGGGGAGCTCTGCCGCCTCGGCGTCGATGCGGTCCAGGAGGACGACGGCATGACGATCCGTCCTGAGCGATCGCGGCTCCACGGCGGTGTGGTGGACCCCCACGGTGACCATCGACTCGCCATGAGCTTCGCGGTCCTCGGGCTCAGCGTCGAAGGCATCTCGATCGACGACCCGGCGTGCGTGGAGAAGACCTTCCCGCAGTTCTGGGACGTTCTCGAGGAGCTGCGCCGATGAGCGACGGCGGGTCCTGGGGCCGGGGGCTCCGGGTGATCGCGATCGACGGTCCCGCAGGCACGGGGAAGTCCACGGTCGCCCGCCGGGTCGCCGATCGTCTCGGGCTGCCGCAGCTCGACACCGGCGCGATGTACCGGGCGATCGCCTGGGCGGTGCTGCGCGACGGCGTCGATCCAAGCGACGCAGTCGGGGTCGCCGTCGTCGCCGAGCGTTGCGACGTCGAACTGCGCGGCGACGGTGCAGCCCCCTCCACCGTTTTCGTCGACGGGGTCGACGTGACCCGGGCGATCAGGTCGAAGGCGGTGACCGATGCCGTGTCCGCGGTCGCCGCGACACCGGCCGTCCGGTCGCGACTGCGGACGCTGCAACGGCAGTGGGTCGGCGAGCGCGACGGCGGCGTTCTCGAGGGGCGCGACATCGGGACGGTCGTCGTTCCCGATGCCCTGGTGAAGGTCTTCCTGACGGCGACGCCGGAGGTCCGGGCGCAGCGACGTGCCGGTGAAGCAGCGGAGAACGGGGTCTCGCTCGACGTGGACGCCGTGGCCCGGGACCTCGCTCGTCGCGATTACCTCGACAGCACGCGGACCGACTCGCCGCTGCGGGCTGCGAGCGACGCGACGGTGATCGATACGTCGCTGCTCACGGTGGACGAGGTGGTCGAGCAGATCGCGACGCTGTGGGCCGTAGGCGGTCGAGCGGGGGAGGGCCGATGACCGAGGCGCAGGGATCCCACCCGGTGCGAGGCGTCCTGCCGACATCGGCGGAGCGCGGGTTCTACCGGATCGCACGCGCCGTCCTCGTCGGCGCATGTCGTGCGTGGTTCCGGCTGCGGGTCGAGGGCTCGCATCACCTTCCCGAACACGGTCCCGTCATCCTCGCGCCCGTCCATCGCTCGAACCTCGACACGCCGATCGTGGCGGCGACCACTCGGCGCATGCTGCGGTTCATGGGGAAGGATTCGCTCTGGGCGCGGAGTCGAGCCATCGGCGCAGTCCTGAGTGCGCTCGGGGCGTTTCCGGTCGTTCGCGGGACGGCCGACCGGGAGGCTCTGCGCCGCTGTCAGGAGGTCCTCGAGTCGGGGCAGCCGCTGGTGCTCTTCCCCGAGGGGACCCGCCGCTCGGGTCCGATCGTGGAGGACATCTTCGACGGCCCGGCGTTCCTGGCTCTGCGTACGGGTGCGCCGATCGTTCCGATCGGGATCGCCGGGTCGGAGGAAGCGCAGCCGCGTGGCGGCCGATGGATCCGCCCGGTTCGTGTGCACGTGGTGATCGGCGCGCCGCTCGTTCCCACCGTCGGGGGCGGATCGACGACGTCGCGGCGGGCGGTGCGAGAGCTCACGGCGACACTGCAGGAGGAACTGCAGCGCCTCTTCGAGATGGCGTCGGACCGCCGGAGTTGAGGTGCGGGCGCCCGTCCGCTCAGCGGGCGGCCAGTGACCGCAGGACGTCGCTCGCCGCCAGATCCCGGTCCTGCAGGTCGGCCCGGCGTGCGCCGGGTGTGCCGAGACCGCCGGCGAGGAATCCGCCGATCGCGCCGAGGAGCTCGCGCAGGTGCCGTGGGGGAGGGAAGTACTCCTCCTCATCGACGACGCGGATCTCCTCGAACCCCGCTCGGGGTGCGAGCCGTTCGAGGACACCGAGGACCAACCCGTCCGGCGCGGACGCACCGGCCGTGACGCCGACGACCCCGTCGAGGTCGTCGGGAAGTTCGGAGGGGTCGTTGACCCGAAGCACGCGTGGGCAACCTGCGTCGGTGGCGAGGTGCGCGAGTGCCATGGTGTTCGAGGAGTTCGCCGATCCGATGACGACGATCGCCTCGCACCGCTCGGCCAACACGAGGAGCGCCGACTGGCGATTGGTCGTGGCGAAGCAGAGATCGGACCGTCCCGGCTGCCAGAGTGCGGGGAACCGGGACCGGGCGGCGTCCACGACCCCGCTCCATTCCCGGTGCGAGAGCGTGGTCTGCGCGAGGAGCGCAATGGGTCGGTCGTCGTCGGGAAGGGCTGCGACGTCCTCGGGGGTCTCGACGAGCTCGATGGAGGACGGGGCGACGGCCATGGTGCCCACTGCCTCCTCGTGGCCCTCGTGACCGACGTAGACGATCCGGTAACCCTGTCCTGCCCGGATCTTGACCTCGTGGTGGACCTTCGTGACGAGCGGGCACACCGCGTCGACGACATAGCCCCCGGCGCCGATCGCGGACTCGACGACCTCGGGTGCCGATCCGTGTGCGGAGAGCATCACCGGCGCGCCCTCAGGCACCTCGGAGATGTCGTCGATGAACACGACGCCCAGGGCTCGGAAGCGTTCGACCACCCGCTGGTTGTGGACGATCTCGTGGTAGCAGTACACGGGTGCGGGAAAGACCCGCACCATCCATGCCAACGCCTTGATCGCCATCTCGACACCGGCGCAGAAGCCGCGTGGTGACGCCAGGAGCACTCGCTCGACCTGCACGGGGCCGAGGCTACCGAGCACGCCGTGCCCAGTGGAACACGGGGCACATCCTCCTAGCATGGGCACCCATGTCGTTGCCGCGCGTCGTCGCCGTCGCACCCGGTTCCCCTGCCGCCTGTGCCGGCATCGAGCCTGGCGACGAGATCCTCACCGTCTCGGGCGAACCGCTCCGTGACGTGATCGAGTATCGCGTGCGCACCGACGAGGCCGAGGTCAGCCTCGAACTGCGGCGAGGCGGGATCGATTTCGACGTGGAGGTCCGCAAGGCCGCGGGCGAGCCCCTCGGGCTCGAGATCGACGCAGCGGTCTTCGACCGGGTCCGGACCTGCGACAACCACTGCGAGTTCTGCTTCATCTACCAATTGCCCCCCGGGCTGCGGAAGAGCCTGTACGTGAAGGACGACGACTACCGACTGTCGTTCCTCTACGGGAATTTCACGACGTTGACCCGGTTCACCGAGGCGGACCTCGAGCGGGTCCTCACCGAAGGTCTCGGCCCGCTCTACGTCTCGATCCACGCGACTGATCCCGAGGTCCGCTCCGACCTGTTGCACAACCGTCGCGGCGCCACCTCTCTGCGGTGGCTACGAGCGTTGCTCGACGGGGGGATCACCGTCCACGGCCAGGTCGTGGTGTGCCCCGGAGTGAACGACGGCGCCGTCCTCGAGGACACGCTGTGCGGGATCGCCGACCGGTTCGCCGATCTCGCGAGCGTCGCCGTCGTCCCACTCGGTGTGTCCCGGTACTCCACTGCCTCCCGGATGCGGCCCCACACGATGGAGGAGGCCGTCGACGTGGTCGACATCGTCGAGGCGTGGCAACAGCGCTTCCTCGGTCTCAGCGGACGTCGCGTGGTTCACGCTGCCGACGAGTACTACCTCCTCGCCGGTCGGTCCTTCCCCGAGCTCGACCCTGAGGCAGCGGCGCTGCACGAGGACGGCATCGGGATGGCGGCGACCTTCGCCGCGGAGTTCACCGGGCGCGCTCCGGTGGTGACCGGGACCAAGGCAGGGTTCTTCGCCTGGGTCGACGGTGCGCCGGCAGCCGGGTACCGCGCCCCCCGGGCGGCGCCCGCTGCGGGTCGCTCGGCCGGACTCCACATCGGACCCAGGCCGGACGCACCGGTGGGAATCCTCACGGGAAGCTACGGCGCCGAGGTGCTCCGGCCGCTCGTCGCCTCGACGGGTAGGCCCGACGTGCGCGTGATTCCCGTCGAGAACCAGTTTTTCGGCGGGAACATCGGGGTGACCGGCCTGCTCGTTGGCGCGGACCTCGCCCGGGTGCTGGCCGCCGAGCCGGAAGGACATCGCTATCTGCTGCCTGATGTCTGTCTCTCCGAGGGGCGCTTCCTCGACGGCACCGGGCCGGAGGACCTTCCCCGACCGGTCGAGGTCCTGCCCACCGACGGGGTGGCGCTGCGCCGGGCACTCGGAACCCTCGGGACGGCGCGCCGAGGGGTCGACGTGGAAGAGGTCAGGGTATGAGCGAGCAACGTCGTCGTCGTGAAGCCGCGGCGGCTGCCGACCGCGGGAACCCCGTGCTCGCCGTCGTCGGTCGTCCGAACGTGGGGAAGTCCACGCTCGTGAACCGGCTCGTCGGCCGCCAGGAGGCGATCGTCGAGGAGCGGCCGGGTGTCACGGTTGATCGCAAGTCTCTCGAAGGGGACTGGCAGGGTCGGTCCTTCACCGTGGTCGATACCGGCGGCTGGATGCCAGGCGGTTCCGGGTCGGCACTCGACGACAAGGTCTCCCGACAGTCCGAGCAGGCGATGGGATCGGCCGACGCGGTCCTCTTCGTCGTCGACGGCCGGGTCGGCCTCACCGAGGAGGACGCCCGTGTCGCCGGGGTCCTTCGGCGGGTCGACGCACCGGTCTTCGTCGTGGTGAACAAGATCGACCACGCCACGCGTGAACAGGACGCCTGGGAGTTCATGAGTCTCGGACTCGGGGAGCCCTATCCGCTGAGTGCGTTGCACGGCACCGGAACGGGCGACCTGCTCGATGCGGTGCTCGACGCCGTGGGGCCGAGCCGGGTCGACGCCCCAGCGGAGGAGTCCGACCCCTGGGCCGACGACGACCCGGACGCCGTGGACGAGGATCCCTCTCGGTCGGAGTTCTCCGTTGCGATCGTCGGTCGGCCGAACGTTGGGAAGTCCACCTTGTTCAACCGCCTGATCGGTGAGGAGCGGTCCGTCGTCCACGACATGCCGGGGACGACCCGGGATGCGATCGACACGGTCGTGGACACCGAGCACGGACCGATCCGCTTCGTCGACACGGCCGGCATGCGTCGCCGGTCGCGCATCGGCTACGAGGACGCCGACCGCACGGAGTACTACTCCATGGTGCGGGCGCTGCGCGCCGTCGACCGGGCGGACGTCGCGTTCCTCGTCGTCGACGCGACCGAGGGCGTCACCCACCAGGACCAGCGGCTCGCGGAACGGGTCGACGCAGCCGGCTGTCCGATCGTGATCCTGTTGAACAAGTGGGAGCTCGTCGAGAACGAGGACCGGGAACGCCGGGCGAGGGAGTCGGGCGAACGGCTGCGCTTCCTCGGTGAGGCGCCGATGCTTCGAATCTCCGCCCGAAGCGGCAAGGGCGTGCACAAGCTGCTTCCGTCGTTGGGGGAGACGATCGCACACTATCGGGCGCGGATCCCGACCGGAACGGTGAACCGGGTCATCCGAGATGCGCAGGCGGCACACCCCGCACCAGGCGGGGCCCGGGTGCTCTACGCAACGCAGGGGGCGACCAATCCGCCGACGTTCACGCTGTTCGCGAACCGTGATCTGCCGCCCACGTACCTCCGCTACCTCGAACGAGCGCTCCGCGAGGGCTGCGATCTCGGCGCGACTCCGGCGAAGATCCGTGTCCGCCGACGTTCCTGAGGCTCGTTGGGAGCACGTGGTCCCGTGCGCGAGACTGCGGGGGTGACGGCACTGGATCCCATCGGAGGCAGCGGAGCGGTCTCGGACGCCTCCACGCTGGCTGAGGCCGCGCGGCGGGCGCTCCAGGGCAACCTCCACAAGGAGGGCGAGAAGCTCGCGAAGCAGGGCAAGCTCTTCGTGCGGGAACGTCTCGATCTGCTCCTCGACCCGGGTTCGTTCGTGGAGGACAGCCTGCTGGCGAACGCGAGTGCGGTCGACCTGCCGGCAGACGGTGTCGTGGTGGGAACCGGCACGATCGACGGGCGAACCGTGGCGGTGATGGCGAACGACCCCACCGTGAAGGCGGGTTCGTGGGGAGCGCGAACCGTCGAGAAGATCGTCCGGATCACCGAACGCGCCCTGACCGACAACCTCCCGATGTTCTGGCTCGTGGATTCGGCCGGAGCGCGGATCACGGATCAGGTCGAGCTGTTCCCCGGTCGACGCGGCGCCGGGCGCATCTTCTACAACCAGGTCCGGATGTCGGGCCGGGTCCCCCAGATCTGCTGCCTCTTCGGTCCCTCCGCCGCAGGCGGCGCCTACATCCCTGCCTTCTGTGACGTCGTCATCATGGTCGAGGGCAATGCGTCGATGTACCTCGGCTCGCCGCGTATGGCCGAGATGGTGATCGGCGAGATCGTCACCCTCGAGGAGATGGGCGGCGCACGGATGCACGCGACGGTGTCGGGGTGCGGGGACCTCCTCGCCACCGACGACGAGGACGCGCTCGACCAGGCTCTCGCCTTCTTCTCCTACCTGCCCTCCCACTGGCGGGAGTCGCCGCCCGTCTACCAGCCCCGTCCGCCGTCGAAGCCCCTCACCGCCGACGTCGTGCCGGCGGAGGAGAGTCGTGGGTACGACATGCACGACGTCATCGACGGCATCGTCGACGAGGAGAGCTTCTTCGAGGTGAAGCCACTGTTCGCGCCGGAGCTCGTCACCGGCTTCGGGCGACTCGAGGGGCGGCCGATCGGCATCGTCGCGAACAACCCGATGCAGAAGGGTGGCGTGCTGTTCGTCGACTCGGCGGACAAGGCAGCCCGGTTCATCTGGCTCTGCGATGCCTTCAACATCCCGCTGCTGTTCCTCGCCGATGTGCCCGGGTTCATGATCGGTACCGAGGTCGAACGACAGGGGATCATCCGTCACGGCGCGAAGATGATCACCGCCGTGTCGGAGGCGACGGTTCCGAAGCTGTCGATCATCGTCCGCAAGTGCTACGGGGCCGGGTTGTACGCGATGTCCGGGCCGGCGTTCTCCCCCGAGGCGACGATCGCGCTGCCGACGGCGAAGATCGCGGTGATGGGGCCGGAAGCGGCCGTGAACGCGGTGTATGCCAATCGGATCGCCGCCATGACCGACGCGGAGGAGCGCGACGCGTGGGTCGCCGAGCAGCGCCGCCTCTACGAGCTCGACGTCGACATCCTGCGTCTCGCCTCGGAGCTGGTCGTCGACACGATCGTCGATTTCGAGGACCTCCGCATGGAGTGTGTCCGCCGTATCGATCGGGCGAGGGGCAAGGACCGCACGTTCAGCGATCGTCGCCACGGCGTGCCGCCCGTCTGAGATGGCGTGGTGCGAGGCGTGTGAGGCCGCCTGGACGCCGGTCGGCGAGGGCCCATCGGCGTGCCCGCGATGCGGGACCGCAGCATGTGGCCCCTCGGCTGGTGCGACTGGCGAGACCACGACGGGGGAGGCGCCTGCGAGACTCCCCTGGCACCTGAAGGGGTTGCTCGCTGCGCTCGTCGCCTACCTCGGTTGGCGTGCGGTGCAGGGCGTCCTCCTGCTCCTCGGCGTCCTCGGCTGACCGGAGTGCTCTCCGGTGGTCCGCTGACGCTAGGGTAAGTCGGCCCTTCGGGGCATCGGGCTGTGGCGCAGTTTGGTTAGCGCGCTTGACTGGGGGTCAAGAGGCCGGAGGTTCGAATCCTCTCAGCCCGACGAACATGTAGGACGGGGCACCGCAGAAGCCCCTTTTCTGTGCTGGTCGGGTTCCGGCGCGCACGAAGCACTCTTGTGATTGCACGAGAGTGCGCTGCCGCCTCCGGTTTCCCGTAATTGGCGTCGTCCTCGGTTTCCTCCGGCGTTGCGCGCGCGTCTCGGAGGCCCATGTGGGCGCAGCGGTGGCACCTCGACGTGGCGGTACGGACGAGTTCGACGCAGGGCACGGCGTGACGGCGGTCGGTGCCGATCGGCTGCAGCGAGGTGGCATCGAGGACGACGTCCTCGGGTTGTTCCGTGCCTACCGGTCTCACCCCTCGAACGCTCGTCGCAACGAGATCGCCCGCCACTACCCGGGCCTCGCCGCGGGCGTGGCTCGACGCTTCTACGGTCGTGGCGAACCGATGGACGACCCGGTGCAGGTGGCGAGTTTCGGCCTGCTCAAGGCGATCGAACGCTTCGACCCCGACCGTGGTGTTTCCTTCACGAGCTTCGCCGTGCCCACGATGCTCGGCGAACTGAAGCGGCACGTCCGTGATCGAACGTGGTCCACGAAGATCCCTCGTGCGCAGAAGGAACTGCTCACGAGGATCGGTCCGACGACCGATCTTCTGACGGCGGAACTCCGACGCTCGCCGACGGTCACCGAGCTCGCGGCACGGCTCGACGTCAGCCCGGAGGCCGTCATCCTGGCACTCGAGGCCCGTGCCGCCTACCAGGCGTCGTCGATCTTCGCGTCGTTCGGCGGCGATGGCGGCGAGGGGACCCGCGAGGCCTATGTGGCGGCCCGTGAGCGCGGTCTCGACGGCGCCGACAACCGGTTGACCGTCCGTCGGCTCCTCGCCCTCCTTCCCGAGCGCAGCGGCGGATCACCGAGCTCCGTTTCTTCGAGGACAAGACGGAGTCCGAGATCGCCGAGCATCTTTGCATCAGTCAGATGCACGTGTCCCGTCTGGTTCGGCGCACCCTCGACCAGCTTGGCCGACGGGTCGACGACCTCGCCGCCCTCGGTGACGTCTGAACGACCGGGACGGTAACGTCCGCCCGGGCTCCGCACCGGGGTCCGGGGAGGACCTTCGATGGACGTGTCGGGCGGCCAGGCGTGAGCGGCGGAGCAGGGGAGGTGCCCTCCCTGCACATCGGCGGAGCTCGTGCCGTGATCTCGCTTCGTCGACCTGACAAGCGGAACCGGATCGAGCCGGTCGACCTCGAGACGCTTCTCGGCCACCTCGGCACCGTCCGGAGCGATCCGACCGTTCGGGTCGTGCTGATCGAGGCGACGGGCCCCTCGTGGTGTTCGGGGTTCCACCTCGGTGCGCTCGCCGACCGAGCTCCCGCACCGGTGAGCTTCGGCGAGCTGTGCGATGAGCTCGAACGGGTCGAGGTGCCGACGATCGCGGTGATCGCCGGATCGGTGCACGGTGGCGGGACGGACCTCGCGCTCGCCTGCGACCTGCGAATCGCCTCGCACGGCGTGACGCTCGGGATGCCGGCGGCGCGCATCGGGCTCCAGTACTACGCGAGCGGATTGCGACGCTTCGTCGAACGCATCGGGCCGGCGGCTACCAAGCGGATCTTCCTCACCGGCGAGACGATCGGTGCGGACGAGCTGTTGCGTATCGGCTACCTGACCGACCTCGTCGTACCGTCCGAACTCCGGAACCGGGTCGACGCCCTGTGCGAGGCGGTCTGCGGGCTCGCGCCGCTCGCCGCGCGAGCGACGAAGTCGGCGATCGACGAGCTCGGCGGACCGAGCCCGGACCTCGACCGCATCCACGATGGACACGTACGCAGCGCAAAGTCGGAGGAGCATGCCGCCGCGATGCGGTTGCTCCGCGAGCGGCGGAGCACCGGCGCGGGAGGCGACTAGGTGTCGCCGATCGAGCCGCCGCCGCTCACGCCGATGGATGCCACCCCCACCGGCCCGCTCCGTGGGGTTCGGGTACTCGACGTGACCCACGCGGCGGCCGGGCCCGTCGCGACGATGTTCCTCGGCGATCTCGGGGCGGACGTGATCAAGGTCGAGCCGCCCGCCGGTGAGTTGGCCAGGTTCGCCGAGCCCTTTCTCGCCGAGGACACGGAGCGCCATTACGGCGGCAGGTTCGCCAACCGCAACCGCAACAAGCGGGCCATCGCTCTCGACCTGACCGACCCCTCGGACCGCTCGGTCTTCCTCGAGTTGGTCGAGACCGCGGACGCACTCGTGGAGAACATGCGTGCGGGGGTGCTCGATCGACTCGGGGTGGGCTGGGACGTCTGCCGGCAGCGCAACCCCGCGCTCGTGTACGTAGCGATTCGCGGCTTCGGCGACCCGAGAACCGGCGAGAGCCCCTATGGCGACTGGCCCGCCTACGACGTCGTGGCCCAGGCCATGGGCGGGGTCGTCGCCATGACGGGTCCGGATCCCGACAACCCGCTCCGAGCGGGACCGCTCCTCGGCGACGTGGTGCCGGGGCTCCAGGCGGCGCTCGGGCTCTGTGCGGCGCTGCTGCACGCACGGACGACCGGTGTCGGACAATTCCTCGACGTGGCGATGGTCGACGCCGTGGCGTCGGTCTGCGAACCGGCGCAGACCTCCTGGGACTACGAGGGCACCCGCTACGAACCGGCTGGGAACGGGGTGGGTGATGTGATCCCCTTCGACGTGTACCGAGCGGCGGACGGCTGGTGCGCGATCGCTGCACCGACGCAACATCTGTGGGAGCAACTCTGCACCGCGATCGGTCGGCACGACCTCGGTGCTGATCCGGCCCTCGCCGACAACGCCGGTCGACTCGCACAGCGAGCACGCGTCGAGACGGCGCTGCGCGGCTGGGTGGCGGATCGTCGGGTCGCCGATGTCGTCGCCGTCCTCGGCGGCACCGTGCCGGTCGGCCCGGTGCAGAACGCCCCGGAGTGGCGCACCGATCCCCATTTCGCCGCTCGTCGGATGCTCGTCGAGGTGACCCATCCCCATCACCGCCCGACCGTGCAGCTCGGGTGTCCGATCAAGCTCACGGCGACGCCGAGCAGCGTCCACCTCCGCCCGCCCCGGCTCGACGAGCACGGCGACGAGCTCCGGGCCGAACTCGAGACGCGTCGGGGTGAACGGTGAACCGCGCACCACTCGTGTTCCGGGCCGGGCCACTCGGTCGCTACCACGCGCTACCGGTGCTGCTCCTCGCCATCTGCAACGTGGTGGCCTTCGCGCTCCTCCTCGTCCGTGGGTCGAGGAGTACCGCGGGGTTGATCGTCGCATCGGCGATCACCGCCGCGGTCCTCCCGGTGCTCTGGTGGTGGGGTCTGCGGGTAGCGACCCTTCTCCACGTCGAAGGGGACCGCCTCCGCTGGTCCGCACCGCTGCGGACGGGATCCGTGCCGATCGACGCCTTGGTTACGGCGCTCCCGGCGCGCTTCGGGTTCGGGCACCTGGTGCTCCGAACCCGGTCCGGATCGGGCGTCGTGGTGCTCGGTGGTCGACGCGTCGGGCCGTTCCTCGAGGGCCTCGCCGCCCTCGCCCCCGATCTCGACGTGGCGCCGGATCTGCTCCGCGTTGTGGCACCGGGACCTCGGTTCCGGTTCGACGGAGACGCCGGCGACGCGGGACGATGATGCGGTGACCGATCTCGCTCCTGCTCCCACCGACGCCGCCCGCCTGGTCGATGCGGCGATCGACGGCCTCCTCGCCGCACACGACCCCTCGGCGATGGACTCCCGGACGTTCCGGGGCCACCAGTTCGACGCCGGCCTGGCCTGGGTGCACTTCCCGGTCGGTCACGGCGGACTCGGCACCGCCGCCAGCCACCAGGGTCGGGTCGAGGCCCGGCTCCGAGCAGCCGGAGCAGCCCCTGCGGATCCTCGACAGTTCTTCATGAACCTGGCCGGGCCGACGATCGTGACCCACGGCAGCGACGAGCTGAAGCGGCAGTTCCTCCGACCGATGTTCACCGGCGAGGATTTCTGGTGTCAGCTCTTCTCGGAACCGGGCGCCGGCTCCGACTTCGCCGGTCTCGGCACCCGAGCGGTGCGTGACGGTGACGAATGGATTGTCAACGGCCAGAAGGTGTGGAACACCATGGCGCACATCGGTCGATGGGGGATGCTCGTCACCCGGACCGACACCGAGGTGCCGAAGCACCGGGGACTGACCTACTTCGTCCTCGACATGACCGCTCCGGGCGTGGACGTGCGGCCGCTTCGACAGATCACCGGCGAGGCGGAGTTCAACGAGGTCTACCTGACCGACGTGCGGGTCCCCGACGCCTGTCGGGTCGGCGACGTGGGCGACGGCTGGCGGGTCTCCCTCACGACCCTCATGAACGAACGCACCTCGATCGGCGGCAGCACGGCGCCGAAGCGGGGCGCCGGTCCGATCGGCGACGCCGTGCGTCTCTGGAACGAACGTCCGGCCGCCGACCGTGACCCAGCGCGCCGTGACGACCTCATCCGCCTGTGGATCCGCGCCGAGACGCTGCGCCTCACCAACGCGAGGGCATCGGCTGCACGGCGTGCCGGAAACCCTGGGCCGGAGGGATCGGTGGCGAAACTCGCCATGGCCGACCTCAACAAAGCGATCACCGGCTTCTGTCTCGAACTGCTGGGCCCCGACGGTCAGGTCGGCTACGACTACACGTTCCGCCGAGCCGAGACCCTCTCCGTCGACGGCGAGGGGAACGCGCGCCATGCATTCCTCCGGGTTCGGGCGAACTCGATCGAGGGTGGGACGTCGGAGATCATGCGGAACATTCTCGGCGAGCAGGTGCTGGGCCTCCCCGGAGAACCGCGCGTCGACAAGGACCTCGCCTGGTCGAAGGTTCCGAGGAGCTGACGGGAGCCGTCGATGTGCGGACGGTTCGTGGCGGCGACCTCGACGGATCGTCTGCTGCAGTTCTTCGGTGCGGTCCGGTCGGAGCGGCTGACCGAGGCAGCCACGGAGGCCGTGCTCACCGGACCACGGGCGTACAACATCGCCCCGACGACGATCGTGCGGATCGTCGTCGGCGGCTCGGCCGGTCGCACGTTCGACCTCGCCCGCTGGGGACTCGAGCCGTGGCCGACCACGAAGCGGCGTCCCGGCTACGTGAACGCTCGCTCCGAAGGGATCGAGGAGCGGCCCGCGTTCCGAGGCGCCTACCGACACCGGCGGTGCATCGTGCCGGCGGACGGGTTCTACGAGTGGAGCGGACCGACCGGTGGACGGCGGCAGCCGTTCCTCCTCGCGCGACCCGACGGATCTCCCATGGCGTTCGCCGGGATCTGGGAGCCACCGCCGCGGACCGGAGCGGGCGGCCCGGCCACCTGCGCGATCCTCACCTGCCCGGCCAACGAGGAGGTGAGACCGGTCCACGACCGGATGCCGGTGCTCCTCGCACGCACCGACTGGGACACCTGGCTCGCACCGACGCCGGCCGGCGCCGCGCAGGCCCACCTGCTCGTACCTGCGTCACGGGGGAGCCTCACGGTGCGAGCGGTGCACCCTGCGGTCGGGAACGTGAGGTCGACCGGAGCCGGCCTGCTTGACCCCTACGAACCGGATGTCGACGGCGGTCAGCTCCCGATCGGGTGACCACGATGCTCGAGCGCGCGGCGGAGGCGGCCCGCGGCGTCATCGAGGAGCGCTGGGTCCGGATGCTGCTCGGCGCGGGAGAAGTCGAGTCCGTGCACGTCGTTGACCGGTACGACGTGGATGTGGGTGTGCGGAACCTCGAAACCGGCGATCATCAGACCGACGCGCGCCGGGGCGAATGCGGCCTGCTGCGCTCCGGCGATGAGCCGGGCGACCTCGAAGAGGTGCGCGGCGACCCCCGCATCGAGGTCGATCCAGTGGTCCACCTCCGCACGGGGCACCACGAGGGTGTGGCCGGGAGCGAGCGGATTGATGGACAAGAAGGCGACGGCGACGTCGTCCCGCCACACGAACCGGCCTGGGAACTCCCCGGAGATGATGCGGCTGAAGACGCTCGGCATTCCCGAACGGTAGCGCTGCGGGGGGATCGCGGCGTGGCCGTCTACGCTCACGACGTGCGCGTCTGGACGGTCCCGAACCTGGTGTCGGCGCTCCGGCTCGCAGCGATCCCGGTGTTCGTGTGGTTGCTGTTCGGCATCGGGGACCGCGGCGCAGCGGCTTGGACACTGGCGGCGCTCGGGGCGACCGACTGGGTGGACGGGTTCCTCGCCCGTCGGCTCGACCAGGTGTCCGAACTCGGCAAGGTCCTCGATCCGATCGCCGACCGGCTTGCGCTCGTCGTCGGCGTAGGGGCGATCGTAATCGACGGCTCGGCACCGCTTCTCCTCGCCGGGGCCGTGCTCCTGCGCGAGGCGCTCGTCACCATCCTCATGGCGGTTCGCACGGCGCTCCGCCGTCCCAAGCTCGCCGTGAACCGCTTGGGGAAGACCGGAACCTTTCTCGCCTACTTCGCCTTCCCGATGTGGCTCGGCGGCAACTCGACGCTGTCCTACGCCGATGCTCTCGGGATCGGAGCGTGGCTGTTCGCCGTGCCCGGCGTCGTCGCTGCGTGGGTGTCGCTCGCCCAGTACGCCCGCGGGAGCAGCGGTGCGGCAGGGCAGGGGAGTGCCCCTGCGAACTAGCGTTGGGGCATGGAGTTCCCGGCGGACCTGCGATATTCGAGCGACCACGAGTGGGCCCGACGTGACGGCAATCGGGTGGTCGTCGGAATCACCGACTACGCGCAGGACGCGCTCGGTGACGTGGTGTACGTCGAACTGCCGGCGATCGGGACGGCGACCCGTTCGGGCTCGGCGTTCTCCGAGATCGAGTCCACCAAGTCGGTCTCCGACCTCTACGCCCCCGTCGACGGTCGGATCGTCGAGGTCAACGAAGCGTTGACCGATGCGCCGGAGCTCCTCAACGAGGACCCCTACGGTCGAGGCTGGATCTGCGTGATCGCGGTCGAGGATCCGGCATCGCTCGGGGCTTCCCTCGATGCGCTCCTCGATGCCGCCGCCTACCGCGCCCTCGTCGAGGGATGACCGGGGCCCTCATGGCCGGCACCGTCGTCTGCGGTTCGTGCGGGAACCTGATCCCTGCATCGGTCCGTCGTTGCACAACCTGCGGCTCGTCGTTCGTCGGTGTCGCCCTGGACACGTCGACGGGGATCTTCGTGCCGCCCGACGACCTGCGTGCTGCGGCGCCGAATGCCTCACCGGCCGGGTCGGGCACCGGAGCCTGGCTCGAGGTACTGCGTGGCGGCGCCGCGGGTGACGTGGTGCTCCTCGTCGGACCGATGACCGTCGCTGGACGAGCTGCGGATGTGGACCTCCTCCTCGCAGACGTGAGCGTGTCACGGCGTCATGCGCGATTCGTCGGCGACGGCACCGATGGTGTCGTCGTGCTCGAGGATCTCGGGTCGCTCAATGGAACGTACGTGAACGGTCAGCGGGTGGACAGGGTCGAACTCTTGGACGCTGACGTCGTACGGATCGGACGGTTCCAGCTCCGGTATCGCATCACCGAGGGCGCCTGATGGGCGGAGCCGCGCAGCGGCCCTATCGCTCGATCGGCGAGGTCCTTGCGTTGCTGCAGGACGAGTTCCCCGACGTGACCATCTCGAAGATCCGCTTCCTCGAGGCCCAGGGTCTGATCGAACCGGAGCGAACCCCTTCGGGGTATCGACGGTTCCGGGACCATGACGTGCATCGACTCCGGGAGGTCCTCGCGCTCCAACGCGACGAGTACCTCCCGCTCCGGGTGATCCGTGAACGACTCCACAGACCTCCTGCCGACGCGGTCGAGGAGCCGGTGCGGCGTGCGGATGTGCCGCAGCTCGCGACCTCGGGAGCCGCGTTGCGCCGGGACGAGCTCATCCGGGCGACGGGCGTCGAGCCCGTGGTGCTCGACGAGCTGCTGCGGTATGGACTACTCCACGGGCGGACCGTCGGTGGCGACGTGCTCTTCGACGAGTCGGCCGTGGTGGTGGCGAAGCTCGCAGCGCGCTTTCGCGAGCTCGGTCTCGATGCTCGTCATCTCCGGACGCTGAAGGTCGGCTTCGATCGGGAGCGCGTTCTCTACGACCAGCTGCTCCTCCCTCTGGCCATGCGACCGAGCGAGCGAGCGACCGCACGGGAACGCCGATCGCGACTCGTGGAGCTCGGAAGCCAGCTCCGGTCGGCCCTGCTGGCCGACGGCCCCGACCAGGCGGGCGGATCGCGGGCGTAGAGCGGCGGTTCGCGCGGGTAGCTTCATCGTCATGATCGATGTCGAGCTCGTCGGCGTGCGTGTGGAGATCCCGGGGAACACGCCCGTCGTGCTCTTCCGTGCGCTCGACGGTTCCCGTCGCCAGCTCCCGATCCTCATCGGCGACACGGAAGCGAGAGCCATCGTCTTCGCACTCGACGGCGTGCCGACGCCGCGGCCGTTGACGCACGACCTCCTCGTCGATGCGATCGCCGAGCTCGGTGCGACGATCGAGTCGATCGAGATCACCGACCTTCGCGACCGGACCTTCTTCGCCGACCTCCGACTTCTGCGCGGAGATGAGCACCTCGTGATCTCGAGTCGACCCTCCGACGCCGTGGCCATCGCCGTCCGAGTCGGCTGTCCGATCCGTGTCGCGGACTCCGTGATGGACGCGGCCGGTTTCGTCGAGGAGCCCGAGGAGCGCCCGTCCGACGAGATGCTCGAACAGTTCAAGGAGTTCATCGAGACCCTCACACCCGAGGACTTCAACGACTGACGACGTTGTCGGTGGGCCGTACCGCCGATATCATGCGCGGCTTACAACCGTGGAACTTCAGCGGTGGCACTCGCCGCCGGGATGGCGGAAGGTCGTGCGATGAGCGAATCGGTCGAAGGGTTCAGCGGGCGACGGGCTGCCGAGATCGTCGGCATCACGTACCGGCAGCTCGACTACTGGGCCCGCACCGACCTGTTGCGCCCGTCCCTCGCTGATGCGGTCGGGTCCGGCTCGCGGCGGCGCTACTCCTACCAGGACCTCCTCGAACTGAAGGTCGTGAAGAACCTGCTCGACGCAGGGATCCGCCTCGAACAGGTACGCCAAGTCTTCAGCTACCTCCGCGAGCAGCTCGGCGAGGACGTGTCGAGCGTGAACCTCGTGATCTCCGGGCAGCGCTCCGTGCTCGCCCGGACCGGCGAGGAGATCGTCGATCTCGTCCGCCAGGGCCAAGGCGTGCTGAACATCCTCCCGCTGGCCGGTGTCAAGGGAGAACTCGACGCGGCCATCCTGCAGTTCCCCGGTGAGGAGCACTCGGCCGGTGCAGGACATGCGACCGCAGCGGCTCCCGTTGCGGTGTCGGGGAGCTGAGCTTCAGCCGACACCCTTCGGCACGTCGATGGGAACCCCGCACTGCGGGCACTCACCGGTACGACGAACCTCGTTCGCGTTCACGAGCAGGAAGCACGACGGGCAGGGGAACTCGAACTTTCGGCGTTGCGGGAGGTCACCCTCCTCGCTCGCGACGGGCTGCTCCTCCTCGTCGTCCTCGTCGTCCTCGTCGTGGGTGGCGAGACGATCCTTCAGGATCGTGTCCAGGTCGGCCTCGACGTCGTCGACGGTCTCGAGGTCCTCTTCCTCGTCCCCGGCGTCCTCGGCCCGGCGGGCCCGCATGGCCTCCTCGGACTCTGCCTCGAGGTCCTCGCCGGCGAGATCGTCGTCGGATTCGAGGTCGTCGCCTTCGAGATCGTCCTCGGCCAGTTCGTCATCGAGCTCGAGGTCCTCCTCGTCGAGGTCCTCGGCGTCGAATTCCTCGTCGATTTCCAGGCCGTCGTCGGAGTCGCTCATTGGTGGGCTCGCGTTCGTCGCGGTCGGGCGGGGGGAGAGGTCGGAGTCGGTGGCCACGGACGTTGGGCATACGGACCGACGCGCCGCGCATACTAGGACGGTCGCGCGGACCGTCCGGCGTTCGCCCGCAAGACTTCCCACGGGCGAGGCCGCATGAACCTCAGACGGCTCAGAGATCTCCTGGATGCCTCGGTAGAACGTCCACCGTCCGCTGCAGCAGCCAGTGGTCCGCGAGCACGAGTGCCACCGCCGCCTCGACGAGGGGTACGGCTCTCGGCAGCACACAGGGATCGTGCCGTCCACGAGCGGCGAGTTCCACGGGTGTGCCGGCACGCGTGATCGTCTGCTGCGAGGAGGAAATGGTCGCGGTCGGCTTGAAGGCCA
>Ga0169931_10004333_pt1 | contig 22117 bp, 19 predicted proteins | sample Kivu_15m_20L_FD_129675 | JGI IMG/M metagenome (GOLD analysis project Ga0169931, IMG submission 129675) | Freshwater microbial communities from Lake Kivu, Western Province, Rwanda to study Microbial Dark Matter (Phase II) - Kivu_15m_20L... | ecosystem: Environmental > Aquatic > Freshwater > Lake...
CGTCCTGGACGCCGCGCGAGCAGTTCACCGTGGAGCGCAACGACAGCTACTGGGGCGGCCGCCCCGCCTGGGCGCGCGTCGTCCGCCGCGAGATCACCAACCCCGCGGCGCGCGTGGCCCAGCTCAAGACCGGCCAGCTCGACATGATCGTGCGCGTGCCGGCGGCGGACGTGCCGACCCTCGAGCGCGACAACACGCTTACCGTCGTCAAGACCGAGACCATCTACGTCTTCAACCTCGCGCTCGACCAGCGCGAGCCCACGCCTCAGGTGACGGCGCGCGACGGCTCGAAGCTCGCGTCGAACCCCTACCGCGATGCGCGCGTGCGCGAGGCGATCGACCTCGCCATCGACCGTCGCGCGCTCGCGGAGATCGCGATGGAGGGCCTCGGCACGCCGGCCACGCAGATGGTGACCCCTGGTATCTTCGGCTACAACCCGGCGCTCAAGGTCCCGGCGCCGAACGTCGCGCGGGCGCGCCAGCTGCTCGCCGAGGCAGGGTTCCCGAACGGCTTCCGCATGGTGCTGAACTTCAGCAACAACCGGCTTCCCGGCGATGCCGGCGTCGGCGCGGCGCTCACGCAGATGCTCGCGCGCATCGGCCTCGAGGTGCAGGCGGCAGGCCAGCCCGCGGCGGTGATCTTCCCGGCGCGCCAGCGCGGCGAGCTCTCCAACATCATGGCCGGGTGGGGCACGCTGACGGGCGAGTCCAACTACTACTACGCGGCCAACGCGCACACGAACAACGCGCAGCTTCGCCTCGGCGCGTTCAACTGGACCGGCTTCTCCGACGCGGAGATCGACAAGCTCGTCCAGGACGCGAACGTCGAGCTCGACGACAAGGCGCGCGAGGCCCTGCTGCAGAGGATCGGCGCGCTGTGGAACGAGAAGCGGGTGGTGATCCCGCTGGCGGCGGTCGGCTCGGCCTGGGCCGTGCGCCGCGACCGCGCGACGCTGCGCGTGGGCCGCAGCGACGAGGAGACCTACGCCTGGGACGTCGTCCCGGTCGCCCGCTGAACGACGCCACTCCCGGGCGCGGACATCGCGCCCGGGAGGGCACATCCAAGACAGGACCAGGACAGGCAGGCCGCGCGGCGGGGGCCCGGCTCCCGCCGCGCGCCTCCCGGCAGACAGGACGAGGGAAGACAGGATGCGCATCGCCGAGATGAACTGGATGCAGGTCGAGGAGCACGTGAAGCACGACGATCGCTGCGTGATCCCCGTCGGCAGCGTCGAGCAGCACGCCTACCTGAGCCTCGGCGTCGACATGATCCTCTCGGAGCGCGTCGCGGTCGATGCCGCCGAGCCGATCCGCGTGCCGGTCTTCCCGGTGCTCAGCTACGGCATCACGCCCTACTTCAAGGCCTTCCCGGGCACGGTCTGCCTGCGGCAGGAGACCGCGATCGCGCTGGCGCGCGACGTCCTCGATTCCGTCAGGCGCTCGGGCTTCCGCCGCGTGCTCATGGTCAACGGCCATGGCGGCAACAACCCGATCGGCGCCTTCGCCCAGGAATGGGTGAGCGAGAACCCGGGCATGGCGGTGAAGTGGCACAACTGGTGGAACTCGCCCCGCACCTGGGCGAAGGTCCAGGAGATCGACCCGATGTCCAGCCACGGCTCGTGGATGGAGAACCTGCCCTGGACGAGGCTCCCGGGCGTGGCGATGCCGAACCTGCGCAAGCCCATGGTCGAGCTCGAGACGCTGCGCATGATGAACCCCGCCCAGGTGCGCGCGCATATCGGCGACGGCAACTATGGCGGCTGGTACGAACTGCCCGACGAGAAGGTCCTGGACATGTGGCGCGTCGCCGTCGAGGAGACGCGCGCCCTCATCGAGGGTCCGTGGCCGAAATGAGCGACCCGATCCTGCTCTGGGGCGCGGGCGCGATCGGCGGCACGATCGGCGCAGCCTGGGTGCGGGCCGGCCACGACGTCGTCTTCGTCGACAGCGCCGCCGACCATGTCGCGGCGATGCGCGCGACCGGCCTCGCCATCGAGGGCCCCGTAGAGGAATTCTCGACCGGCCCCTTGCGCGCCTTCGTGCCGGGCGAGGTCGCCGGACGCTTCCGCCGCGTCGTCCTCGCCGTAAAGGCGCACCACACCGACGGGGCGATGCGCGACATCGCCCCGCTTCTCGCGGAGGACGGCTTCGTCCTCTCGGCGCAGAACGGGCTCAACGAGCTTTCCATCGCCCGCCATGTCGGCGAGGCGCGCACGATGGGCTGCTTCGTCAACTACGGCGCGGACTGGCTGGCGCCGGGGCGGATCCTGCGCGGCAATCGCGGCGCCGTCGTCGTCGGCGAGGTCGACGGGCGCGTCCTGCCGCGCACGCGCGAGATGCACGAGCTGCTGCGCGAATTCGAGCCGGACGCAGTGCTGACTCAGAACATCTGGGGCTATCTCTACGGCAAGCTAGGCTACGGGGCGCTGCTCTTCGCGACCGCGCTCACCAATGCCTCGATCGCCGACGCGCTCGACAGCCCGCGGCATTTCGAGCTCTGGCGCCGGCTCGGCGCGGAGGTGCTCTCGGTGGCCGCCGCGAAGGGCATGCGCTGCGAGGCCTTCAACGGCTTCGATCCCGCGGCCTTCGCGCCCGGCGCGCCCGAGGCCGTGACGCGCGCGGCCATCGCGACGATGGTCACCTTCAACCGCGGCTCGGCGAAGTCGCATTCCGGCGTGTGGCGGGACCTCGCGGTGCGCAAGCGCCGCACCGAGGTCGACGCGCAGATCGCCGTGATCGCGGAGATCGGCGAGGGCCTCGGCCTGCGCGCGCCGCTCATCCGCCGCCTCGTCGCCCTCATCCATGACGTCGAGGAAGGACGGCGCCCGCAGGACTGGGCCACGCTCGACGCTCTCGCCGCGGAGATCCCGTCATGATCGTCGACTTCAAGGGCCGCAGGGCCATCGTCACGGGCGCGGACCATGGCATCGGACGCTGCATCGCGCGCGGCCTCGCGGATCGCGGCGCTGATGCCTGGATCTGCGGCCTCGACGCGGCGAGCCTCGCCGAGACCTCGGGCGGGCGCATGCAGGCGCGCGTCGTCGACGTCGCCGACAAGGCCGCCGTCCAGCGCTTCGTCGCCGAGGCGGGCGCGGTCGACGTCCTGGTGAACAACGCCGGCGGCGTCGCCGGCCAGGCCAACCGGCCGATAGAGGAGGTCACGCACGACGCGCTGATGGCGATCATCGACGCCAACGCCATCGGCACGTTCAACTTCTGCCAGGCCGTCGCGCCGGTCATGAAGGCGCGCCGTGCCGGCCGCATCGTCAACATCTCCTCCGGCGCCGGGCTGCGGCCCAGCCTCACCGGCATCCAGGCCTACACGATGGCCAAGCACGCGGTCGTCGGGCTGACGAAGCAGCTCGCGCTCGAGCTCGGGCCCTTCGGCATCACCGTGAACAGCGTCGCGCCCGGCTTCGTGCGCTCGAACCCGTCGACCGAGCGGCAATGGGAAGCCTACGGCCCCGAGGGACAGAAGCGGCTCGTGGAGAACATCCACCTGCGCCGCCTCGGCACGGCCGAGGACATCATGCACGCCGCGCTGTTCTTCGCCTCCGACTACGCGTCCTGGGTCTCGGGGGAGATCCTGCAGGTGAATGGCGGCCGCGCCTGAGCGGGCGCGGCGGCGGGGCGCGTGCGCCTCGAACCGATGGGAGGGAACGGATGGAAGCGACGAAGCGGAACGTCGGCTACATCGGCGTCGGCCTCATGGGCCATGGCGCAGCGAGGAACATCCTCGAGAAGGGCCATGCGCTGGCGGTGCTCGGCAACCGCAACCGCGCGCCGGTCGAGGACCTCGTGCGCCGCGGCGCGCGCGAGGCCGCGTCGCCCGCCGAGCTCGCGCGCGACTGCGACGTCGTCTTCATGTGCCTGCCATCGAGCGTCGAGGTCGAGCGCACGGTGCTGGGGCCCGACGGACTCCTCGCCGCCGCGAGGCCGGGGCTGGTCGTCGTCGACTCCACGACCGCGGACCCGAACTCGACGCGCAGGCTCGGCGAGGCGTTGCGCGCGCGCGGCGCCGACCTTGTCGACGCGCCGATGGGGCGGACGCCGAAGGAGGCCGAGGCCGGCCGGCTGTCCACCTTCGTCGGTGGCCGCCCGGAGAGCGTCGCGATCGTGCGCCCGATCATCGAGGCCTATGCGGAGGTGATCATCGACGCCGGCGAACTCGGCGCGGGGCACACGCTCAAGCTCTGCAACAACTTCATCTCGATCGGCACCTGCGCCGTGATCTCGGAGGCAGTCGCCACCGCGGCGAAGCTCGGCGTCGACCTCGGCAAGCTGAACGAGGTCGTCTCCGCGGGCGGCGCCAACAGCGCGATGTTCCAGATGGTCATGCCCTGGGTGCTGGAGGGCGACGACAGCCGGCTCAAGGGGCCGCTGCGCATCGCGGGCAAGGACCTGCGCTTCTTCTGCCGCCTCGCGGAATCCGTCGGCATGGCGTCGTTCGTCGCGCAGGCCTGCTCGCAGGTCTATGCGCTGGCGAACGCGCAGGGGCACGCGGAACGCTTCATGCCGACGCTGCCCGGCATCGTGGCCGAGCTCAACGGCGCGAGGATCAGGGACCTGCCGCCGGCGTGACGCGGCCGGCGGCGCGCAGCGCTTCCAGCGCGCGCGCGGCGATCTCCTCGGGCGAGCCGTCGATGTCGACGGCGATCGCGTCGCGCGGTTCCTCGAGCGTCGCGAACTGGCTCCCGATCAGGGAGGTCGGCATGAAGTGGCCCTTGCGCGCGGCCATGCGCTCGGTGACGAGCTCGCGCGTGCCGCGCAGCCAGACGAAGCGCACCTCCTGCGAGCCACCGGCGAGGATGTCGCGATAGCCCTGGCGCAGCGCCGAGCAGGCGAGGACGGTCGGCCGGTCGAGGCTTCGCCAGCCTGCGATGGCGGCGGCCATCGCCTCGAGCCAGGGCCGCCGGTCCTCGTCGGTGAGCGGCTGGCCGATCGACATCTTCGCGACGTTGGCCGGCGGATGGAAGCGATCGCCCTCGGCGAAGTCCGCGCCGAGGCCTGCGGCGACGAGCGGGCCGACGGTGCTCTTGCCGCAGCCCGCGACGCCCATCACCACCACGACCATCATGGCGACGGCCACTCCGCGTGGAAGCTGCCCTCGCGGTCGAGGCGGCGGAAGCCATGGCGGCCGAAGACGTCGCGCTGCGCCGCGACGAGATGCGCGCCCGAGCGCGCCTGGCGCGTCCCGTCGAGATGGGCGAGCGCCGAGGCGAAGGCGGGGAGCGGCGTGGCGCGCGCCGTGGCGGCGGCGAGCATGCGACGCCAGCCCGGCTCGGCATCTCGCGCGACGCGGGCGATGGCGTCGACGCGCAGCAGGTCGGCACCCCGCGGCGCGCTCGCCAGCGCGTCGGCGATGCGCTCCATCAGGCGCGAGCGGATGATGCAGCCGGCGCGCCAGGCGCGCGCGACCGCGGCGATGTCGGTGCCCCAGCCATGCTCGCGCGACGCGGCATCCACCAGCGCGAAGCCCTGCGCGTGGACCGAGACCGCGGCGCCGACCAGGCCGGCATGGATGTCCGAGATGGCGGCTGGCGGCGCGCCGGTCCCGGCAGGCATCGGGTTCGTCGTCGCCGCCGCCGCGACGCGCTCGGCGCGCAGCGCGGAGAGGCAGCGCGCGAATACGGCCTCGGCCAGCGATGGCGCGGGCACGCCGAGTTCCAGCGCGGCGATCGCGGCCCAGGACCCGGTTCCCTTCTGGCTCGCCGTGTCGGCGATCGCGTCGAGCAGCGGCGATCCGTCGGCGTCGCGCGCGGCGAGCGCGCGCAGCGCGCAGTCCAGCAGGAAGGATCCCGCCTCGCCCGCGGCCCATGGCTTCATCGTCGCGGCGATGCGCGGCACGTCCATCGCGTGGTGGTCGCGCAGCAGGACGAAGGCCTCCGCGATCATCTGCATCACGGCGTATTCGATGCCGTTATGCACCATCTTCACGAAATGCCCCGCGCCGCCGGGTCCGCAGGCGACCAGGCAGGGCTCGTCGCCATGGCGCGCGGCGACGGCGCGGAAGAGGGGCGCGAGGCGATCGACCGCGGCGGCGGCGCCTCCGGCCATGATCGCGGGGCCCCTGAGCGCGCCCTCGGCGCCGCCCGAGACGCCGAAGCCGAGGAAGTCGATGCCCCTGGCCGCCGCGGTGGCCGTGCGCCGGGCGGTGTCGCGCCAGAAGGAGTTCCCGCCGTCGATCACGGCGTCGCCGGGCTCGAGCACGGTGAGCAGTTCCGCGAGGGCCGCGTCGACGGCGTCGCCCGCGGGCACGAGCAGGAAGATCGCGCGCGGCCGGGGCAGGGCGGCCGCGAGCGCGGCGAGGGAGGCCGTCGGCGTGGTGCCGGCGCCGAGTTCCGCGGCCAGGGTCGTCGCGCGCGCTGGATCCACGTCGAGCAGGGCGAGGCGCGCGCCGTTGCGCGCGAGGTTGCGCGCGAAATTGGCGCCCATCGTCCCGAGGCCGACGAGCCCGAGTGCGGTCGTCGCCATGCCGGCCGCCGGTCTCGCGGTCATTCCGGCTCGACCACGCCGACTTGCGTCGCGATGCGGCCGTAGTGCTCGATGCGCCGGTGCTTGGCGAAGGCGAAGGTCGTCTCCTTGCCGTAGGTGCAGAGCGACAGGTCGCAGTCGTAGGTGACGAGTTCGTCGTCGACGCCGCGCGCCAGCGCGACGATCTCGCCGGTCGGCGCGACGATGCAGGTCCCGCCGATCAGCGAGCAGCCTTCCTCGATGCCGGCCTTCGCGGTCGCGACGACCCAGGTCGAGTTCTGGTAGGCGCCGGCCTGCAGCACGAGGTGGTTGTGGAACTGGCGCAGGTGCTCGGGCTCCGGCGCCGAATGCGCGGCGGCCCATGAATTGAACGCCGGCGTGTTGTAGCCGAGCATGACGACCTCCGCGCCCTGCAGGCCCATGACGCGGAAGGTCTCGGGCCAGCGGCGGTCGTTGCAGATGCACATCCCCATGAGCCCGCCCATGGTGCGCCAGACCGGCCAGCCGAGGTCGCCGGGCTCGAAGTAGCGCTTCTCGAGGTGCTGGAAGAGCCGCTCGCCCTCGAACTCCTTGTGGCCGGGCAGGTGGATCTTCCGGTACTTGCCGACGATCTTCCCTGCCTCGTCGACGAGGATCGACGAGTTGTAGCGGCGCTTGCGCCCGTCCTCGACCGCAAGCTCCGCGTAGCCGAGGTAGAAGCCGATGCCCCATTCGCGCGCCGCGTCGAAGAGCGGCTGCACGTCCGGGTTCGGCATCGCCGTCTCGTAGAAGGAATCGAGCTCGCGCTCGTCCTCGATCAGCCAACGCGGGAAGAAGCTCGTGAGCGCGAGCTCTGGGAAGACGACCAGCTTGCAGCCCTTGGCATGGGCCTGGCGCAGCAGCGCGAGCATGCGGTCGACGCAGGACTCGCGGCTTTCGGCGCGCGCGATCGGTCCGAGTTGCGCGGCGCCGATGGTGACGACTCGCGGCGGGATCTTCTTCGTGGACATGGAGCCTAACCGAGGATTGTCTGGACTTCGACGTTGAAGGGCCAGCGGCCGCGAGGGCGCGCCGGATCGGGCTTCTCGCAGCGCAGGAACTCGCCGCGGCCGAGGCGGCCGACGGGCTTGCCGTCCTGCGACACGACCTCGCCGCGCGACAGCACGACGACCGGCCAGCCGCGGACCTTCATGCCCTCGTAGGGCGTGTAGTCCATGGCGTCGTGGAGCTCCGACTGCGTGATCGTGCGCTCGGTCGTGCTGTCCCAGATGCAGATGTCGGCGTCGGCGCCGACCGCTATCGTGCCCTTGCGCGGGTAGAGGCCGTACATCTTCGCGTGGTTCGTCGAGGTCAGCGCGACGAACTGGTTGATCGAGATGATGTCGTTGAGGACGCCCGCGGAGAACAGCGAGGCGAGGCGGATCTCGAGGCCGGGGATGCCGTTGGGCACCTTCTTGAACCCGCCAGCGGCCATGCCCGCCTTCTTCCCGTCCGGCCCCTCGAAGCGATAGGGCGCGTGGTCGGAGGAGAAGACCTCGAACACGCCGCCGCGCAGGCCCTGCCAGACGAATTCCTGGTTCGCCTTGTCGCGGGGCGGCGGCGAGCACATGCATTTCGCGCCCTCGTCGCCGGGCGCGTCCATCATGTCCGCCGTGAGGAAAAGGTATTGCGGGCAGGTCTCGCCGTAGATCTTGAGGCCGCGCGCCTGCGCGGCGCGGATCTGGTCGATCGCTTCCTTGGCGGAGACGTGGACGAAGAGCACCGGCACGTCGAGCAGTTCGGCGAGCGCGATGACGCGGTTGGTGGCTTCGCTCTCGGCGATCGGGTGGTGCGCGATGGCGTGCGACGACGGCTGGCGGCGACCGGCCTGCACCAGCTTCTCCGAGAGCCAGGCGATGATGTCGTGGTTCTCCGCGTGGACCATCATCATCGCGCCCTCGCGCCGGGCGAGCGCCATGACATCGAGGACCTGGCGGTCGCTCAGCTTGAGCGCGTCGTAGGTCGTGTAGATCTTGAACGAGGTGTAGCCGTCGCGGATGAGCGCGGGCAGCTCCTGGCCGAGAACCTGCTCGGTCGGGTCGGAGACGATCAGGTGGAACGCGTAGTCGACCAGCGACCGGCCGTCGGCGCGCGCGTGGTATTCCTGCACGACCTGGCGCAGCGAGTTGCCGCGATGCTGCGCGGCGAAGGGGATGATCGTCGTCGTGCCGCCGCACGCGGCGGAGGTGGAGCCGGTGGCGAAGTCGTCCGCCGTCATGACGCCGCTCGAGGAGAGCTGCGCGATGTGGCAGTGGCTGTCGATCCCGCCGGGCAGGACCCAGCGGCCGGCTGCGTCGATCTCGCGCGCGCCCCGGCCCAGGCCAGAGCCGAGCGCGGCGATCCTGCCGCCGCGCACGCCGATGTCGGCGTCGAAGGTCTCGCTCGCCGTGGCGACCCTGCCGCCGCGGATCACGAGGTCGAATTCTGCCATGGATGCACTCCCCGGAACGCGCCCGAAACCGCTGGCCTGCCGGCGCGGGGGGGCGGTAGATAAGAGACCGAAGGCCCAGTCAATTCAAGGATCCAGGTCATGACCCGTCTCCTCGACGAAGGCGCCAAGGGCGTCTACATCATCGCGGCCACGCCCTTCGCGGACAACGGCGCGCTCGACCTCGACTCGACCGACCGCATGACCGACTACTACCTGCGCGTCGGATGCGACGGCATGACGATCCTCGGCGTGATGGGCGAGGCGCCGAAGCTCTCGCCGGAGGAATCGGCGCAGTTCGCCGAGCGTGTCCTGCGCCGCGTCGCCGGCCGCATCCCCGTCGTCGTCGGCGTCAGCGCGCCGGGCATGACGGTCATGAAGTCGCTCACCGAGAAGGTGATGCAGATGGGCGCGGCTGGCGTGATGGTCGCGCCGAATTCCGGCCTCAAGACCGACGAGGCGGTCGAGGCCTACTACGCCGCGGTCGTGAAGTCGCTCGGCGCCGACGTGCCCATCGTGCTGCAGGACTATCCCGCGCTCACCGGCGTCAACATGTCGATCAGCTGCGTGAACCGCCTGCTCAAGGCGCATGACAGCATCAAGGTCCTCAAGCACGAGGATATCCCGGGCCATCGCAAGCTCACCAAGGTGCGCGCGGCCGAGGCCTCCGGCGACCGCAAGCGCCGTGTCTCTATCCTCGTCGGCAACACGGCGCTCTACCTGCCGCAGGAACTGCGCCGCGGCGCCGATGGCGCCAACACGGGATTCGCCTATGCGGAGATGCTCGTCGAGGTCTGCCGCAGGTTCTTCGCGGGCGACGCCGAGGGCGCCGAGGACCTCTACGACATCTACCTGCCGGTGGTGCGCCACGAGCAGCAGCCGGGCATCGGCCTCGCCATCCGCAAGGAGATCCTGCGCCGCCGCGGCGTCATCTCCTCGGCGCATGTCCGCGCGCCCGGCGCGATGATGGACGCCGACGACCACAAGGAGCTCGACGGGCTGATCGCGCGCCTCGAGCGCCGGCTGGCGGAGCGCGGCATGTCGTCGAAGGCCGCGGAGTAGCGTCCTGCCGCCCCCGGGAGCGACGGCGCCGGGGTTCTGCCGCGACTGCTTCGCGCGCGATGCCGCTGGCTCGGCGCGCAGCTGCGCGTCCTGCGGCTCGGCGCGCGTGCTGCGGCATCCCGAGCTGGAAGCCCTGTCGCTTGCCCATGTCGATTGCGACGCCTTCTACGCCTTGGTGGAGAAGCGCGACGATCCCTCGCTCGCGGACAAGCCGCTGATCGTCGGCGGCGGCGCGCGCGGCGTCGTCACCACGGCCTGCTACATCGCGCGGCGCTCGGGCGTGCGCTCGGCGATGCCGATGTTCAAGGCGCTCGCGCTCTGCCCGCAGGCGACGGTCATCCGGCCCGACATGGCGAAGTACGGCGTGGTCAGCCGCCAGGTGCGCGACGTGTTCATGGACGCGACGCCGGTCGTCGAGCCGGTGTCGCTCGACGAGGCCTATCTCGACCTCTCCGGCACGGAACGCCTGCACGGCGAGCCGCCGGCGCTCGTGCTCGCGCGACTCGCGCGGCGCATCGAGAGCGAGATCGGCATCACCGTCTCGGTCGGCCTCAGCCACAACAAGCTGCTCGCCAAGCTCGCCTCGGAGCTCGACAAGCCGCGGGGCTTCGGCGTCGTGGGGCGCGCGGAGACCGCGGCCTTCCTCGCCGGCAAGCCGGCGCGCGCGCTGCCGGGCGTCGGCCCAAAGGCGACCGCGCGGCTCGCCGCGGACGGCATCGAGCAGGTGTCGCAGCTGCAGGCGCTCGGCGACACTGGGCTGCGCGCGCGCTACGGCGCCTGGGGCCAGCGCCTCGCGGACCTCGCCTTCGGGCGCGACGCGCGCGTCGTCGAGCCGGAGCGCGACGCCCGCGGCATCTCCTGCGAGACGACGTTCGCGCGCGACATAGCCGAGCTTGGCGCGCTGGAGGCCGAGCTCTGGCCGCTCTGCGAGAAGCTGTCGCGGCGCCTCAAGGCCGCGGGCCAGGCGGCGGCGACCGTCGTGCTCAAGCTCAAGACCGACCGGTTCCGGCTGCTCACGCGCCGCCGCGCCCCGCCGCGCCCGACCCAGCTCGCCGAGGAGCTCTACGCCGCCGGCCGCGCGCTGCTGGCACCGGAGGCGCGCGGCCAGCGCTACCGGCTCGTCGGCATAGGCGCGGGCGAGCTCGTCGACGCGGCCGAGGCGACGCGCGCGCCCGACCTCTTCGACCTCGTCGCGCCAGGCCCGAAGCCCGACGAGAAGCTCGAGCGTGCCATGGATGCCGTGCGCGCGCGCTTCGGCGACGGCGCGATCGTGAAGGGCAGGGGGCTGGCGCGTGCCACTTCCCCTGGTCCTGGCGGACGCGCCGCGGCTCGGCCGGGGAATGGTGGCCGCAAGGCCTAGGCGGGCACGCCAGGCGCGCGGGCGAGGCTGATCGTCTCGTCCGCGATCACGCGGAGCAGAGACGCATCGTGGCTCACCAGCACGACCGAGATGCCCCGCGCCTCCACCTGTTCGCGCAGCAGGGCCATGGTCTCGCGCTGGACGACGGGATCGAGGCGAGAGGTCGGCTCGTCGGCAATGATCACGCGTGGATCGAGGGCCAGGACCCGGGCGAGGGACATGCGCTGGGCTTCTCCGCCGGAAAGTTCCTCAGGTCGGCGGTCGACGAGCGCGTGGCGAAGCTTCAGCCGGTCGAGGAGTTCCGGAAGCGCTCGCAAGGCGTCGAACCCGGGCACGACAAGGCGCAGCGCCTCGAACTGACGACGCAGCGGCACCCCGGGGATGAACGCTGCCGCCGGTTCCTGGTGGAGCTTCTGGTAGCGCCTGCGCATCGGGCGGATGGCATCCGGACGGCCGACGATGTCCTCGCCGGCCCACTCCACGCTCCCTGCCGATGGCCGCCGGAGTCCAAGCAGCACGTCGCCGAGCGTCGTCTTCCCGCAGCCGCTCGGGCCATCGATCCCGAGGATCCCGCCGCGCGGCAGGTGCAGGTCGAGCTCCCTGAACAGCGGTGGCCTGCCGGGCCACGCGAAGGAGAGCCCGTGGGCCGAGAGCGCGAGGCGCGACCTGTCGCAGCTCCGCGCGCAGGAGGGCCAGGCCGCGGGGTCGGATGCCATCCAGGCACGGCCGAACGCGCTGCGCGGCGCGGCGATGACGTCTTCGGCGCGACCATGCTCGACGATGCGTCCGCCATGGAGGATCGCGAGCTGCCCGGGCAGGGACTGCGCGAGGCGGCGGTCGTGGGTGATCACGAAGAGCGAACGTCCGTCGAGGAGGAGCCGGCGGAGCAGCCCGATGACCTGGCCGACGCGCTCAGGGTCTAGGCACTTGGTTGGCTCGTCGGCGACCACGACCGGTGCCCCGGTCCCGAGCGCCGTCGCGACGAGCACGCGCTGGGCCATGCCGCCGGAGAGCTCGAAGCCGAACTTCCCCCCATCCTCTTCCTCGAGGTCGACGGCCCGCAGCGCGACGTCGATCTTCGCGCCCAGGAGCCCGGCAAGCGCCAGCTGCCGGCGCACGCGCATGATCGGGTCGAGTGCCGCCGCGGGTTCCTGCGGCACCAGCATGAGGTGCCGGCGCCACAGGGCTTTCAGGCCGCGCCCGTCGGCGGCGTCGAGGGGCCTTTCCCCTGCGAGGGTTATCGTTCCGGTCGCCTTCATCCCGGAGGGCAGGAGGCCCAGCATCGCGAGCGCCACAAGGCTCTTGCCGCTTCCGGTCTCGCCGATGAGCGTGAGGGCGCCGCCGCGCCGGATCGCGAAGGAGATGTCGTCGACGAGGGCGTTCCCGCCTGCGTCCCGGATGCGCAATCCCTCGACCGCGAGAGCGTCGGTCATCGCACGCGCGGCGGCATGGACGATCCCGCAAGCGAACGGCCCGCGAGCGAGAGCGCGAGGACCGTGGCGAAGATCGCCGCGCAGGGGGCCGCGACCTGCACGACGCCTTCGGCGAGGAAGGGCAGGAGATCGCTTATCATCGCGCCCCATTCGGGGGTCGGCGGCCGCAGTCCCAGCCCGAGGAAGCCGAGCGCCGCGATCGACATGATCGCCTGGCCCGTCCCGAGGATCGCCAGCGGTGCGAGCGTCCGCAGCACGCGCGGCAGCACGTGTCGCAGCAGGATGATCCACTCGGGGAAGCCGGCGAGGCGGGCCGCCTCGACATGGCCCTCGCGCAGCGTGGACGTCGCGGTCGCGTCCGCCATGCGGGCGTATAGCGGCCACATCGCGAGGTGCAGGCCCGCCAGCATCGGCAAGACCCCGCCGCCGAACAGGCCGGAAAGCAGGAGGGCGAGCAGCAGGCCGGGGAAGGCCAGGACGAGGTCCGCGAGGCGCATCACGACGGCGCGCCCGGCTGCGCCGGAATTGGCGGCGACCAGCCCGAGCAGCGTCCCCGTGGACGCCGACATGCCGACGCTCAGCAGCGCGAGGCCGAGCGAGTAGGGCGCTCCGGCGAGGACGCGCGAGAGCACGTCGCGGCCGACATGGTCGGTGCCGAGCCAGTGTCGTGCGCCCGGTGGTTCCATGACACGCATGAGATCCTGCCCCAGCGGGTCCATGGGCGCGACGAGGGGGCCGAGGCACGCAAGCGCCGCGATCGCCGCGGCGAGACCCGCCGCGCCTCGAGGCGGGGCGATCCTCATGGCTCGGCCTCGCGACGACGACGCGGATCGAGCCAGAGGCAAAGCAGGTCCGCGGCGAGGTTCACCAAGGCGAAGGCGAGGCCGACCAGCAGTCCGGCACCCATGATCACCGGCACGTCCCGGGCGACCAGCGACTTGACGAGCAGGTCGCCGAGCCCGGGATAGTTGAACAGCGTCTCGATCACGACGAAGCCATCGATGACGAGGGTGAACTGGAGTGCGGCGAAGGTGACGACGGGTATCGCCGCGTTGCGCGCGCCGTGATGGAGGAAGGCGGCTGCTGCGCCTAGCCCCTTCATCCGCGCGTAGGTCAGGAAGAAGGCCGCCCGGGCCTCCACGACCGCATCGCGCACCACCGGGATCGAGAATGCCGCCAGCGACAAGGCGAGCGTTAGCGCGGGCAGCACCATGTGCGCGCCCGTCCTGAAGCCGGCCGGTGGCAGGATGCGCAGCCCGAGCGCGAACACGGTGACCAGGCCGATGCCGACGAGAAAGGACGGCAGCGATGCGAGCGCGACGGCGAGGCCGCCCGCCGCCCGGTCGAGCCAGCCGCCCGGCCGGAACCCGGCAACCAGCCCGAGCGGGAGCGCGAGGACGTAGGATAGGAGCCAGCCCGCGGCGCCGAGCTGGATCGTGAACCGGGCATGGTGCGCGAGTTCCTCGGCCACCGGCCTTCCCGAGACCAGCGAGCGTCCAAGCTCGCCTCGTGCGATGCCGGCCATCCAGCGGCCGTATTGCAAGGCGAGAGGGGCGTCGAGGCCCTCCTCCCGGCGGACGCGATCCGCGGCTTCCTGAGTGACGCGCTCGTCGCCGACGCGCGCCGCAGCGACCTGCAGGGCGAGGTTGCCGGGCAGGGCATGGATCGCGGCGAAGCATAGCGTGGCGAGGGCGATGGCCGTGGCGACGGCCTGCCCGAGCCGGTGCGCGAGCGCCCGGAGCATCTGGTGCGACGCCAGGGCGGTCCGGTCAGGCGAGCGTCACGCCGTGGAGCATGTAGCGCATCTCGAACGGATCGATCGCGAGGCCGCGCACGCGCCGGTGGACGGCGACAGTATGCTCGAACCACGAGACCGCCGTGACGGGCATCTCCTCGTGGATGAGGCGCAGCATGTCCTTGCGGAGCGAGGCCTTTCGCACCGGATCGAAGCTCTCGACATAGTCGTCCGTGAGCACCTTCATCCTGTCCCGCCCATCCCAGCCGAGGCTTCCCCAGGTGGATCTCTCGCGCGTGAAGTCCGGGACGATCGAGGCGATGACCTCCGGCACGTTGACGTAGGTGCGCGCGAACATCGTCATCTGCATGCGGCCCGCCTGTATCGCCGCGGGCACCGCCGAGGACGGGCCCGGCTCCACGGCGAGTTCCATGCCGATCGCCCGGAGCTGCGCCTGCATCGCTGTGCCCATGACGGTGAGCTCGGGCCGATTGGCGATGGTGAGCATGGTCGCGGCGAGGCGCGTGCCCTGCCTCCAGCGGATTCCGTCCGCGCCACGCGCCCACCCTGCCGCGTCGAGCAGCGCATTGGCGCCCGCGACGTCGTGTGCGTAGGGCTGCAGCGACGCGTCGTGCCAGTCCAGGACGGAGGCCGGTAGCAGCTGGGTGGCGGCGGAGCCAGGGTGGCGCAGGATGCCGGCGGCTATGCCGCGCCGGTCGAGTGCCATGGATATGGCCCTGCGGACGCGCACGTCCGAGAATTGCGGGATGCCCGAGTTGAAGGCGAGCACGCGCACCCTCGGGATGGTCATGCTCTCCACCTTCATCTGGCCGGCGGCGTCGATGCGCTGCGTGGCGGCCGGCACCGTAGTGAAGATCACGTCCTGGTCGCCCGCCACGGCGACGTTGGTGCGGGTGTCGCCGCTCGCGATCGCCGTGTAGCGCACGCGTTCAACCTGCGGCGCCGCGCCCCAGTAGCGGTCGAAGCGCGCGAGCTCGAGGATCGTCTTGCCCTCCTGGCCGGCGATCCGGAACGGGCCCGTGGCGACGACGCGCGACACCTTTCCATTCGCGCCCCAGGAGGAAGGCGCGAGGATGACCGACGCATAGTCCACCAGCACCGCAGGCAGGTGGCTGAATGGCGTCCTCGTCCGGATGACGACCACGTCGCCGCGCGCGTCGAGGGATTCGAGCGGTATCTGCTGCATGCTCTCACCCTCCATGGCACGCCGCAGGCAGCTGGCGGCAGCATGCGCCGTCACCGGCGTTCCGTCGTGGAAGGACATTCCGGGCCGGATGCGGAAGCGCCACGTGAGCTTGTCCTCGTCGATCGTCCACGACTCGGCCACGCCGCCGACCAGGCGGCCATCGGGTTCAACGAGGACCAGGGTCTCGGCGACCTGCAGCCGTGACATCAGGTACCCGGTGTCCGAGGGTTCGTTCGACGTCCACTCCCAGGGGGAGGCGACGCGCAGCACGCGGCCCTCGGCGGCGAGCGCGGGCGTGCCGATCGCGTAGGCCGCGGTGGCGGTGCCGGCGGCCCGGAGGGTCGCGCGGCGCGAAACGGTCGAGCAGGACTTCATGTGTCTCTCCATGCGGGATTCATGCGGGGCCAGGTCGCGCGAGGGCTCAGCGAGCACGCCGGCAGGCGTCCAGGTTCGTCCACGCAAAGCAGCAGGCGGGGCGCGCCCGGCCTTGCCGTCGGCGGCGAGCGATGCACGCATCCGGCGCCCGCGCCGAAGCCCTCGCCCTTCATCACGGCGACGGCGCCGGCAGGCAGTCTCGAAGCCGCGCAGGGCAGGGCCGCAGGATCGAGGGCGCCTGCCGGGAAGGCGCCGCGCGGCAGGGGCAGCCACTCGGTTCCTTCGCCGAGATAGGTGCAGAGCATGCGCAGGCGCACGGCATCCGCGTGCCAGCGCCGGCAGGCCGGGCCGGTGATCGCCTCCAGGCGCACGCGGACCGAGCCTCCGGTCCCGGCGAGGTCGGCGAACATCGTGGCAAGGTCGAGGATGTCGCGGGCCAGCGCGCGCGGCGCATCGGGGAACAGTTCACCGATGACGCTCGCCGTGGCATCGCGCGGGGTTCCCTCGGCCGTGGCCGCGAAGGGAGCGGAACCCGCGAGCGGCGCGAGTTCGCTCCGGATCCCGGCAGGGAGCGATCGCCTCCAGATCGCGAGAGGCTCGCCCGGCGAGAGCGCGGCACGCAGGACTCCGGGGACATCGTCCTCAACGGCGCCATGGCCGGCCCTTGGCGGCTGCTTCCGGATGGCGTTGGCCAGTCGACGGGCGTTCATGGCATTAGAGATGTGATAACATCACTGCAAATGCAAGCATCTTGTTTCGTGCCGCCGTCGGCCGCAAAAGGGCTGCGGAACTTGCGAGGACGGGACGGCATGAGATCCGGCAATGGCCTACCGAGGAACCAGTCCCTGGTGCTCGATGCGCTGCGCGCGTCTTCTGGAACCGCGCTCACCGCCTACGAACTGCTCGCTCGGCTTGGCGGTGCCGGCCTGCGTGGTCCGCAGACCATCTATCGTGCCCTAGATTCCCTCCAGCAGGCTGGCCTCGTCCATCGGATCGAGAGCATCAACGCATTTTCGGCTTGCAACCACGATGGTTCGGGGGCGGGTGCGCATGCATCGAGGCATCGCCCAGCCTTCGCCGTCTGCCGTCGATGCCACGTGGTGCGCGAGCTCGACGATGCGGCGCTGTCGGCCGTGCTCGGCGTGGTGGCGGACCGCTCCGGCTTCGCGGACTGCGAAAGCGTGATCGAGCTGGTCGGTACCTGTCCTTCCTGCAACGCGACCGAGTCCGGGTCGGCGGGCTAGCCGGCCAGCCCGGCTGGCAAGCCGAGTTGCCAAATCCGGGAAAGTTATTGTATTACATCACACTGAAGGCGAAGCGCATGACGCCCGCCCCGTGCACGAACTGCCGAGGAGGGCGAACACGATGCGAGGCAACGAAGAGCGGATCCCCGTCACGGTCCTGACCGGCTATCTCGGCGCGGGGAAGACGACCCTCCTCAACCGGATCCTCACCGAGGACCACGGCAGGAAGTATGCGGTGGTCATCAACGAGTTCGGCGAACTCGGCGTCGACAACGACCTCGTCGTGGACGCGGACGAGGAAGTCTTCGAGATGAACAACGGCTGCATCTGCTGCACGGTGAGGGGCGACCTTATCCGCGTCATCGGCGGACTGCTCAAGCGCAAGGAACTCGACGGCATCCTGATCGAGACCACCGGCCTTGCCGATCCGGCCCCGGTCGCGCAGACCTTCTTCGTCGACGACGAGGTGCGAAGCCGGACACGGCTGGACGCGATCGTGACCGTCGTCGACGCGCGCAACCTGCCCGCGCGCCTCGCCGACAGCGCGGAGCCGGAGGAGCAGATCGCCTTCGCCGACGTCGTTCTCGTCAACAAAATCGACCTTGTCACCGAGGCGGAACTCGCCGAGGTGGAGCGTCGGATCCGCGCCATCAATCCCCAGGCCCGGCTGCATCGCACGCATCGCGCGACGCTGCCGGTCGGCGACGTCCTCGGCCGCGGCGGCTTCGACCTCGATCGGATCCTCGAGTTCGAGCCCGGTTTCCTGGCCGGCGAGGACGACCATGTCCATGACAGTGACGTGTCCAGCGTCTCCTTCGAGCTGGACCGCCCGCTGTCCCAGGAGCGCTTCCGGACCTGGATCCACCAGCTCCTCGCGCAGCGCGGCCAGGACATCCTGCGCACCAAGGGCATCCTCGACTTCGAGGGCGAGCAGCGCCGCTTCGCCTTCCAGGCGGTGCACATGCTCGCCGAAGGCGACTTCATCGGCCCGTGGCGCACCGGCGCGGAGCGGCGCTCCAAGCTGGTCTTCATCGGCCGGCGCATCGACCGCACGGCCCTCGCCGAAGGCTTCGAGGCCTGCATAGCCGATGGGACCTGAGGCGGCCGGGAACCGGGATCCCGGGCGCGGCGACGCGAAAACGGTCACGCGCGCCGCTGCTTCCCGCTAAGTTCCTGCGCCACGGAGGACCCCATGGCGCTCATCACCTACCTCACCCGGATCCAGTTCGACTTCGGCGCGGTCAGGCTGCTGCCGGACGAGATGAAGCTCGCGGGGATCTCCCGCCCGCTGCTCGTGACCGACAAGGGCGTCGCCGCCGCGGGCATCGCCCAGCGCGTCGCCGATGCCATGTCGCCGAAGCCGCTCGCGGTGTTCGACGGCACGCCCTCCAACCCGACCGAGGCCGCGACGAAGATCGCGCTCGAGCTCTATCGCGAACATGGCTGCGACGGCCTGGTCGCCGTCGGCGGCGGCTCGTCGATGGACCTCGCCAAGGCCGTCGCGCTGCTCGCCACGCATCCGGGCGCGCTGGCGCAGTACATGGCGATCGAGGGTGGCGTCGCGCGCATCACGCCGAAGGTCGCGCCCGTGATCGCGGTGCCGACCACCTCCGGCACGGGCAGCGAGGTCGGGCGCGGCGCGGTCGTGATCCTCGAGGACGGGCGCAAGCTCGCGCTGATCAGCCCGCACCTGATCCCGCGTCTCGCGCTCTGCGACCCCGAGCTCACGCTGGGCCTGCCGCCGGGGCTGACCGCTGCGACGGGAATGGACGCGCTCGCGCATTGCGTCGAGACCTTCCTCGCGCCCGCGAGCAATCCGCCGGCCGAGGCGATCGCGCTGGACGGCGCGATGCGCTGCGCCTCGCACCTCGAGCGCGCCGTGCAGGACGGCAAGGACCGCGACGCGCGCTGGAACATGATGATGGCCTCGATGGAGGGCGCGATGGCCTTCCAGAAGGGGCTCGGCGCGGTCCACGCGCTGTCTCACCCGCTCGGCGCGATCCAGCCGCTCAACATGCACCACGGCACGCTCAACGCCGTCGTGATGCCGGCGGTGCTGCGCTTCAACGCCGGGGTCAACGGGATCGGCTGGAAATACGACCGACTGCGCCAGGCCATGGGGCTGCCCGCGGGCACCGAGCTCGACAGGCACGTCGCCGCGCTCAACGCGCGCATCGGCATCCCGGGCGGCCTGCGCGCGATGGGCGTCACCGAGGCGATGTTCGCGCAGGTCGTGCCCCACGCGCTCAAGGACCATACCGCCGCGACCAACCCGCGCCCGCTGACGGCGGAAGGCGTCGAGGCCCTGCTGCGCGAGGCGATGTGAGCGCGCGCAGGCTCCGCTCGCGCGTCGCGATCGAGGGCATCGACCGCACGCCCCATCGTGCCTTCCTGCGCGCGATGGGGCTCGACGACGACGACATCGCGCGGCCGATGGTGGGCGTCGTCTCCACCCATGGCGAGACCACGCCCTGCTCGCTCACCCTCGGGCCGCAGGCCCTGGAGTCGAAGTCCGGGGTGCGCGAGGGCGGCGGCACGCCGCGCGAGTTCACGACGATCTCAGTCTCCGACGGCGTGTCGATGAACCATCTCGGCATGCGCTTCAGCCTGGTGAGCCGCGAGCTCATCGCGGACTCGATCGAGGCCGTGATGCGCGGCCACGCCTATGACGCGCTGGTCGGCTTCGCGGGCTGCGACAAGACCCTGCCCGGCGTGATGATGGCGATGGTCCGCTGCAACGTGCCCTCGGTCTTCGTCTATGGCGGCAGCGCGCTGCCGGGGCGCTGGCGGGGCAGGGACGTGACCGCGCTCGATTCCTACGAGGGCGTCGGCGCGGTGATGACCGGCAGGATGACCCGCGAGGAGCTCGACGAGCTCGAGCGCGCCTGCCTGCCCACGATCGGCTCCTGCGCAGGACAGTTCACGGCGAACACGATGGCCATGGTGTCCGAGGCCATCGGCATCGCGCCCTCGGGCTCGGCCATGCTGCCCGCCGTCGACGCGCAGCGCCCGGCGCTGGCGCGCGCCGCTGGCCGCGCCGTCATGCGCCTGCTGCGCGATGGCGGGCCGCTGCCGCGCGACCTCGTCACGCGCCGCAGCCTCGAGAATGCCTGCGCGGTCGTCGCCGCGACCGGCGGCTCGACCAATGCCGGCCTTCACATCCCCGCGATCGCGCACGAGGCGGGGATCCGCTTCACGCTGGACGACGTCGCCGAGGTGTTCCGGCGCACGCCGCTGCTCGCGGACCTCAAGCCCGGCGGGCGCTTCGTGGCGCGCGACGTCCATGCGATCGGCGGCGTCGCGGTCGTCCTGCGGGCGCTGCTCGAGGCCGGCGCCCTTCACGAGGACTGCCCGACGATCGACGGGCGGAGCATCGGCGAGATCGCGCGCGGCGCCGCGGCGCCGGATGGCGAGGTCGTGCGCAAGGCCGGCGCGCCGATCTCGCCCACGGGCGGCGTGGTGGTGCTCCGGGGCAATCTCTGCCCGGACGGCGCGCTCCTGAAGGTCGCGGGGCTGAAGAGCCTCGTCTTCGAGGGGCCGGCGCGCGTGTTCGAGGACGAGGAGCAGGCTGTAGCGGTCGTGCGCGCGCGGGGCTACGAGGCCGGATCCGTCCTCGTCGTGCGCAACGAGGGCCCGAAGGGCGGGCCCGGCATGCGCGAGATGCTCGGCCTGACGGCGCTGATCTACGGCCAGGGCATGGGAGAGAAGGTCGCGCTGCTGACCGATGGCCGCTTCTCCGGCGCGACGCGCGGGATGTGCATCGGCTATGCCGGCCCGGAGGCCGCCGCGGGCGGGCCGATCGCGCTGCTGCGCGACGGCGACGTCGTGCGGATCGATGCCGGCGCCGGCACCATCGACATGCGCGTCGACGAGGCGGAGCTGGCGGCGCGCCGCGCGGCCTGGCGCCACCGCCCGCGCGAGCGCCTCGCGGGCCTGCTCGAGAAATACGCCGCCGGCGTCGGGCCCGCGCATCTTGGCGCGGTCACCCATTCCGGTGCCGTCGAATGGCCCTTCGAGGACCCGCCCGAGGCTTGAACCCGGCGAGGTTCTCCGGCTTCCATAGCCGCAGGACCCCTGAAGACACCCCCACAGCACGAGGAGACGACGAGATGAAGACCTTCCTGCGCCTCGCCATCGCCGGCGCCGCGCTCGCCTGGGCCGGCGTCGCCGCCGCCCAGACGCCGACCACGCTGCGCATCGGCAACTGGCTGCCCGGCCACCACCTCATCCCCAAGGGGATCATCGAGCCCTGGGCGCGCGCGGTCGAGCGCGAGTCCAACGGCACGCTGAAGCTGGAGATCATGCCCTCCGCGATCGGCAGGCCGCCCGAGTACTTCGACTTCGTCGTCAATGGCGTGGTCGACATCGGCTACGGCGTGTCGGGCCACAACCCCGGCCGCTTCACGATGACCCAGGTCATGGACCTTCCCTTCATGGCGCCGGACCCCTGGGCGGGCGCCGCGGCCGCGTGGACGACCTACGAGCGCTACGGCGCGCGCTACAACGAGCATCGCGGGGCCAGGGTCCTGGGCCTCTGGGTCCATTCCGAGCCCTTCATCTTCATGCGCGCCGCGCCGTTCACGAGCCTCGACGACCTCAGGGGCAAGAAGATCCGCGTCGGCGGCAACGTGACCGGGCGGATCATGCAGGCGCTCGGCGCGGTGCCGGTCCAGTTGCCACCCACCGAGGCGCAGCAGGCGATGGCCTCGGGCGTCGCGGACGGCATCACCTTCCCGACGGAGTCGATCGACTTCTTCCGCATCACGCCCGTGATCAAGGGC